>Ga0181528_10000143_pt1 | contig 65491 bp, 52 predicted proteins | sample PEATcosm2014_Bin_47_FD_119742 | JGI IMG/M metagenome (GOLD analysis project Ga0181528, IMG submission 119742) | Peatland microbial communities from MTU Mesocosm Facility, Houghton, MI, USA - PEATcosm2014_Bin10_10_metaG | ecosystem: Environmental > Terrestrial > Soil > Wetlands > Peat | place...
GGTTGGACAAGAGCTTCGATCTGCATGATGCGGTTTATCGCAAGATTTTTTCACGCTGCGGGCTGAAGTTCGTCGCCGTCGAGGCGGATTCGGGGTCGATGGGCGGATCGCAGTCGCAGGAGTTCATGTGTTACACCGACGCCGGCGAGGATCTGATTGCAAGCTGCCCAGTCTGTGGCTATGCGGCGAATACGGAGAAGGCTACGTCGAAGCTGGAGCCGGTGATCGAGTTAGAGGCGACAGGCGACGGCAAGCCGGAGGAGATTCACACACCCAGCTGTGCCTCTATCGCTGAAGTCGCTGCCTTCTTCAAGATGGCTGAAGCCTCCGACATCAAGTGTGTGGCGTATATGGCGCTCAAGCACGGAGTCAATGGAAAGCCCGACTCTTGGCACGGGGTCGCGGCCTTCTTGCGCGGAGATCACCAAGTCAACGAAACGAAATTGCTGGGTGCAATTGGAGGAGCGGAACTGCGCACGATGCAGGCCGATGAGCTTCAGCAGTTCTTTAACGCGCCTGCGGGTTTCCTCGGTCCAATTGGCCTCAAGCCCAGCGCCAATCCGCTCGAAGACGGAATCACAGTCGTCGTGGACAGCTCGCTCGAAGACCGCAAGAACATGGTTTGCGGCGCCAACAAGCTGGACTATCACCTGCGCAACGTCACTCCAGGCCGCGATTTTTCATGGACGCTCAGCGCCGATATTCGCACGGTGAACGAGGGCGAAGGCTGCCCGAAGAACCCTTGCACCAAGCTGAACTGCGACCACCGCGAAGGGTGCGTCAAGAAGGCCTGCGCGGGCAAGCTGGTCGTCGGCAAGGCCGTCGAGATCGGCCACATCTTCAAGCTGGGCTATAAGTATTCCGAGTCGATGGGCGCGCGTGTGCTCGACCCCAACGGCAAGGAAGTGACGCCGATCATGGGCAGCTACGGCATCGGCATCGAGCGGATTTTGACCGCAGCCGTCGAGCAATCGAATGACAAAAATGGCTTCTGGCTGCCGGCTTCGATTGCCCCTTTCACCATCGTCGTCACGGTGACGAATATGACCGATGCGCTGCTGAAAGAGACCGGCGAAAAGCTGGCCGCGGAGTTGGAAGCCGCGGGCCTCGACGTGCTGCTTGATGACAGAGATGAGCGTGCCGGCGTCAAATTCAAGGATGCCGATCTGATCGGCATTCCCTATCGCATCAACGTCGGCAAGAAGGCTGCGGAGGGCAAGGTCGAGTTGGTCACCCGCGCAACTTCAACCAGCATCGATGTGGAGTTGACGGAAGTTTTGGCGCTGGTCAAAGAGCGGATCGCGGAAGATGGGCTGCTGAGAGCTGTCGGAGCGTAACGGAAACTCATCCCTGGCAACGGGTGACTGACAACTGTTTCAAGGAGTGGCGATGGCGTTGAAGATCAGGTTTCATCTACCTACGGGAAAGCACCCCTGGGCCACGCTGCTGATGCGCGTCGGAGTGATCGGGGTTGCAGCCGTGGCGCTGGCATGCATCTCTGTCTTCGGCTACTTCTACATCAAGTATCAGCACGTGGTTGACGACCGCCTCAAGCAGCCGATCTTTGCCAACACCGCCAAGATCTATGCCGCGCCGCGCGAGGTTCGTCCCGGGCAGAAGCTCACCATTCACCTGATCGCCAATGAACTGCACGAGGCCGGCTACACGGCGGAGGGCGCCGCGCCGGCTTCACCCCTGGGAAGCTACGCGGAGGGGGGGCAGACGATCGCCGTGCATCCCGGTCCGCAGTCCTTTCACTCGCAGGATGGCGCAGTGATTCGCGTCAGCGGCGGTGTTGTGCAGTCGATCGCCGACGATCACGGCGAGACGCTTTCCAGTTACGAACTCGAACCGCAGCTGATTACCGGCCTGAGCGACGACGCCAACCGCACCAAGCGCCGTCTGCTCACCTATAACGAGATTCCCCAGACCGTGATCAGCGCGGTGCTGGCCATCGAGGACCGCCGCTTCTTTGAGCACGGCGGCATCAACTACTTCAGCATGATCAGCTGGGGATGGCACGATCTGATTGGCGATCGCAAGCATCGCGGCGGCGCCTCCACGCTGACCATGCAACTGGCAAAGCTGCTGATAGTCGCCGATACGCATACCATTCAGTACAAGATTTCTCAGATTGTCGTTGCGCTACAGCTTGAGCACCGCTTCAACAAGCAGCAGATCTTCGAGATGTACGCCAATCAGGTTCCGCTCGGCCAGCGCGGCAGCTTCTCGATCGATGGCTTCGGCGAGGGCAGCGAGGCCTTCTTCGGCAAAGACGTCAGCAAGCTCGATCTGGCCGATTGCGCGCTGCTGGCGGGCATGATTCAGAGTCCCAGCCGGTTGAATCCATTCCGCCATGCCGACCGCGCCATCGAGCGCCGGAATCTGGTTCTGGATTCGATGGTCGAGACCGGCGCGATTACCAAGGAGCAGGCCGAGCAGGCCAAGGCTGAGCCGCTGCACCTGGCGCCGGGCAGCGTGGATGCCAGCGAAGCGCCATACTTCGTCGATCTGGTTCACGATCAACTGGTGCAGAAGCTGGGCGACCGCGACTTCAACCGCGAGGGTTTGCGCATCTACACCTCGCTCGATCCCGACTTGCAGAGAGTTGCCACCGAGGCGGTGGAATCCACCATTCATTTCATCGACGAGCAGGTGGACAAGAAGCACGCCCGCGAGAAGAAGCGCGGCGAGAGCTACCCCTATCCGCAGGTGGCGCTGGTGGCGCTCAACCCCCACACCGGGCAGGTGCTGGCGGTGGTGGGCGGGCGCAACTATGGCACATCGCAGTTGAACCACGCCGTGGCCATGCGGCCCACCGGCTCCATCTTCAAGCCCTTCGTCTATGCCGCCGCCTTTGCCACTGCCGCCGAAGGTACAATTCTTCCCGGTCAGACCAAGCTCTTTTCGCCGGTCACCATGCTGAGCGACGATCAGACCACCTACGACGTTGGCGGCCAGACCTATACGCCACGCAACTATGAAGGCGAGTACTACGGCCAACTGACCGCCCGTTATGCACTGATGCGATCGGACAACAACGCCACCATCAGTTTGGCCGGGATGGTCGGCTTCGACCGCGTGGCTGCGCTGGCCCGCGACGCCGGCATCAAGAGCGCGCGCGGCACTCCCGCAATGGCCATCGGCGCCTATGACGCTTCGCCACTCGATATGGCCGGAGCTTACACCGTCTTCGCCAACAACGGCCTTCGCCAGGACCCCTGGATGCTGGCCAGCGTTCGCACTCCCACCGGCGACATCATCACCGACTATTCGTCCACTTACAAGCAGGTCCTCGATCCCCGCGTCGCCTATCTCACCACCAGCCTCATGCAAAATGTCCTGCAAGGGGATGGAACCGGCGCCGGCGTGCGCGGCATGGGATTCTATGCTCCCGCGGCGGGCAAAACCGGCACCGACCACGACGCATGGTTTGCCGGCTACACCACCAACCTGCTCTGCATCGTCTGGGTCGGCAACGACGATTACAGCGACATCAAGATGCAAGGCGCACAGGCCGCCGCGCCCATCTGGGCGGCATTCATGAAGCGCGCCATTCAATTGCCGCAATACTCCGACACCCACGAATTCACACCCTCGGAAGGTGTGCAGATCGTCCAGATCGACAAGGCGACCAATCTGCTGAGCGACGCTAGCTGCCCAGAAAGTTACTCCGCTGCCTTCCTGGATGGAACCGCGCCAATGGAGACCTGCGACCACCCGGCCGAACACCGCAACCTGATGCAGAAGATCTTCGGCCTGAACAAGGGCGGATTTTGAAGCGGACCGGCCGTCCAGTTGCGTCTCCGCCCGCCCGCCGCGAAGCTCTCGGTCCGTGATATAGTTTCTGCGGAGAATTCTATGACTCTCGGAGAGTTTTTAGGCAAGCAGTTTATCAATGTCATTGAGTGGAACGAGCCGGCGGAAGGCATCCTTGCCTATCGTTATCCGATGCGCGATCTGGAGATCAAGAACGGCGGCCAGCTCACCGTAAGCGAGTCGCAGATGGCCGCCTTCGTCAACGAAGGAAAGATCGCAGACATCTTTGGTCCCGGCCTGCACAAGCTCAACACCCGCAATCTGCCCTTGCTCACCGATCTGATGAACTGGGACAAGGCCTTTGAATCTCCATTCAAATCCGAGGTCTATTTTTTCTCCACGCGTCTGCAGACCGGCCAGAAGTGGGGCACGGCCACGCCCATCACCATCCGCGACAAGGAGTTTGGCGCCGTCCGCCTGCGCTGCTACGGCATCTACTCCTATCGCATCGCCGATCCGCGCATTTTCTACAATCAGATCAGCGGCACCCGCGATCAATATCTCGCCGCCGAACTCGAAGGCCAGTTGCGCGAAACCATCATTGGCAGCATGACCGAGGTCTTTGCTGCGAGCGATCTCTCCTTCCTCGACATGGCCGCCAACCACACCGTGCTCAGCGATAAGATTGTCGCGCAATTGAAGCCGTCCTTCGCCAAATTCGGCATAGAACTCGATCAGTTCGTCGTCGAAAATGTCTCGCTCCCGGAAGAACTGCAAAAGGTCTTCGACCAGCGCATTGGCATGAATATGGTGGGCGATCTGGGCCGCTACACATTGTATGCGGCGGCGGAATCTCTGGATCTTTCCGCGGCCAATACCAGCGGCGCTGCCGGCATGGGCATGGGTCTCGGAGCCGGCGCGGCGGTGGCGCAGGTGCTCTCCAACGCGCTCAAGCCATCGATGAATGCGCCCGGCGCAATTCCTTCGCAGCCGATTGCGGCTCCGGTGTTGATTGGCGCTACGGCGGGCGCCGATGCAGCCGAAGCCGAGGCCGTCAAGTTCTGCATCGAATGTGGAAAGTCCATTCCTCAACGCGCAAAGTTCTGCGCAGAATGCGGAAAGCCCCAATGAACTGTCCCTCCTGCGGCGCTCCCATGCGGCTCAAACCGGATATGGAGAGCTACAAGTGCGACTACTGCCAGAGCACGTATTTTCCGGAGAAGAACGACGACGGCGTTCGCGTTCTCGATGAGCAGAGTGGACAGGATTGCCCGCTCTGCAAGCTGCCTCTCATGCACGCCGTTCTCGGCAAGGTTCGCATCATCTACTGCACCGGCTGCAACGGAATGCTGATTGCAATGGCGGCGCTGGAAGGCCTGGTCGAAGATTTGCGGAGCGCGCACGGTACAGGAGCCAAGCTGGCCGCTCCCGACAAAGAAGATTTGCAGCGCAAGATCAACTGCCCCGTCTGCCACCGTCTCATGGACGCGCACTTCTACGGCGGGCCGGGTAACGCTGTCATCGACTCCTGCGAAGAGTGCTCGCTCATCTGGATGGATCGCGGCGTGCTGATGCGCATCGCCCATGCTCCCGACGCCCCCCAGCAATCTGAGCCGTCATTTTCAGAAGATTCCGGTCCGCAGCCAGAGCAGGATTGGAATCCCATGGGAAATCAAACCGTTAGCGACGCAATCGTCGATGACGTCATCGATTCATTGTTCAAATAAGAATCGCAAAATAGCAATTAAGGAGCGATGGGGCTTACGCGGTGCTGAAAGTAGTTGACAGTGCTGTAGTCGGGCCGTCCGCTTCTGTCTGTGAAGTGTGTAAACGCCTCCATGCGCAGCCGCCCATCGGTTTCCCGTGAGATCGTAAGTTCTATATTGGAGAATGAATTGAATTTCTTCGCCACCAGCTTGCTGATTTCCGATGAATTGACGCTCTCAGCAAAGCTCTTCGCCTTGATGACGCCCCAGTTGCAGGCCGTAGGATGACAGGCGCCGTAGGGGTGGATCTCTTTTCCTGCGATGATAACCTCGACAATCCCTCTCGTATTGGGATCGATATTCACCCAGTCGCCGTCGAGGCGGCTATCTGGCGAGTCCTTCGCATGAGCGCGAGCTGAGCTGAAGGCTCCAAGAACGATGGCTGTGATTGCAACGGAAATCAGTATACTGCGTGAAAACAATTCATGAAAAGACCGGTTCATAGCTACCTATCTCCTATGCCAGAAATCTTGCTCCCGATGAATCCAAACGAATTGTATCGCAGAAGTAGTTATCGACTATAATCCTGCTGCAAAAGTTTCACGGACAATGGAAAAAATCAAGTCTGAACAATGCTCTGCTCACGCCCTGCGCAGCGGCTTGTTCATCGGGACCACCTGCACCGTGGCGTCGCGCACCTCGCTGAGGAAGCGGTTGATGATGGAGCCGTGCAGAAAAATATCCCAGCGCGAGCGCACCGACTGCCCGAAGACCACGTGCGAGATATTCTCCTGCTGCGCATAGCGGATCAGTGCGTCTGAGACGTTGCGGTCGGAAAGCGAGACCACCTGAGCGCCTAGCTCGCGGGCCATGCGCTGATACTCTTCCAGGCGATGAAAGGCCTCCGGATCGCCGTGTCCCTTGTCGTCGTCGGGACGAGTGACGTAGACGGCGTACCAGTTGGTCGCCAGCCGCCCGGCGATGCGCGCGCCGATGCGCAGGAGCCGCTCCGTGCCCGGGCGCGTGCTTAGGCAGACCATCACCTTCTCCGGAATCGGCGCCTGTTCCAGTCCCTGCGTGCGGCGATAGGCTGAGGCCTGGTTGCCCACCTGTTCGGCGGTGGTGCGCAGCGAAAGCTCCCGCAGCATATTCAGGTTGCCCTTGCGGAAGAAGTTGGCCAGCGATTGCTCAACTTTGTCGGGCGCGTAGATCTTTCCCTGGCGCAGGCGCGATCGCAGTTCGTCTACCGTTACGTCCACGTTGACCACTTCGTTGGCGCGCTTGAGAAAGTTGTCCGGCACCGTCTCGCGGATCACCGTATTGGCCGATCGGTTGACCGCGTCATTCAGCGTCTCCAGATGCTGAATGTTTACCGCTGTCATCACATTGATGCCGGCGTCCAGCAGTTCCAGCACATCTTCGTAGCGCTTGCGGTTCTTGCTGCCTGGAACGTTGGTGTGGGCCAGCTCATCCACCACTACCGTATGCGGATGGCGAAAGAGAATCGCATCCACATCCATCTCTTTCAGCGTTACGCCGCGATAGGGAATCTCGCGCTGCGGCACAACCTCCAGATCGCGGATGCGCGCCTCGGTATCCTTGCGGCCGTGCGTCTCCACCAGGCCGATCACCACATCGATGTCCTGCTGATGCTTCATCAGGTAGGCATCGTTCAGCATATGGTAGGTCTTGCCCACCCCCGGCGCCGCTCCGATATAGACCCGGAGCTTGGCTGCCTCCTGCTTGCGTTCCAGAAGGATCTCGGCCATCAGCCCACCTCCACGGGATGGCGGACCGCGGTAACAGCCGCTACAGGAAGCGTAAAGTGGAAGGTGGTTCCGTGGCCCAGACGGCTCTCCACGGCAATCTGTCCGCCCAGGGACTCCACCAGCCGGCGTCCCAGCGCCAATCCCAGTCCGGAGCCTCGCTCGGAGAAGGTGCTGAAGCGGTCAAAAATTGTTCCCAGCCGCTCGGCCTCGATGCCGCGCCCCGTATCGCGCACCGTGAACTGCACAAAGTCCTTGATCTCTTCGGCGGCCAGCAGAATCTCGCCATCCGGTGGCGTGTACCGAATGGCATTCGACATCAGATTGTCCAGGATCGAGCGAACCGCTCGCCGGTCGGCCTGCACCAGCGCCACATCGGCATAGGCCCGGACCTCGACACGGATGTGCTTCTGCGCCGCCTCGTCGCAGTAATGATCGCGGGTCTCGTTCAGCGCCTGCAAGGGCCGTATGCCTTCCAGCGTGAACTCGCGCCGCCCCGCATCCAACTCGGCCACTTCGATCAGATCGCTCATCAAATCATCCAGCTTGGCGCTCTCGCCGCTGGCCGCGGCCACCAGCTCCGCCTGCAGCGGCAGCAGCTCGCCGCCAAAGCCCTGGCCCAGCGCGTACAGGCCGCGCCGCAACTGCAACAGCGGATCGCGCAGCTTGCGGCTGGCCACGCTGATGAACTGCGTCTTGAAGCGGTCCGAGTCCTGCAGGCTGGTCACGTCTTCAAGCGTCGTCACCGTGCCCAGCAGACGTCCCTCGCTGTCGCGCATCGGCGTGGTGCGCAGGCGATAGTTCCGCTCCCGCTCGCCGATCCGCATCGGCAGCATCGCCGCGTCGTCCTCGGTCGTCACCGGCTTCTGCATCGCAATCGCGTCGCGGATGGCGCTCAGAATCTTGTCGCCGCCTGGAGCATGGGTCAGCGCCATGCGGTCTGTCGCAGCCTCGCCCAGCAGCTCCGCCGCCGCCTGATTCACCTTCAGCAGTTGGCCCCTGCCGTCGGTCACAATGATCGGCTCAAAGATCGATTGCAGCACCGCGTCGGAGAGTTGAAACTCCATCTGGCGGCGGCCCGCCTCGGTATCCCGCAGCTCGCGCAGCCGCACCGCAATCCGGTTCAGCTCGCTGGCAATCACGCCCAGGCTGTCCCGGCTGCTCCACTCCACGCGGTGCTCCAGGTTGCCCTGCGCAATCTTCCGCACATCCTTCGCCAGCAGCCGGATGGGCCGCAGCACAATGAAGATCGTCCCCGCCGCAACCACCACCGCCGCCGCCAAAAAGAGATAGGCAAGCCTCGACTCCCCGGCTGCCGCCAGGGCCTTGTGCGTGGCCAGCACCAGCCCCGCCATCAGGCCGGCAAGCACCACGCAGCCGAGTATCAGTCGTCGAGTCAGGTTGAGCATCGTCCGGTCTCCGTGCCGGTGAAACAGGGATCAGTCGTCAGAAATGGCGAACAACCCCGGCGACTATCAAAATTATGCTGTGATGCAACAACAAAAATGCAGGACTTCAGCCCTTGAAGAAATAGAGCTGATATCTCAAAACTAACATGAAAGATTGCATCCATTGTACCGGCAGCTTCTGAACACCGATCGCGGAAACTGCTTCATGGAATTCTACAGACGGCCAGCTTGTCGTTATGCCACCCGCAATCCAGCCCCGCCGGCTGCGGATAGGAAACCAGCGCCCAATCGACGCCGAACTCCGCCTTCAGTCGCTCGAAATCCGCAAGTTGAATATGGCTCCAGCCCGGGCACGTGAGCAATCCCGGGTTGCAACCCTGGGCTTCTACCTGTCGCGCCCATACTGGACCAATCTCCGGAATCAGTGCCACCGCTGCCGTGTCTTTGATGTTGTCGGCTAGTTGGCTACGCTCGGCCAGCGCACGAAAGCTCTGATAGTCTTCGCCAGACACCGCCATGTAATTGGGATCGAGGACGAATAATGCGTCAGTCGGCGTGTTCTGGCGAATCCATGCGAAGGCTTGTTCCCAGGGATTGGACGAGGTCATTCCCGGCAGTTCTATGTGCTCGCTGCCGGTAAATATCATCTCTTGCGAAGCGAAGATACCTCCATTGATCGCCAGGAGAAAAACCGCCCAGCGCCAGACGCTCGCCTTGAGCAGATACTTGCCTGTCAGGCAGCCTGCAATCAGGATCAAAAAGAAATAAATTAGATGAAGAAAGCGCATCGGCTGCAATGGAGTGAGTCGAATCAGGGACGGAATCGCCGCCTGGACCATGGCCACAATCTGCTGAAAGACGCCAAAGAGGAAGACGGCCAGCGCAAAGCGCGCGAGCAGATTCTCGCCGCGCCTGCGCGCGATGCGCCAGAGCAGCCAGAAGAGGAACAGAGGCGCCAGTGCGCCCAGCCACTCATACCACTCCCAGCGATAGAGAAAGAAGTAGGTATGAATATCCAGGATCTTGCTCGATATGGGATTCGTCGGCTCAAAAAGCCAACCCAGAGGAACAAAACCCAAGACCAAAGAACGGTCTCCGGCCCTTGACCATCCGCGCAGCCAGCCAGGTACAGATTCCAGCATCGCGACGGTCAGGAAGAAGCAAAAGGAGATGCCAAAGACGGCCATGATGGGATGCATCAACAAGGCCAGCAGTAGAAGAGGAATTGCCTGCCAGCTTTTGCCCGACAGTATGCGCGAAACCGCCAGCAGGATGAAGCCTGTGGCGAGAGCGCGCGGATGCAGATGCTGATCCACCAGATAGAGCGCCGTTCCGGCTACCGGTAAGGTAAACATGGCCGTGACCAGTGCAACTCCGGCCCACTGCGCTCGCTCTTCCGGGAAGAGTCTCCGCGCAATGCTCCAGCAGCCGAAGACGATCAGCGCAATCGCCGCGAACTGCCAGAGCAGCATCATGCAATCCACAGAAATGCTGGTCCAACGGACAGAATCGGCAACCCACTTATCAAAGAAAGTGGCTTGCATTTGGAGCCGGAAAAAATGGGGGTCATGGGGGTAAAGCGCTGGATTCAGGTTGGCTTTCACCGCAGTCAGATAGATGCCGCCATCCTCGAATGCGGGATGGTAGCCCATCACAGCCATGCCCAGCGCGGTGAATAGCAGAATCAGAGAAATGTGGAGAGAAAAGGAGCGCCTCAACCGGATAAACCCCGTATACTCTAGCTCAGAATGTCGCCAGCAGAGATAGATTCATCCTACACGCCGGCCAGCGGCGCGGCAAAGCGTTCCCAGCCGGTGGCATCAGCCCAATCGCGTCCCAACGAGAAGCTGGCGCTGGTCATTCCCACGCTGCGCGAGGCGAAAAACCTGCCCGGCCTGCTCGACCACATCCGCTCCGTCCTCGATCCCGTCGGCATCGATTACGAGATCATCGTCGTCGATGACGACAGCCGCGACGGCACCGAGGAGATCGTCACCGCTCTTGGTCATTCCGATCCCCGCGTGCGTCTCTTGATTCGCCGGGGCGAGCGCGGCCTCTCCGGCGCGATTCTCTACGGCTGGCGTCAGACCGATGCCGGAATTCTCGGCGTGATGGACGCCGACTTGCAGCACCCTCCGGAGCTGCTGCCCGCCCTGATTGCCGCCATCCAGGCCGGCAACGATCTGGCCATCGGCAGCCGCTACACGGCGGGCGGCCAACTGGGCAACTGGAATCCGGTGCGGAAGTTTCTCTCCACGGCTGCCGTCTGGGCCACATGGCCAATTCAGCGCTCCGGCGTGCGCGCCAAAGATCCGATGACCGGATTCTTCCTGCTCCGGCGCGAGTGCATCGACGGCATCGAATTCCAGCCCACCGGCTTCAAGCTGCTCTTGGAGATTCTCGTCCGCGGACGCCTCCGCTCGGTCAAGGAACTTCCGTTGGCCTTCGGTCTCCGCGCCCAGGGCGCCAGCAAAGCCAACTTCAAAGTCGGATGGGATTACGCCAAGCTGCTGGTGCGCCTCTATGCGGACCGCTTCGGGCGCCGGAGTTGAAGCAGCATGGCGTTTGAACTCCCTTCCCGCATGGTTGCCCGCATTGGCCTCAAACCGCGCTCCCTGTTTCTGATCCTTTTCTGCGCCGCGGTTCTGTTCTGGACGGCGGCGATGCCCTTGCGCCGCGCCTTCCTCTTCTCCGAACTCGATTACAACGAGGGATGGAATCTCTATAACGCCCAGAAAGTAGCGCTGCACCAGCCGCTTTATCCCGTCGCTTATGGCTGGACGACCGTCAATTATCCCGCGCTCTCCTTTCATCTGGTGGCATTTCTGGGCCGATTCACCTCGGAATACCTTTTTACCGCACGCATTCTCTCGCTCGCCGGTCTTTCGCTGAGCGCGCTCTTTACCGGATTGATTGTCTGGATGACGACGCGATCCCGCGCCGCCGCATGGCTCTCCGGCGCATTTCTTGTGGCCTGGTTCTCTGCCGCCGCTGACAGTTATGTCGGGATGGACGATCCGCAGATGCTGGCTCAGGCCTTCTTCCTGGCGGGCATCTACGTTTATCTGCGCGGCAACCGGCGCGGCTGGGCGCTGGAGGCGGCTGCCCTGCTCTTTGTCGTGGGCGGAAATATCAAGCACAACCTGATTGAATTCCCCATCGCCGTGCTCCTCGATCTGCTCATCTGTTCGCCATGCAAGGCCCTTCGCTTTGCCCTCGGCGGCGGAATGATGGCTGCATTTTCCATCCTTCTGACCCGAGAGATCGACGGGGCGGCGTACGTCTCCTGTATGCTGGCGCCGCGCAGCTACTCGGCAATGGATGGCATCAACGCGATACTGTATCTGCCCGAATACTCTCCCTTGCCGGTGCTGGCGGCTCTCGTGGCGGCCTTCCTCTGCTGGAGGGATTCTGAGCGGCGCGTGCTGGCGCTCTTGCTCGGCTGCGCGCTCCTGGTCGATACGGTCTTCTGCGGCGGAAGCGGAGTGGACATCAACGGATTCTTTGGCTCGATGCTGGCGATGACCTTGCTCTGCGGAGTCTTTGCGGCAAAAAGCGCTGGCTGGCGGATCGGCCGCTTTAGCCTCCGGTCGCCTTTGGCTGCCTGCGTGATTCTTTTCCTGGGGCTGGCCGCGCCGATGATCCACTCCGGCAACGCCCGTCCGGATCAGGTGCTTGCGGAGGATCGCCAGGCGGCCAGCCGCTTTGCCGTCGAGATCGCCTACCTGCGCGAGCAGCCTGGCCCGGCTCTCTGCGAGAGTTTGTTGCGCTGCGCCTATGCCGGCAAGCCCTATCTCTACGATCCCTTCAATGCGACGCGATTGATCGGCCAGGGCAAGCTGGACCCCGGCGAGATGATCGAACGAATCAAGAATCATGCCTTCGGCGCTATCCAGATGTACAACAATGTTGACCAGAAGCTCGCCGATCCAGAACCGCAGATGAGCTTTACCATTCCCATTCTGCAGGCCATCAACCAGTATTACCGTCCCGGCCTAGAGAACGAGGATGGCGTCATCTATCTTCCCAGGAACCAGGACAAGCCCATGCATCCGCAATGACATCGTTGCGCGGCCATTTACTCGCGCCTGCTTCTCCACTGCCGCACCAGATCTTCCGCCGCTCCGGCCCATTCCGGAAACTCGAACTCGAAGCCCGCATCGAGCAGCCGTCCGGGAACTGCGCGGCAGCTTTGCAACACCAGCTCAGCTTCGGTGCGCATAATGATTGCGCCGAGCTTGATCGCCGGCGATGGCGCGGGCAGACCGTTGGGCACATCCCACGCCCAGCGCAGCGCCGCCATGAACTCACGATTCGTCAGCGGCGCGGGCGCGGCAATGTTGAACGCTCCCTCCTGATCCTCGCGGTCCAGTAAAAACTCCACCGCGCGCGCATAGTCGGCCTCGTGAATCCAGCAGACGAACTGCCGTCCGCTGCCCTGTGTGCCGCCCAAACCAAGCCGTACCAGATTTGACTGCACGCCAAAGGCGCTGCCCGCCACAGGAGAGAGAACCACGGCGCTGCGTAGAGCCAACTTGCGGGTACTGGGCGTCTTGGCCGCAAAGAAGACCCCTTCCCAATCTCTGGCCACACGCGCGGAAAACACTCGGCGCTCGGCCCATGGTTTGTTGGAAGGATTTTCTACCAAGTCAAAAGTCGCTTCTTCTACCGGCAGGTCCACTCCCTCCGCATCCATAGCGCGAGGATTGATCGTTGCCGCCGAAGCGTTCATCCACACCCGTGGCGGCGTGCTCAACCCGGCAATCACCTGGCCTAGCAGTTGTGTGCTCCGAATGCGCGACTCGTAAATCTCTTGCCGGTTGGCTGCGTTATAGCGGCAGTTCACGCTGCGCCCAGCCAGGTTGATGCAGGCGTCGGCGCCCTCCAGGTATTCAGTCCAGGGGCCAGGATTCACGCCATCCCAATGTACCGTCTGCCAGGGCGCGGTATAGGGTCCGCGTGTCAGCACTGTCACTTGGTGGCCCCGCTGCTGAAAATGGCGCGCCAGCATTTCTCCCACTTGGCCGCTGCCGCCCGGCAGGACGATGCGAAGCGGGCGCGGAGTGTGCGGAGTTACAGCAGCAACAATGCCCATGAATTCAGCTTACGGCTTCTCTTCCGTAGATGCACCGCTATTTCCGTTCCACGATCCCCACCGGAGTGAGCGCCGCCGTCCAGTCGGCGGGCGAATCCACCAGCAGATCCGGAGGGTAAGCGGCCAGACTCTCCGGCGCAAGGCCGAAGGTACAGCCGATGCACCATGCTCCGGCATTGCGCGCCACTTCCACGTCCACCTGGCTGTCGCCGATCATCACCGTCTCCGCGGGCCGCGCATTCGCCTCGGCCATCAGCGCCATCAGGCCCTGCGGATCGGGTTTCTTGGTGGAAAAACTGTTGCCGCCATAGATATTCAGGAAGTAGGGTGCCAGACCCAGCGCTGCGCAAATCTCCCGCGCCGGGCGCACCGGCTTGTTGGTCAGCACAGCCATCAAGCGCGCCGGCCCATTCTCCGCGTCGTGCAATTGCTTCAGAGCGGCCAGCGCCTCCAGAACTCCCTCGTAGGCGTAGGTGGTGTCCAGCTTGTGCTCGCGGTAGTAGACGAGAAAGAACTCGTAGGCCTTTACCAGTTGCGCCTCGTCCACAGCGACCGAATTCCGATCTGATTCCGGCCCAAAGAGCGCCCGCCGCATCAGCATGATGGCGCCGTCGCCAATGTAGCCGGCAACCACCGCATCCGGCAGCGGTTCCCGTCCAAGATGAGCCAGCGTCGCATTCACGCTGTTGCACAAGTCCTGCGCCGAGTCGATCAGCGTGCCATCCAGATCGAAGACCAGCAGTTTCAGTTGTTCAACGGGGATCGGGCGAAGAATGCGAACCATACTTCCAGTGTAAAAGATGCAGCAGTCAGGCATCCGCTACAGCCGGAAACTGACTGCTGTTCGCTCTACTCAATGCACACGAATGTCGCCCGAACCCGTCTCGACGCGCACCGCCGGTCCGCCGCCGTTGATCTTGCCGGAGACGTGGTGGTGGTCCGAGGAGCCGTTGGTCATCATTTCATGGTTGGTATGGATATTGCCCGATCCGGTCGAGGCCTCCAGCGTGATCGCCGCATTGCCGGTCCCAAGATCGATATTGCCGGAGCCGGCCACCAGCTTCCAATCGCCCGTCGGCACTCCGCTCACCTCGATGTCGCCTGATCCCGTCCCCGCGCGTAATCCACCGCGCAGATTGCGCAGCTCCAGGTTGCCTGAGCCGGTGCTCGCCTTCACATAACCCTCCCCTGTCTGCTCGGCTTCGATGTTGCCCGATCCGCTTCCCACGGAGAATCCTCCGTGCAGGCCGATGGCGCGAATGTTGCCGGAGCCGGTGGAAATCTTTGCGTTCTCGCCCACGCCATCCACCGTAATGTCTCCCGAACCGGAGGCGGCTTCGAGAAACGCATTCTCCGGTGCCTGAATTTCATAATCGATGCTGATGTTATGAAGGTTTTCGTTGTGGCCGCCGATGCGGATGATGTTGCCGGTCTGCTCGATGGGCGGATGAGCTGCAATCTCCTTGACCCGCTCCTCGCTGCCGCCCCATCCGGATTTCACCCTTCCGAAGATATGCACCTGGCTGTCCGCGCCGCGAGTGATGTGAATGTTGCCCGATCCGGTCGCCACCGAAAGCTCCACGTGCCCGCTCGCCGAGAGCGTGCGCTCAAAGGTCGCCTCCGCACCCAGCGCCGGAAGCGCCGCCAGCGCCAGAGCCGCTGCTGCAATCCAAAGTCTCTTCATCCTGCTCCCTTCTCATAAGCAGGGACTAAAACCTGGTCCCCTGGTCCCTCGTTCCCGGTCCCCTGGTCCCTCGTCCCTGTCTTTACTGCTGCAACACCACCGGATCGCCTTCCTTCAATCCGCTCAGAATCTCGGTGACCGCGCCATTCGACAGGCCCACCGTAACCGGCACCTTGCGTTTGCCTTCCTTCTGTTTCTTGTCGGGAATCTCCACGCTTGCCTTCTTCTGGTTGTCATAGATCACGGCATTCTCAGGCACCATCAGGACGCCTTTGTGCTCGTCCAGGAGGATCTCCGCATTCGCCGTCATGTTGGCCTTCAACTCCCCGCCCGGATTGTCGATGGAGACGCGCACCTCGAAGGTCGTCACGTTGTCCTTCTCCACGCCCATCGGGGATATCTTGGTCACTTTGCCCTGAAAAACGCGGTCGCGGAAGCTCTCCACCTTGATGCGCGCCGGCTGGTTCAGGTAAACGTGCGCAATATCCGCTTCATCCACCTTGCCATCCACATAAACCTGCGTGGTGTCGCCCTCGGTCATGACCAGTGTCGCCGTCGAGCCTAGCACCAGAATCGAGCTGACCGCATCGCCGATTTCAACATCCCGCGACAAAATCACGCCATCCATCGGCGCCACAATCGTGGTATACCCCAACTGTTCCTCCAGTTGCTGGAGGCCGGCCTGGGCCTGCTGCACCTGCGCCCGCGCCTGCTTCAAGCGCGCCGTGTCCACGCCAATCTGCGCCTTGGAGTTGTCGCGCCGGGTCAGCGCCGCCAGGTAATCCTTGTTGGCGTCGTCCAGCGCCTGCCGGCTTACGATGCCTTCCTTCTGCATCTCCAGATTGCGGTCCAGCGTTGTTTTATACATCGGGAGGTCGGGCGCCGCGGCGTTCACTTTATCCTGCTCGATATTGGCTTCGTAGGTCGCCACATTGGCCTCGGCGGCGGAAAGCTGCGCCCGCTGCGCAGCCACCTGAGCCACAATCTCCTGCTGATCGAGCTGCGCCAGTTGCTGGCCCTTCTGAACCTTGTTGTTGATGTCCACGTAGAGCTTTTCCACGATGCCGGAGGCCTTCGACTTGACCTCGACTTTGGTAATCGGCTGAATCTTTCCCGTCGCCACCACCGAGCGCGCCACATCTCCGCGCGTCACTTTGGCCAGCCGGTTGGGATCGATCGACGAGCCTGATGCCATATGCATCAGCAGGATACCCAGCACCGCCACCACCAGAACCGCACCCAAACCCAGCCATATCCAGAATCGCTTCTTTTTACGCGTCGCCGCCACTCGATCCTCCCCAAAACCTTCGCTTTCAAATCATACGCAGCAGGCTGCCCTCTGGTTCCAGCGCGGCGGCTGAGGCCTCTTCCGCGCTGACTCGCCCCCCAGACAGATGCTATCCTCACATCCGGGATGCACGGACTTACTCTGCTCCAATTTGTCGCCGTCGGACTGCTCATTTTGGCCAACGCCTTCTTTGTGGCCGCCGAGTTCGCCCTGGTCTCCATCCGCGACACGCGCATCGAACAGTTGCTCTCCGCCGCCGTTCCCGGCGCCCGCGCAGTTCGCCGCCTGCAGCGCGATCTGGATGATTTTTTGCCGGCTGTACAGCTTGGCGTCACCCTCTGCTCGCTGGCCCTGGGCTGGATCGGCGAACCCTTTGCAGCCGCCATTCTCATGGGCTGGATCGGCGCCCTGCCCGTCGCCCCGGCCCACCTGCTGCTCTATGCGCATATCGCCGCTGTCGCGCTGGGCTTCGGCCTCATCACTTATTTTCACGTGGTGGTCGGTGAACTGGTTCCCAAGTCGCTGGCCCTGCGCCGCGCCGAGGCCTTGGCCGTTGCCGTTGCCCCCCCCATGCTGATCTTCATGGCCATCGCCCGCCCAGCCGTGCGTTTGCTCAAAGGCTCGGCTGCCATCATTCTGCGCGGCTTCGACATTCCCATGACCGAGCGTGCGCAGGTCCATTCTCCGGAGGAACTCAAACTGATTGCCACCGCCGCCCGCCGCATGGGCGTGCTGCCCCGCTTTCAGGAGACGCTCATCCACCGTGCCCTGGAGTTGCACGACGTGCCGGTCCGCGAGATCATGACGCCCCGCCAGAAGATCTTCTCGCTACCCTCGAATCTCTCCATTGAAGCGGCCAGCGCCCAGGTCATCGAGCGCCTCCACTCCCGCGTCCCCGTCTACGACGAAGCGCGCGGCCCCGAGCACATCGTCGGCGTTGTCTACTCCAAAGACCTTGCCCGCCTCATCTTCTTTCGCTCGACCACCTCCTTTACCGGCCTCCATCTCCGTCAGGTCATGCGCGATGTGCTGGTTGTTCCTGAGACCAAGACCGTCCTTGACCTGATCCGCGACTTCCAGCAGCGCCGCCGGCAGATGGCGATCGTGGTGGACGAATACGGTTCCACGGTCGGCTTGGTGACCACTGAGGATGCCATCGAACAGCTCACCGGCGAGCTGGAAGATGAATTCGATTCGCCCGATCTGCCCGTCCTTGCCGCAGCCGGCGGCGCGCTGCTGATGGATGGCGGCGTCAACCTCCGCGATCTGGAAACCCAGATGCAATGGAAGTTGCCGCGTGACGGTGGCGTGGAGACGCTGGCCGGCTTCCTGCTCATGCGCCTCGGCCACATCCCCAGCGTTGGCGAATTCATCGTGTATGAAGGCCGGCGCTTGACGGTTGCGGAGATGGAGCTGCGCCGCATCGCCAAAATTCGCGTAGAACCGGTCGAAGATCCGGTGCCGGAGAGCGCGAATCCCTGACCAGCAGCCGCTCTGCGCAACTTGATACGCTAGACTGAGAGCCAGGCTCTTGCCCGCGAAACGGAGTCGCCCCATGCCCACGTTTGAAGATTCTCTCAAAAAGCTGGAAACCATCGTCGATCAACTGGAGAAAGGCGATCTGGCCCTCGAAGATTCCCTCAAGCTCTTCGAGGAGGGCGTGAGCCTCTCCGCCTCCTGCAAGCAGCAGTTGGACGCCGCCGAGGGCAAGGTGCAGATGCTCGTCAAACAGCGTGACGGATCGCTCAAGCCGGAGCCATTCCTGACTGAAAAGCCGTTTTAAGGCTTGCTCTCCGGCGCTTCCATTATGTACTCATCGCCGACGCGCGCCACCAGCAGCTTGCGCCGGTCGTCCAGCAGCTTCAACTGGTTGGTCAGCTCGATAAACTCTTTCTTCTGCGCAGCGGTCAGCGGAGTGGCGGCTGTATTCAACTTGCTCAGTTCGTCGAGCTTCGCTTGCAGCCGCGGAATCTCCCGATCCATCAGGATTGGTCGAATCATCGCCGTCTTCGCGCGTCCGGCGGCAATCTCGTTGCGGTTGTTCTCGCTCCACGCGGGTAGAACGCCCACGTGGCCCAGCTCAACCCTTACCCCTGCCGGTCCGTAGTCTTTGCGCACGGCTGAGAAGAGGCCGATCATCTCGTCGCGTGGATCGCCGTCCTTGTCCGGCATCAGCCCGTCCACATAATTGCGCGACTGATTCGAGAGAAAATTTCCCAGCGAATAAAAGATCACCGTATCGCGTCCGTCGGCGGTGCGGTAAGTCTCCACCGGCTGCAAGACGTGGGGATGGTGGCCGACGATCACCGAGGCTCCAGCTTCCAGCATCTTGTGGGCGGTGTCCACATCTTCAGGACGCGGGGCGGGCGCGTACTCCGTGCCCCAGTGAATCGAGACCACCAGAAAATCGCATTGCGCGCGCGCTTTGCCGATCGCGTCCAGCACACCGGCCTCGTCCATTCCGGGAGCGCCGCCGGATTCGCCGGGATAAGGAAAGAAGTTCACGTGCGGCTGATCGTCCTTGTCGGGATTGCGATTGCCGTTGAGCCAGCGCGTCATTCCCAGCCAGCCCACCTTGATGCCGTTGGCTTCGGTGATGACGGGTTGCCAGGAGGCTTGCGCCGTGTCGCCCGAACCGGCAAAAAGCATCCCTTGCGCGCGCAGATGCTCGCGCGTTTCGGCAAAGCCCGCCCAGCCCTGATCCATCACATGGTTGTTGGCGAAAGAGACGATCTTGATGCCGTTGGCCTTGAGCGCATCGACCAGTGCTACCGGCGCGTCGAACATGAATGGCTTGGAGCCGCGTGAGTGCGCCGGAGCCACCGGCGTCTCCAGATTCACAAAGCCGAAGTCGGCGCTCTTGAAGACATCACTCACATCCGAGAAGAGCGCGCTCCAGCCTGCCGCGCCCTCGCCGCCTGCCGCCGCCGCGGCGCGCACCGGCTCATGCGGTATCACGTCTCCGGCCACGGCAAAGCTCACCTTCGCCAGCTCGTGGGGATAGGGCGCTTGAGCCGCCGCAGAATGGCTGCCGTGAGAGCCAAAGTAGAGCGCCGCACCGAGCGCCGCAACGGCAAGCAGCACCGCGCCCACTCTCAGCCGCCAGGGTTCGCTGAGCGCGACCGCAAGCATTGCCCTGAATCCCGCTCCCGACCGCTCTCCGCTCTCCGCCCCATTTGCCCGCATCGGCCCGCACTCCTTCTCGCCCGCAAGATGCAATGCAATCAGCATACAGCGCCGGCGAAGAAGGATGGAGCGGGCGATGCGCTTCCCGGAGACAAAACCGCCTGCGCCCCGCTTTTCTCAGCCATGAAAGCCGGGCGCACACAAGCCCGGTTTACTGATCGTTTCCTTTCACCAATTCCGTGGAAACGGCCGTCAGGTAGCCATACAAACCTTGCGCACCGTGATCGGGACCGGCGGTAAAGTAGAGTTCCGCGGCTGGCGCGCCGGCGGAGTTGTAGTTGTTGCCGGTGTTGCCGGGAGCGATGGCCCAGATTCCGTTGATGGCCAGCGGAGCTCCGGTTGCATCTTCCAGAAGTCCATCGTAGCGGCCCGAAGCCAGGTCGTAGGCGGCGATATAGCCGCTCGCCTGAGTCGTTCCTCCGCCGGCAAACTGGCCGATCAGCAGGTCGTGGCTATAGCGCCCAAAGTCATCGGGAGCCAATGCCACTCCCCACGGAGCATTCAGCCACCAGCCATGTTCCAGGCGCTTCAGCAATCTGCCCTCCGAGGTAAAAATATCCACAAAGCCCCGGCCCGGACCGTCGGTTTCAACCAATTCTCCCTTTTCATGCAGCGCATAGGTCACCACGATATCGTTGCCGATGGCCTGCACGTTGAAGGGAACATAGTTGCGCGGCAGCCAGTCGTCATCGAAGCGCTCTTCGCCAAAGTCCACATGATTGAATGCGCTGTCGTAGACATCCACGCGTCCCTTGGTGAAGTTGGCGGCGTAGAGGTAAAGATTGGCGCCGATATATGCGCTGGTCAGGCCGGTAAAGCTGGAGCCGTCGGTGGTTTTCACCGTGGCGAGCGCGCCCGCCGATGAATTCCAGCCCACAATCAGCCCATCCAGGGTCGAAAACAGAAAGAGTGCCGGTTTGCCCCCGGTGAGCAGAAAGCTGGTCGCGTTGCCGTTATAGATCGTCCCGGTCGGAGTTCCCAGATTGCCCGTGACGGCGGGCGGAATCGTGACCACAAGCCCCTCTTTGACGCCGGCTCCGGTATAGAGCGTGCTCAGCCCGGTTGCGTTATCCGAAACCCACCAGGGAGTTCCGGAGCCGCGGCTGAGTCCCCAGGGATTGATAAGATCGGGATCGGTAACGGGCGCAACTCCCGTCTCGCTGGAGACGAGATTGGTTTGTGTATAGTGCTGTCCAAACGCGGCAGCTCCCGCCAGGGACAACGCGATGACTGTCCCGGCCATCAGGCGCAGAAGTACCCTCATGTGAGACCTCCGTGATGCGGTAGTGCCTACCTGCCTCCGGATCTCTCTGGTCGCCTGGGGTCACACTGGCTGCCCGCTTCGACGCAAAGATGGGGATTCCATGCGCAGATAGGGGGTTGACGAGGGAGTTTTGAACTCCGAGGTGGATTCTACTCCCGATCGGCTGGCAGTTGCATCCATCTTTTGTTAAAACTTGCCGCAATTCTCGTCTCCAGCGGGGCGGCCCGTCGCTGCAAAGCAAGGTCTGAGCGCTGCCGGTAGACTGCGCGTCTACTCTATGAAGACAAACTGTTACGGTAAGCGCGGGCGGAAACTGGTAACCTGAATCCTGAGAAGATTTACCGGGAAGAGCCGGAGCAACTCGCCCGGCGGGCAGAGGCATGGCGGAGTTCGTAATCAAATTGGCCGACGAGCGCGGTCGCGTGCAGGAGCAAGTGCAGTCGGCGGCCACTGCCGAAGAGCTGCGAGCGCGCTTTATCCATGCCGGTTATCATGTCTTTTCCGTCAAGGCCCGCGGCGGTTTGGGCGGTTTCAAGCTCGGTAAGGTCAAGCTGGAGCCTTTTCTGATCTTCAATCAGCAGTTCCTGACGCTGATCCGCGCCGGTTTGCCGATCCTCGGCTCCATCCAGATGCTGGCCAAGAACCAGAAGAACGCCCACTTCGCCGCGCAGTTGGACGACGTGGCCGCGCGAGTCAAGACCGGCGATTCGTTATCTTCGGCCTTTGAGGCGCAGAGCGGCTTTCCCATCATGTTCACCACCACGCTGCTGGCCGGCGAGCGCAGCGGCAACTTGCAGGAGGTTCTGGAACGGTATGTCACCTTCCAGCGGGTCTCGCTGACCTTTCGCAAGAAGCTGGTCGCCTCGCTGATCTATCCCTGCGTGCTGCTCACGCTGGTCTGCGGACTGATGTTCTTCATGTTTGTCTTCGTCATTCCGCAATTCGGCGAACTGTACGACCAGATGGGCGCCAAGCTGCCGGATCTGACCCTGGACCTGCTCGCCTTCGGAAAATTCCTGCACCATTACGTTCTCTGGATTCTTGCTTTCGTTGCTGGAGCCGGATTTGGCTTCCATCGTTTTTCCATCACCGAGCGGGGCCGCGATTTTGTCGATGGCTTCCGCATCAAGCTGCCGGTTCTGGGCAAGATATGGCTCAAATACCAGGTGGCGCTCTTTGCGCGCACGCTCTCCACGCTGTTAACCGGCGGATTGCCGCTGGTGCCGTCACTGGAGACCGCGGCCCGCTCCATCAGCTCGCGGCGCGTCTCGAAGGCGGTGATGACTTCCATCACCACGGTCCGCGAGGGGCGCAGTCTGGCCGACGCGCTGATCCAGACCGAAGTCTTTCCCGATCTGGCCGCCGAAATGATCTCGGTGGGTGAGCAGACCGGCGCGCTGCCACAGATGCTCAACTCCGTCTCGGAGTTCTTCGAGGAGGATGTGGCGACGGCTCTCACCGCGGCGCTGGCGCTGATCGAGCCGGCGATTCTGATCGTCATGGGAGTTGTGGTGGTCTTCATTCTTATCTCGCTGTATCTGCCCATCTTCTCGTTGGGCCAGGCGAGCGGAGGTCAGGGGTAACGCATGGCTGACGCGACATTGCATTCGCTGACCGATGGATCGCTATCGACTGGGCCTCTGCCGGGTTCTCCGGAGGAGCGCGCCCAGGCTGAACTGCTCGCCGCGCGCTACCACGCCGAGTTCGTCGATCTGAAAAACTTCAAAATCCAGCACGATCTGCTCCGCACCGTTCCCGTCGAGCTGATGTTCCGCTACAACTTCGTGCCCATCGAGCAGTTGGACGATGCGCTGGTGATCGCCGTCAGCGACCCCTCCCGGCTGATGGTCCTGGATGAGATCGCCGGTCTGCTTGCGCATCGCATCCTGCCCCGCGTCGCCACTCTCTCGCAGATTACCGACCTGCTCAAGAAGACCGAGCAGTCCCAGCGCGTGCTCGACGAGGCCAGCGAGGGGCTTACCTTCGACGTGCTCACCGGCGACGAGAACTCGGAAGAGAACATCTCCATCGAGAAGCTGACCTCGGAAGAGGACATCAGCCCCATCATCCGCCTGGTGGATACGACCATTTTCACCGCTCTCGAACGCCGGGCTTCGGATATTCACATCGAGACCTATGACGACTCGGTACACGTGAAGTACCGCATCGACGGTGTTTTGCAGGAGGCCATGGCCCCCATCGCCCGCGAGCACCACTCCACCATTCTCTCCCGCATCAAGATCATGAGCGAGCTGGACATCGCCGAGCGCCGCGTTCCCCAGGATGGGCGCTTCCGCGTGCGCTACAAGACCCGCCTGATCGACTTCCGCGTCTCCATCATGCCCACGATCTACGGAGAAAACGCCGTGCTGCGCGTGCTTGACAAGGAGTCAATGAGCGAGAAGTTTCACAAACTCACGCTCGATGTGGTGGGCTTTGCCGAGGAGGATCTCAAACGCTTCCGCCGCTACATCCGTGAACCCTACGGCATGGTACTGGTCACCGGACCCACCGGCTCCGGCAAGACCACTACCCTCTACGCCGCATTGAATGAGATCAAGAGCGACGAAGACAAGATCATCACCATCGAGGACCCGGTCGAGTACCAGATTCGCGGCATCACGCAGATTCCCGTCAATGAGAAAAAGGGCCTGACCTTCGCGCGCGGCCTGAGGTCGATTCTGCGCCACGATCCGGACAAGATTCTGGTGGGCGAAATCCGCGACAACGAAACCGCGCAGATCGCCATCAACTCGGCCTTGACCGGCCATCTCGTCTTCACCACAGTCCACGCCAACAATGTGGTGGACGTGCTGGGACGCTTTGTGAATATGGGCGTCGAGGTCTACAACTTCGTCTCCGCGCTCAACTGCATCCTGGCGCAGAGGCTGGTGCGCACCATCTGCGAGCACTGCGCGCATACCGTCGCTTACAGCGACGCGGAGCTTCTGTCATGCGGCATGGACCCGGCGGAGTGGCGCGGCTTTGAATTCCGCGAAGGCCTGGGATGCATGGAGTGCGGCGGCACCGGCTACCGCGGCCGTACCGCGATTCATGAGCTGCTCGACCTGACCGACCCGATTCGTGAATTGATTTTGGAAAAGAAGCCCACCTCCGAGGTGCGCAAGCTGGCGCAGAAGGAAGGCATGAGCTTTCTGCGCGAGTCGGCGATCGACCGCGTCCGCCGCGGCCTGACCACACTCAAAGAGATCAACAAGGTTACCTTTATCGAGGCGTCAAGATAGTGAATTCGATTCTCAGCAAGGCCAAGCTCGCTTCCCAGATTGGCGCTCGTCCGCCGGCGGCTGTGGAGTTGTCGCCGCAGGGCGTGCTGGCCGCGGCGACGCCGGCAGCGGGTCAGCCGCCCGTTTACGCCTTCCAGCCGCTCCCCGATGGTGCGCTCGTCCCCAGCATCGTCGATCCGAATCTGCGCGCGCCGGAGGTGGTGGCCAATGCCATTCGTACCGCGCTGGGGCAGGTCGCGCCGCGCTCACGCTCGCTTACCCTGGTCTTGCCCGATATCCTCGTCCGCGTCTTCGTGCTGGACTTCGACTCCTTTCCCGCCAAGCCTGCTGAAGCCATTCCCATCCTCCGCTTCCGCCTGCGCAAGATGGTCCCTTTCGATGTCGAGCACGCCGGAGTGAGTTACCAGGCTCTGATCGAGAGCAAGACCGAGTGCAGGGTGCTGGCCGCTGTCTTGCCCGCTCCCGTGCTTGCCGAGTACGAGGCGGTGGCCCGCATGGCCGGCTTTGAGCCGGGAGCGGTGCTGCCCACAAGCCTTGCGGCGCTGGGAGCCGTGGAGTCGGACGATCCCGTTTTGACCGCCAATCTGGGCGCGTTGGCGCTCACCACTGCCATCACGCACGGACAGGATCTGCTGCTCTATCGGACCCTCGATCTGCCCGAAGAGCCGGCGCTGCGTCTGCGGGAGGTGCAGCGCGGCGTTGCCGTGGCCGCTGCCTACTTTGAAGACAAGCTAGGCTTTCGTCCCCGGCTCATGTATTGCGCCGGAATCGGTGCTGGCGGAGCGGGCGCGGCGGAGGATTTCGCGCAGTGGATCGATGACCCCGAACTCGCCGTAGCCGACCTTGCGCCGCGGCCTGAAACCGGAGCCGCAACCCCTCTCGGCAATGTGGTCAGCCTGGCTGGAGTGATGGGCGCGCTGGCGGGAGCAAGCTGATGCGGATAACACTCAATCTCGCCACCCGTCCTTACGCCGATCTTGGACCGGCGCTCAAGCGCCTGCGCATTGCGATGGCCGTCCTGCTTGTCCTTGCTGCCGGCTTCATCTTGGGGCTGCACGCCCTTCACCAGAAGGCCGAGGAGGCGCGGGCTACCGAAGAGCGCGTTCAGAACAGGATCGACGCCATCAAACGCGAGCGCCAGGGCTACCAGCAGATGATGAGCGAACCGGCCAATGTGCAGTTACTCAGCCAGGTCACGGCGCTCAACCAGTTGATCGACGAAAAGACCTTCTCCTGGACGCTGGCGATGGAGGATCTGGAGACCGTGCTCCCCGCCGGGGTGCAGGTAACCAGCCTCGATCCCTCCCGCGACACCAAGACCGGCGTCATCACCCTCAAGCTGCGCGTGGTCGGCGCGCGCGACCGTGCCGACGATCTGGTGCAGAATCTCGAACACTCCCGGCACTTCATGATGCCTCACATCGTCAGCGAAAGCTCAGAGGCAACGGCAGGAGCCAACCAGCGGCTGGAACCAGTCAGCGCCTCCAGCCGCTTCAACTTCGAGTTGCAGGCAGCGTACAATCCGGTGGCGCCGGACGAGCGCCGGAAGGAAGAAAGGCAGAAAAAGGAGAAGCCGGCAGCCGATGGTGATCGAGCTGCCAAAGACTCTTTGCCCGCGCGGCGAGTGGCCGCACCTACGGCGTTGCCGCTGTCTCCCGCCGTCGCGCGGCACGCGCCCTTTCGCCCGCCCAGCGCTCCGCCTCCGCAGCCAGCCGCAGTCTTTCCTCAGCCGAATCAACCACCCAATCCCAATCCCCATCGCGCGCCGATTTCGGGAGGTCCACGATGAGCACTCCCAAACCCTCTCCCTGGCGTGAACGCCTCACCTCTCCGCTTACCTGGCACTACGCGGCCTTTATTTTGCTGCTGCTTGTGGTTATCGGCCTTGCCATTCGCTTTGGCCTGGACTGGACGGCAACCAACGGCAGTTCGGCGGTCGCACTGGCCGGCAAGCAGGTGCAGTTGCGAGCGCTCGACCTGCAAACAGCGCCCTTGCGTGGCCTGGACAAGCGCGTCGCGGAGACTCGCGTCCAGATGGGGGAGTTTTACGCCAAGCGCATCCCGCCCAACTACTCGTCGATTGACCGCCGCATCGGTGAACTCGGCGTCAACTCCGGAGTGCGGCTGAGCAGGCTGACCTACGCCCAGGGCAAGCCCGGCTCCGACTTGACGGAGATTTATCTCGACGCCGGCATCACCGGAGATTATGCGCAGATCATGCGCTTCGTGAATAGTCTGGAACGCAATTCCACATTCTTCGTAATTCGTGGACTGACGCTGACCGGCCAGCAGAGCGGCTCGGTGAATCTGACACTGCAGGTCTCCACCTGGCTCAGACCGGCCGACGCGGCGGCCAGCGGATTGCCGTCCGCAGCGCCGCGCAATTCTGCGCCCAACAACTCCACTGCGCCGATCGTCATCCCCAATGCGCCGGTCAAGGAGGGTGAATAATCATGGCCATACGCTTGGGTACGGATAAAAAGTGGCAGGTCTACCTGGTGAGTGGCTTCCTTGTCGCGGCTGTCCTGGGGATCGCTTATGAGGTCAAGGATTTCGTTTTTACCAGTGCGCCGGCAGTTGTGCCTCCGGTGACTGCGGCTCCGGCTCTTCACGCCTCCAGCGCTCCAGGGCAGTCGGCCCCATCGGGAGCTGAGGCCATTCAGCTCTCCAACGCCGGCATCGATCCCACCCTGCATCTGGACAGGCTGGCATGGAGCGAAGATGTCGAGTACCAGGGTACGGGAAGGAATATCTTCTCCGTCGATTCGGCGCCTGTGCATATCGAAAATCCGGTTGCGGGACCGCGGCCCGGCCAAGCCAGCGTGAGTGGAACTCCGGTGCCTCCGGCAAAGCCTCAGCCCCCCGCCATCGACCTGAAATACTTCGGCTACACGCAGGACAAAGACAAGACCATGCACGCCTTTTTTGTGCAAGGAGAGGATATTTTTGTCGCCCGGAGCGGTGAGATCATCGATCACCGTTACAAGGTGGGATTGATTCTGCCCACCCGCACCGAGGTGACCGATCTGGGCTATAACAACACGCAAACGCTGCCGCTGCAGGCAAACTAGCCGAGTGAAAACAGTCGCTCCAATCCGCCGCGCCAAACCCTCTGAAGAGGGTTATATGCTGGTTGCGGTCATCTTCCTGGTGGCGCTGTTGACCATCTCGCTGGCCATCGCCCTTCCCAGAATGTCGAAGGCCATCCAGCGCGACCGCGAACTGGAGACGATGCAGCGCGGCAAGCAGTACATCCGCGCCATCAAAATGTACTACAAGAAATTCGGAGCCTATCCTCCCAACGTCGATGCGCTCGTCAAAGGCACCAACAACATCCGCTTCCTGCGCAAAAAGTATGCCGATCCGACCACCGGCAAGGAGGATTGGAAGCCGGTTCTCCTCGGCCAGAACAAGGCTCCTACGGCGATGGGCTTCTTCGGTCAGCCGCTGATGGGTTCGACGATGGCAGGGGTAGGACCCGGCAGCGTGAACACTCCCTCCGGCCCCGGCGGCCTCAGCTCGCAATCGCAGCCGACCAACTTCGGCACGCAGTCCACAAACATTCCCGGCTCCGCCAATGGCGGATTTGGCGGCAATGGCGGACCTGGTGCCAACAGCGGACCTGGCGGCAACAGCGGTGACAATTCCAGCTCCCCCAATGGAGGCGCTACCAGTGGCGGCACAGACAGCGGAAGCGGCGGAAGCGGGAGTAGCAGCAATGGCAGCGGCAGCACCGATAGCTTGACCGGACAGACCTTCGGCGGATTGGGCATCATCGGTTTCTCGCCCAACAGTCCCAAGAAATCCATCATGATCTACAAGACCAAAGATCATTACAACGAGTGGGAGTTTGTCTTTGATCCGCGTGCCGAGCAGCTGATGATGATGGGTGGCACGACTGGCCTCAGCTCACAACAGAATTCGCAACAAAATCCTACGCAGAATTCCACTCCAGGCTCCAATTCCACTCCCAGTTTCAACCCCAGTCCCCCCCCGAATACGCCGCCTAATTCGCCATTCTCGCAATAGCAGCGGCAGCTCCACGGCCCTCTACTGCCTGTAAGATGGAAAGCATGGTGATTGAGAGCTTCCCCGTCGGTCCGTTGGCCTGCAACTGTGTGATTCTGGGCGATGAAGAAGCCGGCGAGGCTGTGGTCATCGATCCCGGCGACGAGGCGGAGCGCATCGACAGCCGGCTCACCCAGCTCGGCCTCAGCCTCAAACAGATCCTGCTCACTCATGCGCATATCGACCACGTTGGCGGCGCGCTCGCGCTCAAGCGCCTCACCGGCGCCCCGATTCTGCTCCATCAAGACGATCTGCCGCTGCTGGCCATGATGAAGGTGCAGGCTGGATGGGTCGGCGTCGCTCCGCCGGAAACCGCGCCGCCCGATGGCTTTCTCGGCGACGGTGAGAGCGTCGGTCTTGCCCGCTATCCCGCCCAGGTGCTGCACACTCCCGGCCACTCGCAAGGCTCGGTCTGCTTCCATATCGCCGCGCTGCGGCTGCTCATCGCCGGCGACACGCTCTTTGCGGGTAGCATCGGCCGCACCGATCTGCCCGGCGGCGATTCCGATCAGATCATCGAATCGATCCGCCGGCGTCTGCTCCCGCTGCCCGGCGAAACCCGCGTCCTCCCCGGCCACGGCCCTGAGACCTCGATCGGCGAAGAGCGCAAATCCAATCCCTTCCTGCGCGGGCTATAGAGTCTGTTATCTTTTACGGCCTCTTGAACGTCTAATGCATCGACGCCGCCGCGCGCGAACACTCATAACCGGCTCAAATCCCGTATGCTGTTGAGCTAGGGGGTCACGTTCATCATGCGTTCCTTTACTTCTGATTTGCGCAGAACTTCGCTGACATTGCTGATTCCGGCCCTTGCCCTCGCGGCGCTGCTTCCGCTGAGCCATGCCCAAAGCGCGCCGCCTGCACCGCCTGCCGCCGGTCAGCCGCCCGACCAGACCGCGCCCGACTCCGGCGGTCCCAGCGCCGATACCGGCGTCATCGCGCTGCCCAAAAAGAAAGAGAACCCCGACAACACTCCGCCGCCCGCGCCCGCTCTTCCCAAAATCAAGAATCCGGAGGAGATGCCCAACATTTCTCTGCGCGTCGATGTCCCGGAGGTCACTGTCGATGTGGGCGTGCTCCTGGAAAAGACGCACCAGTTCGTTCCCAATCTCCAGCCAGGAAACTTTCGCGTCTATGAGGATGGTGTCCAGCAGAAAGTCATCGGCTTCAAGCGCACTGAAGCTCCCATTACCGCTCTGTTGCTCTGCGAGTTTGCCGCCACCAACTACCACTTTGTCTACGATATGCGCAACGCCGCCTACGCCTTTGCCAACCAGTTGCGCCCCCAGGACTACGTGGCCTTGATGACCTTCGATATGCGCCCCCAGATTGTCACGGATTTTACCCAAGACAAGCGCCAGTTTCTGGAGGCCGTCAATTCGCTCACCATCCCCGGCTTCCGCGAAACCAACCTCTTCGACGCTCTCTACGAGGCCGAAGACCGCCTCAGCCGCATCGAGGGCCGCAAGTACATCATCCTGATCGCCAGCGGCCGCGACAGCTTTTCCAAGCTCACCCTCGACAAGATCCTCCAAAAGGTCAAGTCCACCCCGGACGTGACCATCTTCACCGTTTCCACCGGCGGCGCCCTGCGCGCCATGACCGAAGGCATGGGGGGAATGAGAGGCTCGATGCGCGACATCGACTATCTCCAGGGCGACAACGAGATGCAGAACTTCGCCAAGCTCACCGGCGGCGTCTGGTTCTCACCGCGCTTTGAAGCCGAGATGCCGGAGATCTTTCAGAACATCAACTCCACCATCCGCTCCAAGTACCGGCTGATCTACCACCCCAGCAATACCAAACAGGACGGCAGCTATCGCAAACTGCGCGTGGAACTGGTCGATGCCGAGGGGAATCCCCTGCGTATGGAGGATGAGAAGCACAAGCCGCTCAAATACGACATCATCGCCCGCGACGGTTACCGCGCCCAGCAGCAGGTCGAGTAGCCGCCCCATCCCGATCCGCTGCCATCAAAATTCTGCTTGCGGAAACCGGGGCTGTAGGTGGATGATTCCATTGCCATTCTTTTACCGTCTCGGCGGTTTCGTATCGAAGGGCAGAAATTATCTGCGCCGGCGGAAATTGATGGGAATTTGTCATACCCCAGTAAGGAGGGCTTTCCATGAAGAGAATCGTACCCGTAATCTTGTTGTTATCCCTTGCGGCGCCGGCCCTCGCCTCGACGCACAAAGATACCTTCAACGTTCCCTGCAAATCGCTGTGGACCGCGCTCAAAGACACACTCAGGAACTCCGGCAAGTACGGCATCATTGCCATCGATAACGAGGAAATGACGGCCTCCTACAATATCGGCGGCAATCTTACTGGAAAGCGCATCAACTCCGCAGTTCTCAACAACATGAACAATGGGAGTAGCTGCGAGTTGCAGGTTCAGACCGCCTTTTCCGGATTGGTGAACAACGATTACGGCGACTTCAAGAAACGGGTCGATGCATCGCTGGCCAAGCTCAAGGACAATCCCGCAGCCCCCGAAACCCCGGCAGCAGCGGCCAGCACTCCGGCTCCCGCCGCTCAAGCTCAAGCCTCGCTGGCCATTGACTCTACACCGGCTGGGGCAGATGTGGAGATCGACGGCGCATTCGTTGGCAACACCCCCTCCACAGTCACCGTCGCCCCCGGCAGCCACAAAGTGGCCGTCAAGAAAAGCGGCTTTACCGACTGGACCAAGACCCTCAACGTCTCCGGAGGCACGATCCACCTCAATGCCGAACTGGAGCCGGCGCCGCCCAAGCAGTAGCTGCTTTCATGCTGCGGAAATCAGTGTTTGGTGCGGCAGAAAATCTCCGGGCACAACTTCAGGCTTTGTGCCCCGCGTGCCCCGGGTCCCGCTTCTGGGACCTGGGATCGCAAAAATCCCAAACAGGTGTAAAGTTCCATCGCTGCGGCACAATGTGTCGGGGCACGGCTTCAGTCGTGGTGCATAACGCTTTGTATCAAGGCACGGCGCCAGCCGTGCCAAAAAAGCCGCAAAAAAGAACCCGGGCTTCAGCCCCTGCGGGGTCGAAGGCGGCTGCGATCTCGCCCTTGCGTGAACGGGAGGCGAGTGAAGCGACTTGCGAAAGCCGGGGCTTTGGGTGGATGATTCCATTGTTATTCTTTGACACTGGTAGCAGTTGTGAATTGTAAGGAGAAGACTCGTGCGCAAATGCATACTCGCAGTTGTATTCTTGGCAATCTGCCCTCTACTCGTTGCCCAGCAGGCTTTGAACAATGACTCGGTTATCAAGATGGTCAAGGCCGGTTTGTCCGACGATCTGATCGTCACCACCATCAATGGCTCAACCGGAACCTTTGATACCTCGGCTGACGGGATCATTGCCCTCAAAACTGCCGGCGTCAGCGACCGCGTTGTTTCGGCGATCGTCACAAAGGTCGCGGCGGCCGCCCAGCCGGCACCTCCTCCGGTTCCCCCGCTGGCGCCGATGGCTGCCGCTCCCGCGCAAGCCGCCTCTGACCCGGACGATCCCGCCTCGCCCCATGATCCTGGCGTCTATATGTTGGCCGCCGGACCGGATGGAAAGATGAAGATGCTTTTCATCGACCGGGCTGGCGCGGGCCGCGAGAAGACAGCGAATGTCATGGGAGCCGCTTTTTCTTATGGGATCGCCAAAGCTAAGATTAAGGCGGAGATTCCCGGCGCCCACGCGCCCATCCGGACAAAGGAAGCCAGACCCATCTTTTATATGTTCTTTCCTTCGTCCAGCGTGCTGGGCGGATTCGGTGGCAACGACGTGATCACCAGCCCCTCGCAGTTCTCCCTGCTTTCCGTCGAGGAAAAGAAGGATCACCGCGAAACGGCCGTTGCCAAGATGGGCTTTGGCAGCGCCAGTGCGGGCACGGACGACAAGAGAATGGTTTTGTTCACAACGGACCGCATTCGCAATGGCGTCTATAAGATCACCCCGAACGCCGATCTGGTCTCCGGCGAGTATGCGTTTATCGCGTCTTCCGGAATGGGCGGTCCCGCAACCACTCATACGGTCGTCATCTATGATTTCGGCATTGACAGGTAGTTGACGTTTTTGCCTCGGTTACTTAATTTAAACCTCGACAGGCCCGCTCCTCAGTTCAGACGGGCCTGTCGCCGTTTTTTGGTCAAAGACACCTGCCTCCTCGCCCTTGCGTGAACGGGAGGCGAGTGAAGCGGCTTGCGAAAGCCGGGTCTTTGGGTGGATGATTCCATTGTTATTCTTTGACACTGGTAGTCAACCAGTAATTCCAGCAGTTGCAAGCGAACGCATCCCAGCAGCACCCAAGATGATAGGGTATTCCTGACGGCACTGATGAACAGACGCACGCGCAGAACGCTCTGGACGGTGGCCGCGGTCCTGCTCTTGCTGGCCGTGGCCATCTTTCTGCGCTCCAAGGCTCCGCCTGAGGCGGCGCGACTGCTGCCGGAGTCCGACGGCATCCTTTATTTCGACTTCAAACCCATTCGCACCTTTTTTCATAAGGATTTGAAGCCGCCGCGGCGCGCTGCCGAGTACCAGCAGTTCATCGACGCCATCGGCATCGACCCCGAACGCGACCTCGACGAAGCGGCCATTGCGCTGCACCGCATGAGCGATCCCAACGGGCCCAACGGGCCAGTCGCATATTCGATGGTGCTGGTGGGCAAGATCACCGGCAAGAAGCTCAACGCATGGCTCGACACCCACGCCATCAGCCGCGAATCCTACGCCGGACACACGATCTACTCGATCCCTTCCGAGGGCCGTACCGTGCGCGTCGCGCAGATTGGCTACAACATGGTGGCCGTCTCCAACTACCCAGCGCCGGAGATGATTCACTCCATGCTGGACCGCCATTCCACGGCCGCATGGCCCTTTGCCGGCTCCACGCTGCTGCGCCAGCACTACAGCGATCTTCCTCTGCTTTCGCTGGCCTGGGGTGTCGGCCAGATCGGCCTGCCGTTCTCGGATGGCTGCGGCGGAGGGTCTGGCGAATCGAGCGGGGGCAATCATGAGAGCCAGATCGGCCTGCCCGTTCCCAAAAGCTGCACGATCAGTATTTTAGGACTCTCTCTGCCGCTGGAGGCGGATTCGACGATCATTGCCAGTCTCGGCTGGACCGGAGCGCTGAAGATTCAGGAGATTGCGCCCAGTGAAGCGGTGGCCGAGCGCCAGGCCTCCGCGCTGGGTACGCTGATTGCGCTGGCCCGTGGATTTACGCTGCCGCTGGCCGATAACGCCACCAACAATGGCCTCAAAGAGCTTCTGACTACGGCCGAGGTGACCCGCAAGCGCGACCGCGTGATCGTGACGGCAACCCTGGACCGCTCGCTCTTCAGCGGCATTGCCGCCAGCGTGAACGCGCCCATTGATTCCTCTTCCAGTCCGGCAACGTCCAAGTAGAGAGTGAAGAAGCGGTGCGGGGGGTGCGTCCTTTCCTTCCATTCCCGCGTCCATTGATCGATAGAACCGCTTTCCCCGCGGAGGTTTCATGATCTTTCCCGCTCGCCCTTCCAGGGCTGTGGCCCTGATTTGCGCGCTTGGCTTTCTGGCCTGCCTCCTTCTACAGATTGAAGATAGGCCGGCGAGAGCCTCGCATCGATCCCCGGTGCTCACAGGCCAGGCAGCCTTTACCGATGCAGCCCACGAGCAGCCCGGAGTCCGCCGGCATCTGACAGTGGCCGACCTGCCCGCTCCGGCGCCGCAAGAGTCGGTCGACAACGGCCCCACCGTCGTTCCCCGGCCCGATGGCGTGCTGCCGATCGCTCCCAAAGGATTCAAGGTAGAGCTGTATGCCAGCAACCTCGACAATCCCCGTCTCCTGCGCACCGCTCCCAACGGCGATCTCTTTCTGGCCGAGAGCGCATCGGGCAAGATCAAGGTCTTTCGCGGCGCTGCTCCGGATGGCAAGGCCGCGATCGTCTCGATCTTTGCCGAGGGCCTGCACCAGCCCTTTGGCATCGCCTTTTATCCCGCCGGAGCGAACCCGGAATGGGTCTATATCGGCGATACCGACGGAATCCTGCGCTTCCCCTACAAGAATGGCGACCTGATTGCGCGTGGCCCATCCCAGCATCTGGCAGATCTGCCCGGCGGCGGACGTCTACGCGGCGGCGGCCACTGGACACGCGACTTGGTCTTCTCCAAAGACGGCTCGAAGCTCTTTGCTTCCGTCGGCTCGCACTCCAACGTGGACGACTCCGACACCCATCCAGAAGAGTTTCACCGTGCCGATGTGCTGGAGTTCACCCCAGACGGCAAATTCGTGAAGGTCTATGCCTGGGGGTTGCGCAACTGCGTCGGTGAGGCCATCAACCCTATCACCGGAGTACTCTGGTGTTCGACCAATGAACGCGATGGGCTGGGCAACAATCTGGTCCCCGATTACATCACGCATGTGCAGGAGGATGGCTTTTACGGCTGGCCCTGGTTTTACATGGGCGGCGCGGGCGGCGGCATTCAGGACCCGCGCCACTCCGGCAAGCATGCGGAGCTGCAATCCAAAGTCATCACGCCCGATGTCCTTTTGAATCCTCATTTTGCCTCGCTGGAAATGCTTTTCTACGAGGGATCGGAGTTTCCCTCGCGATTCAAAGGCAGCGCCTTCGCCGCCGAGCACGGCTCCTGGAACCGGGCGCAGCGGGCGGGCTATGAGGTCATCCTCCTGCCCATGAGAAATGGCCATGCGACTGGCGAGTACGAGGACTTTCTCACCGGATTTGTTCTGCCCGACGGCCGGGTCTGGGGCCGTCCGGTGGGCGTGGCGGAGGCCGGGGATGGTTCCCTGTTTGTCTCCGACGACGGCTCACGCTCGATCTGGCACGTCCGTTATGTGGGTGGAAGCTAAGGGCGTGGGTGTTGGCCGCTCTCTTCAGATCAGCTCGGTGCGGCCGGTCAAACCCAGCTCCTTCACGATCTTGCCTACATCCTGGGAGTGGTCGCGATGGGCGATCAGGAGCGCGTCGGCCGTGTCCACAATGACCAGATTCTCCACGCCCACCAGCGCCACAAACTTGCGAGGACTGTAGACGTAGTTATTGGCGGCGTCCAGTGCCATGTGGCCGGCGGTTTCCGCCACATTGGCTTCGACATCGCCGCGCAGCCGGGTATCGAGCTGATACTCGTAGAGCGAGGCCCAGGAGCCTAGATCATTCCAGGTGAACTCCGCCGGAATGCAATACAGGTGGGAGAGATGTTCGCCTTTGGCCGAGCGCGGCTCCAGCACGGCGTAATCCACGGAGATGTTCTCGCACTTGGGGTAGGCTTCACGGAAGACCTCGTCGAATTCCGGCGTGCCGTAGGCGGCGGCGATGGCTTCCAGAAGCGGAGCGGTCTCCGGGAGGTGCTCGCGGACGGCATTGGCCAGCGTCCGCGCCGACCAGAGAAACATCCCTGAGTTCCAGAAGTAGTTGCCGGCGGCGACAAACTCTTCAGCCTTGTTCTGGTTGGGCTTCTCGATGAAGCGGCGCACGTGCAGCGCGGCATCGTCGCGGGTATATTCGGTGGTTTCGATGTAGCCGTATCCGGTTTCGGCGCGAGTCGGTTCAATGCCCAGCACCACGATATTGTCTCCGGCGGCGGCCACGGCGATGCCCTTTTGCAATGCCTTGAGAAAGCGCGGCTCGTCGGCAATTACGTGGTCCGAGGGAAAGACGCCCAGCACCGCATCGGGATTCTGGCGCTCGATCAGGAAGGCTGCCAAGCCGCAGGCCGGGGCGGTATTGCGCGCCACCGGCTCTTCGATGATCTGCGCGGCGGGCACGCCCTTCAACTGCTCGGAAATCTCGTGGGCCAGATACTCGTTGGTGATGACCCAGGCTTTGCCGTTGGCGGCCAGCGGCTTCAGCCGCTCGACGGTCTGCTGAATCATGGAGCGTTCGCCATCCAGGGCAAGAACCTGCTTGGCATGAGCGCGGCGGGAGCGGGGCCAGAAGCGTGTGCCGCTGCCTCCGGCAAGAATCACTGGGCGAAAATCAATCGTCTTAGACATTGAAGACACATCCTAACGGAGAGAGACCGCGTTTGCACAGGGAATGAGCGGGTTATTGTGGGAAGCCGTCCCATCTACTGAAAAAGATGGGAGTTCATACAAATTAACTGAGTATAGCGCGATGCTTTCAAGCCGCGCTACCGTTGAGAATCGCCCTAGTCGGTCTCCGGGCGCTGGAAAGGCTTGGTCAGATAGAGGCGGGCCTCGTTGAGCGCGCCCTGAGTATTGTCGTTGGTTTGCACTGCAAGCCGGTACTCATTGACGGCGCGGTCGCGCTGGCCGGTGACATCGAAGATCTTTCCGATGGCGATGTGGCTCCATACCTCGGTCCAGCGCGGCTCGCCGTCTCCGCGCAGGGCATCGCGGTAGGCGTTGACGCTGGCCTGGTAGTTGCGCTGGGTAAAGAGCAGCTCGCCGATGCGGAAGTTGGCCAGTGAACTCTGCGAGTTGGCTTCCAGGGCCTTCTGGTATTCGCCAAGCGCGCCGGTCAGGTCTCCCTGAGCCGCCAGTTGCTGTCCCTTCAGAATAGCGACGCGCACCAGCATGTCGGGGGTGGACTTGAGCACCCAATTCTGCGGATCGATCAGGATGCGGCGGGGACGTCCGAAGGTATCGATGACGAACTGCGTCTGGGTACCAACGATCTCGATCTTCTTGTTCACGGTCTTGCCGTCGGTCTCGATGCGCAACTCGACGGGCATACGGAAGAGGTCGAGGTCCTGCTCGATTTCGCCGATCGTACGGAAGCCTTTGTTGTTGCCCAGCCGGTAGACGGCGTACTTGTTATTGAACTGCGGCGCGCCGGTGCCGTCCACCCACTGCGAAAAAAAGGCGGTCAGCTCCTGCTGGCTCTGCGCATCAGCCACCTTCTCGAACTCGGATGCGCGGATCGAGCCGTTGGCATACTGGCTGAGTGCGCCCTTGAGGGTATCCAGGAAGGCCTTGTCGCTAATCTCCCAGCGCAGCATATGGAAGATCATCGCGCCTTTTTCCAGGGTCATCGACTGGAACTCCGGCGAAAAGGGACTGAGCCGGCCAACGCTCGACAGGGGGATGGTGTCGTAGGCCAGCGCTCCCGCGGAGATATCCGGCAGTGCCGCCTGAAGCGCGCTGTTGCCGCTCTCCTCTTCGAGATACATCAACTCGCCGTAACGGGCCATGCCGTTGGTGATCCAGGCGTCATTCAATGTGCGCGGACTGACCTCCAAACCCCACCACTGGTGGGCGATGGTGTTGGCCAGCAGGCGTACGCTGGACTTGTCGCCTACCCGCGCGCCCTGAATCGCTGCCAGCTCTGGAGCCCAAACCGCGGGCAATGTGCCGTCGGGCATTTCCACCACGTTCAAACGGCCGCTCTCCAGCGCGCCGAAGCTGTCGGTAAAGAAGTCGAACTCCTTGGCCGCCGTCTGCGCCAACTGGTTGGCGGATTGCTGATGGCCGATAGTGAGATACACCTTGGCGCTGCCGAATGAGACTGGGTTAACGTAGCGTCCCGCGATCACCGTGCCGGGAAATCCCGGCTTGCTCCAGTTGAAGTCATACTGGTCGCCGGCTTTGCCGTTTGCCAGGGTTACGGGCTTCGATGCGCCGGTGCTGCCGCTGGCGAAGACGCGCATTCCCTGGGGCACACGGATATGCAGCTCCATCGTGAATCGGCCGGTCATGTAGCCGGTCGTGGGAAACCAGCGCGCGGGATAAAGCAGAAAGCTGATCGGCTCCTGAATCGCCGCCAGCTTCAACCCTTCGATGGGTCCGTCGTCGTTGCCCGTGATCGTGCCCTCATACGCAAAGCTCCAGTGGACCGCCTGACCCTGCACAAAGGGCGAGGCCGGAGCGATGCGCACCGAGCCATCGGGCAGACGCTCACCGGTGAGCAGCGCGCCGGAGTCGTCGGAGATTTTGGAGATTTTGAGCGCCGGATGAAGGCCGAAGGTGACCGATTCGGCATCGGCCGGAGCTGTGAAACTGACCGCAGCCGTGGCCGCCAGATGATGAGTGGCCGTGTCGATCTCGGCGTCGATGACATAGCCGGTCACATCAAGCGCGGGCCTCTCCGAGCGCTGGGCAAAGAGCGGCGCGGTAATCATCAGCACGCAGGCCAACGGCAAAATCAAATTCATTCGACGCATCGCAATCATCCTCTCATCATCCGGTCAGATGGTGGTATGTCTCGCGCAGATTGACGTTCATTCAACCTCTGCTGAAGCCAGTGTTTTGTAACAGGGTACGATATGAGCCGTGCCGTAGCTGGGGATGTTCAGACCTTGGAATCCGTCAAGCTCAGAGTCTCCATCGTAATCTCCGCCACACGGTCGATCGCGCCGCCTTCCGACTGCCTGCCCAGCAGCTCCCGCACCCGCTGAAGCTCATCCATCATGGACTGACGGGGAGGGCCATCCGGTAGCAGCGGCGCAATCTGTTGGACGATTTTTTCTGCCGTGAAGTCGCTTTGAATCAACTCCGGGACCACTCGCTTGCCGGCGATCAGGTTGGCCATCGCCACGTGCGGCACCTCGACCACCCGCTTGGCGATGGCATAGGTCAGCGCCGAGACATGATAGACGACGACGAAGGGATTGCCGATCAAGGCCGCCTCCACCGTAGCCGTGCCGCTGGCGACGATCGAAGCGCGGGCGTGCAAGAGCACTGCGCGGGCACCGCCCGCGGCACCTCCGGAGCGGCCAACTGCACCTTCGGCGCCCAGGTCATCGATCAGGTTTAGCGTCAGGCCAGCGCCGTGGGCGGCAACCAGACGCCGTACCTCCGTCCGCTGCGCCTCATTCAACGTTGGCGCAAGAGGCACTAGGAATTCAAATGTAGCTTTGTCATCCTGAGCGGAGTGTAGCGGAGTCGAAGGACCTGCATTACCGTCGCCGGAGTTGCCAAAGAAACTCACCAACTCTCTCGCCGCCTGTAATATTGTCGGCAGATGATCGCGAATCTCCTTCGGGCGGCTGCCAGGGAGCAGGCCAATCCATGTCTTCGACGGATCGAGGCCGTTTTGCGAGGCAAATTCTTCGCGGCGGATCGACGGCAGCGGCAGCTCGGCCAGCGGATGGCCAACAAACTCGGCTTCCACGCCGCGCTCGCGATAGTAGGACTCCTCGAAGGGAAAGATCACCAGCATTCTGTCAACGTACTTCTGAACCAGTCGGATGCGGTGCTTCTTCCAGGCCCACAACTGGGGACTGACGAAGAAGATCACGGGAACGCCCAGGCGGTGGAACTCCCGCGCCAGACGGAAGTGAATCTCCGGAAAGTCGATGAGAACGGCGACCGAGGGCGGCTCTTGGCGAATCGCCCGCTTCAGCTTGCGGAACTCGCGCCAGATGCGCGGCAGGTGCAGGACGACCTCGGTCAGCCCCATCACCGCCATATCTTCCGAGCGGACGATGCATTTCAGACCGGCCGTGGCCATGCGAGCGCCGCCCATCCCAATGAAGCTAGCCCTCGCGCCGGAGGTTGCGAGCCGTTCTTTCAGTGCGGCGACGAGCAGCGCGCCATAGTGCTCGCCGCTGGCCTCGCCTGCCGAGATGAAGATCGTGCTGGACATTGTAGAGTCTGCGGGGCCGGTCTGGCCGCTGGTGACCATCATAGCGGGTCGGTCTTTGCGGCCAAACTTTGGTTTCGAGCTGGCGTGATCGCTGTCACTGAGCGCTAAACGAGAGCGCCCTAAACTCGGTATATGGTTATCGATATGAATTTATCGAATGCGTTGCCGATCCAGCGCCCTGAGGCGCCGTCGATTCCGCAGCCTAGCCTGAAGCGCCTGCCCCAGTACCACCACTACCTGGTCGATCTGGAGGCGATGGGAGTCAATCAAGTTTCATGTAGCGCAATTGGACGGGATCTCAGCCTGGTTCCAGTACAAGTCCGTAAGGATCTGCAATATACAGGGATCATTGGCCGCCCCAAGACGGGCTATTCCGTCAGTGAACTGATTATGGCCATAGAGACCTTTCTGGGCTGGAACAACGTGAACGAGGCTTTTCTGGTGGGAGTGGGAAACCTCGGCACCGCGCTGCTGGGCCATGAACGCTTCTCTCAGTTCGGGCTGCGGATCGTAGCCGCCTTTGACACCGACCCGACCAAGATTGGCCAATGGATTCACGAAAAGGCTGTGCTCTCACTCGACAAGCTCGCCGATCTAGCTCCGCGCATGAGCATTCATCTGGGGATCATCACTACCCCCGCCCAGGTGGCGCAGGCGGTGGCCGATGAGATGGTGAAGGGCGGTATTCAGGCGATCTGGAATTTTGCTCCCGTCAAGCTGAAAGTTCCCGAACAGATCATTGTGCATAACGAAGATCTCTACAACTCGCTGGCCTCGCTTTCCTGGAAGCTGGCCCGGCGATTCCGTGTACCGATTCAAGAGAAGGAGGCTGTTTAGATGGCGTCGATGCCTATTGCCGTTGATCGCGCGGAGAAATTCGAGAAGGTAGTCAGTATTCTCGATCGTCACTCCCGCCGCCCCTCCGGATTGATTCCGATCCTGCAGGCGATTCAACACGAATATCAGTATCTGCCGGAAGAGGTGCTCACATATGTGGCGACCTCGCTGGATGTTCCACCGGCGCGCGTCTTCGGCGTGGCTACCTTCTATGCGCACTTTGCGTTGGAGCCGAAGGGCAAGCACGTGATTCGCATCTGCGACGGCACGGCCTGCCATGTAAAGCAGTCCATCCCGGTGCTGAACGCATTGCATCAGAAGCTGGGCACGAGCGAGAAGAACAAGACTACCGCCGATATGCTCTTCACCATCGAGACGGTGGCCTGCCTGGGCGCTTGCGGATTGGCGCCGGTCGTCGTGATCGATGAACAAGTCTACGGTCAGATCACTCCGGAGCGCGCCGTGGCGCTGGTGGATGAGATCAAAGCCCAGGAGGCGATGCCAACCGCTTCCGCCGCTGAGCAGCTCTCAGCCGAGGAGCGCCATGTCTAACACGGAAGTTCTCACATTCGCCCCTGGAAATGGAAATGGAATTTCAACGCACGCGCAAGTGCGCCGGGTGATTCTCTGCGCCGGAACCGGATGCATGGCCAACGGCGCGATGAAGGTTTATGAACAGTTCAAGAGCGAGATCGCAAGCGCCGGTCTGCGCGTGATTCTCGAACTGCGCGCCGAAGCCGCCGGCGATGAAATTCGCCTCTCCAAGAGCGGCTGCCAGGGCTTTTGCCAGATGGGACCGCTGGTCTCCGTGGTGCCCGACGGCATTCTCTACACAAAAGTGCGGGCCGAGGACGTTGCCGAGATTGTGCGGGAAACGCTTACTAGCGGCCAGGTTGTGGAACGGCTTCTTTACAAGGATCCGGCGACACGCCAGAGCTGCCGCGGCCTGGAGGACAATCCCTTTTATGCGCGCCAGGATCGTCTGGTGCTGAGCGAATGCGGATTCCTCGATCCCGAAGACATTCACGAATATATACTGCACGGCGGTTATCGCGCGGCGAAGAAGGCCTTTGTCGAGATGACCCCCGAAGAGATTTGCAAGACGATTCTCGACTCCGGCCTGCGCGGGCGCGGCGGCGGCGGCTTTCCCACAGGACGCAAGTGGGAAGCAGCGCGCATTCAGAACTCGACCAAGAAATACGTGATCTGCAACGGCGACGAAGGCGACCCCGGCGCATTCATGAATCGCTCCGTGATGGAGGGCAATCCGCACAGCGTGATTGAAGGCCTGATGATTGCGGCGCGCGCGATCGGCGCCAATGAGACGCTGGTCTATGTCCGCGCCGAGTATCCGCTGGCCGTCGAGCGTATGCGCCACGCCGTGGCTGCCGCCGAGCAAGAAGGCATTCTCGGCAAGAACGTCTTCGGCACCGGCCTCTCAATGAAGTGCGAAGTGATGGAAGGCGCGGGCGCGTTTGTCTGCGGCGAAGAGACGGCCATGATCGCCTCCATCGAAGGCCAGCGCGGAATGCCGCGGCCCAAACCGCCCTTTCCCGCGCAGAGCGGACTGTGGGGCAAGCCGACGATCATCAACAACGTCGAGACGCTGGCTCATGTCTCTCGCATTCTCAACGTCGGTCCGGATGTTTTCAAGAGCATCGGAACACCAGACTCGCCCGGCACCAAGACCTTCGCGCTCACCGGCCATGTCTCCAACACTGGTTTGGTCGAAGTTCCCTTCGGCACCACGCTGCGCGAGATCGTCTACAACATCGGCGGCGGCGTCACCGACGACGCAGGAAAGATTTGGAAGACCGGCTTCAAGGCCGTGCAGATCGGCGGCCCATCCGGTGGATGCCTGACCGAAGACCATCTCGACTTGCCGCTCGCTTATGAGTCTCTGCGCTCTGTGGGCGCCATGGTCGGCTCCGGTGGTCTGGTGGCGATGAACCAGGGCACCTGCATGGTGAGCATCGCGCGCTTCTTCATGGAGTTCACACAGCGCGAATCCTGCGGCAAGTGTGTACTCTGCCGGGAGGGAACGCGGCAACTGCTCGCGCTATTGGACGACGTGATTGAAGGCCGCGCCGATCAGAATACGCTCGACCTGCTGGAGAAATTGGGACACGCGGTGCAGGTTGGCTCGCTCTGCGGCCTGGGAAAGACGGCGCCGAATCCGGTGCTCTCCACCATGCGCTACTTTCGCGAGGAGTACGAAGAGCACGTCTTTGAGAAGCGCTGCCGGACGGGCCGCTGCAAGGCGCTGTTGAGTCCAGAGATCAATCAGGTCAAATGCAAGGGCTGCGGAGTTTGCATCAAAGCCTGCCCCACCGGAGCCATCAGCGGCGAAAAGAAACAGCCGCACAGCATCAATCCGGAGCTCTGCATCAAGTGCGGCGCCTGCGCCACAGCCTGCAAAATTCACGCGGTCGAGGGGATATAACCAGATGAACAAGCTCACGCAGCCAACTTTGACGATTGATGGAAAGACAGTCGCGATCGAAGGCGAGCGCAACCTGCTCGAACTGGTTCGCAAGGCCAACATTGATTTGCCCACGTTTTGCTATCACTCTGAACTCAGCGTCTACGGCGCCTGCCGCCTGTGCCTGGTGCAGATTGAAGGGCGCGGGATTCAGGGCGCGTGTTCCACGCCCGCAGAGCCGGGTCTGAAGGTTCTGACCACAACGCCGGAGATTCGTGAGATTCGCAAGATCGCGGTGGAATTGCTGCTGGCCAATCACGACCAGAGCTGCCCGACTTGCTCGCGCAGCGCCAACTGTCAGTTGCAGAGTCTCGCATTGCGCCTGGGAGTCAAGAAGGTGCGCTTCAAAAGCGTGCATCAGCCGGTGCCGCTCGATGAGTCTTCTCCATCTCTGGTTCGCGATCCAAACAAGTGCGTGCTCTGCGGCGATTGCGTGCGTATGTGCTCGGAGATTCAGGGCATCGGCGCAATCGACTTCGCGCATCGCGGCCACGAGGTCAGCGTGCAGCCGGCCTTTGGCAAACTGCTCGGCGAAGTTGAATGCGTCAACTGCGGCCAATGCGCAAGCGTCTGTCCCGTGGGCGCGCTCACAGTGAAGTCCGAGGTCGATCGGGTCTGGGATCTGCTCGCCGATCCCAAGAAGACGGTCATTGTGCAGATCGCGCCGGCCGTGCGTGTTGGCCTGGGCGAGTGCTTCGGCATGAAGCCGGGAGAGATCACCACCGGACGCATCGTTGCCGCGCTCAAGCAGCTTGGCTTCGACCAGATCTACGACACATCCTATGCCGCCGATCTCACCGTGATCGAGGAAGGCTCCGAGTTTCTGGAGCGCAAGACACAAGGCGGAACGCTGCCGATGTTTACCTCCTGCTGTCCCGGTTGGGTGAAATACGCGGAGCAGTATTTCCCTGAGCTACTGCCCAACCTCTCCACCTGCCGCTCTCCGCAGGCGATGTTCGGCTCACTCTTGAAGGCCATGCTGCCCGAAGAGTTGAAGATCGAGCGCAAGGATCTGAAGGTTGTAGCGATCATGCCCTGTACGGCAAAGAAATTCGAGGCGCAGCGGCCGGAGATGGGTGTCAATGGCGATCCGGATGTTGATTATGTTTTGACCACGCAGGAGCTGGCGCAGATGATTCAATCCGCCGGCATACTCTTCGATACGTTGCAGCCAGAGTCCTTCGATATGCCCTTCGGCTTCTACACCGGCGCGGGAGTCATCTTAGGAAACTCCGGCGGCGTGATGGAAGCGGTTCTGCGCTATGCGGCAGAAAAAGTTACAGGCAAGAAGCTGGACAACGTTGAATTCCAGCAAGTGCGCGGCGATTCCGGCCTGCGCGAGGCCACCATCACCATCGATGGCACGGAACTCAAACTGGCGATTGTGCATGGGCTTCGCAACGCGCGCGTGGTTGCTGAGCAGGTGAGGGCAGGGAAGAGCCATTACGACGTGATTGAAGTGATGGCCTGTCCCGGCGGCTGCATCGGCGGTGCAGGGCAGCCGGTGAGCACTTCACGCGATGCACGCGCGCTCAGAACCAAGGGCCTCTATCATGCCGACAAGATGTTGCAACTGCATAAGTCCCAGGACAACGTCTTCATCACCGAGTGCTACGCGAAGTTCCTCGGCGATATTGGCGGAGAGAAGGCGCATCATCTGCTGCATACCAGTTATCAGAGCCGTCGCAGGATTGCGGACGAATCGCTTCCTTTGACACAGTCCACGGGCGAAGACAAGGTCAAGGTCAGCGTTTGCCTGGGAACGAACTGTTTCTTGAAAGGATCGCAGGAAGTACTGAATGGCGTGCTGCGCCACGCAGAGCAAAGCGGATTGGAAGGCCGCCTCGATGTTCGTGCAGGTTTCTGCTTCGAGAAATGCGAGTGCGGTCCTACCGTAATGATCGACGGCGAACACATTCCTCACTGCACCGCCGCAAAAGCAGTGGAAGTCATCGACAGCCGGATTGAGAACGACAACCCGGAACAGCCAGCCAGCGCGGATCGAGGAAGCATCGGCGCCAACTGAGGGTTCGGAACAGGAGATCTCATGATTACGCACGAGCAAGCGGAGTTTATCAATGAGCAGGCGATAGAAGGCATACTGGCGCGCAGCCTGCGCCCGGAAGCAACACGAGTTCGTGAACTGCTGGCCAAGGCGCGGGAGATGCGCGGGCTTTCCCCGGACGAGGTTGCATGCCTCTCCTACGTCGAAAATCCGGAGTTGCTGGCTGAAATCTTTTCTACCGCGAAGCAGATCAAAGAGGATATCTACGGATCCCGCCTGGTCTTCTTTGCGCCCCTCTATATCTCCAACCGCTGCATGAATGAATGCACCTACTGCGCTTTTCGCGCGACCAATGCAACTCTCAAGCGCCGCACGCTCACGCAGCAGGAGATTGCCGAGGAGACTCGCATCATCATTCGCCAGGGACACAAGCGGGTGTTGATGGTGGCTGGAGAGGCTCTGCCGCCGCAGGGTTTTCAATACATTCTTGACAGCATTGCAACCATTTACGACACGCGGATCGGCCCCGGCGAAATCCGTCGCGTCAATGTGAATCTGGCCCCGCAAACGACGGAGCGTTTCCGCCAGCTTAAAGATGCGGAGATCGGAACCTTTCAGCTATTTCAGGAAACCTATCATCGCCCTACCTATGCCGCAGTGCATTTGAAGGGCGCCAAGCGCGATTACGATTGGCGCGCAACGGCCTTTGACAGGGCGATGGAAGCGGGCATCGACGATGTGGGCATGGGCGTCCTCTTCGGACTCTACGATTGGCGCTTCGAGATCATCGCCATGATGCAGCACATTCGCCATCTGGAAGAGAGCTTCGGAGTCGGCCCGCATACCATCAGCTTTCCGCGCATGGAGCCGGCGGTGGGATCGGACATCGCTTCCCAACCACCTCATCCGGTCAGCGATCCGGATTTCCTGAAGATGATCGCGATCATGCGACTCGCCGTGCCTTATACGGGAATGATCATGTCGACACGCGAAGGAGCGGATGTGCGCCGCGCGACATTCGAGGTTGGCATCTCACAAATCTCAGCCGGCAGCCGGACTGATCCCGGCGGATACAAGGACGGTGAAGGCGATCCCAACGGCAGCCAGTTTCAACTCGGCGATCATCGCTCTGTCGAAGAAGTCGTGAGCGATGTTGTCTCACTGGGATACTTGCCTTCCTTCTGCACGGCTTGTTATCGCCTGGGCCGAACCGGGCAGGATTTCATGGATATTGCCAAGCCGGGAGAGATCAAGTACCACTGTCATCCCAACGCGCTTTCCACTTTTCAAGAGTACCTTTGCGACTACGCCGGCCCACAGGCAAAATCCGCCGGAGAAAAACTTATTTCGATCGAGTTGCAACAGATGGATGGTCAACAAACCGCTTGCGCGCTGCCTATGTTGAACAAGGTTCGCAGCGGCCAACGCGACATTTTTGTTTAGGAAGAAAAAAGGAGATCACGATGATACGGGCAACTTCAAAGGGATTTCGGCTGCACATCGGCTTCTTCGGACGCCGCAACGTTGGCAAATCAAGCCTGCTGAATGCGATGACCCAGCAAAAGGTTTCGATCGTCTCGGATGTGGCGGGCACAACCACCGATCCGGTCGAGAAGCCGATGGAACTGTTGCCCATCGGACCGGTGCTATTTATCGATACGGCTGGAGTCGATGACGTGGGAGCGCTGGGTGCGCAGCGCATCGAGAAGACGCGCAAGGTCATCGAGCGCACCGACATCGGCGTGCTCGTAATCGAGTCGGGCATATGGACTGATTTTGAGGAGAAGCTGCTGGCTGAACTCCGCGCGCAGAAGATTCCCGTTCTGGTTGCCTTGAACAAGACGGATCTGCAACGTCCCATGACAGAGCACCTCATTCGCTTTGAACAGGAGAATCTTCCCTATGTAAAACTCGTTGCAACCACTGGAGTCGGAATGGACAAATTCCGCGCAAGGCTCCAGGAGATTGCGCCGGCGGAATCCGTTGAGCCTCCAACGCTCTTGCGCGACTTGATCAAGCCAGAAGAAACGGCAGTGCTCGTCATGCCCATCGACAAGGAAGCGCCCAAGGGCCGCATCAAGCAATTGCAGGCGCAATCCATTCGTGAATTGCTCGACGGCGAATGCTCATGCGTTGTGGTTAAAGACGCCGGATTGCAGAGAACACTCGACAATCTGAAGACACTTCCCAACATTGTCATCACCGATGCGCAGGTCTTCGAGCAGGTCGCTCGCATCACGCCCGATTCCATCCCGCTGACGGCATTTTCCATTCTGCTCTCGCGTTTGAAGGGTGATCTGATTGCGCAGACGAGGGCTGCCGTTGCAGTGGATTTGCTCAAGCCCGGCGACAAGGTGCTGGTCGCTGAATCCTGCACGCACCATCCGATCGAGGAAGATATTGGTCGAGTGAAGATTCCCCGTTGGCTGGAGCGCTACGTTGGCGGCAAGCTCGATTTCACCACGGTGAAGGGCCACGATTTTCCTGAAGACCTATCGCCTTACAAGCTCGTAATTCATTGCGGCGCCTGTATGTGGAATCGTCAGGAGATGCTCCATCGCATTCACGAGTGTCAGCGTCAAGCCGTGCCCATCACCAACTACGGCCTGGTAATTGCCTATGCGCTCGGCATTCTGGAACGCGCTCTTGAGCCCTTTCCTGAGGCTCTGGCTGCCTACAGGCAAGCACGGGAAGAGCATCTCGAACTGCTTGCGGCCAGAGATGCCGCTCGCCTCAATGAAAGCAACATGGCACTTGTCAACTAACCATGACCGCTCTGACCAAAGTTGATCTGCTTGGATGGCTCCGTGAGAGCCATCCATCCCGCCTGCAGGAGTTGTACGAACGGGCCGACGCCGTGCGCCGGGAGCAGGTCGGGGACGCGGTTCATCTGCGCGGATTGATCGAAGTCTCCAGTCATTGCGAGCGTCAATGCATGTACTGCGGACTGCGGCAGGGCAATCGCGCCTTGCCGCGTTATCGCATGACCAGAGAAGAAATCTTCGATTGCGTCCGTCAGGCCGAAAGACTTGGTTATGGAACAGTCGTGATGCAGGCCGGCGAGGACGATCAACTCACAGCCGCATGGATTGCGGAGATTGTGCGCTGGATCAAGCGCGAAACGGCGCTGGCTGTAACGTTGAGTCTCGGTGAGCGCCGCATGGAGGAGTTGCGTTTATGGCGCGCAGCGGGCGCGGACCGTTATCTGCTTCGTTTTGAAACTTCGGATGAAAATCTCTTTCGCATCATTCACCCGCGCCGCTTTCCCGGACGTCCCGACCGCTTGACGCTGTTGCGAAAATTAAAGAGCCTCGGCTACGAAGCCGGTGGCGGCGTCATGGTTGGCATTCCCGGACAATCCTTCGAGAGCCTCGCCGATGACATACTTGCATTCCGCGCCCTCGATCTTGACATGATCGGCATCGGTCCCTACATTGCGCACGCCGCAACGCCGCTCGGCTCCGGTGCGCTTCGTCCCCGGATTGACTCCTCTGAGCAGGTTGCGAGCAATGAAGAGATGGTCTACAAGATGATTGCGCTGACGCGCATTGTCTGTCCCACGGCCAACATTCCCAGCACGACGGCGCTGGCCACGATCAACAAGGCCAATGGACGAAAGCGCGGCCTCAACGTCGGCGCGAATGTAGTGATGCCGAATTTGACTCCGGTAAAATACCGCAGCCTCTATGAGATTTATCCCGCCAAGGCTTGCATCGAGGAGAGCGCCGTCGATTGCAATCAATGCCTGCGCGGCCAAATCTTTTCACTCGGCCGCTTTGCGGGACAGGGACAGGGAGGACGGGGAACGATGGAGACTCTCGCCAGCGTATTGCCGGATGCTTCCTCTCGACTGGTGCATTTGCAGGAGAATTGAGGTGAACCATGCCGCACGATAACGACGTTGTAGAAATCGTGGTTTGCCTGGGAAGTTCCTGCTTCGCCCGCGGAAACTCCGATAACCTCGCAATCATCAATCAGTATGTGCAGAGCCACGGATTGAATGCTTCCGTGCGCCTCACCGGCCGGCTCTGTCAGGATCAGTGCAAGCAAGGGCCCAATCTGATGATTGGCGGAGAGCTTTACCACGGCGTCACTGCGGCCAGGTTGCGCGAAATTCTGCAAGAGCCGGGCCGTCTGCTGCGAGGTGACGATGGAACGGCTTAATCCCATCTACACGCAGGAACGCGAGTGTCAGGATTGCCACAAATGCATCCGCGAGTGCCCGGTCAAGGCAATCCGTGTCGAGGATGGCTATGCGCGCGTAGTGCCCGATCTGTGCATCATGTGCGGCAACTGCGTGCTGGCTTGCCCGAATAGCGCCAAGCGCGTGCGCGACGATCTGCCTACAGTGAAAGCTCTTTTGACCAGCGGGCGTAAGGTCATCGTCTCGCTGGCTCCTTCCTTCGTCGCGCAATTCTCCGGCGTGCGTCCGGCTCAGTTGATTCATGCTCTCAAGAAACTTGGATTCTTCGCCGTATCGGAAACCGCGCTGGGCGCGCAGCAGGTCTCGGCCAGCATCCACTCGCTGATGCTGAGCGAGCCGAAGCAGATCTGGATCTCATCCGCTTGTCCCGTGGTCGTGGATTTCATCGGGAAATATCATTCCGAGTGCCAGCCGCACATCTTCAGTGTTCTGTCGCCTTTGTTGACGCATTGCAAGATGCTGCGCGCGCAATACGGAGAAGGCATTGCAATTGTCTTCATCGGGCCTTGCATTGCCAAGAAGAAGGAGGCCGAACAGCATCCTGAACTTCTTGACGCGGTGCTCACCTTCGAGGATCTGGATCATTGGCTGACAGAGGAAAACATTCATCTCGACGAGATCGCGGAAACCGCCGAGGACCGCTTTCAGCCGGAGCCGGCCGAAGAAGGCGCGCTCTATCCGATCGACGGTGGAATGGTTCCAGATGCTGATGGCAGCCGGGCAGTCAGCCGTTCGCAGTTCATGTCTTTTTCTGGAATTTCAAATGTCGAACAGGCTTTGAAGGGCATCTCCGAGTGGAAGCCCGGTCACAATATCTTTTTTGAATTGACCGCCTGCGCCGGTTCCTGTGTGAACGGTCCCAAGGCGGCGCGCAACACATCGGTCGCCCGCCGCCGCTATGACATCGTCCACTACGCAAAGCCGGGCGCTGGGTTGCCACGCAAACTGGCGCTGGGAATCGATGGGAGCTACTCTGCTTCTCCCGTCGCGCGCAACGAGTACAGCGAAATGCAATTGCGGGATGCGCTGCGGACTGTGGGCAAGTACTCTGCCGACGATGAACTGAATTGCGGCGGCTGCGGATACGACTCCTGCCGCGATTTCGCTCACGCCTTGATTGCCAAGAATGCCGAGCGCATGATGTGCGCCACCTATACCCGCAGGTTGGCGCAGAAAAAGGCCAACGCGCTTCTACAGAAGATGCCCTCCGCGGTTGTCATTGTCGACGAAGATTTGAAGATCATCGAGAGCAATGCAAATTTTGTGCGCCTCTTCTCCGAAGATCCCGATGACTCCGCAAATCTTGAAGGCAGTGCGCTGAGCGCCGTAATTCCATTCTCCTATTTGTTTCGCCGCGTGCTTGAATCTGGCGAGGACATTGTCGGCCATGACATCCGTTACCAGCGCAGCATTCTGAATACCAGCATCTTTACCATCGAGCCGCATTCGGTGATGTGCGGCATCTTTCAGGACATCACCAAACCCATCTTTCAGAAGGAACAGATCATCGGGCGCGCCCGTGAGGTGATTCAGAAGAACCTGAAGACCGTGCAGCAGATTGCCTTTCTCCTCGGTGAAAACGCGGCCGATTCGGAGATCATCCTCAACTCCATCGTTCGCTCCTTCAGTCCTGAAGAAGTTGACGGCAACGATTCCGGTGCGCAGCAATGAGCAGCGCAGAGAGCTTTATCGAGGTCGATTCCTGCCAGCGGGCCAAGCACGGCCAGTTGATCTCCGGCGATGTCTTTCTCACCCAGCAGGTCAAGCAGGAAGGCCGCATTGTTTCGGTTCTCTCCGACGGACTGGGCAGCGGCGTGAAAGCCAGCGTGCTGGCCAGCATGACGGCGAGCATGGCGTTAAAGTTCGCGGCCAGCGCCATGGATATACGCGAGTCGGCGGAGATCATCATGGACACGCTGCCCATTTGCAGTGTGCGCAAGATCAGCTATTCCACCTTTACCGTTGTCGATATGGCCAGCACCGGCGAGACCCGCATCATCGAACATGGAAACCCGCCCTTCCTGCTGGTCCGCCCTTACGGCGAGTTGAGCGTTGCCAAGACCGAAGTCCGTCCCAAGCGCTGGCAGGACCGCGTCATCAGCTTCTCGAACTTCGACGCACAGCGTGAAGATCGCATTGTCTTTTTCTCCGATGGCATCACCCAGGCGGGCATGGGCGAGTTCCGCACTCCCTTCGGATGGGGATTGGAAAGCGTGGACAAATTTGTCCGTGAAAAGATCGATCGCTATCCCTATATTTCCGCCCGCGAACTCTCACGCCTTCTGGTCGCAAAAGCCGAAGAGGTTGACGGCCTCAGCGCCAAGGACGACATTACCTGCGGCGTGGTCTACTTTCGCAGTCCCCGTCAGTTGCTGGTGATGACCGGCGCCCCCTTCAATCGCGCCCACGACCATGATCTTGCCAATATGGCCGAACATACTGCCGGACGTAAGGTCATCTGCGGCGGTACGACGGCGAATATCGTCTCGCGCCTGTTGAATCGCCCGATTCAGATCGATATGCGCCAGCAAGTTCATTCGAAGGTTCCTCCCTCCGCCCGCATGGAAGGCTTCGAACTGGTGACGGAAGGAACGCTCACATTGGGCGAAGTCCTTCGCCTGCTCGAAGAGGGATTCGCTCCCGAGGAGATGAGGTCAAATCCCGCCGTGCGCCTTGCCACCATGCTGCTCGACAGCGACATTGTGAAGTTCGCCGTTGGCACCAGGATCAATGAAGCGCATCAGGATCCCAACATTCCCGTCGAACTCGATCTCCGTCGCAATATCGTGAAGCGAATCGCTCAACTGCTGGAGAGCAAATACCTGAAGCGGGTTCTCATCCAATACCTCTGAAAAGACTGCCAGTGCGCCGCCTCAGGCATTGGAGAGAGCACGGCGGGCGGCGCGGACCTCGGCGGCCAGCACTTCAAGAATCTTCAGCGAGAGCATCGGGTTGGATTGCATCATTCCGGTGAACTGATTGCGGGGAATGAAGCTGATTCGCGCACCATCGCGGGCGACAGCGGTCAGTGTGTAGGGCGCATCCCCGATCAGTCCCGGCAGACCCAGAATCGAGCCAGCGCAGACTTGGATCTTCATCACTTCCTTGCCATTCGGCGAGGTCATCGTGAGGGTGATTTCACCGTGAGTCAGAATATGGAGTCCCTGCGGTTCATCTCCCTGAGTAAATAGAACGCGGTCACCACAGCAGGAGATTGCGGTGGAACGCTTTTCCAATGCATGAATCAGCTCTGGATCGGCGACGAATGCGGATGAGTCTAGTTTCATGTGCAGCCTCCTTCGAGGAAATTGGGGAATCAAAATGCGAGAAGGAGCCTTGCGGCTATGAGGCTATGGTTGCATCGATAGATATATGTGGAGGTGATGTACATCACATATCGATGGTTAAGATCGATCCGATCCATCCGTATGCAGTCATCTCAACCACGATTCCGGCGAGGATTGTTGAACACATTGGATTTACACCGGAGCTTGCGCCAGTTGGTCTACGAAAAAGCAGCGACTGAGGCGGCATGGAGGATCATGGCTCTCACCTTGTATCCTTGAAGTTGAGAAAAAGGTTATCTCTGATGAGCCAGACATTGAAAGCAGTACGCGGGACGCGGGATCTGTTGCCGCCGGAGACGGCGCTCTGGAACCGCATTGAGGCGACGGCGCGGGCGGTCTTTGCGCGCTACAACTTCGGCGAGATTCGCACCCCGGTCTTCGAGGACACCGGCCTCTTTGCCCGCGGCGTGGGCGAGGAGACCGACATCGTCTCCAAAGAAATGTACACATGGGAGGATCGGGCGCGGGCGCAGTCGGAGAAAACGCAATCGCTGACCCTTCGCCCGGAGAATACCGCCGGCGTGGTGCGGGCATACATCGAGCACGGGCTGGGCGAGAGCGGCCTGTTGCAGAAGCTCTACTACATCGGCCCGCAGTTCCGGCGGGAGCGGCCGCAGAAGGGACGCTACCGGCAGTTCTCGCAGATCGGCGCGGAGGTCATCGGGCCGCCGTCTGCGGGCAGTGAGTCGCCGCTGCGCGATGCGGAGGTGCTGGAGATGCTGGCCACGCTGCTCGACGAGTTGGGCATCAAGGGCTGGACGCTGCAACTGAACTCTGTCGGATCCTCCGCGGACCGCGCTCGCTACAATGAGGCACTTCGAGCAGCGCTGGTTCCTGTGGTGGGGCAGATGTGTGCAGATTGCCAGCGCCGGGCGGAGACCAACCCGCTGCGCGTGCTGGACTGCAAGGTGCCCGCCGACCAGCCGATCATCGAGACGCTGCCGATGATTGCCGACTCACTCGACGAGGAATCGAAGAAGCATTTTGCGGCAGTCACCGAGGCGCTGGATGCGGCGGGTGTGCCGTATACGCGGAATCATCGGCTGGTGCGCGGCCTGGACTACTACACGCGAACGACCTTTGAGTTTACGCATGGCGGATTGGGCGCGCAGAATGCTCTCTTGGGCGGCGGGCGCTACGACGGCCTGAGCGAGATGCTGGGCGGGCCGCGCGCGCCGGGAATCGGCTTCGCCATCGGCGAGGACCGGCTTGTGCTGACCTTGCTGGCGCAGCAGGAAGGCGAGTCCGTTGCGGCCAAGGCGGATGCGTTTATTGCTCCGCTGGGGGAGACGCTGAACGCCGCCGCGCTCAGCCTGGCCCGCGAGTTGCGCCATCAGGGATTGTGGATCGAGTTGGGCGAGGGCAGCTTCCGGCTGAAAAAATCCTTCGACGCGGCGGAGAAGACCGCCCGCCAGATTGTGATTCTGGGCGAGGATGAGCTTCAATCCGGTATTCTTACGGTGAAGAACTTCTCGACCGGAGTACAGAGCAAGGTTCCTCGCGCTGAGTTGGCTGCTTTTTTGTCTGAAGCTTCAAGCAAATAAATGGAGAGTGGCTATCATGATCCCCTTGATTCGCAAGAAGAAAGTCTCCTGTTTGTTGGTTTGGTCTGTCGCATTGACATTCAGCAGTCAGGTAGCGATGGCTCAAAATTTGGCTCCATCCCCGGTTCAAACGGGAACCGAGACGCAAGCCGCGCAGCCGGAGGTATCGCCAAAGCAAGACTCCAAGGCGCCAATCACGGTCCTTGAAGAGTCGCTTTTGCGTGTGTGGACGACTGACTCGCTCGATAGCAAACGCTTGAAACACGGTACGCCACTGGTGTTTATCGTGAGTGAGGACGTGGTCGTCGGAGATGCGCTGGCCATACCGCGCGGCGCGACAGTGCATGGGCTTGTAACCGAATCCAAGAAAGCAGGCAGATTGACCGGAAGTCCAGGCCTGACTCTGGAGTTGGTTTCGCTTGATCTTGGCGGACGAAGCTATCCGCTTTATACCCACCCATTCAAGGTTACTGGTATGAGTAAGACAGAACCTACAGAGAAAAAAGTTGTCCGAGGCGCATTCGTAGGCGGGATCGTCGGTAGTTCTGTTAGTGGCGTTAGCACGACGAAAGGCCTTGTCACTTCAAACGGAAGCAGCAGGGTTGCGGGCATGGCAACAGGCGCTGGGGTTGGCGCAGGTGTCGGCACAGTGGTTGCAGCGGCATCACCTGGGCCAACGATATGGATACCATCCGAGTCCCAACTGGATTTCTTTCTGGCGTCTCCGATTACGGTCGCGCCGGTAAGCGCCAAAGAGGCGGCACGTCTGGCACAAGGGCTCCGTTCAGGTGGTCCAACCCTTTATTTGCGCGACGAAACTCCCTAATTCAGCAAAGAAACAAGTAGCACGCCCACCGCAAAGACAATTCAGTAAAGTCAGACAGACAAAGGATATGAGCAGTGCTTGATTTCTTAGGTAATCTCGAACGGACGCATCACTGCGGCGATCTTCGCGCCGCGCAGGCTGGACAAACTGTCGTACTCATGGGCTGGGTCAACCGGCGGCGTTCAGACCAAGGTTCCGCGCGGAGAGCTGGCGGTGTTTCTGGCCAATTGAAGTGGGGGTTGAATTCTTTTCGGTCATGGTTTTTGGGAGAAATCGAAAGATGAAACTACCAAAGATAATTTCTCGCAATCCAGTGCTCTATGTTCTTATCGCCGTTTTGTTGGCGCGTGCGATTTGGCAATTTCACATCGACCATGACGTTCATAGCTTTCTCATTGTGTGCACTGCTGTACCGGCCTTTCTCATATTGTTCATCGCCTTTATTTCATGGATTTTCAAAAAGCTGGATAGCAATCAGAATTTCATGATGATTATTATCATTTTCTCAAGTGTGGTATGGGCTGATTTCTGCCGGAGACATTTTTCAAAGACATTAGCTGTTCTACCCACATTGATTGGAGCGTTATTTACAATCGTCCTAATTGGAAGCTTGATTTATCCAGACAGCGAGGAGCGGAGATATGCAAAACGAACAAGGGTTGAGAATCTCCTTGCCAATCGATCTGCATTTGAGAAGAATTGGCAACGGAGAATTAAAGTCGCAAAAAGTATACTTTTTCTGTTTTGCGCTTTGCTGTCCTTCGTTAGCTGGATGTCATCTTTCAAAATACTGGCGATAGTACCGGCGTTTTTAGGAATGCTTTTCCTGATTCGTTTATTCGCCAATTTGACTCCCATGAGCGAGGAGAAGTTCGAAAAGCAGCTGGCCAAAGCCAAAGCCCGCCAAGAGCGCATTGAAGCTCGCCGCGCCAAGCTTTCTATGCGCAGAGACGAACGCTCGGAGCATCTGGAAGAGCAGAAAAAGCAACAAAAGCCGAGCAGTCCTGCGATGAAGAGTTTTTACTCTTTTGTTTATTCGTCCTTGATGCTTTGTTTCTTTTGGTTTCAGGATCGATCCCGCTATGGAAAGCCAGATTTGATTTTTTGCGCCGTTCCGGCATGCTATCTGATTCGAGCAGTCTATTTCTTTATCCGACAAAAGGATCATCCCAAGGGAACAGAGGATCCAATTGTGTCGGAGTCCGCAATATCCAGTTGACAGAATACAGAGGTTGGCTCCAACTCCTCGCTGTTGGAGACCGGGGAATCGCCTCTCAATCCACCAGCTTGGCGATCTCGTCCAGATCGAAGCGCGCCTGGCTGCCTTCGAGGGTAAACGCCCTCTCGGCCAGCGCTTCGAGATTGCCCCCGCGATACCTGAAAGCTGACCCCTCGGGATCGATGATGAGGATCGTGCGAATCCCCATCTTCTCGTAGCGTTCGCCCTTTTTCATGACGCGTCCGACCTGGTCGGCAGGCGAGAGAACCTCGATTACGGCGACCGGAGGATGTGTGGCGATGGATTCAGCCGGAAGGTTGCGGTCCAGCAGCGTCACGTCGGGAATCAGAAAACCGTAAGCATCCACTTGAACGCGCAGTTCCGGACGCACCCGGATGCCAGCGCTCACGGCCTGTGCGCGAAACCAGGCGCAGATCGCCTCCTGCCATGCGGAGTGTTCGTTCTCTCCCATCGTGCTCTCCCTCTCCACGATCTGGCCGTCGATATACTCGGCGTCAGGCGAGTAGGAGCTTCGGAGATATTCTTCGACGGGCACAAAAACCGGCGCGGCAGCCATCTCGTCTCTCCTTGTGTCCATCATAGCGCGGCGGAAGCCGGAATAGAAGAGTCAATTTCAGAGTTTGCAGCCTAGCTAATTGAGTAAACCCACCGAACCCCTTCCATTACAATCAAAAGAGTATGGCTCTCGACTTTCAAGGTAATCTCGAACGGACGCATCACTGCGGCGATCTGCGCGCTGCGCAGGCTGGACAAACTGTCGTACTCATGGGCTGGGTCAACCGGCGGCGCGATCACGGCAACCTGATCTTTCTCGATCTGCGCGACCGCAGCGGCATCAGCCAGATTGTGCTGGACAAGGAACTGACGCCGGAGGGACACCTGAAAGGCGAAATGGTGCGGCCGGAGTACGTTGTGGCTGCGGTGGGCAAGGTGCGGCTGCGCTCGGCTGAGACCGTCAACCCCAAGATGCCGACCGGCGAGATCGAGATCGAGACAACCGAGCTGCTGGTCTTGAACGACACGCGCCTTGCGCCCTTTTCGCCTTCGGAAGAGGCGATACAAAACGAAGAGGTCCGCCTCAAGTACCGCTACGTGGACCTGCGCCGCCCGGAGATGCAGCACAACTTCCGCCTGCGCCACGACATTACGATCGCCATCCGCGACAACCTGAGCCAGCAGGGATTTCTGGAGATTGAAACGCCTATCCTGACCAAGAGCACGCCCGAAGGCGCACGGGATTTTCTGGTGCCGAGCCGCGTTCATGCCGGCGAGTTTTATGCACTGCCGCAGTCGCCGCAGATCTTCAAACAGATTCTGATGATCTCCGGCTTCGATAAATACTTTCAGATTGCGCGCTGCTTCCGCGATGAAGACCTGCGCGCCGACCGCCAGCTTGAGTTTACGCAGGTCGATCTGGAGATGAGCTTTCCGCGCCAGGAGACGGTCTTCGGCGTGGTGGAGCGGTTCATGGCGGCGGGCTTTGCGGCGGCTGGCGTCACGCTGCCCACGCCGTTCAAGAAGATCACCTACGACGAATCGATGCGTCAGTTCGGCAGCGACAAGCCGGATCTACGCCTGCCGGGATTGATCGATGTTCGTGTGGCATTCACAGATGAAAATCTGATCGCATTGCAGATCGATCCAGCGCTGCCGGTGGTGGCTCTGCGTATTCCGAATGTGGGCGAGCTGAGCCGCAAGGAGCGCGAAGACAATCATCCCCTCTTCGATTTGAAGAAGGGCGCAAAGTTTATCGATGACTTCAAGCGACTGGCCAAGGGATTTCCAGAAGCCGCCATCAAGGTGCGCGAGTTAGCCGGAGCCTCGGAGGCCGACTTTGTCATCATCGTCGCCGGAGATCCGGCCCATCCTGTCAAGGCCAGCGATACGAAATTCGAAGGCCGTCTGAGCGAGCGCGAGATCAACGTCTATTCGGCTGCGGGCAACTTCCGCACTGAACTGGCGAAGAAGTACGCCGAGCGGCATGGCGCCTTCGCGGTCACTGAAAAAGTTGTGGCCGACGCTGCCGCGCGAAATGCCGCCACTCAATCCATTGATGGCGCGCAAGCCTTCCAGCCGATCTGGATCACCGACTTTCCCATGTTCGAGTACGACACGGCGCTCGGCAAGTGGATGCCGGCGCACCATCCTTTCACGGCTCCGCACGAGGCGGATATGAAGAATCTGGTGAGTGATCCGGCCAGCGTGCGCGCGAACTGCTATGACCTGGCGATGAATGGGCTGGAGCTGGGATCGGGATCGATCCGCATCCATAGAAAAGATGTCCAGCAGCAGATCTTCCAGTCGCTCGGTATCAGTGATGAAGAGGCGCACGCGCGCTTCGGCTTTTTCCTGGACGCGCTGGAGTACGGTACTCCACCCCACGGCGGCATCGCCCTCGGTTTGGACCGTATCGTGATGCTATTGGCCGGAGCGGCCAGTCTGCGTGAGGTGATCGCCTTCCCGAAATCGGCGAAAGCCATCGACCTGATGGTAGACGCTCCAACCACGGTCAGCAATCAGCAGTTGAAGGAATTGCATATCCGCGTGGCGCTGAAGAGTTAGGGCGCATCGACCTAGCGCGGCCAATTGCGCTACCCAAGAATTGTGCTGTAGCATCTTCGGGAGGTGTCCGGTGCCTTCTGTTTCTACTCGCGCTTTCTTTTCTTTGCTCACCTGCCTGGTGTTTGGATTACTCTCGGCGCAGCTTTGCGCCCAGCAATCGGCGGTTGCGCCCTGGCAGGCGCCGCATTTTTCTCTTGATCCGAAGGCGCTGTATACGGCTGCCTCGGCGGTGAGCGCGCCAGAGGGCGCGAATGTGGCACTGCTTGAGGATGATGACAGTTACAGCTTCGACGAGGCTGGACGCGTCTCTCATGTGGGATATACGGTCTACAAGGTGCTGAATCAAAAAGGCGCCGAGGGGTGGGATTCGATCGCAGTGGGATGGGCGCCCTGGCATGAGCTTCGGCCGGAGATCCATGTGCGCGTGATCGCGCCGGATTTCTCCGTGCATACTCTCGATCAGAAAACCATCACCGAGGAGCCGGCCCGCGGCGGCGAGTACAAGACCTACAGCGACGACAAGACGCTGCACGCGCCCTTTCCCGCCATCGCCCCCGGTGTCGTCGTCGAAGAAGAGTACATTACGCGGGAGAGTGCGCCGTTTTTTGCTTCCGGCTATGTGGGCTGGATAACTCTGGGGCGGGATCAGGCTCCCGTTCAACACAGCCGCATCACCTTTGAAGCGCCGCAGGCTCTGCCGCTGCGCACTGGCACTCTGCTCTTGCAGGATGTGAAGCCGGAGCGCACCGAAGCCAATGGCAGAGTGACGCTCGTCTTCGACTGCGGACGCATCGAAGGCGTTGAGCCGCGCGATCCCTATCTGCCTCCCGATGTGGCCCGGCTTCCGGAGATTCGCTTCTCCACCGGGGCATCGTGGCAGACGATGGCCACTGAGTACAGCAAGATCGTGGACGCCAAAGCGAATCCCGCCGCGGTGCAGGCGCTTGTGGACAAGCTGATCGCCGGCAAATCCGGAATCGCCGAAAAAGAAGCCGCCATTCTGAATTATCTGGACAATGAGGTGCGCTACACCGGCATCGAGTTCGACGAAGCGGCGATTGTGCCTCAGGATCCGGTCGAAGTGCTCGCCAAAAAGTACGGCGATTGCAAGGACAAGGCCACACTGCTGGCCGCCATGCTGCGGGCCGCCGGGATTCCTGCCTATGTGGCGCTGCTCAATGCTGGTTCGCGCATGGACGTGCCGGCCGATCTGCCGGGCATGGGCCTCTTCGATCACGCCATCGTCTACGTGCCGGGAACGCCTGCGCTGTGGATTGACGCCACCGACCGCTATGCGCGCCTGGGGCAACTGCCGATCGACGATCAGGGCCGGCTGGCAATGATCGTGCGCCCGGAGACGACTGGCCTGGTAAAGACGCCCGAATCCACTTCGAAGGATAATGTTCTGTTTGAATACCGCGACATGGTTCTGAGCGACAACGGTCCGGCCACTGTCACCGAAAGAAGCCAGCCACAGGGAGTCTTCGAGTCGCGCTACCGTTCTACCTTTGCCGATCAGCCCGACAAGGACACCAGGGAGAGCCTCACCAATTACGTGAAAGGGCAATACGTTGCCGATTCGCTCGCCAGCGTGGAGCGCAGCGATCCGGCTGACATTTCTCGGCAGTTTGAATTGAAGCTGGTCTCCGAGAAGGCAAAGCGGGGCTACACCGATCTGGACAACGCCGTGGCGGCGATTCGTTTGGACGCGCTCTTCCAGCGCCTGCCCGATGAGCTGAAGCGCAAGGACGACGCGGATGAGAAGAAGAAACAAGACGATAAGGACAAGCCCAAGAAGCCGCGCACGGACGATTGGTGGCTGAACGAGCCCTCCAGTGTCGAATGGCAATACCGGATCGTGCCTCCGGCAGGATTTGTTCCCAAGGAACTGCCCAAGGATGCGGCGATTCAGGTGGGACCGGCTCTGCTGACAGAGAGCTTCTCGACAGAAAAGGATGGCGTGATTGGCGCGCATTTTGTCTTCGATGTGGTGAAGCGGCGCTACACCGTGGCCGAGGCTACCGAGCTGCGCAACAAGGTCGCGGAAGTGATTGCCGGTCCGGCGCTTCTGGTCACCTTCGAGCCGCAGGCGGAAGTCTACCTGCATGAAGGCAAGGTGAAGGAGGCGCTGGCCGCGTATCGCGGTCTGGTTGCCCTCCATCCCAATGAAGCCGTGCACCACCTGCAAGTGGCCAAGGTGCTGCTGGAGGCGGGAATGGGCGAGGCGGCGCGCGCCGAAGCGCGTCAGGCCGTCAAGCTCGATCCCAGCTCCGCGCTGGCGGAAAAGGTTCTCGCACAGATTCTCAAGCACGATCTGGTGGGCCGCAACCTGCGCGCGGGCAGCGATATGACGGGCGCAGCCGAGGCCTATCGCGCCGCCATCCAACTGGACTCCGACGACAGCGACACCCAGGCCGAGTTGGCCATCCTGCTGGAGTACGACCCGGCGGGACGGCGCGATGCGCGGCTGTCGAGGATGAAAGAGGCGGTTGCCGAATATCAGAAGCTGGGCCAGGACAAGCTGAATGATCTGGGCCTGGCCAATAACCTCGCCTTCGCTCTCTTCTATAGAGGCGATGCTGCCGGCGCCATCAAGGCCGCGCAGGCGCTGAACCCGCAGCCCAAGCCGCTGCTGGCGGCCAGCGAGGCCGTCCTGCACGGCAGCAAGTCCGGATTGGACGAGGCCAACAAACTCTCCAGCGACGAGGCGGCCTTCAAAGAAACCGCGCGCACCGCCGGCGAAATGCTGATGGACTTCCGCCAGTATCCGCTGGCTGCCGATTTCCTTCAGGCGGGAGCGGCCGGCGACAATGCTGCGCAGACCATGGGACTGGCGACCGTGCTGCGCACCGCCCAGCACCACGAGGATCTGCACTTCGCCAATACGCCCACCGATCTGGTCAAGCACGCCTTCCTGCTCACCATGGATCCGGAGTTGACTGAGGCCAAGCTGGAGGCAGTCTCCAGCCGCAATGCACTCAAGGTCCTGAAAAACACCGATGCCGACGAGATGAAAGAGACGCTGCAGGCAGGCAAGAAGATGAATAGCTGGCTGGCCCGCGACGACAGCTCCCTGGACGTGGAGGTCGATCTGCGCCTGCAAGAGTGCGATCCCAAAGGCGAAGGCGGCGATGATGTCGGCTATCGTGAGAAGATTCAGATCCCCGGCGGCATCAACATCACCTACTTTGTGGTCAAGGAAGATGGGCAGTACAAGCTGCTGGACGCCGCGGAAAAACCCGACGCCATGGCTCTGGAGATGCTGGACCGCATCGCCTCCGGTGACCTGAAAGGCGCCAAGGCGCTGCTCGACTGGCTGCGCGAGGACTCGCATCTCGAAGGCGGTGACGATCCGCTGGGCGGGGCAACCTTCCCGCGCTTCTGGATCAAGGGAGAGGCCCCTGATGCGCGCAAGATGAAGCTGGCCGCCGCGGCCATCATGGTCGGCTCCAAGCCCACGGCGGCTCAGGGCATCGCAATCCTTGCCGATGGCCTCAAAGATGCCTCCGGTGAGCGTGAGCGCACCAACATCCAACTGGCTTTGGCGGACGGTTACTCGCTCCAGGACAACTTTGCCAAGCTCCTGGAGGCCTCTTCGGCGCTGCTCGCGCAGGAGCCGGAGTCAAGGCAGGCTTTCATCTACAACGTGCAGGCGCTCATGGGGCTGCAACGCTTCGACGAGGCCATCGCCCTGGCCGACAAACGCCTCAAGCTGCTGGACGCCGATCCGGATGCGCTGCTGATGAAGATGGAGATCGAGGCCAATCGCGGCGATTTTACCGCCGCCCGCGCCTGGGCGCAAAAGCTCATCGATCTGGGCAAAGAGGACGCCGGGCTGCTGAACAACATCGCCTGGTACGCGCTCTTTACCGGCAAGGTGGATCAGGCAGACATCGATACAGCCATCAAATCCACGCAACTGGCCAAAGATGATCCCTCAATCCTGCACACGCTGGCCTGCCTCTATGCCGAAGAGGGAAAGACCAAGGAAGCGCACGACCTGCTGCTGCGCGGCATGGACGACATGAATCTGGACGAGCCGAACGACGCCTACTGGTTTGCCTTCGGGCGCATCGCCGAGCAGTATGGCGAGCGTGAAATCGCCCTCGCCGACTATCGCAAGCTGGAGAAGCCCAAGCAGCCGCTGGCCATTCCCACCTCCACTTGGCGGCTGGCGCAAATCAGGCTCAAGGCAATGGGAGCGGAGGGGGCCTCTACGGGCAAATAGCAGAAGTGCAGAATCAGTTTTGCTTCACGGTTGCACGCCTCCTCCCTGCAGGTCACAGCGAACTGTGAGCGGAGGAGGGACTGGCAATGTGAAGTGAAAGTGCGAATATATGGCTTGCCTTTGGACTCCAACGGCGCGATACTAGTAAGTGAGGTGAAATCATGCCGGAGCATTCAGAGAGCGTCAATATCCCGCATACCGCAAACCTGCTTCAAAGAACACCTCGTCGGCTGCCTGATCGGCCGTGGTTCAATCCCTCCGCGCCTCCTGGCGCAAGGCGGCCCAAGGCTGTGCCGGTACCGCCAAAAGTGAAGCAAGGGTAGAAAATGCCAGATAAGGCTGAAGCGCTCGGCATTCTTCTGGTTCTTCTTCCGGGATTTGTTTCAGCATATATCGTTCAGATGCTGGCGGTTCGTAGGAAGCAGTCTGAACTCGACAAAGTAGTCGAGGCGCTTATTTTCAGCTTATTTCTCTATCTATGCACACTTCCTTTCTTCGGTTATTCGCTTCCACTTAGTTGGCGCGTACTTGACGCTAGCCATCCTGATATTTTTCAGGTGGTTGTGCAATGGCCACACTTGGCTATATTGGCTGTACTGTCTTTGTTCTTCGGTATCGCATACGCCACGTATGTCAACTATGATTTGCTGGCGCGGATTCTCTTCAAGTTCGGTAGTCGAATTCGCAGTTCCCGCGTCAACATTTGGAATGAAGCCTTCGAGGAGCTTAAAGGGTTTGTACAAGTCGATCTATCTGGCGGGCGGAGGGTGATTGGCTGGGTCAGAAATTTTTCCGATGAAGAGAATGTGTATGAATTGTTTCTGGAAGATGCGGCATGGGTGGATGAAAAAGGTGACCAGCAGCCAATCAATGGCCCAGGAATTCTGCTCACGAAGGATTCCGGCATCGAGTTTGTAACATTTCTTTACGAGGATGAAACCGTTGAGAAAGATGAAAATGCTCCTGCGGGAACAGATTCATAATTCTCATACCATGATTGAATCATGCTCGTCTCCTCGCTGCCGCGTTAAAATCATAGACAATATGTCCGCCGCCACGCTGTCGCCAGAAATGATTGCCAAGTACGAGCCTGTCATCGGTCTCGAAGTTCATGTGCAACTGCTCACCGCCACCAAGGCCTTCTGCGGTTGCGCCAATCGATTCGGATCGGCGCCGAACAGCAACGTCTGCCCGGTCTGTCTGGCGCTGCCTGGAGCTCTGCCGGTGCTCAACAAGCAGGCTGTCGAGTTTGCCGCGCTGGCTTCGCTCGCCATCAACTGCCAGGTGCGCGAGCGCTCCATCTTCGCCCGCAAGAACTACTTCTATCCCGATCTGCCCAAGGGCTACCAGATCTCGCAGTTTGACAAGCCTATCGCCGAGCATGGCTGGATCGACGTGCCTACAGCGGATGGAAGTACCAAGCGCCTCGGCATTACCCGTCTGCACATGGAAGAGGACGCCGGCAAGAGCATTCACGACGGCCTGGCCGACTCTGCCAACCACACCTCGCTCGACCTGAACCGCTGCGGCACGCCGCTGGCTGAGATCGTCTCCGAGCCAGATATGCGCACCCCGGACGAGGCCTTCGAATACCTGACGCGCCTCAAGGAAATCCTGCTCTACTGCGGCGTCTCCGACTGCAACATGGAGGAGGGTTCGCTGCGTTGCGATGCCAATGTCAGCGTCCGTCCCCGCGGCCAGGAAAAATTCGGCACCAAAGTCGAAGTCAAAAACGTCAACAGCTTCCGCTTCGTTCGCTTGGCTCTTGAGTACGAGATTGAACGCCAGATCGAGCTGATCGAAGGCGGCGGGCAAGTGAGGCAGGAGAGCCGTCTTTGGAATGCCGCCGAGGGGCGCACCTACTCGATGCGCTCCAAAGAGCAGGCCCACGACTACCGCTACTTTCCCGAGCCGGATCTGCCGCCGCTGGTGCTGACCCGCGAAGATATCGAGCGTCTGAGAGCATCGCTCCCTGAACTCCCCGAAGCCCGCCGCGCCCGCATGGTCGCCGAGTACGAGATCAACCCCAAGGACGCCTTCACGCTGACTGCCGAGCGCGCCTTTGCCGACCGCTTTGAGGCCGCCGCGCGCACTGCGCGCAATCCCCGCCGCGTAGCCAATCTGCTGCTCAGCGAGGTCGGTGGACGCCTGAAGGCGCTCGGCCTTGAGCAGGAGCAATCGCCGGTCTCGATGGCGGGCATTGTTCAGGCTGCCGATCTGCTCGACGA
>Ga0181528_10000144_pt1 | contig 65491 bp, 58 predicted proteins | sample PEATcosm2014_Bin_47_FD_119742 | JGI IMG/M metagenome (GOLD analysis project Ga0181528, IMG submission 119742) | Peatland microbial communities from MTU Mesocosm Facility, Houghton, MI, USA - PEATcosm2014_Bin10_10_metaG | ecosystem: Environmental > Terrestrial > Soil > Wetlands > Peat | place...
GCCAAACCCGCGTCCGACGAATCGGAGCGAGTCTAGAAAGCCGGAAGGCCGCTACTTGGGGCAGTTCAGCCACCTGAGCGTGGGTCAAACGTTGCTGGCCAGCAAGGAAGATCAACCCGCGATGAGTAAAGCGCGAGGGATCAAGCGCGGGCGCGGGCCATTGGGCGTAAGTGACTCAAACTAAAGAGGCGATTTTGTTGAGGCAGGCGTCACCGGCGCAAGGGAAGGGCGGCTTAACCGGCGTAGGCTTGAGGTTTAAGGACGTCTCTTTCCACTTTGCAGAAAATCATCCAGCGACGAACCAATGTGCTGATTGCTTCTCTACCTGTGGTCGCGTCATCCAGACTCCGCACCAGCGGCTAGGCGGCCAGTGTTTGCCGGCGGACGATGGTGCGCTTGATCTCCTTGCCCGCCTGCTGTTCGGCAAGGCGCAGTTCGTAGAGCTTCTGCAGGTTGAGCCACATTTCGGCGGATGTGCCGAGCCACTGGCTCAGACGCAGCGCCGTGTCGGCGGTCAGCGCCCGCTGACCCTTGAGAATCTGATATATCCGGTTTGGCGGAACGTGCAGGGCGGCCGCGAGTTGCGCGCCACTCATGTTGAGCGCCTCAAGCTCGTCCGCCAGGAACTCTCCAGGATGGATCGGAGTGCGTGCCATGGTCGATATCCTCACGAATGGTAGTCGGTGATTTCAATGTTGAATGGCCTGCCGCTACCTTCCGGCCACTCAAAACACACCCGCCATTGCTGGTTTATGCGAACGCTGAACTGTCCTTTTCTGCCGCCGCCTAACGCCTCGAACCGGTTGCTGGGCAACCGCATCAGATCATTCCGGCTCATCGCAGTCTCGAGAATGTCCAGGCGCCTCTCTGCCTGTTCCCTGAACGCCTGGAACTCCTTCGCCCGCTCGCCGTCCGCGTCCAGCCGATGGCCGGGCCACGAATGATCCTCTATTGAGGCTAGTGCCGCCGACGAATTCACGGGGGCTGCCTGCGCGGCCGTATCCGATCTCGCCCGGGCCGCGTTTCATGGTCAGGAGCGAAAGGAATACAGGCCATGAAAAAGACAATGCTCGCCCTGGTGTTACTGTTTGGCTGCGGCACGCTGTTCGCCCAGACCCGCTTTTCGGTTGGAATCGGAGTTGGAGGGTATGGGCCGGTTTATGGGCGCGTCCCTCCGCCTGCGCCCATGTATGAGCAACCGCCTTGCCCCGGAGAGGGCTATGACTGGGTGGCCGGCTATTGGTATCCCGTGGGACCGCGCTTCCACTGGCGTGCCGGCTACTGGAGAGCGCCGGCGTATCTCGGCTATCGAGGGGGACGCGCGTATGCGCCTGCCTACGGCTGGCGTGAAGGCGGCGGGTACGACCGGGGCCGGTATGCCCAAGGCTATCGGGACGATCCCGGCCGCTATGGGCGCAATGAGTATCGGCATGAGGAGCGGCGCGAAGAGCGGCGCGAGTATCGCGACGAGGGCGGCTGGCGGCGGTGATGAGGCCTTGCCCGCAACGCGGGGCGGCGCTTCAGTGCCGCCCCATCCAGGGGCCGCCCGCAACCGATCTTATGGCGGGCGCTGGAGAGCCACTCCACTTCGAACGGCAATTCCACGCTGAGCGGGGATGCTTCCGCATAACCGGCCCTAACGCGCGAAGCCGGCCAGCCGCACGATGTCCCGGTAGTAGTGAATGTGCTTACCCGGCTCGCCTCGTTCTCCTGCCGCCGCCATCGACGCGCTCAGCACGCCCGCCGGCATCGGCCGGTATTTGGACAGAGGCCCGCGCATCAGAAACTCGAACGCGCGGGAAACGCCGGCGGCGAAGCGTTCGCCGGGACGCTTCTCGCTGCGCTGGCCCATCAGCACGCCGGGCCGGAAGATGTGCAGCGCTTCGAACCCCAGCGCGGAGACAGCTTCTTCCGTTTGGCCCTTCGTCTTGAGATAGAAGCTGGATGCATTCGGGCTTGCACCCACACTCGAAACCAGCATCAACCGCGTGGCTCCGGCCCCGCGTCCTAAACGGGCGAAGCGCTCGCAATACTCGTAGTCCACGCGCCGGAATGCCTCGCGGCTGCCCGCCGTCTTCATGGTCGTCCCGAGGCAGCAGAAGAGGTGCGTCGCGCCTGCGAGGTCTGCGGCGCTCAACTGATCGAAATCCACCAGACGCTGATCCACTTTCGGAGAGTCGATCGACAGGGGTCGCCGCGTGAGCGCGACGATGACGTCGTAAAAGGCATCCTCCAGGAGAACGTTCAGCAGGTACTTGCCAATCAGTCCAGTGGCTCCCGCCACAACGGCGACATTGTTTTGCATACGAGTTCAGGATAGCGGCGGACGTGCCTGAGTGTTTCCGAGCCGCGGCCGTGAGGGAGCCGGTACCGCCTCGCGGGCCAGCCAAGAGTATGAAAGTCGGATGATGTTTGCGAGGGCGCGCCGCTGGGGTCGCCGATCTCCAGATCGGCTCCGTTCGACTCACGCTTTTATCGTCGTCAATTACCCGTAAACTGCCGTGCGAGCGAACGCGCAGAGAGGCCTGCACGCCAGCTACGACGGAAGTGTGGAACTCGATGTGCAAGTGTCAGAGTTGGTAACCCAGCCGCGCGAACCCGTGGCGTAACTGCTCTGAGTTGCCGGTCGCACAGGCGAGCGGAGCCGATCTGGAGATCGGCGATCCCAGGCGCTATGCCTTAGGCCACTCGAGCTCGATGCCCTGCGCGACCAGCTTCGCCTGGAACTCGCGCAGCAGCTTTTCCGTGTTGCGGACCTGCCGCGGCGCGAGCTTTCTTGTGACGCAGTGGGTCGCCAGCATGCCGGCGCTCTCGCCGATGTTCCACTCCACCGGGTGGAGACGGTAGCAGCCGTTCGTGATGTGCGTGACGCCGATGTTCTTCGCGGCGGGCAGCAGATTTTCCCGGCTCTTCGGGATCAGTGCTCCCAGCGGAATCTGGAAGGGCAGGGAGCCGACGTCGATGTAGTTGTTGCCCGTCGAACTCGGGTGCAGGTCGATGCGATAGCTGCCCACGCCCACCGAGTCGTCGAAGCGTTCAGCCGTGAGTTCTTCCCGCGGCTTGCCCGTCAGTTTCTCGCGGGCATCGATGCCGACATGCTGTTCGAGCACGGTGAACTCGGCTTGAATGCGCCTGGCTTCCCGCACGTAAGGGTACATCGCCAGTCCGTCCGTGGTGCCCATCAGGTCTGGCCGGAGATGCAGGCCGCGCCAACCTCGCGGGCCAACCTGCCGGGGCGCTTCGGTCTGCATCCAGTACAGCAGCGAGAGGCTGAGCTGCTTCGCGCGCCTGCGATGCCGGGCCGCCTCTTCCGGTGTGCTGCCGTAGAGGTTGCCCAGCATGTAGTCGTTCTGCGGCCAGTTCACCAGCGTGACATCTCCGCCTTCAAAACCCGGCCGGTGATTCCTGGCTCTGACGATGCGGCGATAGATCCAGAGGTTCTCCACGCCCGCCTCTTCTTTGTCTGCCTCGGGGTCGAACGTCACCTTGCGCTCTTTCAGCGAGATCGGCTCGGTCATCGACCAGCTCAGCAGCTTGCCCGGCCACGCCGGCGTCAGTTGCGGAATGTAGTCGTGCCAGAAGGCGTATTCCGCGGGCTTCTGAATCGTATGGTCCTTGGCTTTGTCGTAGCCCAGCGCGAAGCAGACCGTGAAGGACTGATGGTTGTCCGGCTGCGCCTCTTCGGGCGCGTGCAACTCGCCGGTTTGCTGGCGCGATTCAGAGCCGGTCACGAATGCGGTTCCTGTGAGCGGCAACAGATCGCCGAGTTCGGTCGCGTCGAGGAAGTAGGCCGCTTCGATGGTAACCACGGCACCCGTGTCGAGGTTGCGCACGCGCACAGCGCGCACGCTGTCACGGGACATCGTCGCGTCAAGCGGCTTGTGGCGCGTGAGCACGGTGAGCTGGCCGTCGCGCTCATAGGGCGCGAGCATCGCCTGCAACACCGCCAGCGAGACCTTCGGCTCATGCGTCAGCACGGAGACGCTGCCGCCGCCCGGATTCAACAACTCGTTCTTACGGGCCTCATCGGTCAGGTCCGAGTGATCGCGGTAGTATTGGCGCACCGCCTGGCGATACGCCCGGTAGGCGCTCGTAGAACCGTGCGTTTCAATCCAACGGTGCTCGTCGGGCGGGACGCCCTGCGACGTCAACTGGCCGCCGATCCACTCCGTCTCCTCGGTCATCACCACCCGCATGCCGTTGCGCACCGCGGCGAGCGCCGCCGCGCAGCCGCCCGTTCCTCCGCCGATTACCGCGATATCGCAGCGCGCGCCGCCGCCCGCGCCCCACGCGGGGACCGCAACGGCGAGGCTCGAAAATGTTTGGAAAAAGGAGCGTCGTGAGAGCATGATTGAGATTGCCGTCTATACGCTATCATGGCCGTGGTGGGGCGGACCCCCAGGACACGTCCGGATTGGGGCCGCCCCCCGGTCGGCCAGTCATCAACGAGCATTCCGCAGTGCTGCGCGACCTACTTTGGCATGACGATTGGCCCGCAGTAACCGCCGAATCGGGTGGCTGGCTGAGGCATGGCCGACCAGGGGGTCGGCCGCGGACCTGGGGGTCCGCCCCACCAGGCAGCCGAATCCGCATTATTCCCAGGTCGCGCAGACGGCTGGAGATCCCATCGCGGGGTTTGGCCGGAGTGTTGTCCCGCGCCGCGCGCCGCCGTCTGGAACTGGAACGGAGCAGGTGAGCCGATGGCCATTGTCACCGTCTCTGGAGAGCCGGGTTGCCGCACGGGCGAAGTCGGCCGCCTGGCGGCGCAGCGGCTGGGCTACGAACATCTGAGCGCGACCCGGCTGGACGCTCTGTTGATTGAAGAGTTCGGCGAGCCTGGAGAGACGCCCTGGCCGGAAAAGGCCTGGCCCGCCATGGCCGCCTCGGTGGTTCTGCGCCTGGCCACGCAATCGCATCTTGTGATTGGCGTGGACGGAGCGGAGCTGCTCTTCGATGGCTTCCCCGCGCTGCTGCGCGTTCGCATCGTCGCACACCCGAATCGCAGGACGGGCAACATCATGCTCGATGCGCATCTCGATCGCACCGCGGCGAAACTGCAACTCAAGTCGCGTGACATCGAGGCCCGCCAGATCCGCCGGCTGCGCTTCCGGCGGGCGAATCCCGCGCCCGAGAATTTCGACCTGATCCTCAACGCCGGGACCTTCGATGGCGAACCGATTGCCGAGTTGATTGAGGCGGCGGCGCGCGGCCGCGCACTGGATAGCTTCGGCTTTCTGGCTCCCGCGGCCGAGGCGCAAAGGCAGTTCCAACTCCGGCTGCAACTGGCTCGCTACGGGATGAACCCGAAGGGCCATGCCAGCCTCAAGAAAGCGCAGTTCTATCATCCGAGCGAGGAGATCTTCGCCAACCTGCTCGATTTTTACCGTATCGCCTGGGAGTACGAGCCGAAGAGCTTTCCAATCGCCTGGGACCCGTCGGGGCGCGTGCTGGAGGCATTCACGCCCGATTTCTACCTGCCCGAGTCCGACATGTACGTCGAGTTGACCACCATGAAACAGTCACTGGTGACGAAGAAAAACCGGAAGATCCGGTTGCTGCGCGAAATCTATCCGGGGGTCAACATCCAGGTGTTTTATCAGAAGGATCTACAGGAGCTTGTCTTGAAGTATGGGCTCGCGCCATCAGGAGTCGGGAACCGCGCATGAAGACGCCGGCGCTCCCCATGATCGAGCGGGTTCTGCTGACCCGCGAACAGATTGACAAGCGTCTGAAAGAGGTCGCGGCCGAAATCTCCGTCCGCTATCGCCATGGCAACCTGAAGATGATCGGCGTGCTGAAAGGCTCGGTCTTTTTTCTGACCGCGCTGGCGCGCGAATTGACCATCCCCGTGAAGGTCGATTTCCTGGCCATCTCCAGCTTCTCCGACCACGGTGGCGCTCCGGGCGTGGTGCGCATTGCGAAGGATCTGGACGAGTCGATCGAGGGCGAAGACGTGCTGCTGGTCGAGGATATTGTCGATACGGGCTTCACCGCGCGTTACCTGCTGCAGACGCTTGCCGGGCGCGGTCCGAACTCGATTGCGCTCTGCACCATGCTGGACCGTACTCCGCGCCGCATCGTGCCGTTGCAGGTGGATTTTTGCTGCTTCGAAATCCCGGACCGCTTCGTGATCGGTTGCGGACTCGACTACAAGCAGCTTTACCGCAACCTCGACTTCATCGCGGTGATGAAGCCGGATAAAGCCTGACAATCCTGAAACGGAGCTGCGACCGCGAAGGAGCGGTGGTATTGGCATTTTGCTGCGAATCCCGGATCTCGGAACCGCGCGAGCAGGCCGTTGATGCCGCTTGTGCGGCGAGAGGCGCCAGCCCCGAGGCGGGCGTTCCCAGGCCGCCCTGCTCACGCAAGGAATGCCGGGCAATCGTCAGATCGCGTCGAGCACGGTCGCGACGGCGTGAATCGTGGCCGCGATGCGCACCGCCGCCGTGACCTGGTTCTCGTTGAGGCCCTTGTCGCGCACCACTTGCTCATGCGAGTTGACGCACGCCTCGCACCCCTTGATGGTCGAAGCAGCCAGGCAGGCCAGTTCGAAGTCGATCGGGTCGCCGCCGTGCGAGCGGATGGTCTGCATGCGCAGCCGCGCCGGCACCAGGGCGTATTCGGGCTTGGCCTGGATGAAGTGGCGGAAGCGATAGAAGACGTTGTTCATGCCCATCACGGCGCCCGCCACGCGGCCGGCGTTCAGCGCCTCAGGGGAGATCTGGCTGGTTGCCGTTGCCACTATGGCGTCGGTCAATTCCTTGTTGCGGCTGGCAATGGCGCACGCCACGGCGGACATCCAGGTCTGTTGCGGGGTGAGTTCCTGTTGCTGCAAAACGTTCTGCAGGTTCACTTTGAGATCGCGAGCGTAATCGGGAAGCTTGTCGAGAATTGGTTGAAGAGACATAAGGGCACAAAACTCCGATCTGATTCATTACCCCAGACAGGTTGCGAAGGGCGTCAAAGGGAATAAGAACAGGGACCCGTCACACTGATACCACCGCTCCCTTACGGTCGCGGCTTCGTTCCCAGGTTGCGCTTCGTTTCAGAGTGGGGCGGCGCTCCAGCGCCGCGCGGGGTCTCCAGACACCCCGCCCGCACAGCCCGAACGGCAGACGCTGGAGCGTCCGCGCGGCTCTGGGGAGCCGCCCCACAACGAGGCGGCCCCGGCACAAGAGAGCCATGGGCTCTAGACGTGGATGGTGTCCTGGCCCTTATTCCAATTGCACGGGCACAGTTCGTCGGTCTGCAGGGCGTCGAGCACGCGCAGAACTTCCTGCGTGTTGCGGCCCACGGAGAGGTCGGTCACCATGACGAACTTGATGGTGCCTTCGGGATCGACGATGTAGACGGCGCGCTGCGAGACGCCGGCTTCGGGATCGAGAATGCCCAAGGCCGAACTCAGTTCGCGCTTGTTGTCGGCGAGCATCGGGATCGGCAATTCTCTCAGGTCGGCGTGGTTCTGGCGCCAGGCCAGGTGCACGAACTCGCTGTCGATGCTGGCGCCCACCAGCACGGCGTCGCGATCCGCGAAATCCTGCTTCAACTTGCCGAACGCGGCGATCTCGGTCGGACACACAAATGTGAAATCTTTAGGCCAGAAGAAGATCACCAGCCACTTGCCGGCAACGTCCTTGTTCGAGAATGGCGCGAAGGCCTTCTTGGGATCGATATTGATGACCGACGTCACATTGAACTCGGGAAATTTCTGTCCAACTCCAAGCATTTAGTTACTCCTTAACTCAGCGATCAGGACTTGTGAAGTTCTTTTGCGCAGCGTGGACAAAGCCCATAGAATTCCACCGCGCAACGTTTCAGAACGAACCCTTCAGGCAGAGGCCGCCGCAGGCGAGCCGGTTCGAGGTCGTCCTCACCCAGGTCGATCACCGTGCGGCACTCCGTACATACGAGATGATGATGGTCTTCCGTATTCGCGTCAACCCGAAGCGATCCGTGCATCGGACTCACCTCGCGCAGCAGGCCAGTGTCCAAGAAAATTTTCAGATTCTTGTACACCGTCCCCAGCGAAATCGAAGGGATCTGCTCCCTTACCTTCTCGTAGATGGCCTCGGGCGTCGGATGGCTGCGCATTTCGTAAACTGTACGAAAAATGATTTCGCGCTGGTGCGTCAGGGCCAAGCCAACTGCCCGGCAACGATCCCGAAATTCCTGCACGGCCAAAGTGTGGGAGTGCCCGTCTGGGTTCTGCATTGACAAGAACTATTAAACGATAATTATTATTGTTTGTCAAGCCTGATGTCCGTGCTCCTGCCTACCGGGCGGATCTTGAGGCACGGAGGCCTGCCCGCTCTCGCATCGCAGCAGCCGGGAATGCCGCAGGCGTTGTCGCTGGAGCGATACTGGACATTTTGGTAGTAGATCCGCATTAAATAACTGAAAGAAAACGGGAAACTCTGCATTTCCCGGAAACCTGCCGGGCTGGAATCCGATCTATACTGGATGCACGGCCTATACTGGAACCAAAGGTGAAGCCATGAAAAAATACTGGCGATTCGGTGCGCTGATCGCAATCATCCTGGGGATTCTCGGCTGGCTGGCTGCCAGCGGGATCAACGAATCGAAAACTTATTACAAAACGATCTCCGAGCTGAAGGGCCTGCCCTCCAGTGAGCTCAGTAGACGTGTACGCGTCACGGGCGACGTTCTTCCCGGCTCCATCCAGCGCGCAGGCACCGCGGTGAAGTTCACCATCTGCGAGAAAGAGCACAACCAGTTGCTCAGCGTTCTATACACGGGCAAGGATCCGCTGCCCGACACTTTCCGTGACAATGCGCAAGCGATGGCCGACGGCAAGATGCAGCCTGACGGTACATTCCATGCGAGCTCGATCGCAGCGAAATGCCCGTCGAAATATGAGGCTAAGCCGGGCGGCGGCGGCAAAGTCGAAAAGCCGTTGAACAACAAGCCCCCCTCGACCTAAAAGCCGGATTCTGACTTCTTTTCGGAGCAAGCCATGGAAGTTCTTGGCGCCTTAGCCATTCTCTTTGCCTTCTGTCTGTCCGTGTATGCGTTCCTCGGCTCGATAGTCGGGATCGTCAGGAAGCGTCCCTACCTCCAGAAGAGCGCTGAACGCGCCGTGCTCGGCGTGTTTGCGCTGGTCACGGTTGCCAGCGGCATTCTGGTCTTTTTCCTCACTACGAGCGACTTCAGGCTGGCCTACGTCACGGCGCACTCGAACCGCGCCATGCCGGTGATGTACAAGTTTGCTTCGTGGTGGGGCGGACAGGAAGGCTCGCTGCTGTTGTGGAGCTGGCTGCTGAGCGTGTACTCGGCCGTGGTCGTGTGGACCAACCGCAAGCGTCACACCGGCATGATGCCGTGGGTGATCGCGGTACTCCAGTTCACGCAGATCTTCTTCCTGATTCTCAACGTTTTTGTCGAACCGCCGTTCCACGTGCTCGCGGTCGGCCGCGGTGTCCAGGCGATGCAGGACGGCCAGGGCCTCAACCCGCTGTTGCAGTACTGGATGATGGCCATCCACCCGCCCATGCTTTATCTCGGCTACGTCGGCTTTATCGTGCCATTCGCCTTCGCCATGGGCTCGCTGATTACCAAGCAGCCGGGCGATGCTTGGATACACACGACGCGCCGCTGGTCGCTGATTACCTGGGGTTTCCAGACCACCGGGATTATCCTCGGCGCGGGCTGGGCGTACGCCGTGCTCGGCTGGGGCGGCTACTGGGGCTGGGACCCGGTGGAGAACGCGTCGCTGCTGCCCTGGATCACGGCCACCGCGTTTCTGCACTCTGTGATGATGCAGGAAAAGAAGGGCATGATGAAGGTCTGGAATATGGTGCTGATCTCCACCACCTACTTCCTGTGCATCTTCGGCACCTTCCTCACGCGTTCGGGATTCGTCAGCTCGGTACACGCCTTTGCGGAGTCGTCGATCGGCACCTGGTTCCTCGGCTTCCTGAGTATCGGCATCGCCGCGACGGTCTACCTGATTCTCAGCCGTCTCGATTACCTGAAGAGCGAGACGAAACTCGAAAGCGTCCTCTCGCGCGAGTCGAGTTTCCTGTTCAACAATCTACTGTTGCTGGCGAGCGCGTTCGCCGTGCTTTGGGGCACGCTGTTCCCCAGAATCAGCGAGATGATCACGGGCGAGAAGATCACGGTCGGCGCTCCGTTCTTCAACAAGGTGAACGTTCCGATCGGATTGTTCCTGCTCTTGCTCACCGGTGTCGGCCCGCTTATTGCCTGGCGGCGGTCATCTTGGGAGAGCCTGAAGCGGGCGTTCCGCTGGCCGGCCGTTCTCATGATGGTGACCATCGCCGCCCTTCTGGTGGCGGGCGTCCACCACTTCTACGCGCTGATGAGCTTTGGTCTGTGCGCCTTCGTGACCACTACCATCGCGATGGAGTTCTGGAAGGGCGCGCGCGCCATCGCGTTCCGCACGAAGACGAACCTGGTGCTGGCAGCCGTGGAACTCACCCACCGCAATACGCGACGCTATGGCGGGTACCTGGTGCACATGGGCATCGTGCTGATGTTCGTCGGCTTCACTGGCGCCGCGTTCAACCAGGACACGACGCAGGACGTGAAAGTAGGAGACCGGCTGACGGTCGGCCACTACGACTTGCAGATCCTCGAAGTCACCGACGGTTCGAACCCGAATTACACCTGGCAGCGCGCCACTGTCGCCGCATTCCGCGATGGCAAAGCGCTCGGCGAACTGATGCCCGAGCGCCGCGTTTACGTCTCGTCGCAGCAGCCCACTTCGATCGTGGCGATCCGCCGGCGCCTGAACGAAGACCTCTATCTGAACTTCGCGGGCATGAGCGAGACGGAAGCCGGCCATGCCATCCTCCAGGTCTACGTCAACCCGTTGGTCTCCTGCATCTGGCTCGGGTTTTGGGTCGTTTTGTTGGGCACAATAATCTGCCTGGTCCCGAACAAGGTCAAACTGGCCTATGCTCGTACGGAGATGGTGGGTGTCTATGAGAAGAAGACCACGATTGCGGAATAAGCTGGCTCTCGTAGCGCTGCTGTCGGGCGTGCTGCTCACCGGCAGTGTGCCCTTGCAGAACCCGCGCGTGCGGTCGATTGGGGAATTGTTGAGCTGTCAGTGCGGCTGCGGCGCCAGCCTTTCGAGTTGCAATATGCAGAACTGCCACTCGGCCGGCCCCTTGCGTGAGCACTTGCTGCAGATGGTGGAAGCCGGCATCGGCGACGACCAGATTCTCGCCACTTTCGAGAAGGAATACGGGAAGATCATCCTCCGCAAACCCCCGGCCGAAGGCTTCTATCTGCTCGGTTGGGTGATGCCCTTCATCGGTCTGGGCGGCGGCTTGGCGCTCGTCTGGTTCATGCTGCAACGCTACATGGCCAAGCGTCCCACCACGGCGGCTGCCGGCGCCTCTGCTGGGGCCGGCGTCGAGCCGGACAGCCCGGAACTCACGCGCTACCGCGAACGCATCGAGAAGGACCTCAGCGACATGGACTCCGGCCGGAAATAGACTGTCAAGAACAAGCCGGATGTCTTTGAAGTAGTTTTAAGATAATGTTCCTCGCCTATTCCATCGCACTTTTTGCGGCCGTCCTGGTCCTCGTTTTGTGGGTACGTCCCTCTGATATCGAACTCGGTTCCCCGCCGAATCCGACCGCTCACCTGGAGGAACGAAAGAGCGCCATCTACTCGAACCTGCGCGACCTGACCTTCGAGTACCGCCTCGGCAAACTCTCGGATTCCGACTACGAGAAGACCAAGCATGGTCTGCAGGAGGAGCTGGCAAAGGTGATGGCCGAAATCGATTCGCCCGGCATCGCTGCCCAGCCGGCGGAAGCGGCGAAGCGTGCGAAGGCTTCCGCGAATCAGGCAAAGGCAGCACCCATCAAGACAGACCAGACCAAGGCCGACCCGCTGGTATGCCCCCACTGCAAAGCCCGCTTCGACAAGCCCATGAGATTCTGTGGTGAGTGCGGCAAGCCGATGCTGGAGGTGAACGCCTGATGCGCGCCGCGTCTTTTTTTCAACTGTTGAAACGGAGCCGCGACCGTCAGGGAGCGGTGGATATCAAGCGTGGGCCGCTCTCTGACGTTCGCGGCTCTGTGCTGGGTATTGCGCTCCTACTGCTGGCCTCTCTTCCCGCCCTGGCCGCTGTCGATGGCACTGTCATCAACAAGACCAGCGGCAAACCCGCGGCCGGTGTCACCGTCCGTCTGACTTCAGTCGGCCAGGATGGCATGAAGCCGCTTGGCCGCACCGAGACCGCCGCCGACGGCAGCTTCAAATTCGACGCTCCCGCCGAAGGGATGTTCCTGGTGCAGGCGAATTGGCAGGGCGTGCAATACACCCAGAATCTGCCACCGAACGCGCCCAAAACCGGCATCGAGATGGTCGTCTACGACGTCAAGTCGAAGCTCGACGCGGCCAAACCAGCGCAGCACATTGTCTTTCTAGAAAGCGATGGCAAGAATCTGATCGCCACCGAGATGATCATTTACGCGAACGCGTCGCAGACCACCTGGTACGACGCGAAACGCGGCACCGCGCGGTTCTTCCTGCCCGCGGGCGTGAAACCGGAGGATGTGAAGGTACACGTCACCGCGCCCGGCGGTCTGCCGCTCGACCGCGAACTCACCGCCGGCGGCGAGAAGGGCGTCTACTCGGTCGATTACCCTGTGAAGCCCGGCGAGTCGCGCTTCGAGATCTCCTATGTCGCGCCGAAGCCCGCCGAGTTCGCGGGACGCATTCTCGAGCCCGGCGTGCCCGCGCGTCTCGTCCTCCCGGCTGGCATGGAAGCCACCGGCGACGACCTTCAATCGCTCGGCAAGGAGCCGCAATCGGGGGCTGCGATCTACGAGTTGAAGAAGGCGGCTTTCCAGGTCTCCGTCAGCGGTACCGGCAGCCTGCGCGCCGCTCAGAATACCCAACAGGAACAGCAGGAAGAAGACGGCCCGCAAGTCGAATCCATTGCGCCGCCGGGCTACGACCGCAACATACTGAAGGTGCTCGCGCTCTGCGTCGCCATTCTTGCCCTCGGGTTCGCCGCCATGTATCTGAAGGGCGGAGCCGGGAGCGGCCGCAAGGCATGAAGGCGCTGGCCGTCGAGTCGGTCTGGAAATATTACGGCGACTACCCGGCGCTGCGCGACATCGCTTTCGACGTCGAGGCCGGTCAGTGCGTGGCGCTGCTGGGCCGCAACGGAGCGGGCAAGACCACGCTGCTGCGGATTCTCGGCGGTCTCTCGCGCCCCACGCGGGGCGGCGTCCGGCTGTTTGAGAAGGAGCACAGCGACCGTTCCTCGCGCGCGCTGACCGGCATCATCGGTCACGGCATTGCCGTCTACGACGAGCTTTCCGCTTACGAGAACCTGAAGCTGTTCGCCGAACTCTACGCGTTAGACAACCCGCACCAGGCGGCGATGGAGTGGCTGGAGCGCACCGCGCTCGACCGCGTGAAGGACAGCCTGGTGCGCGAGTTTTCGCGTGGCATGCGCCAGCGGCTCGCCGTCGCGCGCGCGTTCCTGCACCAACCGAAGCTGCTGCTGCTCGACGAGCCTTTCACGTCGCTCGACGATCGCGCCATCGCGCTGCTGCAAGGCCTGCTGCGCGATTCGCTCCAAGCGGGCGGCACGGTCATCATGTCGACGCATCAGCTCCGCGAGGCGATGGAGCTGGCGTCGCACGTCGTGCTGCTGAATCGCGGCCGCATGGCGCATTGCGGCGAGCGCACGCCGGAGATGCTCGCCGACACTGGCTGGCTGTATCGGAACTACGGAGAAGCCGGATGAGGTTCCTGCGTCAGATGTTCACCATCGTCGCGAAGGACCTCCGCAGCGAGCTGCGCACGAAAGAGGCCGTGAACGCGTCGCTCTCCTTCGCGCTCGTCATTCTGCTGCTCTTCAGCTTCGCCTTCGATCCCACGTCCGACATGACGCGCGAGATCTCCGGCGGCCTGTTGTGGCTGGTTTTTGCCTTCGCCGGGGTGCTGGTGTTGAATCGCAGTTTCGCGCGCGAATTGAACAACGACTGCCTGGATGCGCTCATATCCTCGCCCGTGCCCGGCCCGGCGCTCTTCCTGGGCAAGGCCATTGCGAATTATATTCTGCTGCTCGGCATCGAGTGCGTCTGCCTGCCGATTTTCGGCATCTTTTATAACATCCACTGGACCGGACAGCTCGCGTGGCTGGCGCTGGTGATGCTGCTGGGAACGTGGGGCATGACCGTGGTAGGGACGGTCTTTTCAGCGCTTACGGTGAACATGCGCCTGCGCGAGCTGATGCTGCCGATGCTGGTGTATCCCATCATGATCCCGTGCCTGATGGCGTCCATGCAGCTCACTACGCCTCTGCTTGCCGACCAGCCGATCACGGGCGACCTGCTGGCCTGGGTCCGGATGCTGATCGGATTCGATATCATTTTTACCGCGCTAGCCGTGACGTTGATCGACACGGTCCTGGTAGGCTGATTGGACGGAGTAAGGCGGATTTCGCGCGAGGTGTGTGTGGCGCACGCTTTAGCGTGCAGCGTCGAGATTCATCTCGACGTATGCCGGCATGAATGCCGGCACGGCACGCTAAAGCGTGCGCCACAAGGTACGGCGAGACTGGCCGGTCAAGTGAGCTGGCGAGTTTGGCTGGAGCGGCGGGGATTCCGGACAATCCTAAGAGGAGGAACTAAGCGATGAGACAGAAAATCCTGATCGGCCTCGGCGTCATCGCCGCGGCTCTGCTCGTGCGGAACATCTGGACGATGCTCACGCAGTTGCCCGACGAGGCGTTCCAGGGCGCCATCTTCCGCATCATCTTCTTCCACGTCCCCGCCGCATTCACATCCTTCCTGTGCTTCTTCATGGCCCTGATTTCGGGCATCACGTACCTGAAGACGCAGAACCTGAAGTGGGACGCCTTCTCAGTCTCGGTGACTGAGGTCGGGCTGGCATTCGGCGCGGCCAATCTCATCACGGGGATGATCTGGGCGCGCATCATCTGGGGCATCTGGTGGACCTGGGACTGGCGGCTCACCTCGATGCTCATCTGCTGGTTGCTCTACGCCGGCTATCTGGTCCTACGGCGCGCCATTGAAGAACCCACCGAGCGCGCGCGCCTCTCGGCGGTGATGTCCATTCTGAGCTTCACTGTCGTCCCGTTCGTCTTCTTCTCCATCAAGTGGTTCCGTACGCAGCATCCCCAGCCGGTGCTCTACGGCCAGGGCAAGATGGACTCCGGTTACCGCGCCATGCTCTATGGCAACTGGGTGCCGCTGCTGCTGTTCGCCATCATCCTGATTGCCGTGCGTATGGAACAGGAACGCCGCCAGCGCGAACTCGACGCGCTGCGCCGCGAGATCCACGCATTTTAGCCCGTAGCGACGAGAAAGGAATTTGAGCCATGAACGATGCCGCCGCCCGCAACTTTGAATACCTCGCCTACGGCCTCAGCGCCGTATGGGTGATCCTGCTGCTCTACGTGCTGACACTCGTGGGACGCGAGGGCAAGATCCGGACACAGATTGAATCCCTGAAGCGCATGGTCGAGGACCGCGAAAAGCGCTAGCCCTGGGACCACCGATCTCCAGATCGGCCTCTTTGCGCTTCAGGACCATTCCGGCCCAGCGCCGTCCGATCTTTCTCGCTGCTCAAGAAGCGCCGGAAGCCGATCTGGAGATCGGCGGTCCCAGGGCGCTGGCCTTCAGGATTAAATAGAATCATGCTTGCGCCATGAAATCTTCAATTGCTTTTCTCTTTGGCTTCGCACTTCTCTCCGGTAGCGCCTTCGCGCAGGCGCCCGCAACCCATGCGAAGGTCGTCGTCATTTCACTCGACGGCTTTCCGGCCTACGCGCTGGAGGATTCCAAGCTCCCGATTCCCACGCTGCGCGAACTGATAAAGAACGGCGTCAGCGCTCCGATGACGGCCATCAATCCGACCGTCACATGGCCGAACCACACCACCATGGTGACCGGAGTGCGCGCCGACGAGCACGGCCTGCTGGTAAACGGCACAATCGTTCACACCGGCGCGTGGCCGCCCGTGAAGGTCGAACCGCTCATCGAAAAAGAGAAGATGGTGCACGTGCCGACGGTCTACGACGCCGCGTACGCGGCCGGACTGACCACGGCGCAGGTGGATTGGGTGGCGATCAACAAAGCGCGGACCATTACCTGGGCCTTCAGTGAATGGGCCTCGGCCGACGGTCCCCTGGAGCGCGAAATGCTCGCCCAGGGCGTCATCTCACCTTCCGACTTGCAGGGCTTCGAGAAAGCGAACATTCTGTTTCGCGACCAGATCTGGACCCGCGCGGCGGCCTACCTGATCAAGCAGCACCAACCCGATCTGCTGCTCTTCCATTTGCTGTCGCTCGATTCGGTCCACCATCAATACGGACCGAATACGCTGGCCGGGCGCGCCGCCATCGCGTTCCTCGATAGCTGCGTCGAGAAAATCGTGGCGGCCGTGCGCGAGGCAGGTCTGGCCGACCGGACGACGTTTCTGATTGTGGCCGATCATGGTTTTAAGGCCTACACGAAGATCGTCCGGCCGGGCAATGCGCTGGATGCCGCCGGTCTGAAGGGTAAGGCGTATGTGCTGCCCGAGGGCGGCACAGCGTTTGTGTACATCGACCCGGCGCAAGCCGCGGAGCTGGTGCCGCAAGTGCGCCGGGCGCTCGAAGGCGTGGAAGGCATCGACCGGATCATCGGCGTGGAAGAATACGGTGCGCTCGGGCTTCCGCGGCCGGATCAGGACCCGCAGTTCGGCCAGTTGATGCTCAGCGCCAAGAGCGGCTACTCGTTTTCAGGAGCGACCGGAGGTCCCGTCACCGCCGAGGCGCCGCAACTCTCCGGCAGTCACGGCTATCTCGCCAGCGACCCCGACATGAATCCAATTTTCATCGCCGCCGGCGCCGGAGTCCGGGCCGGAGTGAAGCTCGATCGCGTCTCCAATATCGATCTTGCACCGACCATCGCACGGCTGCTCGGCGTGTCCCTGCCCACGGCCAAGGGAAAGCCAATCGCACTGAAATAGCGCGTTCGTCAACCTTGCGATCAATGCGCCGCCGCGCTTTGTGCGGACCACCCTGTTTCGGAGCGCCCCCCTGCGGGCGTATGATGAAAATCCGCGAGAGACGCGAGCCGGTGGGCAGCGTTTCAGAGCCACGCTCGCCGGTCAACGGTCCCGCGCCCTGTCTGGGCGCGTGCCTTCATTGGACTGCCTGCGCCGTTGCTCCCAGGAGAGACGGATTCATCCGCCCAGAGTCGCGGTCACAGTTGGAAGGAGCCCCATGGATCGACGATCGTTGCTAGGCCTGATGGCCGCCGGAGCGCTGACACCGCGTCAAATGGCCGCTGATGAGAAGGCTGCGAAAGCCTCTCACGGTTTGCCCAGCCCAAAGATTAAAGATGTACAGGTGATCGCCACCGCGCCGGACGGACTGCGCCTGGTGGTTGTGAAGATCCTCACCGACCAGGATGGCCTTTACGGCTACGGGTGCGGCACCTTCACACAGCGCGCCGACCTCGTCGTCGCCGCCGTCGAGAAGTACCTGCGGCCCTTCCTGATCGGCAAGCCAGCCGACCGCATTGAGGACCTCTGGCAGGCGATGTACGACTCGTCCTACTGGAAAAACGGCCCCGTGCTGAACAACGCCATCAGCGGCGTGGACCAGGCGCTGTGGGACATCAAGGGGCGCCAGTGCGGCCTGCCTGTCTACCAATTGCTGGGCGGCAAATGCCGCGAAGCGGTGGACTGCTACGCCCACGCCGGCGGAGCCGAGATCCCACAGCTCATTGAGAACATCAAGCGGCTTCAAGCCAAAGGCTTCCGCAACATCCGCGTTCAGATCGGCGTGCCCGGCATGGCGGGCTACGGCGCTGGTCCCACTGACGTGAAGATCGAAAAACTCCATGATGACCCGGTTTTCGAGCCTGAGGCGTATATTCGCCGGGCGCTGAAGATGTTCGAAGCGGTGCGCCAGGAATTAGGCGACGAGATCGAGTTGCTGCACGACGTTCACGAGCGCATCACTCCCAATCAGGCTGTCCGCTTCGCCAAGGAAGTGGAGAAATTCCGCCTCTTCTACCTCGAAGACGTGCTCTCGCCGGAAGACATCCAGTATTTTCGCCAGATCCGCCAGCAGTGCGCCACGCCGCTGGCCATGGGCGAACTGTTCAACTCGCCCCACGAATGGACGCCGCTCATCAGCGAACGTCTGATCGACTACATCCGCGTTCACGTCACGCAGGCGGGCGGCCTGACGCCGTGCCGCAAGATCGCGGCGCTGGGTGAGTTCTTCGGCGTGAAAACCGCCTGGCACGGCCCCGGCGACATCTGTCCGATGGGCCACGCCGCCAACATCACGCTCGACCTGGTCAGCTACAACTTCGGCATCCAGGAGTGCTACCAGTTCTCCGACAAGGTCAAGGAAGTCTTCCCCGGATGTCCGGAGATCCGCAACGGCTATTACTACGTCAACGAGACTCCCGGCTGGGGCATCGAAGTGAATGAGACGGAAGCGAAGAAGTACCCCTACGGCTACGGGGAATCCGGTACGCGGCAGAAGAACAACGGCGGGTGGGGCATCGTGCGCCGCCGCGACGGCACGGTGATCAAGCAATAGACAGGCTACTAGGTTCCGTTCGCGGGCACTCCCGCGAAAGTCACGATTCGCGTGGTGGGGCAGGCTTTCAGCCTGCGCGGGGCTTCAGCCCCGCAAGACTCTCCGGAGAGACCGGCTGAAGCCGGTCTGCAGACTGAAGTCCGCCCCACCACGCATGGCCACTTTCCCGGCTCGATTCTCCTTTGACAATCTTCCGAAATTGGTTAGCATTGATGGAACCTGAGGAGGCTACATGCAAGCTGCCGCTGTTGCCGGCGATCACCCGACGCCTGCCGTCGTCTTTGAGACTCTCAATGCGTACCAGCGCACCGCCGCCTTGCGCGCGGCCATCGAACTGGGTCTGTTCAGCGCCGTCGGCGATGGCCCCGCGACCGCGCCGGTGCTCGCGCAGAAATGTGGCGCGTCGGAGCGCGGCGTGCGCATCCTGTGCGACTTTCTGGTCATCATCGGGATCCTGGCCAAAGAGGGCGACGTGTATAGCCACACCCCGTCGAGCGAGGCGTTTCTCGACCCCCGCTCGCCGAGTTGCATGGCCTCTATTGTCGGCTTTCTGAGCCAACCGGATCTGGTCACATCGGCGCATGGCCTGGCCGACATCGTCCGTCAAGGCCGGACCAACCTTCCCGGCGAAGGCACAGTGGAGCCTGACAACCCGATCTGGGTGGAATTCGCACGCAGCATGTCGCCCATGATGGCTCCCATGACCGGGCCGTTGGGGCGCATCGTTCTGGACGGACACTCCGGTCCCATGCTGGTGCTCGATATCGCCGCGGGGCATGGCCTGTTCGGCATCGAAGTCGCTAAACAGAACCCCAAGGCGCATGTCGTCGCCCTGGACTGGGCTCACGTCCTGGAAGTGGCATTGGAGAATGCTGAAAACGCGGGAGTGACGGGCCGTTATAGACTGCTGGCCGGTAGTGCGTTCGACGTCGATTATGGCGGGCCTTATGATGTGGTCCTGCTGACGAACTTCCTGCACCACTTCGACGTGCCGACGTGCGTGGAACTGCTGAAGAAGGTCCGCTCATCGATGAAGCCGGGAGGGCGCGCCGCCGCGCTGGAGTTCGTGCCAAACGCGGACCGCGTCACGCCGCCGATGGCTGCCTCTTTCAGTCTGACCATGCTCCTGACGACGGCCTCGGGAGACGCCTATACCTTCAGCGAACTCGAATCGATGTTCCTGGAAGCTGGCTTCACGGGCATCACCGCCCACCCCGTGCCGAGAGCGCCGCACACCGTCGTCATGGGACTCGCCTGAAATCCGTTGTGGGGCGGTCCTCCAGGACCGCGTGGGGCTCTCCAGAGCCCGCTCCGGACAAACTTGCGGGCGCTGGAGCGCCCACGCGGCCGTCCACGGCCGCCCCACAACGCGCGCGAGCCGCGCAGCGCCCGTCTCACCCGCGCTCAGCTTCCCGTCTCTTCTACTTTCTTCTTGTGCTTCTGCTTGCGGATGCGCTCCACCTTTTCCTTGTCGGGCGTGTGGAGTTGCGTCGGCGGACCGATCGGAACGCGGTGCATCTTGCGAGGATCGATTTTGATATGGATCGTTTCTTTCTTCATCGTTCCGCTCCCACTCCTGGAGACGCATAGCACCCGTCCGGCGATGCCGGAATCGCGTGAAACTCTATGCCCGGCCGGCCTCAACCCTTCAGGTCTTTGAACGTCTCTTCAATCTCTCTCTTGCCTTCCGGGCCGACCGGCGTCAGCGGCAGCCGCACCGGCCCGCCGTAGTATCCATTCAGATCCATCGTGTACTTCAGACCCGGGATGCCGTACTTCACCGTCACCAGCACGGCGGCTTTCGCGATCCTGCCCTGCCAGTCCATCGCCGCGTCGAACTCGCGCTGCCGGTGCGCCTCCCAGATGGCGATCGTCGAATAAGGCGCTGCGTTCGCATAGGCGAGTACCGCGCCCACCGCCCCCACCGCGAACGAGGGCGCGAGGGTCGGCGCCGAGCCGACCAGCACCTGGAAGCCCGGCTTGACCTCGCGGATCATCTGCATCACCTTCTCGATGTTGCCCGAGCTTTCCTTGATCGCAATGATGTTCGGGTGCTCGCTGAGTTTCGCCACCGTCGCCGCGGGGATATCCACGCCCGTGGTTTGCGGCCAGTTGTAAATCATCAGCGGGATCTTCGACTGGTCGGCTACGGCGTGATAGTACAGCGCCTGCGCGGCGCCGTTGTTCACCAGGTTCTTGTAGTAGTGAGGCGTGCGCACCATAGCCGCTTTGTAGCCCATGTCCGCCGCGCGGTTGGTGAGCTGCACGGTCTCGCGCACGCTCTCCACGCCCGTGCCGCACAACAGCAGTTTGTCCGAAGCGGCGTATTTCGCCACCAGTTCGAACATCTGGAGCTTCTCATCGGTCGTCAGGAACACGCTCTCGCCGGTCGAGCCGCAGACGACGTAGCCCGCGAGCGCCGTCTTGTTCCACTTCGTGACGTTGTGCTCCACCTTGGCCGGATAGATGTCGCCATCGTAGTTGAACGGTGTGGCGATGGGAGGGAAAATGCCTTGCAGCTTCATGGGGTCTTCTCTCTTAGAGTAAGAAATCCGCGCCTCGCGCCGCTCGTGGCCACGTGCCGAGAGCCGCGCTCACTGACGGTTGTGGCTCCGAGCGCGAAAGGGAGCCGCGGCCGTGAACGGACCATCCACGCAGGAATGCGCGCAGCCAGGGCGCTAGAGCAGTTTGACATTTTCCGTAGACCGTCGCCCGTCCGCTCTTACTTCAGCCAGCACCGAGCCGCGAACGTAAGAGAGCGGCCCCTTGCGCACAGCGACGGCTGGCCGCTCTCTTACGTTCGCGGCTCTGTGCTATCGGCGGGAATCAGCGGACTACAGAAGATGCGAAACCGGTCTAATCCAGCCGATGGATTTTGATATTGCGGTACCACGCCTCGTCCACGTGGTGTTGCAGCGCGACAGGGCTCTCGGCCACGGGTTGTTCCAGGAATAGCTTGCGGATGCCGGGCGCGGCATGCCAGCGCTTCTCAATGGACTCACGCACGTCGGGTGCATCCAGGCGCGTATCCACCACCTTGACGCCGTTGAGCCAGTGCTCGACGTGCTTGCCCTGGACCACCAGGCGCGACACGTTCCACTCGCCCGCTGGACGGTCCGCGAACTGCGTCACCGGCGACATGCTGTACAGCGCGGCGGCGCGGTACTTGCTGCCGCGCAGCGCGTCGGGATGATGCGCGCTGTCGATCACCTGGTACTCGAAGGCGACGGGGTATTCTTCATAGCCTCCGCCTGCCCGAACTGTCTCGCGTTTGGAGGGTCGATTCTGGTACTCGAACTCGACCTGCTGCTCGAACGGGAGGTCCTTCCTCACCTTGTCGTGGTCCATCAGAACGACGTCCTGAATGCGATACTTCACCCCGCTGTTGGCGCCGGGCGCGACCTTCCACTCGAACGTCATTTCGAAGTCGCGAAACTTCGCCGCGCTCATCAGGTCCTCGCGCGTGTCGGCGTGCGGGACGGTTTTGATGCAGCCGTCCACGACGGTCCAGGCGTGGGCGGGCGGATTCTTCAGATTGGGATCCACCCAGCCTTGAAAGCTCGTGCCGTCGAAGAGCAGGATCCAGCCTGCGCTTTTCTCCTGTGGCGTGAGGGTATTCGGCGCCTGGGCGAAGGTGGCCAGAGTGAAAAGCACCGTCAGCAGAATAGTGCGCATGGGTGGGGTCCAAGAAGAAGTGTGCATTGTGGGGCGGACCCCCTGGTCCGCGGCCGACCCCCTGGTCGGCCTTGCTTCGCTCATTTGAACGGGCTGCCCGGAGAGCAGCCGGACCAGGGGGTCCGGCGCGGACGTGGGCGTCCGCCCCACAAATAACTTCCGCGGCGAGTTTCTAACTTGCCCCCCTAGTGCACCACGATCGGGACGATGACGCGCGTGGTCTCCCAGACGATCGATAAGGTCGCCTTTTTGCCGCCCGACGGTTCGATGGCGAGAGTCAATTGCTCAACCGGGGCGCCGCCTGTCTTGGCCTTCGCCTTAACCTGCCCGAGGTCCTCAGCTTTGTTCTTTTCGTAGTCGAAAGCCCCCCAGGTCTTGGAGACTTTGTTGAGGATCACGGTCCATTCCGATGCGCCGGGAATGGTGAACAGGGCATACGTCCCGGCCGGCACGTGCAGCGAGCCGAGCATCAGGTCGCCGTCCGTCGTGAACGTCGTCGCCTCGTCCGCACCGGTCCGCCACACTTTGTCAAACGGCACCAATCCGCCGTAGATCTTGCGGCCCTTCATGTACGGGCGGCCGTAGGTGATGGTGATCGTCTTCCCGCCGACGCTGGCGGTGACTGTCTCATGCGGGCTGGCGGGCGCTTTTTTCGGAGCCTGGGCACTCAGAGCCGGCGCGACGCACAAGGCGAGGGCCAGCGGAGCGATTGCGAGCAGGAGTTGTTTCATGGCTTGCGAATCCCCTTCGTCCGGTAGTTTACCAGCACTGCGCCGCGACGGCTGTAACTCAATACGGTCCGCGCGGAACCGGGCTTTCTTTCTTGATGCGAGCGGCCGCCCGGTTGTTCCGCATTCGCTGGAGAAGCAATCCGGAGGCGGCATTCTCAGAGTAAGATTGAAGTCACGCGCGAGCAGTCTCATCGCGCGGAGAGCGCAAGCGTCACGGGCGGGCGATCCTGCCCTGGATACATTTGGTCGAACCGCTGAAGAGGGATGAGAATTCCATGGGCGAAGCACTCGGAATGGTGGAAACGCGCGGCTTGGTAGCGATGGTCGAAGCCGCCGACGCGATGGTAAAGGCTGCCAACGTCAACGTCGTCGGCTGGGAGAAGATCGGGTCCGGCTATGTCACGGTGCTGGTACGCGGCGATGTCGCGGCCGTTCGCGCGGCCACGGACGCCGGCGCCGCGGCGGCCCGGCGAGTGGGCGAGTTGATCGCCGTGCACGTGATTCCGCGCCCGCATCCGAGTCTCGAGGACGTGCTCCCGATCGGCAAGTCGTCGAAGTAGGCGGCGCAGCAGGAGATTATGACACTCGGTCGCGTCGTGGGCTCAATTGTCGCTACACGCAAAGACCCGCGCCTGGAAGGGCACACTTTGCTGATCATCAAGCCGGTCACCCCGGACGGCAAGGACGAAGCCGGCTACCTGATCGCCGTCGATACGGTCGGCGCCGGGAATCGCGAACTGGTCTTCATCGTCGCCGGATCTTCCGCGCGCATGGCTTCCGGCTGCAAGGACAAACCGGTGGATTGCGTAGTCGTCGGCATAGTCGACGGAGTAGCGTTGGACTCCCCGCGGACGGATGCTTCCCGCTAGTCAGGAGCTCATGTGCAACTGGGCCGTGTCGTCGGGCGCATCTGGTCAAGCGTTAAGAACCCTGGACTCGAGGCTCAGCGGCTGCTCCTCGTCCAACCCGTGAAGCCCGACCTGAGCGCGTCGGGCAAGATCGTCATCTGCACGGACTGCACGGGGGCTGGTACCGATGAGGTTGTCTATTGGGTCCGGGGCAGGGAGGCCAGCGTCCCGTTCCAACCCGGGGAAGTGCCCACCGACGCGACCATTGTGGGCATTGTCGACGAGCTGCACGTCGACGCCAACGCAGTGGGCAAGGCCGAGCGAGGCCGCACTTCCGTTTCCTAGGGGAATATGCAAATAGGACTCGTCATTGGCGATCTCAGCGCCACCCAGAAACACGTCTCCCACGAGGGCAAGACGATGCTGCTGGTCCAGCCGCTCGGCCTCGACGGCAGCGCACTGGGCAATCCGGTCGTGGCCGTCGATGGCGTTAAGGCCGGCGTCGGGGACCGTGTGCTGCTGGTCTACGACGGGTTCGCGGCGTTTACCGCCGCGGGCCTCAAGCAGGCGCCGCTGGACACTGCCGTGATTGGAGTCATCGATCGCGTGGAGCTTTTCTCAGCGGCTCCCGCCGGGGTCTCAGAGGCTCTCGCTCCGGCGGGAGGCGTGACTGCGCCGAAGCAGCAGCACAAGCAGAAAACACCCTAGCAGCAGCGGGACGCTCTGTGAAACGAAGAACGACAGGCTGGCAGTCTGGTATCGCTCGTTCAGGAACGCCAGCCGCTGTGCCGCTTCCACCGTTGTCAACTGCCGGCTGAACTGATCCAGGTTCGGGATGAGTACGAATTTCAACAGGGCGGAATCGGCCGCCAACGCGAGCGAGATCCCAAGTTGCAGTTTGCCCACCGTCGAGAGCAGCAACAGAACGCCGAACAATGCGACGGACAATCCGAACTGAATCCAGCCCCAGGCCGCCAGCATTTCGCCATTGATTTCAGCGGCCAGATAACGCGATATTTCGCGCAGCAGCGGCTCGCCCGCGAGCTTTGCCGCTTTCGAGTAGCCGTCGGGCAGCGAGGAGACCAGCGTCGCCGGAGAGGTCAATGTGACGATCGTGAGCGTGACGATGAGCACAATCATGCCCATCCACGCGGCTACCCATACGGCCGCCAGCCGGCGCATCAGCCAGGCCGTTCCCTCGTGGATCTGTCCTGTTCCTCCGATTCGTGCCGAGTTGCTCATTCGGGTACGCCTTCCTCCTGCTCTTCCGTCGCGTCTCCCGCGGCGGCGATGCCATATCTTTTCAGTTTGTTGATGAGTCCCTGCCGGCTGAGGCCGAGCTTCCGCGCGGTCCGTACCTGGTTCTGGCCGCAAGCCAAAAGCGCTGCTCGAATGCGCACTTTCTCCAGCTCGTCAACCTCTTCCGGCAGGCTGCGGGCGGCTGCCGTGGACGGCCGGAGTATGGCTGCTCTTTCGGCTTGCGTGCTCTGGAGCGCCTCGCTCAAATCGGCGGCGTCAATCACCGGCCCACGCGCATAGACCACCGCACGGCGCATTTCGTTCTGCAACTGCCTTACGTTGCCAGGCCAGGCGTAAGCTTGCACCGCGGCGAGTGCGCCAGCGGACAGCTCAGCCCTGGGCCGCTTCATCTCGCGCGCAGCCTCGCTCAAGAACCAGGCTGCGAGGAGCGGGAGGTCGTCCCGGATCTCGCGCAAAGCGGGCGTGCGAAGCCGGATCACGTTCAAGCGATAATACAGATCCTCCCGGAACTGCCCTTTTGCGATGGCGCTCTCCAGGTCCTTGTTGGTCGCGGCCACGATCCGCACGTCCACGGGGATGGGGTTCCGTCCGCCCAGGCGCTCCACGGTGCGTTCCTGCAAAGCGCGCAGGATCTTGGCCTGCGCGAGCGGCGGCAAATCGCCGATTTCGTCCAGGAACAGAGTCCCGCCATTGGCCGCCTCGAACTTCCCGATGCGGCGGTCCACGCCCGTGGCCACTCCCTTCTCTACTCCGAAGAGCTCGGTTTCGACCAGCGTCTCGGGCATCGCCGCGCAATTCAGAGCGACGAAGGGTCCGCGCGCTCTCGGGCTTGCGAAGTGGACTGAGCGGGCCACCAGATCTTTGCCCGTCCCGCTTTCGCCGGTAATCAGAATGGTGACATCGGCGTCAGCGACCCGGGCGATCATTGCCCGCAGCGACTCCATCGGAGCGCTCGTGCCGAGCAGGCTCTGAGCTGGAAGACGTCCCCCGATCTCGCGCAGCAGGTTGCGGTTTTCGGCTTCCAGGGTCGCGCGGTGACGCCGCAACTCCGCGATCATCTGGGCATTCTGGATCGCCAGCGCGGCGTTGGCTGCCAGGGAGAGCGCGATCTGCGTGTCTTCGGCGGTGTACGTGCCCACACGCTTGTTCAGAATCTCGAAAGCGCCGATGGTCTCCCCATCCGCGCCGGCCAGCGGCAGCGCCAGCAGATTGCGCGTCCGATAACCGGTGTCGTCGTCCACGCCGGGGAAGAATCGCGGATCGCCGTAGGCGTCGTTCACCGTGACCATCTCTCCCGTGGCCGCGACGGCGCCGGCGATGCCCATGCCCGCGCGCACTCGAATGGTCTGTTCGCTGCCCAGAGCCACCTTGGACACCAGCTCGTCCCGGGCCGGAGTAAACAGGAAGATGCTCGCGCGTTCGCAATCGAGCAGCCGCGATGCTTCCGCCACCACCAGGTCCAGCAGAGCGTTCAGGTCGCGCTCCGAGTTCATTTTCTGGCAGAGGGTCAGAATCGAGGCGAGCTTCTGGCTGTCGGCCAGCGCGCCCGCGCTGCCGGCTCGGACCGGATCTGGATTCGCCTGTTGTCGCATGCGGTGGCTCCGCCCTGGATGGCGAAGCGACGTCAGTTTTTCGTCTATTTAGTTTACATGCATTTGAGAGCCTTGCCGCCTGCTTGCCCAGGACGTAGACAGTGGCTTGTGTTTTGGGCCGGATCTGTCTGCTAAATCGTTGATAAGTAAGATGACTCAGGTTTGGAAGTGTACTTGCACCAAAGGAGGCAGGTTCGGAAGTAAACCGAACTTGCGGTGGACGAGTTCGCCGGCCGGTTTCTCGGACGGCATTTCCGAATCGTGGGCGTCGGAGGCCTGCGGCGGCGCGGAGGAGCGCTGGGAAATGCCGGGAGGAAGATGAACTGGTCGGTGTCCGTCCGCCGCCGTCGGAGTGTGCCTGTCGGAGGGCACACTCCCGACCTCCCAGTTGACAGGCGTGCCCGAGTCTCCGGGTGCGCCTTTTTTTGCGCCTGCCGGACATGCCGGACGCCGCGCGCCGGGTCGCTGCTCAGCCAGTGAAACCAAACAGACACGCAGCGTTCTCCACGCGGGTTGCCGCTACCGGCCGAACCTCCCTCTGGCATCCCACTTGCCTTCCCGCTCGCGCCAGCGCGTCGCAGCATAACGGGCTTTGAATCGCGAAAGGTTTGTGCCAGAAATCAGTGTATATTTTTCGATTTTCAGCTATTCAATGTGCCCTTTAGGGCGGTATGGCGGTTGGGCCCGATGCGCAAGGGCCAACTAAGCCTGCCATTAATTTGCCATGATGAACTAAATCGCGCATGCCAGTGGCACGATAAGATTTAGGAGCAACTCGCCCGTTTGGGGACTGTTCTCATGGCAACTCGCCCCATCGCCGCAGTCGTCCTCATTTTCGCGTCGGCAGTGTGCGCGCCCGGGCAGCATCACAGCTTCCGTGTCTACGGTCCGGAGAGCGGACTGAACAACCTGGGCATCGAGGACATTGCGCAGGACCGGCAGGGCTATCTCTGGGTCTCTTCGCAAGGCGGTCTATTCCGCTTCGACGGCCAGCATTTTGAGGTCGAGGGCGATTCCGTAGGGCTGCCCTGGTACTGGTCCGAGTCCCTGCACTGCACTCGCGACGGTGCGCTGTGGGTCGCGAGCCCTAACGGACTTTTCGAGGAGCGTCAGGGGCAATTCCACGCTGTCCCCCTGCCCGTGAGCGGCATGTCCAGGGGTAAGCGTACTATCGATTCCGACGCCAGCGGGCGCGTCTACCTGGCCACGACGGAGGGCCTGTTGGCCAGCGGATCTTCGGGCGGCGCGCGCCAGTGGAGCCGAATCTGGCCGCAGGCTGGCCGACCGCCGGAGTCCAGCAGTGGAGTAAAGGTCTTCTCCCCGGGCGAGGTGTGGTTCAACTGCGCCCAGTCTCTTTGCGTTTGGAACGGGCGGGACGTTCAGCACTTCGGGTTGCCGCAGGGCGTGCCGGCGCAGCGTTGGTTCGCCTTCGTCAAGGATGGCCAGGGACGGATCCTGGCGCGCTCTTCGGACTACCTTATGCAGTGGGTTCCGGAGCGGGGACGCTGGATCCACGCGGACAGCGGGCTCTCCCGGACGATTGAAACGAACCCGCCGTTCGTCGACCATTCCGGCAAGGTCCTGGTGCCGACCGATTCTGGACTGGCCGAGCGCTCGGCCAGTGGGTGGCGCTACCTGCAACGCAAGAACGGTCTTCCGGTCAATGTGGTCACCAGCCTGTTCGAAGACCGGGAAGGCAACATCTGGGCCGGTACCTACGGCGGCGGGGTTGCGCAGTGGATCGGCTATCGGGAATGGCTGTCCTGGACGGAAGCCGAGGGGCTGCCTTCGGAAGAGGTTTGGAGCATCGTTCCGGAATCCCCGTCGCGTTACTGGATCGGCACCAGCCGCGGGGTGGTCGTGCTCGAGCAAAGCGGTGACAGGTGGACCGTGCGCGCTCCCAAGTCCGCTCCACACTCACACCGCATCATCTCCATGGCTCGCGACCTGCAGGGACACGTCTGGGCTCCTTCGGCCAAGATCGGATTCGATCGTCTGGACGATTCCCGCGCCGGTCCGCGTTCCATAGGCGCGCGCTCCGGCATTCATGGCCCCGATGTATACGACGTGCTCACCGATCGGGAGAACCGCCTTTGGGTGGCTACGAAGAAGGGACTTTTCCAAAGCACCCGCCTCGACCAGCCGGACGTCAGCTTCGCTTCAGTCAGCGTGCCCGGACAAGCTCGGCCGGATTTCTGGTGGACGGTCAAGCTCGCGGCGGACGGCACGATCTGGGCGGCCGGGGCCCAAGGCCTGTTCTCCATGCGCGAGGGCCGGACGACCCTCTACTCGAAGAAGGATGGGTTGCTGGCAGACGCGGTCTTCGTCTGCCAGCCGGTGAACGGCGACGTCTGGGTCTCTTACGACTCGCACCAGGGCATCACACGTCTGCGATGGGAGGGCGGGCGCCTGCAGTTGAAACACTACCGCACCGGGAACCTGTACCGGACGGACCGGATCTATTCGATGGCCCCGGATCCCCTGGGACGCCTCTACCTGGGTACTGGAAATGGATTGCTCGTGTTTGACGGCAAGGACTGGAACACGATCGAAACCGGCGATGGCCTGATCTGGCCGGATTGCTCGCAGGGCGGACTGCTCTTCGATCCGCAAGGCGCGCTCTGGATCGGAACCAGCCGCGGTCTTTCACAATACAGGCCGCAGTCCTCGCAACGCCGGCGCCGCCCTCCCGTCGTTTTCGCCGACGCCGTCCTCACCAATGGCGTGCCGCTCCCGGCCGGAAACCCGCCGCAACTTTCGTTCGCGGACAACACGATCAATTTCCGCTTTGGCGGCCTGACTTTCACGAATTGGGCCAAGGTCCTGTTCCGCTACCGGTTGACCGGACTGGAGGACCGCTGGGTCGAGACGCATACCCGCTCAGTTCGCTACCCCGCGTTGCCGCCCGGCCGCTATGCTTTCGAGGTACGGATGCGCAGCGCCGAGGGAGTCTGGAGCGAGGCTCCGGCGGTGGTCCCGTTCGAGGTTCTGACGCCATGGTGGCGCAGCCGATGGCTGATTGCGCTCTGCGTCGCGCTGTTGGCTCTCACCGGCCGGGTGTTCTATGTCTGGCGTGTGCGAGTTCTGCACCAGCGCCAGCACGAACTGCAGGCAGCCGTGCAGCGTGGCAGGCTGGAAATCGAAGGACAGAAGGGCGAAATCGAACGCCTGTTGGCCAAGTCGGAACAAGCCAATCGCGCCAAGAGCGACTTCCTCGCGAACGTCAGCCACGAACTGCGCACGCCACTGACCGGCGTCATCGGTATGGCCGATCTGGTGCTGCAAAGCGAACTGGTGCCCACGCAGCGCGAACACGTCGGGGTTCTGCGGCAGTCGGCGTCGGGGCTGCTCGGGATTCTGAACGACATCCTCGACCTGTCCAAGGTTGACGTCGGACGGATGGAACTCCAACTCGAGACCTTCGACCCGCGCCAGTGCGCGGACGAGGCCGTTCAAACCTTAGCTGCGACGGCGCAGGGCAAAGGCATCGGTTTGTCGTCGGATTGGGATGGCGAGGCTCCGGAGCGCGTGCTCGGCGATCCGTTGCGCCTGCGCCAGATCCTGCTGAATCTGCTGGGCAATGCCGTGAAGTTTACTGACGTCGGCGAGGTAGCCCTGCGCGGCAGTTGCCGCCGGCTCGAGGCACAGGACGAACCCGGTGGGATCGAACTGCGATTCAGCGTCTCCGATACCGGCATGGGCATCCCGTCCTCCCAGCAGGCGCAAATCTTTGAAGCGTTCCGTCAGGCGGATAACTCTCTTTCGCGGCGTTACGGCGGCACTGGCCTCGGGCTCGCGATCTGTAAGCAGCTCGCCGAGCTGATGGATGGGCGAGTATGGGTGGAGAGTGAGATGGGGCGAGGAAGCGTGTTTCACGTCACGCTGAAGCTGCGCGAGGCCTCACTCACGTCCGCGCCGCTCCCCTTGCCTGCGCTTGCCGACGCCGCTTCCGGCCCGCGCCGCATCCTGCTCGTGGAAGACAACGCCGTCAACCGTCGAGTTATTGTCGGTCTCCTCCAAAAGTACGGCCACACGATCGAGTCGGCCGAGAACGGCCGAGAAGCGCTCGAAGCTCTGGCGAAAAGCAACTACGACCTGGTGCTGATGGATGTGCAGATGCCGGTGATGGATGGCCTCGAAGCCACGCGCCGCATCCGCGCCATGGAAAGCCGTGGAGCGCGGCGCATGCCGGTTGTCGGGCTCACCGCGCTGGCGATGAAGGGTGACCGCGAGATCTGTCTCGGCGCGGGCATGGACGAATGTATCCACAAACCCATCGACCTTCCCTCGCTGTTGAACGCCATCGAAAAGACCAGCCAGTTCAGCGGGCCGCGGCCCGCACCGCAGGACACAATTCCGGCGGTCGATCCCGGTCTCGCCGGCGTCTGAACCTGAGTGAGGAGCGGCCTCCGGGTTCAAGTCCCGCTTCAGCCCCCCGACAATCATTAAACTCTGGAGCGGCTTCCCACAAATCGGGAAGTCATTCCGCAACTGCCGCATAGGCAGCCGCTAAACGCAATACAATGCTTGCAGCGCCATGCGTTTCAGGGCCATGCGGCCCGCGTGCGGTTGTGGTGCCAAGGAAGGACGTGCGGATGGCAGAGAACGGGTTTTCACGGAGATATTTCTTTTATGGCGCGCTGCTCGCCGGCGCGGTGCCAGCGGGCGGTTTTGGCAGCACACCCTCATTGAAGAAGCTGGGCTACAAGTCGCCAAACGAGAAGCTGAATCTGGCGGCAATCGGGGCGGGCGGGCAGCCGGCGGCCGATCTGAAACTGGCGCAGGCCGATTTTGAAAATGTGGTGGCGCTGGCCGACGTCGACTGGGTACGCGGCAAAGAGTCCTTCGAGCGCTTCCCGAACGCGAAACGCTATAAGGATTTCCGGCAGATGCTCGACCGGCAGGGCAACGAGATCGACGCGGTCGTGGTCGGCCCGCCGGATCACATGCACGCCACTTGCGCTCTCGCCTGCATGCAACTCGGCAAGCACGTCTATGTGGAAAAGCCGTTGACCCGAACGGGCTGGGAGGCGCGGCTGCTCACGCAGGCGGCCGAGCGCTACAACGTGGCGACCCAGATGGGCAACCAGGGCTATTCGCACGACGCCACGCGCGTGGCGTGCGAAATGGTCTGGGCGGGCGAGATCGGCGACGTGCACGAGGTGCATGCCTGGACGGGGCGTCCGAGCTGGCCGCAGGAGATGGCGCGGGTCGCGAAGCCGGGTCCCGTGCCGGACACGCTCGATTGGGATCTGTGGCTGGGCGGAGCGGCCGAGCGGCCGTTCACGGCGGGAGACGACGAGTACACGGCTTTCGTGGTGGAACGCAACCAGCGCTTTGGCCGCACGGGCAAGGCGGCGCAGCCGGAGTGGGGCTTCTATCTGCCCTTCAACTGGCGCGGCTTCTATGACTTTGGTTCGAGCCTGATCGGCGACTGGGGCATACACATCCTGGGGCCGGCCAACTGGGCGCTGCAACTGGCGCCGGAGTATCTTATCAGCGTCGAGTGCATCAAGAAAGACGCGCTGCCACCGTTCACCTTCCCGGACGTGATGACCATCAAATACGAGTTCGGGCCGCGGCCGGGTGGGATGCCGCCGGTGACGGTCTATTGGTATCAGTACACGGGCGGCGACGCCTGGCTGCCGCCGGGCATGTCGGCCGCCGAGGCGCACAAGATCCCGGGCGAGGGACCGCAAATCGGACCGCAGCGCGGGCAGGGCGGATACATTCCAGGCTCGGGCGGAGTGGCCCGGCCGAAGCCGTCTCCCGACGCGCAACAGCCGGTGAAGGATAGCGGGTACAACCTGATCATGGCCGGCTCCAAGGGCTACCTGGGCACCAGCGGGCGCGGCGAAGACGTGGGCCTGTTGCCGGGCAAGCGCTGGGCCGAGTACAAGCTGCCGGGTGAGTATTTGCAGCGGTCGCCGGGAGCCAGCACTGGCAGCAACCATACGGCGCATTTGCATGACTGGGTGCGGGCCTGCAAGGGCGGGGCTGCGGCGTGTTCGAACTTCTCCATCGCCGGAAAATTCACCGAGTGGCTGGTGCTGGGCTCAGCGGCTGTCCACGTGGACGGCCGGCTGTTATGGGATCAGACGAAGGGCGAGTTTTCGAACAGCCCGGAGGCCAACAAGTGGGTGAAACCCGTCTTCCGTAAGGGCTGGGAGATCGGTCTGTAAACGGATTGCCAAGAAGAGCGGAGCCCTGTGGCGCACGCTTCAGCGTGCCGTGGCGGCATTCATGCCGCCATTCGGGACGTCGAGATGAATCTCGCCGCGGCACGCTGAAGCGTGCGCCACAACGGCCCGGCGCTGGGACTCTGCGCGAGGGCTGAATGGTCCGCCGGTCTTGAGAAGGTCTGACGAGTTTGTGAATTCGGAGATAACTACTATGACGAACAGCTATGACGCCGGCGGGCGGAACCGCCGCGCATTTTTGAAAGACGTGGCCCTGGGCGGCGCCTGCCTCGTGAGCGGAGGCGCCAGCGCGCTCGCCGCGCCGGGCATCGCGTCGCAGTGGAAGAACCAGATCGGCCTGGAGCTTTACACCGTGCGCGATTTGCTGGCAAAGGATTACGAAGGAACGCTTGCGAAGGTGGCCGCCATCGGCTACAAGGAAGTGGAGCCGGCCGATCCCTACAACAACATGCAGCCGGACCAGTACAAGGCGCTGCTCGATAAGTACCATTTCAAGATGTTCAGCACGCACGCCGACGCCACGGCCGGACCTGGACTGGAGAAGGAACTCGAGGGCCAGGCGAAGATGGGGCTCAAGTACACGGGCGTGCAACCTGCCCCTGGTGCAGAGCGGCATCACGAACAGCGGACCATCGAGAGCGTGAAGCGCCGCTGCTCCGAGATGAACAAGAGCGCGCTGCTGCTGAAGAAGTTCGGGATGAAGTATTACATCCACAACCACTCGGGCGAGTTCGACGTTCTGGAAGACGGCAAGACGACCGAGTACGACGTTCTGCTGAAGGAGACCGATCCGGCGCTGGTGGCGATGCAGCTCGACATCGGCTGGGCGTACGTGGGCGGCCAGGACGCGATTGAGATGTTCAAGAAGAATCCTGGCCGCTTCGAGCTGTGGCACGTGAAGGACGCCAAGTACAAGGAGCTCGACCCGAAGGCGAAGCCGAGCGTGCGCATGCGGAGCGCCAAGATCGTGGCGATCGGCGAGGGCGATATCGACTACAAAGCCGTGTTCGCAAACGCCAAAGTCGCGGGCTTGAAGCACTTCGCCATTGAGCAGGACACGGCGGGCCAGGGCGGCCGCGATGCCATCGCGGACTGCAAGATTGCCTACGACAACTTGAAGAAGATCCTGTCGTAAGCGTTGTTCACGCGCCCTTGGAGCCGGCTCTCCCGAGCGGTCCAAGGGCGCTCTCCTTGCCAATTGGAGCCCCTTGTGGCGCGCGCTTCAGCGTCCCGTGCCGGCATTCATGTCGGCATCTTTCTTGCGTAGAAGAATCTCGACGCGGCATGCAGCCGCACTTCGTCAGCAATGGCGATTGCTGCACACCCAATGTTCCGCGTTGGTCTGCGCCGATCGATTAGCGCGGGTTGCTTTTCGTCGTGGCGCGTTGGAAGCCCGCATACATCGCGTCGAGCAGATCCTGGCCCGTCCCGTCGTAATCGGATGACAGCTCCCACGTGAACACGCCGCCGAGGTCGCGGACCTGCAGCGCGTAGATCACCTTGCGCATGGTCGATTCGGGGTCATCGTAAGTGATGAAGGCCGCCGGGTCCGCCTCGTGCACCAGGTACGGAGCCATGGCCACCGGATCGAGGTGGCGAGTCCAGCCATCGCGGTTCACCCGCGGTTTGATATATGAGCCGTAGTTGCGGCTCTTGGTCGTCTTCTCGCACTGGCACTGCGCCGAGAGGCCCGCCACGGGAAACTCGTAGCCGTAGAAGCCGGTGCCGAGGTTGATCTTCTGCGGCGGCACGCCGAACTGATTCAGATACAGACCGAGGCTGTTGTCGAGGCTGCCGTCATTGCCTGTGTCGGACGCGGCGGAGAACAGCGGCGAATTGTGCCCGCTGTGATCCGTCCACGGGCCGTGGAAGTCGTAGGTCATGACGTTGTAGAAATCGAGCACGGGCGTCAGACCCGCAAAGTCGAATTCGCCCCAATGGCCCGGCGTGGATGTCGTGGCCATCGAGAGCAGATAGCGCGGAGCGGGCATCGCGGCACGTGCCGCCTGCATCAGTTTCGTGCAGTTCGCCACTTCCACTTCGCCCTTCGGCACCTCCCAGTCGATATCGACTCCGTCATAGCCGTAGCGGTCGATGAATTCGCGCAGGCTCTCGCCGAAGCGCTTGCGCGAGGTCTCATCGGCAGCGATCTTGCTGAACACCTCAGCCGGCCCCTGAACGCACGCCAGCACTTTGACCCCCGCGGCGTGCGCCTTCGGCACGAGCGTGGGTTCCAGCGCGCCCTCCCGCGCCTCCACCGTGCCGTCGGCGGACTTCGCTGGCTGCACGATGACGTGAATCAGGTGCGTCATCTTCTGATACGGGATCAACTCGGCGCTGTAATGCGGCTCAGGCTTCGACGGGTCGAAGTAATAGTAAGCGACCAGACGTTTCGGAGCCTGTGCGGCGGCCGAAGCAGCCATCAACGCGCCCATCAAAAGCAGCGCGGAGGCGCGTTGCGCTCTCTTGTCTTTACAAACCATTCGAGTCTCCATCCAATGCACCGTTCGTCCTGCATTCACCAGCCGGTCCGCTCGCCGTTAAGGGATGGCTTGGATCAGTTCTACGTTGATGCCGCCCAACGCCTCGGTGTCCATGTAGGCGTAGCGGCCTGAGTTGGGCTTGCCCACCTCGCCCCACGCGCCGAGTTGCACCGGTGCATAGTCGAGCAGCGTGTAGCGTCCCACTGCGAGCGCCAAGTCGTCCACAGGCATCCCGATATGTTGCACGCCTTCGCCGTGGAGCTTCAGAAAGTCCGAATAGCAGTTAGGCGGGTCGGCCGTAGGGATGATCCATTCGAAGGTCGGGTGCGTGTAGTTGTGCCAGCCGACCTTGAAGGAAAACCATAGCGGCTTGCCGTGATAGCGCCCGTCTTCGCGCGGACCCGCATCCACGACAGGCATCTCCGGGAAGCCGAGCCGGTGCCAGTATGCTGAGACCGGCGCTGCGTCGCGAATCACCAGCCCGAGGTGCGTCACTTCCACGGGCGCCATCACGGCCTCGGCCTGCGGTCTGAGGACTAACCCGAGCACGTACTTGCCCTGCGCTTCAGTGTCGAAGAAGGTGTAGCGCGCGCCGTCCACTTGCATCGTCTTCAAAACGCCGACGCCCAATTTGCCTAAGCGCGCGATCTCGCCATCGAGCGCCTGCTGGTCTGGTACTGTGTGCACCACGGAAAAGACACCATCGCCATGACGTTGCAGAAAACGATCGAACACGGCATCGCCAGGATCGGGCTGCAGAAGCTCAACCGCAAAGCGTCCAAGCCGGCCTGAGGCGAAGCGCGCGCCTCGCTGCGAAGCGGCGTCGAGCACGATACGGCCGTGGTCGCTCACTTGCTCCAGGCCCACGCTGCGCCACCCGGCCAGCGGCTTCGACAGATCCTTCACCACCCACACGGCGCCGCTCATGTCCTTGTAGAACGCGGGCAGTTGCGCCCAGCCCGTCGCTGCCGTACTGGCGAGCGCTACCAGCGCCGCGCCCCAGCGCACACAGTACTTCGACATCTCGTTTCCTTCCTGCCAGCCTTAGCCCCAAAACTGTTCACTTTGTGGGACAGACCATCGCTTCGCGTGGTCTGTCGCGTCCGGAACCCGGCAGACGACACAAACTGATCGTCTGCCCCACCATATTGCCTAGTAAGTGAACAGTATTGGCCTTAGCCTTTCTTCTTCGCTTCGGCGATCAACTGGCGCGCGTACTGCGCCGCCAACCGTGCGTTTTTGTCGACGAAATCGATACCCACCAGTTTGTTGTCCACGCGCGGCAGCGGATGGCACAGCTCAAAGCCGAGATAGCCCTTGTAGCCGATATCGACCAGTCCCTGCACCTGCGCCGGCATCAGTTCGTCTTCCTTCGGGACGATCTTACCGTTGTCCTCGCTGTACTCGTTGCCATAGTGCGACAGCACTTGTTGGTCGCCGAACTCGCGCGTGGCGCGGACCACATCCTCGGGAGTCATCTCATGCTCCAGCCGCGCGTCGAAGCAGGCCTTCACGTTCGGCATGTTGACTTCTTTGATCATGCGCTGCACGTCGCGGTAGCCGCGGATCACAGGCCGGTGGTTTTGGAGCGCCAGCGTGATGCCGTGATCGTTGGCGAAGCTGGCCGATTCCTTGAGTCCGTCGCGGCACCAGTCCCACACGCGCTCATCGGGGAAGTCGCGATGCGCTTCACCCCAGATGCGCCCGGCGATGTCGTAGCGCGCACCGCCCTCGGGGTTCAACGTCACGCCCGGCCACGCGAGGAAGACGCGCAGCACCTTCACATCGAGGTCCGCGGTCATGCGAATCAACTCGCGGAAATAGAGCAGCTCCGCTTCCCGGTATTCCGGGATAGGGCTGCTGAAGTCGTTGTTGCCGGCGACCGCGTAGATCTCGATGCCCTGCGCTTCGGCGTGACGCAGGAGGGTGCGGCACTGGTATTTGGTCAGATCGATCGGATTGCCGTGCGGCCGCTTGCCGTCGATCTCCACGCCGTCGTAACCAAACTTCTTGGCGCGATCGATCACTTCTTCCACCGTCAGAGCGGCGCCGTTGTACCAGACGCCGAGATACGTGATGCTATACAGTCCGAGTTTCACTCCTGCCTCCGGTTTGTTCGTTGTCGTGGACTTCGTGGGCCCGGCTTGCACGGCCGGAAGAGTCGCGGCCGCCATCGCGGCCCCGCTCGCGAAAGCACGGCGGGTTAGCATTGATCTTTCACTGGACATATGAGGATTCCTTCTTCGAATTAATGTTGTGGGTCCCAATAAGTGCTGAAGCCTTCGTATTCTGCGGACAGGTTCTTGAGAATTACGCGTCGCAGCTCCAGGATGTCGACCGAGCCCAGGTTGCGGTACAGCACTTTTCCGCCCGGGCCCAGCAATGCGGTGTAGGGCACTGCCGAATCCCACTGCGGGTCGAACGCGGTTTGCATCGCCGCCGTATTGCCGTTGTCGAATAGCAGATTGCGTCCCGTGGAATGGTTCTTCGTGAGCACGCGCATCACGCCGTCGCGCTCTTCGGGCAGGTTCGCCGCCACCGTCACGTAAGCCAGATCCCGGTTGCTGTACATGCGGTACGTCGTTTCCATGTCGGGAAACTCGTGCAGGCACGATCCGCACCACGTGGCCCAGAAAGTGACCAGCGTCAAATGTCCGTCGGCGTTGGCCCTCAGTTGTTTCAGCCCGTCCGCGGATACCATGTCGAGCTTCACCGGCTGGCTATCCAGCTTGCGGTCCGCCGCCAGGCGGTCGGCCTCTTTCTCTTTCCATTTCGTGGAGCAGCCGAAGACGCCGGTGTGCGCCGCCGCGACCTCGCGCCCTGCCAGCACCGCATCAATCGCGGCGCGCGCGTCCTGGCTCTTCACGCGCTCGATGCGATAGTTGTCGTCCATGCGCCCTTCGTAGCGCAGGATCCGGTCCTTATCGAAGACGAACACGTGCGGCGTGGCCTGTGGGCCATAGGCGCGCGCGGTCTGTTGCGTCTCGCCGTCGTAGAGGTACGGGTAGTCGAGATGCTTGTACTTTGCGCGGATCTTCATCTCTTCCAGGCTGTCGCTGATATCCGAGCAATCGAGTTCGTCGACGCGCAGCGCCTCCGGCGCGTTCGGCTGGATCGCCACCACGGCCACGCCGCGCCCGCCGTAATCCGCCGCGAGTTGCGAGATGCGCTTCTCATACACCTGCGCGATTGGGCAGTGGTTGCAGGTGAACACGATCACCAGCACCGGGCTCGACGCGTAGTCGGCCAGCGAGTGCGTCTTGCCGTCGATGCCCGGCAGCGTGAAGTCGGGCGCTTTTGAACCAGGCTGCAAAATCGGGTGGTTGCTGGCGGCCTGCGCCGCAAGCATCACACTCATCAGACCCAGCCACCGGAGCATGCTTTGCACTCTCATCGTTGTCGTCCTCAGGCCAACTGGCGGGCGTAGGCGACCGCGTGCCGCATGTCGTCCTCCACCGGGCCTTCCTTTTCGTATTCAATCGCGACCAGCCCGCCAAAGCGCAGCCGGCGCAGCTCTCGCATCGCTTCCGGAATCTTCGCGATACCCTGGCCGATGATCACGTTGTCTTCCCCGTGCGCCGCCTTCACGTCTTTCAGGTGCACAAGTCTCAAATACGGTCCCAGCTTGCGGATCGCGTCCACCGTGTCGTAGCCGCACGAAGCGATGTGGCCCAGATCGAGCGTCACGCCCACGGTCTTCGAGAGGCCCTTGAGCGCCTGCAGTAAGTCCTCCGGACTTTCGTAGGCGAACTTCTGCGGGAAATAGTGGTTGTGCAGTCCAAAGGTCAGCTTCGCCGCGGCGCAGCGTTCATCGATTCGCTTCAATACTTCGGGCGTGGCGTCGCCGGTGATGTTGCTGGAACCGAGCAATCCCGCGAAGCGGATCGCTTGCTCGATCTCGTCGTCGGTCTTGAAGGTCGCCGCGTAGTAGGACGAGCAGCGAATGCCAGCCGCGTCGAACAGAGCGCGTGCTGAGGAGAAGATCGCGTCCTTGGGATGTGACAGCAGCATGAACTCGCCGCGCGACATCTCGATCTCTTTGATCTTAAGTTCGCTCAGTTGCGCGACCATCGCCTCCATCGAGAGGCCGTGGTAGCTGTACGTGCCGATGCCGATGTTGAGATGCCACGCCGCGCCGGCCGACACGCCCGCTCCAGCCAGCCCGGCTCCAAGCGCTACCGCGAATTGCCGGCGGTTGAGTCTCATGTGGGGCGGCTCTTCAGAGCCGCGCGGGGTCTCCAGGCCCCGCTCTGGACAAACTTGTTCAGCCCGTGTCATTAGTGTGCGCCTCCCGCTTTCGCCGGCAGAGGCCGCGGCGTGATGTCGGCGTCCACCAGGCGCAGAGCCCAGCGAATCGCCTCGAAATACATCTTCTGCATGTCCGGCCGGTCCCAGTTCTCCACTGGGTGGCCGAGCGTCGAATAAAACACGCGGCCCTGGCCGTAGCTCTTCGCCCACGCCACGGCGAAGTCGCCATCGGTGCGATGGACGCGCTTGTTGGTCATGTCAAGCTTGGCCGGATCCAGCCGCATCAGCACGCGCAGCTTCTCGCGCGAATACTGATGCATCTGGTAGATCTCGTCGCGGATCGTGAACGCCGCAGGCCATTGCGCCATGCCTGGGAACGCGGCGTCTTCGACAATCACCGGAGCATCGAACGTGCCCCAGGGATGCTCGTCGAAGTAACCCCCGATCATCTCGCCGTATTCGGGCCAGCCAGTGAACGTGATCGTGGCGCTGTGGATGCCGACAAAGCCCTTGCCGTCGTCGTGGATAAACGACAGAAAGTCGGACTTTTGTTCCGGCGTCATTTCGAGCGTCCCGCCGGTGTAAAACACCACGGCGTCGAAATCGTTCAGGTTCTTGGCGTTGTATTCGAGCTTTTTCTTGGTGAGGACTTCGGTGTCGGTGCGGATTGTGGTGTCCCACAATCCGCTTTCCCGGCCCAGCCGCTCAATGGTCGCCATGGCGTGCGAAACGGCCTCGTGGCGGTAGCCCTTCTCTTCGCCGATCACCAGTAGATGCTTCTTCGGCGTGTTCGCCGGCTGGGCCAATCCAACGGCGCCCGGCACGGCGAACAACGCGCAAAGTAAACATAGCGAACGTAGCCGGGATCGTGGGGGCGCGGTTGTATGAATGACTGACTTTCGCATCGCTGCTCTTCCTTCAACCCAACATCAGACCGCGTACTCCTTGCGGTACGGCGGATCGATGAACTTGTTGGCCGCTTCGTTGTTCGTGACGCGCTTTGCTGTCGTATCCCACTGGAAGCGTGTCCACGGCAGGCGCTGCGTCAGGCAGCCCAGCAGGAACGCTTCGCTCACCGGCGCCTGCGTTTCGAAATTCGCCAGCGGCGCCGGACCGCCCTTGCACGCCGCGATGAATTGCAGCACGCCCGCGTCGTGCCGTTCGTCGTATGCGTGAGGATTGGGCGGCGGGGTGACGAACGAAGACGACTCGGGATAGACCCGCGCGTGGTCGCCATTGAAGCCGGCCAGGATGATCCCCTTGTCGCCGACGTACATCACGCCCTCATTATTCTTCTGGAATGACTTCTCGTCCTCGGGCTTCAAGCCGGCCGGCCGTTTCGGCATCAATCCGCCGTCGTACCACGTCATCTGCACCGGCGCGCGGCCGTTGTGCTCGGGGAAATCGAGACGCACGAGCGACGCCTTCGGGAAGGTCTCTTCGAAACTCTCGCTCGAAGTCGCCTCGGCCGCTACCGGCGGCGTCAGGTCAAGGATCTTGAACACGCCGGCGAAGCTGTAGCAGCCCATGTCTCCGAACGAGCCGCAGCCGAAGTCGTACCAGCCGCGCCAAACGAACGGCAGGTAGGCATGGTTGTATGGCCGCGCCTCCGCGGGCCCTAGCCACAGGTCCCAATCGAGGCCTTCCGGTATCGGCTCGGCCTGCGCCGGCCGCAGCATGCCTTGCGCCCAGAACGGGCGGCTGGACCAGTTGTGTACTTCGCGCACGGTGCCGATCGCGCCCGCCTTGATCCAATCCGCGATGGTCTGCGTCTCAGCGGTCGAAGGATTGTTGACCGTGATGCTGGCCACGACGCCCATCTCTTTGGCCACCTGCGCCACGCGATGCGCCTCGCCGATGGTGCGCGTCATCGGCTTCTGGCACAGCACGTTCTTTTTCTTGCGCATTGCCGCGATGGACATCGCCGCGTGCCAGTGATCCGGCGTGGCGATGTATACGGCGTCCAGATCCTTCTCCTTCTCGAGCAGCTCGCGATAGTCGCGATATGCGTTGCAGCCTTTGTAGTCCTTGCTCTTCTGCGAGGCGTAGAAGGCGTTCACCAGGACCTGGCCGGTCTCGCGCCCGCCCGCTCCCATGCTGAAGCGCGAGCCGTGATTGAACTCGATGAAGCCCGGAGACGCGAGGTCCTCGCCCCATTTCTCATAGCCCGGTCCGAGCAGTTTGCGCTCTTCAATCAGCAGCGCATTTTCGCCGTATTCGATGTAGTTCTTGGCGAAGCTATTGCAGTCGCAGACCGCGACCACTTGCACGTCGGGCCGTGTCAGCAACTCCATCGTGATCGCCATGCCCTGACGGCCCATGCCGATGGTGGCGATCGTCACCTTATCGCTTGGGGCCGTATATCCGGCGCCGCCGAGCACGTGCCGCGGAACAATCATGAATGCAGCCGATCCGGCGGCAAGCAGCTCGCGCCGGCTGAGGGAGCTTTTATTGGATGATGACATCGGGACTATCCTCTCATAGGCCTCTCACAGGCCGCTCACAAGAACTTCAGCACTGCGTCGAGCACGTGCTGGACGTTGGCGTAGACGTCGCCTTCCGCCTCCGCCTCAATGGAATACAAACCTCGATAGCCCGCCTCGCGCGAGATGCGCAGGCAGCGCTGCAAATCGAAATGCACCAGTCCGCCTTTGCCGTCGCCTTCGGTGTCGCGCACATGGCACACCGTGCGCGCTTGCGGGAACAGCGCTTTCAATCCGCGCACGCGCGTGTCTTCATCCGGGAAGTTGCCGAAGTCGGGCAGCGTGCCGGTCTGGTCGCCGGCCGAACTCAGGATTCGCACCAGTTCCTCGGGATGTTCCGATCCGACGCCGCCGTGGTTTTCGACAATCACGTACAGCCCGAGCGGCTTCGCGTACGCCGCGAGTTCACGGTACGAGTTGATCGTAGGGGTCAGGTCCGAGCTGTTGATCTTGCCCGGATCGCAACGCACCGAGCGCGCTCCGACCGTATGCGCAACATCGAACCATGGCTTGTAGAGCGAGACAGCCCGCGCCCGCGCCTTCTCGTCCGCCGACGACAGGCCCGGTTTATTCCAGAACTCGCCGATATCCACCGGTACGTTCACGATGCGCGAATGCGTCTTCTTCAATCGCGCGACCACTTCTTTCAAGTACGACGGCTCTTGTGAGGCGAAGTGCGGCGCGACCACTTCGAGGTTGTGGACATGGAACCGGTCGGCGAATATCTCCGGCAGATCGAACAGTTCCATCGGTTTGCCATCAAGCTTCGGCGCGCCTTCATACCGCGTCTTGGTGAAGAAATTGTGAAAGCAATATGAGGAGATGGCAATGCGCTCCAGCTTTGCGGACTCGGCTGTGCCTGCCAGCGCGCGCGCACCGGCGCAGGCAGTGAACAGGCCCGCTGTCGAATTGCGCAAGAAGTCGCGTCGCTTCATGGTTTACTCCTGGTTGTGGCCCTGGTGGTGGCCTTGCTCGCGGATTGCCCCGCGAATTGCGTGCGAACGGCGTAGAGCGATGTGCGTCCCAGGATGAACAACGTCTTGCCATCCACGCCGCCGAATGCCAGTCCGATCGGCCGCTCCGGCGTGTTGATGGTTTGGATCGGCTTGCCCGCCGGGTCGTAGACGTAAACCTCTCCGGCGGCCAGATAGACGTTGCCCTTCTGGTCCACGGCCAGCCCTTCGCCGCCTTGTTCGGCGAACAGCTTCAGACCGGTCAGAGTGCCGTACTCGTCGATCGTCGCCGACCACGTGCGCAGGTTGCTCTCATCGCTGACGTAGAAGCGCTGGCCTGGGCGCGCCGCCGCCATGCCGAAAGCGCGCAGCACGTCATGCAGCTTCGCGCCGTAGTAGTCCCGGCCCTCGATAAAATCGCTGCCTGCGGGCAGATACGTCTTGCCGTCCGGCAGGACGAATTGAAACTCGCGGCGCACGCCGATGGCCGTCTCGAAGTCGTCGTTCAGGCGCCAGTGGTTCACCGGCAGCACCGCGGTCATGCCGGGCCGCGGCGCCGCCGGCTCAGCCTTCAGCAGCGTGACCTCAAAGCCGGGCGCGTTGGGGTCGAACGCGTAGACCGTGCCTTTGTCCGCCGATGAAATGACCACCAGATGGTCCGCCGAGTCGAAAATCAGGTTCACCGGATCGAGCGGGTTGTCGCGCACCAGTTCCAACTGGCCGCGCCGCGCGGTCCAGCGATAAATGCGCTGCTTTCGGGCATCGACAAAATAGAGGTCGCCCGCTGAGTTCACCGCGGCGCCGGAGATGTTGTAAAAGCCGCCCGCCAGCTTTTCGATCCTGGCGCCGGGCACGGTGACTGCCGGCACGGCCGCGGCGCGCGGCTTTGGCGCGTCTCCCGAGAGCGTCATCCAGGCGAATTCACGCTGCCGCAGTTCGTAATTGTGTGTCTGGTCGAAGAGCGTGTTGTCGAATGATGCTTTGCTGTCGCTGTAGTTGTGGATGTTGCGCAGCCGGATGTCGTGCGAGTTGGCTACGCGAATCGCGTACGGCAACGGCTGGAACAAACTGACCACCCGGTAGAGATGGAAGTTCGCCACGGTGATGTGCGAACAATTCAGCAACTCCAGCGGCAGTGCGAAGCCGCCCTCGCCGCGCTCTTCTTCGGTCTGCAGCGCGTAGATGCGCCAGTTGGAAACGTTGTGCAGTTGCACCTCGTGGCGCACGTGGTGCTCGCTCGACATCTCGTACACACGGCCTTCGGTCGTCGTGTCGGACACATACATTCCGGCTTGCGCGAAGGTGCTCGGCGTCCAGATATCGAGGAACGTGCCGCCCCCGCCGTTGGTGACCCACAGGCTCGGATATTGCCCGTCCCAGCGCCGCTCCAATTGCGTATCGGCGGTGTGGGTGTTGTTGTAGATCGCCTCGCGGCTGCCGTCGATCTTTCTCGTGCCGTGGCCGCCCAACAACCGCACGTCGTTCATCATCGAGTGCGCGCCGGCCATCCACTTCACCGCCACCGCGCGCGGATTCACGCCGTTGGTGTAGACGCCGATGCCGGTCATGATATTGGCGCCGCCGCGCGGCGCTTCGATCACGGGCACCGGCGAGCCGACGCCTTGAAACGCCGGCGTGCCGTCGGTCAGCACGATCGCCGTCGCGCTGGGATGCAATCCGATCAGCGCTGTTTCCGGCGCGAGCGTCAGAGTACCAGTGACGCGGTACTTGCCCTTCGGGAAATACAGGGCCCGATGCGCGGCGATGCCCGCGCGCAGTGCTTCGGTGTCGTCGGTGACGCCGTCGCCGGTTGCGCCCAGAGTCAGCACGTTTACCCACGTGTCGCGCGCAGGCAGATCCGGCACATCGGACTCGACCGGCTTGGGCAGAGCACTGAGCTTCACGAACTCGTGCGCCGTCTTCATATCGCCCACCGCGCCGAGGTCGGCGTAGTGCAGGCCGTGCGAGAACGTCTTCACTTCATAAATCTCGCCCGCACCCGGCACCGTCTTTCCACTCTCGCGGAACGATACAAACACCGGCACCCGCTGGCAGACGACGTTCTCCATGTTGATCTCGGTGCGCGCGCTTCGCTCTTTGCTGATGATCACCGCGGGCCCGGAAATGTCGCTCATGCGGCCATCCTTCACCCACAGCTCCTCGGCGTAGTTCTCGTCAATCGAGATCGCCGTGGGCACGTTGTGAAACTCGGGACGCACCAGCGTCAGACCGGCTTCATGACACCGGATCGCGGCAATGCTCTGTCCGTCGAAGCTCGTGTCGACCAGCGTGAATTGCCAGCCGGGCGACGGCTTGCGCGTCATGATGCCGTACTGGCCGCCGTGAAAATGCGCGTCCTCCACCACGTTTCCGCCGTCGTGAATGCCGGCCAGCCCTGTGCCCAGACGAAAATCGATGTGGGCCAGATAACAATGTTGGGCATATCGCGCGCGCACGCCCACCGCGCCCGGATTGCCCTCCTGGATTTCGATGTCCACGTTGCTCAACGCGGAGTAAAACGTCCCTGGATTGGCGTCTGGCGGCGTCTTGCCCGATTCCTCATCCGGCCTTGTCCCGCCGGTGAAGAAGAACATGTAGTGCGGGCCCTGTTCGTAACCCGGTGTCTTCTCGCCCAGCACGAACACGGGCCGCTTGGCGCCGTAGCCGATCACTCGCACGCCCGGCCAGATGTAGATCGTACGAGTCAGCCGGTAGCGGCCTTCGGGCACGAAGAGGATCCCGTCGCCCGACTTCTTGCCCGCCGCATTGATCGCGCTTTGCACCGCCGCGCTATCGTCGGCTACGCCGTCCCCGTGTACCGGGAATTGTTGCGGAGTCAGATAGACTGCCTTGGCATCATCCAGCCGCAATGGGTAGTACGAAGCTGCGCTGAGCGGCAACGCGGCCAGGGCGAGGACGAGAATTAAGTTTGTCCGCATCGAATTCAGTTCATCCGTTCAACCCTGCGAAATCAAGCGTGCCCCGCGAGTGTTGCCGGAAAGAGGTCCGGGTCGATTTCGCGGGCCCGCCTGATCGCCGGCAGAACGTTGACCCTGCCGGGATCCATCGAAACCGCTTCAGCTCGGGATCCTAGCGGGCTCCCTCAGTTGAATCTGTAGCTTCCATGCGTAACCGGAATTCGATGTCGAGACGAGTCGTCCAATCCTAGAGCGCCTCAACCAGGTAAACAAGCTCGCTACGGTAGCAACGCATAAGTGGTGCGATTGCATTCATTTAAACCACGTAGCGAACCTCGTTTCGTGAGCGTTTGATACGTCTGATACTGTCGTTTGTGTGGGGCGGCTCGCCTGAGTCGCGCTGGGCCTCCAGGCTCCGCCCGTTCACGCTGGGCTTTCCAACGCCTCCAACCGTCCGCCGAAGCCGTCAGACCTTCGTGAGATGATAGAATCCGAACGGTGCGCCCACCAGACCCTCCCGCTCGCTTCGTGGCAGCATGGATGAAGACAGAGCCATCTTGAACCCGAGGCCGGGCTACACCCGTGCCGAGTGCAAGGCCGTCAGCCAGCAACTCGAACGGATCCTGGCCCATCCGCTGTTCCAACACAGCAAGCGCTATCCGAACCTGCTGCGGCACGTGGTCGAGCGCACCCTCGCCGGTCACGCTCACGAGATGAAAGAGCGTACCATCGGTTGCGAGATCTTCGGGCGCGAACCTGATTACGACACCAACTCGGACCCGGTCGTCCGCACTACCGCCGGCGAGGTCCGCAAGCGCATCGCGCAGTATTACTTCGAGCCCGGCCACGATACCGAGCTTCGCATCGACCTTTCGCCTGGTTCCTACGTACCCGAGTTTGTCTTCCCGCCGCTACACCCCGCGCCTGCTGTGGCGTCTGCTCCAGCGGTTGAAGAGGCCGTCCATGCCGGGAGCCCGGCACATGATGATCGTGGGGAAGCCGAAGCGATTCCGCCCGTTCCGGAGCTGCGCGGTGCCTCCCGGCGCCGCGTCTATTACGCCGTCGCGGCCTCGGTGGTCGTGGTCGCTCTTGCTGTGGCCGCCTGGCAGTTCTGGCCTCCGCGATCGGTCCTCGATCAGTTTTGGGGACCGGTGCTTGACTCGCCCAGCGTAGTGCGGCTGTGCGTTGGCCAGCGCCATTTCCTCGGCGCGGCCCAGGAGCCGGATCAACAGTACAACATGGACGTGAACCGGGTCTCGGAATCGCCCCTGACGTTGTACAAGCTCTACTACTTGGGCAGCCAGAACGTAGCGTTGCCGGACGTGGTCACCCTCAGCCGGCTGGCCGGCCTGTTGCAGGCGCGCGGCAAGCCCTATCACGTCCAGGCCGAGAGTTACACGACGCTCGAGAATCTGCGCGACGGCCCCGTCGTGCTGGTAGGCGCTTTCAATAACGACTGGACGATGCGCCTGACCGGACCGATGCGCTTCGGCTTTCAGCGGGACAAGGACCTGTTCTGGATCAGCGATCACCGGCATCCGGAGCGGCGCGACCGCTCCGTGGATTACAGCACTCCTTATATGAAGCTGACGCGCGACTACGCGCTCATTTCGCGCGTGCTGGCGCCCACCACGGATCGCATGGTCGTGGTCGCCGCGGGTCTCACCGGCAACGGCACCATGGCGGCCGGCGAGTTTCTCACCAACCCCGAGTACATGGAATCGGTGCTCAAGAATGCGCCCGGAAACTGGGGCAAGAAGAACCTGCAGGTGGTGATCGGCACCGAGGTCATTAACGGCAATTCGGGACCGCCGCGCGTCGTGGATCAGTATTTCTGGTAACGGGCGCGATGCGCGGAAAATGGCAAAAAAGTGCCATTTCGAGCGCGATTTTGGCCGTTTTTTGCCCGTTTTCGCACGGTGCTTCTAATCGTGGCGCAGCGCAGTAAGTGGATCGACCCGCGCCGCGCGGAGGGCGGGAAGCCAGCAGGCCAGCAGGGCAACAGAGGCGAGGAACAGCGGCACGAAGGTGAAGGTCACCGGATCGTGCGGCGGCACGCCGTACAGGAAGCTCGACATGAGGTGCGCCACAGCCCAGGCCGCGCTCAGTCCCAACGCCACGGCGATCAGCGTGAGCGCCATGCCCTGGCGGACGACGAGCCACTGGACGCCGCCGCTCTGCGCGCCCAGCGCCATGCGGATGCCGATCTCGCGCGTGCGCCGGCTGATCGAATAGCTCATCACGCCATACAGCCCGACCGCCGCCAGCAGCAATCCCACAATGCCGACGACGCCGAACAGCGTCCCGGCGAGCCGCGGCAGGAACAGCGCGTCGCGCAGATGCTCCTCCATGGTTTTGGCGTTGTAGATGGCCAGCGTTGGATCGAGAGCATGAATCTCGCGCCGTACCGCGCCCGCCACCGCCGCGGGGTCGCCCCCGGAGCGCACCACGATCGTATAGCCCATCGTTGCCGGGTTGCTGAGGATCGACTGCGCCAGAGAGCGAAACAGAACGGGCCGGACCTCTTCCCCCAGCGTTCGGGACTTGATGTGTTTCGTCAGGCCGATGATCTCGTACGTGGCGTCGCCACTGGTGACGCGCTGCCCGACGGGGTTCTCATTCGGAAACAACCAGTGGGCAAAGGCTTCGTCAACGATGACAACCTTCGGTCCGGTCGCGCTCTCGTTACTGAAGTCGCGGCCTGCGATCAAAGGGATTCCGAGCGTTTTGAAGTAGCCGGGGCTGGCCATAAAGAGCTCGACGGATTGGAACTGTCCAGGGGGAGCAGGACGGCCCTCGGCTTGGAAGCCGTCGCTGCGATTGCCGCCCGATAGCGGCAGGACGTCGGTGCAAGCGACCGAGGTGACGCCCGGAAGGACTGCCACGCGCTGCCGCAATTCGTTCAGCAACTGTGTGGTCTGAGCAGCGGTGTAGCCGTTCAGGCGGGGATCGACAGACATCATCATGACCCCTTGCGAACGCAGGCCGACGTCCATGCTTGCGGCGCTCTGCATGCTGCGCAGGAAGAGCCCGGTCGCGCACAGCAGGATGAGCGACATGGCGATCTGGGAGACCACCAGGAAGTTGCGCAAGCTCCAGAACCGGCCCGGACGGCCGAGAACGTCCTCGCCTTTCAGCGCATTTGAAATGGCGGGGCGCGTTGCCGCCAGCGCTGGGGCCATTCCGAAGAGCAACCCAGTCCCCAGGCTAAGGGCAAGGGTATAGAGCAGCACTCTCCAATCGACGCTGACGCTGATGTCGAGTGGGACCGGGGCGGGGATGTGGAAGGCGGCCAACCCCCGCGTCGCAGCGATCGCGAGTAGTACGCCCATCACGCCGCCGCCCAGTGCCAGCAGGACACTTTCGGTGAGCATCTGCCGCAGCAATTGTCCTCGCGAGGCGCCCAGCGCGAGACGCATAGCCATCTCCCGTTGCCGTCCGGCCGCTTGTGCCAGAAGCAGGTTGGCGACGTTCGCGCAGGCAATACAGAGCACCAGCAGAACCACCGTGGAGAGAGCACCGAGGAACATCTTCGCTATGCCCGCGTCTCGCGGCGGCAATGAGCCCGCACGTTCGAAGCGGAAGCCTTGATTTTTGTCCGTCGCCGGATAGGCCTTGGCGAGGCGGCGGGCGATCAGGTCGAGTTCCGCGGCCGCCTGGGCCTGCGTCACGCCGTCTTTCAGGCGCCCAATTGGGACCAGCCAATGGTAGTCGCGCGATTCGTAGTTGCTGGTCTTAGGTAGCAACTGGTCGATCTGACGCAGTGGGATCCAGAACTCGCCGTCGAGAATCAGATCAACTCCGCGGAAGCCGGGCGGGGCAACACCCACCACGGTGAAGGTCTGGCCGGATAGCAGGATCGCCCGGCCCAGCACCGTCGGATCCGCGCCGAAGTGTCGGCGCCAGAGTCGCTCCCCGATGACGACCACGGGTGCCCGTTCCTCATTGCTCGAAAAGCCGCGGCCCAACGTCATGCGCATTTGCGCGACGTCGAAGAAGTTGGCTGTAGCCGCCTCGCCCCACACGCGTTCGGGATCGCCCTTACCGCCAACCGAGGCGGGAATCAACTCGTAGTAAGCAGCGAGGCCGGAGAACGAGCGGGCCTGCTCGCGCAAATCAGAGAAGAGCGGCCAGGTGAAGTGGTTGCAGCATTCGCCGTCGTGCGTCGTATGCAGCGTCATCAACGTTGCGGGGGTACCCACCGGCGCGCTGTACAAGACAAACCGGGTGACCATCGAAAAGATGGTGGAGTTGGCGGCAATCCCAAGTGACAAAGTCACGAGGGCGGCGCAGGCGAAAGCCGGATTGCGGCGCAAGGAGCGGAGACCGAATCGGACGTCGCGGATGATCGTCTCCAGCCAGCGGAAGGTCTGCATCTTCGTGCGCGTTTCCTTGAGCGAAGTCGGATTGCCGAACTGTCGTCGCGCCGCGTTCCAAGCTTCCCGCGGAGCGAGGCCTTGAGTGACGAATCTCTCGGCCAGCAGTTGCAGATGGGCTTCGAGTTCTTCGTCGAATTCCTGATTGGAACGCTTCGGCGCGAGCAGGTAGCGCAGCTTGGCCGCGCTTTGGGAAAGCCGCAGCATAATGAATTATTTCTGACCGGCGAGCTGCAGGAGCCGGCCGATCACGCCCGAGATGCGCTCCCAGTTCTCCGTCTCTTTCGCGAGCTGCTTGCCGCCGCTCTTCGTGATTGCGTAGAACTTCGCGCGGCGATTGTTCTCCGACGCGCCCCACTCGGCGTCGATCCAGCCCTGTTGCTGCAAACGCAGTAGCGCCGTATAGACCGTACCCTCGTTCAATTCGAGGACCGATTCGCTCACCTGCTCGATGCGGCGGGCGATCCCATACCCGTGGAGCGGCCCCAACGCATCAAGCGTCTTCAGCACCATCAGGTCGAGAGTGCCTTGGAGCAAATCCGTCTTACTGGTTTTGGCGCTTTCTTTGGACATTCCAAAGGAAGCGTATCATGCCCTCCTTTGGGACGTCCATAGGAAGCGGCTTAGATATGCCGTTTCATGACACAGAGTTTGCGCCTGTAACGGGCGGCTGCTCCCGGTCATTCTCTCAATTCGTACCCTATCCGAATGATTTCTCGCATTCCATCTAATCTTCTGGTACTATCTTCGCGTTGCGGCGCACGGATATTGCCCAGGCCCGGATGCCCGCCGCGCCTACAGACGCCGACATCCCGTCGAAAGGTAGACCGGTCAATGAATCAGTTACCGCGCAGAAGTTCCCCGGCGCCGCACGTGGCCGCCCGTATTTTGTTGTTGATGTTCTGCATCGCCGCGTTGGCGGCGCAGCCGGACAGTGCCCCAACCCCGCTCTTGAAGAAGGGCCAGAGCGTGGACTGGTGGTTTGTGTTCAAGTTCAACACCAGTTCCATGCCGGCGTGCAGCGCCAGCGCGCAAAGGGCATGCGCGTTTGGCGGAACCGTCAAGATACAGAAGTCCTACAGCCAGACGTTTGCATTCGCGAGCAGCGCCGAGCCCAAACTGCAGCAGGGAGGCGGCTGCATCGGCGAGACAACCGCCGACCCGCTGGGAGCCACCTTCGATGAGGTCTACGACGGCCAGCTTTTCTACGCTGTCTGGAACGACCAATTCGACGGGGATCCCATCGCCAGCAAATCGGCGCCCGCGGGTCATTCGAAGGGCTTGCTGGCGTGGGATAAAGACGGCAACGGATTCGTGCTGCAGGTCTCCACTCCCTCGTGGCCCGGTTCGGGCAGTTCGAACCACCCTCGCAAGACGGACGGGAACACGCTCGGCTGCACCACGGACAACAACCTTCTCGTCAGCCAGCACTTCTTCGCGTTGAAGCTCAATAAAGACGACGTGATCGCCGTCTTGCAGGGTCTCATCAACGCCAGTGTGGTGTCGGACCCGACGAAGCTTCAACTCGTCAATAACGGCGGTCCGGCCGATATTCAGGCGCTGGTCCAAGGCCTTGGGAAGGGTTCCAAGAACACGACAGCCACCACGGTCAAACTCTCGTCCGGCGTCGAGCTGATTTCCAAACCCTCCGGTCTGCACGTGCCGCCCTGGCAAATGGTCTCCGCTCTGTTGGGTGGCGAGCCGCTGCGTGCCGCCACCTGGTGGACTAGCCCCGAGATTCCGAGTACGACGGCGAGCACGTCCATCGGGTGCTGGGATCCGTCGCTCGGCAAGCCGGGCGCCGTCGCGGTCGCCACGACTGGAACCTGGGATGGCAAGACGATCGGGCTGCAGGGCGGAGCGATTCCGAACGGCAACCATGCCAAGATCGGCGTTTCCACCGGCACTCACACCTACGCGATTTTCGGCGACATGAATCAGCAAGGGGCGATCGACAAGACTTGCAATAGCAGCCAAAACGGCCGGGGCGGGTTGTTTTACGTCGTCGACAACGAGCAGCTCTTTAATGGAGTGAAGGATCTGCTTCAAGGCGCCTCGGCGCCCGCTCAATAACCGGACAGACAGTCCGGTTTTTGATGCTACAGCTTGTGCCGGGATGAGGCCAAAATGGGAACCCTTTCCCGTTTTTCAAAACACGATCATTAGAATCAGTGCCTTACGGGGAAAATGCGGAAACTCGGTTTCCGCTCCGGCCCGCGCGACCCGGCTCTCCGAGCGGCTCGCGCCATTTTGCCGTCAAGCGGGATCTCATCCCCGCTGAGCGGGTGCGAATTGGGGACCTGCGGCGCGCACAACCAGCCCAGGAGGGGGCGTAAGCACCGCCCCTCTTCCACCACCGTCACGGATCCGCTCCCCCATATCCGACAATGGTGGTGTAATGCCTCAACACGAAACCAGGCCCGGGAAGGGCAAGAAGAAACCTGCGGCGCCCCTATACACCGGCGAGCACGCTGCCGCCGGCCTCGATGCTCCTCTGCCGGAGATCGAGTGCTGGCCGAATCAATACTCGCGCGATTACCAGATCGAAATCGCGTTGCCCGAGTTCACCTCGGTCTGCCCGCGCACGGGACTGCCCGACCACGGCACAATTACAATCCGCTACGTGCCTGACAAACTGTGCCTTGAACTGAAGGCGCTCAAGCTGTATATGCTGGCTTACCGCAACCTGGGCATCTTCCAGGAGAACATCGTCAATCGCTTTCTGGAAGACTGCGTGCGCGCCTGCAAACCGCGCGAGATGACCGTCAGCGGAGAATTCCTGCCCCGCGGTGGCGTCTACTCGACCATCAACGCCCACTACTCGCGTCGCAAGTAGCGCCTGGCGGCGCGCAAACCGGCGTATCCGGCTCCGTTCGCCGCGGCATCAGAGGTCGCCGTCGGGCGGCGTCGTCAGCGGCCGCCCCGCTGCTTCGCTGGGCCGCAGAACGATCACGCTTCTTTCGCCATTCGGCTGACTGTCGTCCTCGTACCCCGCCGCCTCGCGCACCAGGCGGTGCGCAATTGCGGGCGCGGGGTGCTTTTCGAGATCGAGCATCGTTTCCAACAGCCGGTTCTCGCCCCATTTTTCTAGAGCATCGGGCGGGCGCAGAAGCCCGGGACTGATCGCCAGGAACAAGTCCCTGCGGCGCAGTTCGATCTCCTGGACCTCCCAGTCGGCCGGCCCTTCGCCGGTCAGCGGTCTGCCCGTTGCCGCCAGTCGCCGTGTCTCCGATCCATCGCTTCTGTTCTTCAGCAGGATGGGCGGCAAATAGCCGGCATTCACATAAACAAGGCGGCGGTTGATCGCGTCGTAACGGCCCAGCAACAGCCTTATGGGCTGCCTTGCACCTTCGGTTGCAAGCAGGGCCCGCTCCACGGAGTCCAACATCTCTCGCAGGTCCTCGCCGTAGACGTAGAACCGGCTGCGCAGTAAGGTCTGCAGCCGGACCATCTCTACCGCGATCTGCAACCCGCCGGTCGAGGTCTCCGCCATTACGATGCCCAACGCCGAGCCAGGCAGCACCACGGCATCGCAGAAGCCAGCGCGGCTGCCTGCCACGGTTTCCACCGACACGCCGTATTCCAAGCCCGCCACGGCCGCCATGTCGGGGGGCGCCATCAGCCTGCGCACCGAGGTGGCCATCTCACGGTCGGCCTTCGCCCGCTCTGCCTCGGCGCGTTCCGAAGCCATCTTTTCCGCCGCTTCCAGCACGTCCAGCATCCGGCTTACCTCGGAGGCGACTTCGGCCGTGAAGAGTTTCTGTGCCACGCTGAACGGACTGTTGGTGAGCCGCCCGCCGATCAGGAAAAAGCCAGCCAGCTTCGATTCGCGCCAGAAGCCAACTCCCGCCTCGGCTTCAAGCGATTCCAGCTTGCGCTGTTCGGCCTGCAAGTCTTGCGCGTCCACATGCTGCAGATGCTTTGGCCAATTGCCGGGCAACCCCGTCGCTGGATTTACAATCTCGAGAAATGGCTCGCGCTGAACTGGACAAAACGATTGCGCGAACATGCACTGCTGCGCGAAAGATTCCGGCTTCGCCGGGGACGAGGGCAGGGAAGCGGCCAGTTCGAAGCGGCCTTTTTCAAGCAAGAACACCCGGACCGACGTCGCTTCCAACTCGGTCATGATCGTCTTTGCCGCGTAGCCCAGCATTTCATCTTTCCGGAATAACCGCCTGAGGTGGGTTGCTATCCCTTCGGCGTTGAGCTTCCAGAAGGCTGTCTCCAGCATGAGCCTCACCGCGCGATCGCCGGCGCGGGCCACCCAGGTTGCGCAAAGCCCCGTGACTGCAAAGAGGGTGGTCACCGCCGCGATTGTCCGGATCTCCGGCTCCAACGCCGGCGAGACCAGCCAGACCACTACGGCGCAGCCAGAGCCCAGCGCCAGAGCTGGGCAATATCGCCACGGCAGCGGCATTCCGCGGGCCTCGTCGCCGGGCACGGGTTGCCACCGCGCCATGACTACAGCCACCGATACCAGCCCTGCCAATAGCAGCAAAGCCGCTCCAATCCATGGTGCCGCGGGCACCAGCCATTCCCAATTGCTCCAGGCCGTCATCTCTTCACCCTTGCTTTCTACCTTATGGCATCGGAGAAAACACCACGAAATACTGATAGGGAAGGAAACCTTGCTCTTCGATCAGCCGGAATCCCGCTTTCTCGAACAGCCTACCTTGTTTGGGACGTTTCCCGCTCGACACCAGGCCGCGACCGGATCGGAGACGCGACCGTGAGGGAGCAGTTGTATCAATGCCTGGAACCACAGCCCACCTCAGTCCGCTTGCGGCGCAGGATCGCGCAGCGTGCTCCGGAAGCGGCTGTATGAGAAATAGATCACCAGCCCGGCTCCCAGCCAGACGAAGAACCGCAGCCAGGTCATCAGCGGCAAGCCCATCATCAGCACGAGGCAGCAGGCGATGGAGATCAGCGGGAAGAGCGGCACGAACGGCACGCGGAACGCACGCTTCCGCTCCGGTTGCTTGTGGCGCAAGACGATCACGCCCGCCGACACCAGAATGAAGGCGAACAAAGTGCCGATATTCGACAGCTCCGCCAGAGTGTCGATATCCCAGATGCCTGCCGGAATGCCCACAAAGAAACCCGCAATCCAGGTGCTGATGTGTGGCGTCTGGTACGTTCTGTGAACAGCCGAAAACATTTTAGGCAGCAGCCTGTCGCGCGACATCGCAAACCACACCCGCGCCTGCCCGTACTGATACACCAGCAGCGACGACAACATGCCCATCAGCGCTCCGGCCGTGACGACCACGCGCAGCCGGTTGTAGCCCAGGAAACGCAACGCGTCGGCCACTGGAGAATCGGTGCCCAGCCTGTCGAACTTGATGATGCCCGTCAGCACCAGGGACACCGAACTGTATAGGATCGTGCAGACGATCAATGTGGCGATGATGCCGATGGGCAAGTCCCGCTGCGGGTTGCGGCACTCTTCCGCCGCTGTCGATACCGAGTCGAAACCGATGTAGGTGAAGAAGACAATCGAGGCGCCCGTCAGAATACCGGAAAAACCGTGAGGAGCGAACGGATGCCAGTTCTCCGGTTTGATCGCGCTGGCCGCGCCAAAGCAGAAAATCAGGATCGCGGCGATCTTGATGATCACCATCCCCATGTTCGCCTCGGCGCTCTCTCTCACCCCGCGCACGAGGAGGACTGTCACCAGCAGGGTGATCACCAGAGCCGGCACGTTGAACCAGCCTGCCGGCTGACCCGGCGCGGGCAACGGCGGAAAGGCCCAGTGCGCCGGCAAGTGGACTCCGAACAGGTTGTCGCCAAGATCTTGTATATATGCCGAGAAGCCTACCGCGACGCTCATGTTCGAGACCGCGTATTCCAGGATCAGATCCCAGCCGATAATCCAGGCGAAAATCTCGCCCAGAATCGCGTAAGAGTACGTGTAGGCGCTGCCCGCGATCGGAATCATCGAGGCCAGTTCCGCATAGCACAATCCGGCGAACAGGCAGGCAATCGCGACCAGCGCGAACGACAGCGTAATCGCCGGACCCGCGCCTGGCCGCCCCATCTGGGAACCGGCGTGCGATCCGAACAGCACAACGTCCAGCACCGTCGCGTTGAGGATGGAATGGAATCTCTCGATCTTGCCCGCCGCGGCGGTGCCGGTCAGCGTGAAGATGCCCGAGCCGATCACCGCGCCAATGCCGAGCGCCATCAGACTCCAGACGCCAAGCGTCCGCTTTAATCGATGGCCTTCTTCATTCGACGCCGCGATCAGCGCGTCAATACTCATCGTGCGAAACAGTTGGCTCAACTGCGTCTCCCTGCCAATAGTCCGGAAGATTACGCCACGCTGCGTCGCCCCGCGTATCCCCGCTCAATTTGCCTGTGTTTTGCTAGACGAACTGGGTCTTGCACCAGAATACGAAAAATGAGGTCTCTCCGACGCTAATTCGACAAGGAGTCGAAACCTCGAAGCGGAGCCGCCGCCTCAAATCGGAGCCGCCACCGCCAGGGAGCGGTGGACATCCCGCCGCTCGTGCCGTTCTGCCCCTTCACAACGCAAACGGGGGCGTCAAACGCGCCCCCGAAAGAACAAACTCCGGTTTGAATCAAAGGAACGAAGGAACTACGCCTTCTTCTTGCCCTGTTTGGCGACGGCTTCCATGGCCGCTTTCACCTTTTCGGGATCGCCCAGGTAGTAAGACTTGATCGGCTTCAGGTCGGCGTCGAGTTCGTACACCAGCGGCATGGCCGTCGGGATGTTCAGCTCGACGATATCGGCCTCGCTGATGTGGTCCAGGTACATCACCAACGCCCGCAGGCTGTTGCCGTGTGCGCCGATCACCACGCGCTTGCCGCTCTTGATCGCGGGAGCGATGGTTTCATGCCACGCGGGCAGGAAACGCGCCACGGTGTCTTTCAGACATTCAGTCAAAGGCAGATCCGCTTTCGCCACGTCGGCGTAACGCCGGTCGCGGCCGGGGCAGCGCTCATCATCGGGCGCCAGAACGGGCGGCGGAACGTCGTAGCTGCGGCGCCAGATCTTTACCTGGGCCTCGCCATACTTCTCGGCCGTCTCGCTCTTGTTCAGGCCCTGCAGCCCGCCGTAGTGGCGCTCGTTCAGACGCCACGTTCGCTCCACCGGGATCCAGAGCTGATCCATCTGGTCGAGCACCGTATTGAGGGTCTTGATGGCGCGCTTCAACACTGAGGTGAAGGCCAGGTCGAACTCGAAGCCTTCCTTCTTGAGCGTGATGCCCGCTTCGATGGCCTCCTGGACGCCCTTCTCGCTGAGATCGACGTCGGTCCAGCCGGTGAAGCGATTTTCCTTGTTCCACGTGCTCTCGCCGTGGCGGATGAGGACTAGCTTGTACATTGAGATTTCTCCGTGAACATGGCCGGCGAGGCAGGCCACACAGGCCTGCCTCGCGCACGGCGGAGTTGTTACTGCTTGAACGCTTTGCGGCCCGCGTAGATCGCGTTGGCGCCCAGTTCCTGCTCGATGCGGATGAGCTGGTTGTACTTGCACAGCCGGTCGGTGCGGCTGGCCGAACCGGTCTTGATCTGGCCGCAGCCAGTGGCGACGGCGAGGTCGGCGATGAAAGAGTCCTCGGTTTCGCCAGAACGGTGGGAGACAACGTTGGTATAACCGGCGCCCGCGGCCATACGCATGGCGTCAAGCGTCTCGGTCAGCGTGCCGATCTGGTTCACCTTGATCAGGATCGAGTTGGCGATGCCCTGCTCAATACCCTTGGCGAGGATCGCCGGGTTGGTAACGAAGATGTCGTCGCCGACGAGCTGAATCTTCTTGCCCAGCGTGTCGGTCATTTTCTTCCAGCCGTCCCAATCGAATTCGGCCATGCCATCTTCAATCGAGATGATCGGGTACTTGGCAACCCAGTCGGCCCAGAATGCGATCATCTCGTCGGAGCTGAGTTCACGCTTGTCGGACTTCTTGAAGACGTACTTTTTCTTGTCCTGGTCGTAGAACTCGCTGGCGGCCGGATCGAGCGCGATCGAGACGTCCTGGCCCGGCTTGTAGCCGGCCTTCTGGATGGCTTCGACAATGACCTCGACGGCCTCTTCGTTCGACTTGAGGTTCGGTGCGAAGCCGCCCTCGTCGCCAACCGACGTCGCATAGCCGCGCTTTTTGAGTACAGTCTTCAGATTGTGGAAGACTTCCGAACCGTAGCGGATGGCGTCGGCGAAGGTCGCAGCGCCGTGCGGAACGATCATGAACTCTTGCGGGTCGACGCAGTTGTCGGCATGCGCGCCGCCGTTGATGATGTTCATCATCGGCACCGGCAGGATGTTGGCATGCACGCCGCCCAGATAGCGGTACAGCGGGATGTAGAGCGCGTCGGCGGCGGCGCGGGCAGAGGCCAGCGAGACGGCGAGGATGGCGTTCGCTCCCAGGCGAGCCTTCGTCGGGGTGCCGTCCAGCTCAATCATGCGCTTGTCGAGCGAGCCCTGGTCGGTCGCGTCATAGCCGAGCAACGCCGGCTCGATCTCATTCTCGACGTTGGCAACGGCCTTCAGCACGCCCTTGCCGAGGTAGCGGCTCTTGTCTCCATCGCGGAGCTCAACGGCTTCGTTTTCGCCAGTGGATGCGCCCGATGGGACAGCCGCGCGTCCGAAACTTCCGTCGGACAGAAAAACATCTGCTTCGACCGTGGGATTGCCGCGCGAGTCAAGAATTTCACGCGCTTTGATTTCAACGATTTCCGTCATATCCAATTGTTTCTCCGGGGATGATATCAGAGGCCAAAGTATTATTCTCTCACAGCCACGCCGGGATGGCCCTTCCCTGGGACCGCCGATCTCCAGATCGGCATCGCTTGCCGCGTGAGCGGCAACTAATCTGCGAGACCCGCCGCACGTTCTCGCGAAGCGGCTGTAAAGAGGTCGTCTCTACCTGCTCGCGAAGATCGCTTTCAGCACCAGGAAGGCGTAAGCCCACAGCAGACCCAGCAGCGCTTTGTATTCCTTATTCCGCTGGTAGATCGCGTAGGAGAACCGCTGAGCGGAACTCGCCCGCGGCAGGCGTGGAAGGAACTGCGGCACCCGCCGCGCATACTCTTCGTACTGGGGAAACAACTTCCGCAGATGTTGTTCTTCCTGCTCGACGACTGGCGTGTAAATCAGCACAAACGCCGCCAGCGTCGCCCACGCGAGCACCGGTTGGGAAGCCGCGATCAGGCATCCGCCAACGGCCACCAGGGTACCCACATAGAGTGGATTTCGTACCCACGCGTAGGGCCCTGAAGTAGTGAGATTCTGGTTCTTTCTCAGATGCCCCGCGGCCCAGGCGCGCAGGACCAGCCCCGACAAGGCCAGTGGCAGCCCGGCCAGAAGGGACAGCGCCGAGGGATGTGCGAACCAGCCGAAGCCGGCGGCCACCACGAGGCCGATCGGCACGCGCAGCTTCTGTACCAGATCGGCATAAGGTTTAGGAAAAAAGGGCATCAGCGCAACAGCTCTCCGGAGGCGCCGCCTTGCGCCCCATGTCTGCAAGTGGCTTCCTGCCGAACTCGCGCCGAATGCTGCAGGCTGTGGAAAAGCGCGGCCGCCACCACCTCCGGCGTCAGCGCCCGCAGCGCCGGATCGATGACGGTTCCACGCTGATAGGTGGTCTTCGCCGACGTGTGCCGGAGTACGGTCAGCGAGCCGCCATACGGCCCGTTGCGCGCCGGATCGGTCGGGCCGAACAAGGCCACTCCCGGTTTGACGAGCGCCGCGGCCAGATGCATCGGCCCCGAGTCGAGTCCGACCACCGCCGTTGCGCGCCGCGTGGCGTCGATCAGTCCCGCGATGCCGGATACATGCACCCAGGCGCCTTCCACCGAGCGCAGAATCACCTCGGCGTTTGGCGCTCCATTCAGCACTAGCGAAAGGCCGAACTCTTCCTTCAGCCGGTGCGCGAGCGGGGCGTAGTTCTCCAGCGGCCACTGCTTGGAGGTCCAGCCGGCCAGTGGCGCGGCCAAGACGAACCGCTCCGGCAACTCGCCTTCCCGCCGGCCCTCGGGCAACGGGAATTCCGCTGGCCCGGGATGGGCGCCGGCCGCGATCGCGAGCGCCATGTTGCGGCCGACTACGTGCGGCTCGGATGTGTTTACGGTATACGAATAGAACAAGGACGCGGGCCATTCGCGGAGCAGCGAGCGGTGAAAGCCGTAGACCGCTTTGCGCCGGGCGATGCGGCTCACGATGGCGCTCTGGATCAGGCCCTGGAAATCGATAGCTACGTCATATCGACGGGCACGCAGCCTCTCGAACGCCTCGCGCCGCGATGCCGCGCTTTTCCGGTCGATGTAGATTGGACGGACATCGAGGGGATTGCCTTCGAGCAGGCCGGCCCACTTTGGATGGACAGCCCACTCGATGACTGATTCCGGCCAGGTGCGCCGCATCAGGGTCACCGCGGGCAAAGCATGGACGATATCCCCCATGGAACCCAGGCGGACGACGAGGATGCGGTACTGCGCCATCAAACGGGGAACCCCGGCCTTAATCCTGCCGGTCGAGAACGTGCTGCAGGAAGCCTGCGCGAAGCACCGAGTCCTCCAATTCGAACTGTAATCTGGCTTCCGGCGCTGGATCGCCATTGCTGAGCAGGACGGTCTCCACGCACTCCAGTCCGGCGACTACGGCGGCGCGTGCGTCGACCGGCAGGATGGCGTCCGGCGGATCGAGCAGTACGACCGTTAAGTGCCCCAACTCCGTTGCCAACGCCTCCAAACGCTCCACATGGAGCGCGAGAAGAGGGTCGAAATATCCGGATACGACGGGTTTCACCGTGGAGGGGTTCCACGCTGACAAATTTACGATCTTGCTTCTGGTGTCCACTTAACTGCCATTTGTAGCAGATCAATCGCCGCTTGGGAAACACTTTCGTGAGGAATCGACGTCATGCAGCGGTGGTCGATGGGACATTCTCGCAGCAGACAGGGCGAACACTCTACAGGATGGCGCACAATTTGCGTCAGCCGGCCGGCTGGCCCGGTGGTCACCGGGTTCGTCGCCCCGAAGATGGCCACCGTCGGCACGCCCAGCGCGGAGGCGATGTGCATCGCGCCGCTATCGTTTGACAGGAACAGCGCGCTGGCCGCCGCGCGCTCGATGAACTCCTCCAGCGTGGTGAGACCGGCGTAATTCACGCATGGGATCCCGCGCGCCGCGATCAGCGTCTTCACCGCTTCGCATAATTCACGTTCGGAGACCGAGCCATGCAGCGCCACCATCGCGTTCATCCGGGCCGCGAGCGTGTACGCCGACTCGGCGAATCGCTCCGGCAGCCAGCGCTTGGCTGTGCCGAAAGCCGCCCCCGGGCTGACGCCGATGACGGGCGTCACGATCCCCTCAGCCGCGAACCGCTGGAGTCCCGCTGAGCGCGCCCGTGGAGCCGAGCGCAACTCCACGATGAGCTCGTCCGGCAGCTTGTCCAGCCACCCCGCACGGCGCAGTAACTCCATGTAATAGAAAGACTCATGGGGCGGGATCGTGCCGGCGCGCGGTCTCTCGATCGAGCGGGTTAACAACGGAGAGCGCATGTCCCGCGCGTACCCGATCCGCTCCGGAATCCCCGCCAGCGCGGTGATCAGCGCTGCGTCGAAGGCGTTCTGCAGCAGCAATGCGCAATCGAAATTGCCGCCGCGAAGTTTGGCCGCGACGTCCTGCCGGTCGCTCCACGCCTGGAGCAGCGAGCCGCGCCGGAATGCGGTGGGCTGATAAGGGATGATCTCGTCGGCAAACGGCTCGTTGCGGTACAGACCCGCCACCCAGGGCCGGGCGAGCACGGCGATGTGCGCCTCCGGGAACCGGTCGCGGATGGCGGCCAGCGCAGGCAGGCTCATTACCGCGTCTCCGACCCAGTTTGTTGCGCGGACCAGAATGCGGCGTGGCCTCAAGGCTCGAATGCTCTCCCACCTACCAGCGTAGAGTACGCGGCGGCGAGTGGGGTGGACGCCCCAGGTCCGCGCGGGTTCCCCTGGACCCGCCTCCGGACAATCAGTGATGGGAAGTGACGAACAATGATGTCCCAGAGGCCGACATGGGCGTCGGCCGCGGACCTGGGGGTCCGCCCCACCACAGGGGTACACGCCCGCACTTCGGCGTCGCGTACCTGAGTATCATCAACGCGCGACACGCAATAGCGGCTAGCATAAGGAGTTGGCGCATTCCTGGCGCCGCTCTGCTGTGATTCATCCCGGAATACGTGAACAATTCCTCGCGCTGACGTCCCATCCGGCGTTCCGGGAACTCGTGCGCCGTTTGAGCGTCGAGCATAGCGGCCGCTCCCAACTTTCCGGCCTCACGACCACGGCCCGGGCGCTTTACCTGAGCCTTCTGGCGCAGGCGTGCGAGCAGCCGTTGCTCGTCGTCACCGAATCGCCGAAGTCCGCCGACCATCTCTTCGAGCTGCTCGAAACTTTCCACCGTCTGCTGCATGCCGGCCGCGGCGCTCTGCCGCCGTTGCTCGTGCCCGCGCTCGATACCCTGCCAGGGCAGGGCCTTTCGCCGCACTACGATCTGAAAGCCGCGCGCGCCGTGGCCTTGGACCGCATGGCTTCCGGCCGCTACTCCATCGCCGTCACGCCGGTCCTGTCGGCCCTGTTGAGAACCGGCGACGAGTCAGCTTACCGCCAACTTGCATTGACCTTGCGGGTGGGGGACGAGATCGGCATGGACGACCTTGCGGCACACCTGGACAGTATCGGCTATCAGCAGCGCGAGCCGGTGGAGATGCTGGGCGAATATTCCATTCGCGGAGGCATCTTCGACGTCTTCCCGGCCGAGGCGAACCAGCCCATTCGCATCGAGTTCTTCGGCGAGAACGTGGAGAGCCTGCGGCGCTTCGATCCTCAGACCCAGCGCAGCGTGTTGCGCGTCGAGGACGTCACGCTGCTGCCGCTCGAAGAGACGCCGCACACGCCCGCCCTGTTGCGTGATCTTGCGGAAAGAACCGGCCGCACGGACATCGTGCCGGGCGAGACCTTTGCCGGATGGGAATTCGCCGTCCCGCTGGTCACTCCGCTGCAGGGTTCGCTGGAAGACCTGGCCCCCAACGCGATCGTGATTTGGGATGAACCGGAGGCGCTCAAACAGGCCGCCGACCGGCTCTGGAAGCGGTTGGATCAACTCGCGCCCCAGGCCGATTGCCCGCCCGAGCAGGTCTTTTTCCATTGGGGCGAATTCGCCGCGCGGCATCCCCAGCGCCGCGAGTTGGAACTGCGCGAACTCTCGCTCGAAGGCTCTGGGCTGCACGAGGCGCACCAGGCCCTGGAGATTGCCTCGCGGCCGCCGTCGGCGTTTCGCAACAACATGAGAGCGGCGGTGGAAGAGGCCCGCTCGCTCGTCGCCGCCGGCTGGCGCGTCGTCTTCTTTGCACCCGCGCAGGGCGAGGTGGAGCGGCTCGCCGATATCTTTGGCGAGTATTCCCTGCCGTACCAGGTGGGCATGGACGTGAAGGACTCCACGCCCGACTATCTGGCCGACCGCGCCTTCATGGCCTCCAGCCTGGCGAGCGTTTACGTGGTGCAGGGTTCGGTGCCGCAGGGTGCGCTGCTGCCCGACGCCAGGCTTGCGATGTTCGGATACCGCGACCTGTTTGAGGTCTCCGAGGAATCGCTCGCGGTCCGGCAGCGGTCGCACGTCGCCCTCTTCACGCCCGAGAGTCTGGACCTCAAACCGGGCGACTACGTGGTCCACGCGCAGCACGGCATCGGCAGGTTCATTGCGCTCAAGCAGATGAAGGCCGGCGATGTCGTCGAGGACTTCATGCTGGTGGAATACGCCGGTGAGTCCAAACTCTACGTTCCGCTGACGCGCCTCGATCTCATCCAGAAATACCGCGGAGCGGGCGAAGCCCCGCCGCCCATCGACAAGCTTGGCGGCGTCTCCTGGGCCAAGACCAAGTCCCGGGTTAAAGCGAAGATGCGCGATATGGCCGAAGAGCTGCTCAAGCTCTACGCCGAGCGCAAAATGGCCGAGGGCTTCGCGTTCTCCGCCGACTCCAACTGGCAGCGCGAGTTCGACGACTCTTTCGAATTCACGCCGACACGGGACCAGTTGCAGGCCGTCAGCGAAATCAAGCGCGACATGGAGAGCGAGAGTCCCATGGACCGTCTGCTCTGTGGCGACGTCGGTTTTGGCAAGACCGAGGTGGCGATGCGCGCGGCATTCAAGGCGCTCGGAGATGGCAAGCAGGTCGCAATCCTTGCGCCCACCACAGTGCTCGCCTTGCAGCACCACGAGTCGTTCGTGCGCCGCTTCGCCGCATTTCCCGTGCGCGTCGAGATGATCAGCCGCTTCCGCTCGCCGAAGGAGATCAAGGCGACGCTGGCCGACCTCGCCGCCGGAAAGGTGGACATCCTGATCGGCACGCACCGCATCCTCTCGAAGGATGTCATATTCCCCGACCTCGGCCTGCTGGTGGTCGACGAGGAGCAACGCTTCGGTGTGCGTCATAAAGAGCGCCTCAAGCAACTCCGCCGCAACCTCGACGTGCTCACGATGTCGGCCACGCCGATTCCGCGCACGCTCCACATGTCGCTGCTCGGGCTGCGCGATATGTCGGTGATCGAGACGCCGCCCAAGGACCGGCTCTCCGTGCAGACCGTGGTGGCGAAGTTCAACGCTGAGCTGATCCGCACCGCCATCGAACAGGAACTGAGCCGCGGAGGCCAGGTGTACTTCGTACATAACCGGGTGGAGACCATCTGGCAGCGCGCGGCATGGATCCAGGAACAGGTGCCCGGGGCGCGTGTCGCCGTTGGCCACGGGCAGATGGGCGAAGACGAGTTGGAGAAGGTGCTGCTGAGCTTCATGCACCGCCAGGCCGACGTTTTCGTCTGCACCACCATCGTCGAAAACGGTCTCGACATTCCGCTGGCCAACACCATGGTCATCGAGAACGCGCAGAACTACGGCCTGAGCGATCTCTATCAGTTGCGAGGCCGCGTGGGCCGCTCAAACCGCCGTGCCTACGCCTATTTGCTCGTCCCGCAAGACGGGGAACTGACCGATGTCGCCCGCAAGCGGCTGGCGGCTCTGAAGGAGTTTTCCGACTTGGGCGCGGGATTCAAGATCGCCGCTCTCGACCTGGAACTGCGCGGGGCAGGGAACCTGCTCGGCGGCGAACAGAGCGGGCACATCGTCTCGGTGGGCTATGA
>Ga0181528_10000145_pt1 | contig 65051 bp, 59 predicted proteins | sample PEATcosm2014_Bin_47_FD_119742 | JGI IMG/M metagenome (GOLD analysis project Ga0181528, IMG submission 119742) | Peatland microbial communities from MTU Mesocosm Facility, Houghton, MI, USA - PEATcosm2014_Bin10_10_metaG | ecosystem: Environmental > Terrestrial > Soil > Wetlands > Peat | place...
ACGTCACGTAACGACCCGCGCCGTACTGACCGGCAGAGTGGCGCCGACGGCAGCAGCCGAGCGGTTCCTGAACGCCGTGCGAAGCGCGAAAGCGCAGGCCGTAGCAGCAAACTAGTTGTAAATATCCGGGCGCACCTGGGAAGAACGAGAGCCTCGGGTGCGCCGGTGGCAGAGAAAAGGTGGAGATATGCTCGGAACTGTATTGATCGTGATTCTGGTGTTAGCGTTGATCGGCGCGCTGCCAAGATGGAACCATAGCAGAAACTGGGGATACGCCCCAACTGGAGGAGTCGGACTGGTTATCGTGATCGTTCTGATTCTGGTTTTGCTTGGACGAATTTAGATAGGTGCGCCACCCTTTCTTTTCCTCACCAAAGGGTGGCGTCAGGCTTCTCTGGGTTCAGCGCTATCATGCCTTGCCCGTCGTTTCGAGAGCCAGCGCGTCCGGGATGGCCGCCTGTGGTACTCGGTTGAAGGGCTTCCAGTTCGCATCCTGAGAGCTTAGTTGTCAAAATGGAATGAGAGACCAACTCGTTTCTTGTTGAGAAACTTATTCGCCGCCCGCTATGTGCGTGTGCCTGTCTGGAACGTCAGCATAAAAATACGGTGCCAGATGGGCATCCATCTCGCTACCCGATCCATCTACTCTGAACACAAGTCCTTGCGAAGGCTGGGGCGCTTCCTACTTACGCTGAATTCGCCTTGGCAGGATCACGAACCTCCAATTGGCACCAGTAGGCTCCCACAAAGCACAATGTTAGAAAGGCGCGAAGAATGTCGATTACAACAAAGGTCAAGAAAACTGGACGACTCTTTCAGGCCACGACAGACTTGGGAAGGGATAAGACAAATCATCAGGAAGCAATCGGCAAAATCCAGCCGGACACAATTTATCAAGGCCGTCTTCTAAATGCATATGACTATTCGAAGCGCTCGCAGATGGTTGAGTACAGCCGCGCAGAGTGGGGAGTCTTTAGAGGGTACGAATTAGAAGAGTTTCACGCGGATTTGAGCCTCGTTCGAGCTAAGTGAACTATTGCTTGCGTGCCGTATCAAAATGGAATCGGCCCAAATTAAAGTTTGGCAGGAGCATCCATTCCGCCGCATCCTTCATCTACCCCTGTGGCACTGCTTCGGCGAGGGCCCTGGCAGAGCACGACAAATTCCTCGAAACCCAGAACATCGGGAAGGAGGGTAACGTACCGATCCTTGAACATTGCATTCAACTTCTTCTCAGCCTTGTTGCCGTTCCCTCGAACGGCGCTTAAATGTCCCCCGAGTAAGGCCCGGGCGTGGTCACCTCGACTACGCCCGTTTCCATGCGAACGCCAAGCGTAACAATGTTGAAGTTGGCCACCACCTCCGCAATTTGTTGCTTCACGGGGATTGGGAACTTCGCTGCATACTGCAGCAACTTGCCCCGATCAAGCCTCTACAGGTCCAGTTCATCGGTGTTGATTATGCTACCTTCTTGTCGCCGCAAACAGACCCAATCCAACAGCGCTTTCTTTGGCTCGGCTATGTTTTATTTGCCGTATCGCGTTCGCTTTTCCTGGAAACTCCAGAAGAGGTTCTTCGATATCTGGTGGAAGCTTATCGATACAGGCTTCGCTAGGAACTCACCAGGCCGTCCGGGGTAACGCAGCTTAGTAGCGTCGAACTTTGCGTCGAAATGCCTGAGTCCCTCAAGACAGTTTCGAGTGACAGGTATGATTCGGGCCTCAGGGTGTTTATTAGCTCTCGCCCTGAAAAATCGGGGACCGATCGATTGATGAACCAAGTCAGCCTCCATGTGAAGCTGGCGAAAAAGACAAAACAAAGAGAACGTTCCTGATAAAATCGGTCCCCGTTGGAGAAACTGCAGCGTCGCTGGCTTATCCACTTGTACGGTGCCGCTCTGCTGGGGACCTTTTCCCATGCACTACTCGATGGTCATAAGGTTCTTCACGCCTTTCACGCCGTTGATATCGTTGACGAGCTTGGCGGCCAGGTCTTTTTCAGCTGCGCTATGCGCCTTGCCACCCAATGTGACTACGCCATTATGCGTAGTCACCGAGGTATCTCGCGCACTGGTCGAGCGGTGATATAGCAATATGACTTTAACTTGAGCGGTAATGGATGCATCGTCAACGTCTTGACCTACCGTTCTCGACGTCTTTTCTCCTGTCACTGTCATTTCATTTCTTACGTCTTTGACTCCCTCCACGCCCTTGGCATATTCAGTCGTCAGGTCTTTTTGAGCCTGACTGGACGCTTCGCCGCGCAAGGTGACAATTCCGTCTTTGACGCCGTTCACTTCAGTTTTGAAGCCGCTCACGCTGTGATGGAACAAGAGCGTGGTTTTCACTTTCATCATGAGCCACGCATCCGAGTCTTGAGAGAGGGGCTCGCCTTTGACTTCCAACTTGTCGTCTACACTCTTAACCCCGGGCAAGCCTGCCACTGACTCGCGGGCTAGTAATTTGTGGGACGACTCGGAGACGGTTCCCGTCAAGGTCACGACGCCGTCCATGGATTGAATTTTAATATCATCAGTCTGGAGGTAGGTCTCGAATGCATACGACTTCCTGGCGGATGATTCAATACGGCGGTCCATCTCGGACGCCTGCACGGGCATGCTGATCGCTAACAGAGCGAGAGAAACTGCCATCAGAACTACACGCTGCATTACCTTCATTTCATTACCCCTGTTCTTAGCTGATATTCGCGTTTTCATGAGGCACCCGAACAGACCGTTGTTCGCTCACGAGCGGCTCATGTACTGGAAAGTGTGCCACCGGAGAACTGTGGGAGGCTGGTCAATAAAGCTCACAGCCTTTTGAGCCAGCGTCGAGGCTGATCCTGAGCGTCGCTCCGCCACATCCTGATTAGTCGCTCGTATCGCATCAGCGTTTGGAGATGTTTCCTGCTGGATTTTTCGACTGTGTGCAAAACAGTACAGATATGATTTTGCGCCTAGATGATTCTTGTAGAAGCAGTGGACGATTGCTTGTTGCTAACGAGGGGATCGGTATCGCAGAATGCGGCTACTCTTCCATGGCCGGATCGAGGAAGAGTAATAGCTAATGAACACCTTTTCCTCTCTACTTCGAGATTGAGGGGCTTGCAATCGAGCGTCGGACGAAAGACTGAAAAGCTGAAGGAACATAGAAGCTAAGAGCCGCCAATTGCCGCCGTGGAAGCTCTAGGTCTCGAAATGCGGTTGCCCGCAACTAAAAGCTCAGGAAGGAGTCTACCGCCCGTGAATTTCGATCTCGACCTACTCCCCGCCAGTCATGCTTACAAGCTTCTGGTCGGCTTGGTTGCGCCGCGGCCAATTGCGCTGATCACTAGCATGGATGAGACCGGCTTGCTCAATGCCGCCCCCTTCAGTGCCTACAATTACCTATGCACGGATCCTCCCATCGTCGGTGTGGGCGTAACCAATCGTCCAGACCGGCAGTTTGTGCCCAAGGATACGGCGCGGAACATTCGGCGGACCGGTGAGTTTGTTGTGAACGTGGTCACGGAAGATATCGCTGAGAAGATGAATTTGTGCGCGACAGATTTTCCGAGGGAAATGAGTGAGGTGGAACTCGCCGGGTTCACCACGGCGCCCTCGCAGAGGGTGAAGCCTCCGCGATTGGCAGAAGCGCACGCCGCGCTGGAGTGCCGAGAATACACGACCATGGAGATTGGGCGGTCGCGCATCATCCTGGGCCTGGTGGTTGCCGTTTACGTGGAAGACCGGTACGTAGATCCCGCCGGGCCCTACATCCAAGCTGAGGAATTGCATGCCATCGGCCGCATGAACGGAGTTGGAAATTATGTGCGCACGCGGGAAGCGTTCATGACAATCCCACGCATCTCGTACGAAGAGTGGAAGATCGGTAAGCGATAACGCGTCGCAATCGCTCTGGACTCGGATGGGGCTCAGAGTCTCTCTTTTGAGCTGAGATCGCGACTTTGCCATGAACAGGTTCTGGTACGCGTTATTTCGCCGGCAACGGCAATCTGGGAAGATATTCGTCCCGAATTCCTGGACGCGTGATGAAAGGAGCTTGGTGCGAGAGATAACCAAGCCCGTGGGCGCAAAGGAAACAGTGCGGCGCAGGCCAGTAACAATTCCTTTGTGCCCGGTATTGCAACCAATATCAGGGACGGCAAGTCCCAGGGGGAATCAGCGATGAAAGCAGTCATAGTGCGTGGCTACGGCGATGTCAGCCAACTCTTCTATGGGTACGTTCCCGATCTTGAGCCGGGGCCGGGAGAGGTATTGGTCAAAATGGCGGCAACCAGCATCAATCCGATTGATTGGAAACTCCGGCGTGGCGACTTAAAAACCCTCATACCCCTGCAGTTCCCGGAGATTCTGGGACGCGACCTCGCGGGCGAAGTGGTCGCGCTGGGAGATGGAGTTACGGTCAGGAAGGCTGGCGAACGTGTGCTCGGCCTCGTGAATCATGCGTATGCAGAATACGTGCTGTGCAAACCAGATGATTTGGCGCTCATGCCCACAGGCATGAGCTTCGCGCAAGCGGCCGCACTTCCCCTTGTAGTACTCACCGGAGCTCAACTTATCGAAAAAGGCGTCCGGCCAAGATCCGGCGAAACGATATTGATCACTGGGGCATTAGGAGGAGTCGGACGGACGGCAGTGCATGTGGCTCGGCTGCATGGCGCGCACGTGATTGCGGGAGTGCGATCTTCGCAAAAGAAAGATGCGGGAGATCTCGGGGCCGACCGCATTGTGGCTCTGGACGACTACGACGACATCGCCAGCCTCAAAGAACTCGACGCTGTTGCCGATACCGTTGGGCACGAAGTGATTGCTTCACTCATTCCGCACATAAAGAAGAATGGAGTGCTGGCAACCGTCCTGGGTAGACCCGAAGCAGCCAACGGGCGCGATCTGCGCGTTGAAGAAATTTGGGCCCAGCCGGATTCCACGAGATTGGAACAACTCGCGCACGCGGTTGCCCTTGGTAAGTTCTCAATTCCCATCCGAAGAGAATTCAAACTCTCAGATATTCGATATGCCTCCCCGGAGGCAGAGAAAGGAGGGATCGGAAAGATCATCCTTGTCGCCTAGGTAATACAAACGCTATCAATAGCCAACTCTTAACCAATATTGCCCTATCGATGAGGATCGAAGCGATGCCAATGGACGGAGGCGGCGAAGGCGGTCTGACGGGCAACGAGGCCAGAGCCCTCCTTGCAAAGTACGGCACAAACGCAATGCCGGACACCATGATCCCACCATGGCGCATGGCTCTGGCCAAATTCTGGGCACCGGTTCCATGGATGCTGGAAGCTGCGATCATCCTTCAGACAGTGCTCCACGAGTATGTCGAGGCCGCGGTCATTGCTGGACTCCTGGTATTCAATGCTGCCCTCGGATTCTTTCAAGAGGGACGTGCACAGGCAACACTCACCGCTCTGAAATCGAGGCTTGCGCTTTCGGCCTCGGTGATGCGTGACGGCGTTTGGAAGAAAATACCCGCCACTGAATTGGTGCCAGGCGACACGATCAAACTGTCACTCGGCGGCGTGGTTGCCGCCGACGTAAAGTTAGTTGCAGGGTCAGTCCTGCTCGACCAGTCCATGCTTACTGGCGAATCTGTCCCAATCGAAGCTGGCGCGAACCTGCAGACATATGCGGGGGCCCTGGTGCGGCGCGGTGAAGCCACGGCTATCGTTACCGCGACAGGAGTGCGCACAAAGTTTGGACGCACGGCGGAACTCGTCCGCACAGCTCATGTCGAGAGCACACAGCAAAAGACCGTCATACGCGTGGTACGAAACCTCGCGATCTTCAATGGCGTCATCATCTTTTTGCTGGTGGCTTACGCCCATGCGCACAGGATGCCGGTGGGTGAAATTATTCCTCTCGTTCTCACCGCGGTCCTGGCGTCGATCCCCGTAGCGTTGCCTGCCACGTTTACGCTTGCAGCGGCAATTGGCGCAAAGGCGTTAGCGCGCTTAGGCGTGCTACCAACGAGGCTGTCCGCCGTGGACGAAGCAGCAACTCTGGACGTTCTTTGCTCGGATAAAACCGGCACTTTAACGTGCAATGAACTGGCGCTAGCCGTCATTCATCCTGAGACCGGCTTCGATGAGGAGCACGTATTGGCCTTGGCCGCACTAGCCAGTTCCATTGGCGGACAAGATCCCGTGGACGCGGCCATCCGGTCTGCCGCCGCGAAAAAGAACACTGCCGATTTGCCAAAGCTTACCAAGTTCGTCCCGTTCGATCCGGCCACCAAGATGTCCGAAGCAGCAGCATTGGATGCGAATGGCGGCGCCGTTCGTGTCGTAAAGGGGGCGTTTGCGGAGGTCATAAAACTAACCGAAGCAGCACCAACGGCAACTGCAACGGCACACGACCTCGAACAGAGGGGATTTCGGGTGCTGGCGATTGCCGTGGGAACTCCAACAGCGATGCGGCTCGTGGGGATGATCGCATTGAGCGATCCGCCTCGCACCGATGCGGCAGAGCTTGTCAAGGAGTTGTATGGCTTGGGCGTGCGTACGGTGATGGTAACTGGCGATGCACCGGCGACGGCGTCGATCATCGCCAAAGCCGTGGGGCTCAAAGGCGCGATCTGTCCGCCAGGACCCATACCAGAGGACGTACTTGCAGAAGAGTTTTCAGTCTTCGCGGGAGTTCTTCCGGAGGATAAGTATCACCTCGTTCAGGCGTTCCAGAAGAGCGGCCACACCGTCGGAATGTGCGGCGATGGGGCCAACGACGCGCCAGCGCTACGGCAGGCGCAGATGGGAATTGCAGTTTCCACGGCCACGGACGTCGCCAAGTCGGCTGCTGGAATCGTACTGACCAAGCCAGGGTTGGAGGGTGTTGTGGCTGCGGTAAAGGAGGGGAGAATCACCTTTCAGCGCATTCTGACATATACCTTGAACTCCGTTACAAAAAAAATTGTGCAGGTGCTCTTCTTGGCGACGGGCCTGCTTATGACTGGGCACGCAATCCTGACGCCCATGTTGATGGTCATCATCATGATCACTGGCGACTTTCTGGGCATGTCTTTGACGACGGACAACGTGCGGCCGTCTCCCAAGCCAAACGCGTGGCGAGTTGGCAACTTGACGATCGCCGGTGTTTTCATGGGTAGCTCCGAACTGGTGTTTTGCACCGCCGTGCTGGCCATCGGAAATTTTCGAATGGGGCTTGGAATCGAGACACTCAGAACTCTTGCCTTCGTGGCCATCGTGTTCGGCAATCAGGCGACGACTTATACAAACAGAACTCGTCAGAACCTGTGGTCCACTCGCCCAAGCACTTGGCTGGTATTTTCTTCGGTTATCGATCTCTTGATCGCCTCAGTCATGGCGAGTTGCGGAATTGCCATGATGCCTCTGCCATTACTCGCCGTGCTCGGAACGCTCGCGGGAGCAGCCGTCTTTGCATTGATCGTAGACATCGTCAAGGTTCCAGTATTCAATCGCCTGAAGATCGCGTAACCGTGACAAACACGTTTGTGGATCTTCACTATGCAACTTGGCGAAGGTTATTTGCCGGAGAGGTGAGCAATTGGGGACAGCTTTCAACGTGGGGCACTGTCATCATCAACGTCCAAGTGCATATTGTGGCCTTGCACGCATCGTACGCTTCAGAACCGGAGAATCACTCCGACATCGAGATTCAAAATCACGCTCGATAAACACTGCGTGGCGACGAAGCGAACGGTTCATTGAATCACTGCGAACGGACGAGTTGTGAGAGATTGCCCGGCAAACAAAACGACTGGATTACCCTTGCGCTTGCTCTGGCCGGTGCAAGGCTGCATCAGAGCGAAAGGAGTTCATGGCTGGGAATAATTCGAACGACAGCATACAAACCGTTACCGGCAGTACATTCAGCCCACTGGTTTTGGAAGGGCAGGGACCAATCGTGGTTGAGTTCATGTCATATGGTTGCGCACATTGCCGCACAATCGAGCCGGTGCTCCAACAGGTGGCCGAGATGGTGAAGCCGAAAGAAAAGTTCTTCCGCGTTAATGTTGCGGTTGAACCGGAACTCGCCGAACGCTACGAAATCCAGGGCACGCCAACTTTGATGATGTTTCTGGACGGAAATGGAGTTGGACGAATCGAGGGACCAAATCCGCAGGTATCGAGCGTCCTGACAGCCGTTAGCCAGCCATACGAGTCATGAAGGAAGGTTCATTCTTGGAGATACCGACGCAAAGGAAGCCGATCCTGTTATTTGACGATGAATGCGCCGTTTGCCGTCACATTGCGCATTGGGTAATCGAGCTGGCACGGAGCAAATCAGGGGAGGACTGCCTCATCGTGCACCCCATTGGTAACGATCCCGAGCTGCTTCGGTCACTCAACCCGGACCTCAATATTTGGGATGCTTATGAGACGATCCATGTCCTGATGCCCGATGGCTCCATGAAACTCGGAGGAGAAGCAATAGCGGAGGTCCTGCGGAATCTACCCAACGGCAAATGGTTCACATGGACCTTGGCCGTCAGCGTGCTTGGATTCCGGCCATTCCAGGCGATGCTCAATTTGGCCTACTCCATTCTGGCGGATGTGCGTCCGCTATTCGGATGTGAGAGTTGCGGCACGCCAGGCGCTTGGGTGAAACCAATCATGTGGGCGCTGCACTGGGCAAAGACCACGTTTGGTGGGAGTCGCCACCCGAGCCCCACAACACATTTCACTTCCCTCCCGACTGCGAGACGTCAGCCAATGCCCGTTACGGGCGAGCGTCCGCCGCAAGCAGGTCTGTTCTAAATCCGGATTTCTAATTTCGCACGACACAAAAGAGGCCTCGGCTCTCTGTGCAGCAGCCAAGGGGCCTCCATCGATGCGCCGCATCGACACAAGCCGTAGAAAGGTTTGCCCACGCAGAGGCGATAAGGAAGTGGAATCTGACAGTGAACGCTTTCTATGCTGCCTCGATCCACTGCTTCAGCTGATCGTGATTCACGAGCCCCGCCTGTTGGAACTGCAGCTTGCCGCCGGAGAAGACGGCAAAGTTCGGAATCCCGCGGACGTTATAGCGGGCGGCAAGTTCCGGGTACTTTTCGGTATCCACCTTCAGCACGATGGCGCGGCCCGCTGTTTCAGCAGCGGTACGCGCCACTTCGGGCGCAGCCGTGCGACAGGGACCGCACCAAGCTGCCCAGAAATCGACAAGGATCGGAAGCGGGGACTCTCGGACCATCTCATCGAAAAGTGCCGTATCTACTTCGATCGGCTCTCGGAACGGCTCCAACTCCGCTTTGCAAGAGCCGCAATGCGCCATATGGTCCAGATGGCGCACGGAAATCCTGTTGTTCTTGCCACACTGACCGCAGCTACGAATAAGTTCCATTCGCGACCTCTTGATTTTGATATCCCCAGAATTGCTGGATGCGATGCCCAACGTAAGGGCACTCTGCTCTCTCGCTGCTCACGCCGTTTACTTTGCAAAGATATGGTGGTCCTGATCGTAACGCCGTTCTGTTTTCCCTGCTCGTTGCGCCGCACCGCTGGCGACGAGATCCAATTGCTTCTGGTCCCTCAACTTCTCAATTTCCGTTGGAATTCTGGAATTAACCAGTTTCGTTGGGTTGATCTGATTGGACATTCTCGTCATCTCCTTGAGGTTCGCAACATCAGAATCCCAGATTTGAAGCTCCGGCGCTGAGCCGTTTTGACCATATTCAAGTGCGCAAGTGCGGGACGGGCAAGGCTTACACGGCCGGAGCAGACGTTGCCTTTGCGAGCGCTCATTCCGGGCCATTCTCGACAATTGTGATGTGCCCGCCGCGTCTCACCATACAGCGGGCGCGAAATTCTCATCACTGCCCCGTCTGCGGGAGCCTGTTTCGTCGTGGGAGAAGAGAAGGGCGGGATCGAGCACCACTTACGACATGCCCATTCGGTCTCCGTTGATAGCGCCATTGTGCTTGCCATTTCGGATGGTTAGTGCTGAAGTAGAGGGGCGGATTCAATCCAGTCAATACCATTTCCGGCGAGCGGATGCCTGCGCATCTGAGTGGTGGCAGACCGGCCTGCAGGTTCATTGCCGCCGGTGCGGCGAAACCGAACCGCCGAGAACCAAAGACTAGAGAGTCGCGAGGAAAACAACTATTCAGATGTCGAGCCTCATCCCATGATGTTCAATAGGGATACAGAAATTTCCTCCGCTCCGGCGATGCCCGTAATGGATGGCCTCCCCGTGCCGCAGAGGTATTGGGCAATGCTCACCATTGCCATTGCGGTAGGAATGACGGTAATCGACGCCTCAGTTGCAAATGTGGCGCTGCCAACCATTGCTCATGAGATAGGCGCCACTCCAGCGGCCTCGATCTGGGTGGTAAACGCTTATCAGTTTGCAATGATGCTGACATTGTTGCCGCTCTCGTCTCTGGGTGACAGCTTCGGTTATCGCAGGGTTTACCAGTCGGGCTTCGTGGTGTTCACGTTGGCCTCGCTCTGCTGTGCAATGTCCCATTCGCTTTTCACGCTAACGCTTGCCCGTTTCATCCAGGGGTTAGGGGCCGCCGGAATCGTCAGCGTGAACACGGCACTGGTTCGTACCATCTTTCCCGCCAAGTTGCTTGGCCGGGGAATGGGTATGAACACCGTGGCCGTTGCAGTTTGTGCGGCCCTGGGGCCGACCGTTGCCTCAGGGATCTTATCAATCGCGCCGTGGCCCTGGTTGTTCGCCGTGAATGTTCCGGTTGGAATCCTTGCACTGGGAATTTCCTTACGCACATTGCCCCGAACGGTCGGCTCCCGGAACCCGTTTGACTTGAGAAGCGCGATCCTCTGTGCATTGACTGTCGGCCTTCTGATCACAAGCGTTGATGCCTACGGGAACGGCGAAGGGGCAGTGGCAGCGGTCGTCGAAATTGTTGGCGGTATCGGGATCGGGGCCGTATTCGTGCGTCGCCAGTTATCCCTGACCGCTCCAATGTTTCCGATCGATCTGTTGCGGCGGCCAGTCTTTGCATTGTCGGTGGCAACTTCAGTTTGCTCTTTTGCGGCACAGATGTTGGCTTACACGAGCTTGCCCTTTTATTTGCAGAACGTGCTCGACCGAACCCAGGTCCAGAGCGGCCTCCTAATCACTCCCTGGCCGGTTGGCACTCTCATTGCTGCTCCTATCGCAGGTTATTTGGCTGACCGTTATTCTGCCGGTATTTTGGCGAGCATAGGGCTGGGCATGCTTACCGTCGGTTTGTTATCGCTGGCAATGCTTTCGCCCCACCCGACCGACCAGGCCATTATTTGGCGAATGGCCCTTTGTGGATTTGGTTTCGGATTTTTCCAGGCCCCCAACGCACGGGAAATTCTCTCCGCCGCGCCAAAGGAGAGAAGTGGCGGGGCCAGCGGCATGGTGGGAACTGCCCGCCTGACAGGGCAGACGATCGGAGCGGCCATGGTCGCGCTGATTTTTAACATGTTTTCCAACTCCAGCATCGGCAACAAAGCAGCGCTCATCATTGGTGCCTGCTTTGCGGTTGGCGCGGCTATTGTGAGTTGCCTGCGAATTGGACGCCCTCGCGGCCGGAGCGCATACGCGCCGACCCATTGACCCAGCGTGGCGTTAAGGCAGTTCCAGAGTTGCCATACCCGTATAGATCAGGCGTGTTTTCAGGGTGTCATTCCGAGCCTTTCGAGGAATGGCACCCTATAAAAATCGAGAACCAAACCAGGCATCAAACCCACGATTTTCCTGTACTTTTTTCAAGATTATATATTATATATATTTGATCGAAGGAGAATCGCTATGAGTGAGAAGTGGAGATCGGATCTCTGGTGGACAAGCAGCGTGAATTTCCTGCCCGAAGTCCGAGACCAATTTAGCTTGCCCAACGAAGTCCAGATTCATGACGCAACATTGCGGGATGGAGAGCAGACCCCCGGGATCGTATTGCGAAAAGACGACAAGATCAGAATCGCTGAATTACTGGATGACATCGGCGTTCACCGGATTGAAGCCGGGATGCCGGCGGTTTCCTCCGAAGACGCAGAGGCCGTCCATGAGATTTCGAAGCGAGTCAAGAAAGCAAAGGTTTACGCATTCGTGCGGGCAATGGAAAAGGACATCGAGTTTGCCCATAAATGCGGCGCATCCGGCGTGATTATCGAAGTGCCGGTAGGTCAACCTAAGCTCGAGTACCAGTTCAAATGGACGATGGATCACGTTCTGGCGCAAAGCCTCAAGGCTATAAAGCGCTCGAAAGAACTCGGCCTCCATACCGTTTTCTTCCCCTATGACACGACACGCGCAGTCGTGGCCGATTTCAAACAACTGCTGGTTCGCATTATGGAAGAAGCGCCGCCGGACTCGGTTGGAGTCATCGACACGACAGGCTGCGCGATTCCCGCAGCCATAAAGTACCTAGTGACGATGGTACGGAACGTCACCAAACTCCCGGTTGAGATCCACACTCACAATGACATCGGCATGGCGGTGGCAAACGAGATGGCAGCCGTCGAAGTCGGCGCAACTGTTGTGCATACCTGCATCAACGGCCTTGGCGAGAGAACGGGAAACGCCGCGCTGGAAGAGGTCGCGGTAGCGCTGAAAACTCTGTACGGCTATGAGTGGGGATTCAAGTTCGAGAAGCTTGCCGCGATGTCTGCTGTGGTTCAGGAACTGACGAACTTTCCGCTCCCTCCCAACAAGCCCATCGTGGGATCGGGAAATTTCACCAGGGAATCGGGCATCGGCATTGACATGGTTCTCAAGCAGCCGTTGGCAATGTTCTCGATGAATCCTGAATTTGTAGGCCAGCAGCCCAAGGTAGTGTTGGGCAAGAAGAGTGGATACGCATCCGTGACCACGAAGATGAAGGAATTGGGCATGGTGTATCCGGAGAACAAGGAACGCTTCGACGTGATCTTGCAGAAGGTAAAACAACTCGGCATGTCCAAGAAGGGACTGCTGACAAATACCGAGTTCAAGGCGATCGTCGAGGAAGTTCTGGGCTGAACGGAGGGTAAGTGCTGAAACTGGTAAGAGAATACTCCACGAAGGCTGAGCTGGTTTATAAGACCCTACTGGACGCCATCGTGGCAAGTAAGTTGACTCCCGGCACGCGGTTGATCGTCAGGGAGATTGCCGATCAATTATCGGTGAGCGATATACCTGTGCGCGAAGCGCTGAAGATGCTTGAAGCCACCGGACTTATCCAGACGCGGCCATATGTAGGTTCGGTGGTGACAACTCCTTCTCCGGAGTGGATCGAGGAAGTATTCGTGATGCGGGCTGCCCTTGAGAGCATGGCGATTCGTACTTCACTGCCCTTTCTGGAAGACGCGGACATCGAAGAAATCATGGCCATCGACATAAAGATGAAGCATGCCGCCATGGCGGCAGACCTGGCCGAGTATGCGCGTTTGAACCGGGAGTTTCACAAGGCGGTGATGGCCAAGTCTCCCTATCCCGCCCTGCTCAGTATGATCGACGATCTGTTGGTCAAGTCGCAGTATGGGCGGGCGATTTTCAATTTGAAGCCTGCGACGGTGAAAATCTCGGACTCAGAGCATGATCGTCTGATCGAGGCAATCCGTTCACGGAACGGCACCAAAGCGGAGGCGATTACGCGCGATCACCGCCTCCGGGTAGGGAAAGAATTGGCTGAGGTCGTCCGCTCCGGAAACTACAAATCGCCCGAGAAACATGAGAGGAGCAAGCGTGTACAAGTTCATTGATCTAAGCGTTTCCCACATAAACGGAGCTACCGAGCCGTTCCCTCCAAAGATTGAGCACTCCGGCCATGCCGCGGGAGCGGAGCGGTTGGCCAAGATGGCGGGCATTGAAGCGTCTGACTTTCCCGACTCCATGGCATTGGCAACGGACTGGATCTACGGTAGCGCCCATTCGGGCACGCACGTGGACAGCCCGCTCCACTATGGACCGATGTGCGAAGGAAAACCTTCCCGAAGCATCGACCAGATTCCACTCGAGTGGTGCTATGGGCCGGGCGTTGTCCTCGACATGCGCCACAAGGCCCCCGGCACGGAAATCACTATTGACGACATGAAGACTGCTTTGGAAAAGATTGGCCATACGCTGAAGGCGGGCGACATTGTTTTGCTCCACACGGGTTGCGACAAGTATTGGGGCACTGACACCGCAACCTACCTGGCAATGCAATCCGGTCTGGGCATAGCCGGACTGGATTGGCTGCTTGATCAGGGCATCCGCTGTATCGGCATCGATGCCTGGACCCTCGACCGACCCGTGGGCGCAATGGTGGATTCCTACAAAAAGACAAAAGACAAGAATGAGCTTTGGCCCACGCACATTCACGGGCGTAAGCGTGAGTATTTGCAAATCGAAAAGATGGCGAACCTTGATCAGTTGCCGAAGCCGTACGGATTCATGGTGATGGCATTGCCCGTGAAGTTCGATCAATGTAGTGCCGCATGGTGCCGGGCCGCCGCCGTTTTTGAAGAGTAAGGCTAAACGAAGCACAACCAGACTTATTTTCCGATCTGGAGACTTTCGAGGAATAGAGAATATGACCACCGAGTCTGCCAACACGTTCACGATTCGCGAGCTATTTGCAAAGCTCGAAAATTCGCCTCTTACCAAGAATCACTACAAGCTTGTCACTGCGGCTGTTCTGGGAGACATGCTGGAGTTCTTCGACTATTGGATTATCGGCTTCGTCCTGGCTTTCATTGTTGTTCCGTGGCACCTGAGTTTCGGTGCTACTGCCATGGTATTGCTCAGCGCTGGAGTTGGAAGTTTGTTAGGCGCATTTTTCTTCGGCTATCTGGCTGACCGCATCGGCAGAATGCCTGTGCTCCTGATTACGACCGCGGCTTTCACCATACCCAGCGGCATTTTGTATTTCACCCCGGAAGGCAGTTGGATTTTTCTCACGGTGTTCCGTTTCCTGGTGGGCTTTGGCGTAGGCGGGCTGTACTCGGTCGATCTGCCATTGGTTCAGGAGTTTGTGCCATCCCGATATCGCGGCGTCATGGGCGGGGTTGTGACCGCCATGATTCCCGCGGGAAGTTTGCTGGGAGGTATATGCTCCGGCTATCTAACCCCGATGATCGGCTGGAGAGGTCTATTCCTAATTGGATTGGTGCCTGCGCTCATCTCGCTGCTTTTCAGGTTCTGGATGCGCGAGTCTCCCCGCTGGCTAATTAAACAGGGACGCTACCGGGATGCGGTAAATTCGGTGAACTGGATCACCGGACTGAACATCGATTACCGCAACCTCGTTGTGACTGCCGCGGACAGGCTTGAAGAAAAGACGGTGTCGTTCTTTGAGATTTTCAAGTGCCGGCGAAGCGTAGCCGTTACCTGGATATCCGGCTTCCTTCAGGCTGTGGTGGATTACGGATTCACCCTTTGGGCTCCGACGCTGCTGGTATTGGTGTTGAAAGTTACGCCCGTGCAGGCGGCCAAGATGTTCATCGTGTTGCCGATCTCAAGTATCATCGCAAAATTTACATGGGCATTCCTGTCGGAGAAACTTGGCCGCCGTGTCTGCGGAATGATGGTGGGAACCGGGACCCTGATTTTCTGTCTCATCATCTCCCGCTTCTGGAATGCGCACTTGGGAAATGTTCCCGTAATCTACCTCGCATTTATCGCCGTGTACGGATTTGTGGGCGGCGGATGGGCCGTCACCGGACCGTACGCGACCGAGGTATGGCCGCAGCGCCTACGGGCCACCGGAATGGGTTCAGCCTACGGTATTGCCGGACTGGGAAGAATACTCGGGCCGGTCGTGCTGTCTTTCTTTGCCGGCAGCGCGAACCTGGTTTCTCCAAAAGCCACTACCGGCGCAATTGGGGCGGCTTACCTCTTCTATGCGATGTGCGGCGTGGGCCTTATCGTAACCTTCTATTTCGGCTTTGAAACCCGTAATAAGTCGATGGCGGAAATCGAAGAAATGGTCACTTCCCGCAAACCGCTGCTGAGCACTGTGGCCCATGGCGATTAGAGGCGTGCATCTTCGCAGAAAATATATGCCCCACCATTGTCCGCGCTCTTTGCCGACAGGGTGGGGCTTCCGCTTTACAGGTACTTTACAGATGCTTTGCGCGTGACGCCGCCAAAGCCGGAATGAGCGCTCATCGTCCGACCGGCATCGGGGAGACATGGTTCGGGTAGCCCAACTAGGCCCGGTTTTCCCTCTCTAGTTCGATGCACGCGGTTCCTCGCCGTGAGCCGACACCGCACTCCACCGCCGTGAATAAACCTCTGGGGCGACGCTCGTTTCGCGTGTTCCGATGCTCATTGGGGATACTTTTTCGGGTTGAATCGCGTGAGCATCCGCGATATCTAACCGGGAACATGCAGCCAGAGTTTCCCACAGAATCTTGATGTCGCCCAGAAACGTTTGGTGTCTTAGATACTCTTTCTGCAGGCGGATTTTATCCGGCATGATCCGCCGGAAATAGAAGTCCACCGGGTCGCTGCAGGCCCCAAGTATTTCAGACTCATGACGGTACTTGATAGAGGCGGCATCGGTCACGCCGGGACGTGCGTCGCGCAGGATTACTCGATAGTCTTCGCAAAATCTCATCACCGCCGATTCCAGTAGCGGCCGGGGACCGACAAACGTCATTTCCCCAATCAGGATGTTCCAGAGCTGGGGAATTTCATCAAGCTTGGTAACCCGCAGAAGCTTGCCAATGCGCGTCACTCTACCGTCGTCTGCCATGGTAATGTCCCCAGGCGCGCGATTGAAGAACATAGTTCGAAATTTATACATCGTGAACCTGCGAAGTCCCTTGCCGATTCGCTTCTGGCAAAAAAATACGGGGCCTTCCGAGTCCAACTTAATCATGATCGGAATAACAATGAATACGGGACTGAGAAAGATGAATCCCACCAAGGAGAGAGCTACGTCAAACGCGCGCTTTAACATGATAGAAGCAGACCTTTCACCCCTTTCATCCAGGTTCCGCCCGCCAGCGCCGGCTGCGCCTGAAAGAGCGGCTCCCGAGCGAAGGAGCACGGACAAATTGAATGAATTCAGAGCGCGTTGCGGAAAGGCACAACGGCGGTTACTGGAAGATGGGAGTGTTCGCGGAAAACTCACTTTGATGCAGTGAAATAGTTGCGCATGATTCTTCGCATTTCATCCAGGCTTGGAACATCAGCAAAGACCAGACCTTGTCGGTGAGACCTCCGTCGCCCGAGAGAAAGTTGTGCCACACCGTCTGAACGGCCCACCGGTTCAGCCATTCCCCATGGGGCGAGCCGTCTCCGATCAAATCCTCCGCCCAATCTCGTAACGGTCCTCTGAGCCATGATGTGAGCGGAATCGCGAAACCCATCTTGGGCCGCATCGTAAGCTCAGGCGGAATGTACCGGTCCATGACTCGACGAACGATCCACTTTCCAACCCCATTGCGAATTTTGAAGCGCAGCGGCAAGGTGCGGGCAAACTCCACTACGCTGGAATCGAGGAATGGGTTTCGAACTTCGAGGCCAGCCGCCATGCTTGCCCTGTCAACCTTGACCATAATGTCGTTGTGCATGTAGAACTGCGCATCGGCAAGCATCATGGACGTTGCAGGATCTTCTTCGTCGAACCAATCGCGCGCGTTGGGGGGAGTCCAATCAATTTGGTGTTCCGGGTTCAAAATGTCCGATGGGTTCTGCCAATAGGAAATCAAACCAAGATACAAATTCGACGAATTGTCCGCCTCGAGTGCACGGCCAATCTTGTGTACTTTCTCCGGCAGATTCGCCAAGTGGAAGCGGCGCGGAACGATGGCTCCAAAGGTCCGCATCGCGTCGTCCCATCGAGCCGGATTGAGGCCTGCAAGCACTCGTGCGGCCTGGCTCCTGACAGCCATGGGCAACTTCCGAACGATGGGCCACAGGGAAGCCGCCATAATGTGCCGGTTGTAGCCGCCGAACATCTCGTCGCCGCCATCCCCCGAGAGAGCAACCGTGACGTGGTTACGCGCCAGCCGCGAGACCAGCAAAGTCGGAATCGCAGAAGAATCCGCGAACGGTTCATCGAAGATTGCGGGCAGTTCCACAACCGCGTTCATGGCCTGGGCCGGTGTCAAAAGCCGCGACGTATGTTCGGTGCCGAGGTGTTTTGCCACCAACCCGGCAAACTTCGATTCATCGTATTCAGCGGAACTCATGCCAATCGAGAACGTGCGGATTGGGATCGAGCTTTGCGCCTGCGCCAGCGCGGTGACCGTCGATGAGTCCACACCCCCGGAGAGGAACAGCCCCACAGGCACATCGGAGGCAATCATCCGCTGTCGAGTCGAGTTTCGCAGACGGGCATCCAGATCATCGATCGCCTCATGGTCGCTGCCTTCAAATGGCGAGGCCCGGCCGGAACGCACAAGTTTGGTGAGCGACCAGTATTCGTGCGGTTCGCGCTCCGCGCCATCTTGCGAAATTCGCAGCCATGAGGCAGCAGGCAGTTTTTTCACGCCGCGATAAATTGAGAGTGGTGCCGGAACATTGCCAAACCGGAAATACGCGGAGACCGCATTGCATGCAATTTCAGGATGGAAGTCAGGATGTGCGCGGAAAGCTTTGAGCTCGGATGCAAACATAACGGTCGCTCCGAAATGGCCATAGTAAAGAGGCTTCTTGCCTAGGCGGTCGCGCACCAGCCAGAGCGCGCGTTCGTGGCGATCCCATGCGGCAATGGCAAACATCCCTTCCATGCGCACAACGGATGCTTCCACGCCCCAACGATCAAAGGCCGCTAGAATCACTTCCGTATCGGAGCCACCCCTTAGGCGCAGCTCGCCTCCGGACTCATGCTGCAATTCACTCTGGATCGCCAGATAGTTGTAGATTTCGCCATTGAATGCAATGACGAAGCGGCCTGCACCGGAGATCATCGGCTGATGTCCGGCCATCGACAAATCAAGAATAGAAAGACGCCGATGCCCGAGCGCGATGCCGCTGTCCTCTTCCGCCGAAGTACCCCGATCGTCGGGGCCGCGGTGGGCGAGGCGATCCGCCATCGCGCCGACGATCGATTGCATGTCCGCGGAACGGCGCGAGTTGTCCCGGTCAAAGTAACCAACAATGCCGCACATTATGACCTCGGTGGCCCGGTAAGAGCCGTTTGCCGGGAGCGGAAATCGGAATTAATGAGCCGCATCCAGGCCGAAAATCCTCGCTCCAGTGAGTAGCGTTCGCGGGCCGTGACAGCGCCGTTCCGGCCCAGTTCGCGGCGCAGCGTTTCAGAGACGATCAAGCGCTCCAAAGCCTGATACCACTCTTCCGGTCCGTCAGCCAGAAAACCGTCGCGGCCTTCGCCGATAATGTCGCAATTGGCTCCAACCGGAGATGCGACCACGGGAAGCCCAGCGGCCATGCATTGAATAAGCTTCAGTCCGCACTTACCGCGGGTGAACTCGGTATCGGGAAGCGGCATGATTCCAATGTCGCACTCGGCCAGCAGGCGCGCTTCGCTGGCCTCGGCCCACGACAGCACTTCTGCAAACGGAAGCTCCCCGCAAAGACCGCGATCAGCTCCAATCAGGCGCAATTGGAGATTGCCGTATTTCGCTTTAAGCTCGGCTAGCACTGGCGCAAGCGGCTTCAGGAAGGCGGCTGTGACGGGAGTTCCAATCCACGCCAGCCTGACTCCTTGAGGCACCGAATAATCTTGTTTAGCCGTGTAACGAGCCAGATCCACTACGGTCGGAATCACATGCACGTTGCGGTTATGCCTGGACGCAAAATCCCGGAGATGACGGTTGCCCACGACCACGGCTTCGGCGCTACCCATCAGCTCCGGAATTCGGTTTCGCAACATCGGGATATGGCGATATTTGAAGTACGCCGCATCGTCATAATCAACAATCAAACGGGCACAGCGGCTGGCCGCCAGAAGTTCGGCGGCAACCGGGAAATACGGAAAGAACTCCTGATCGCAGAGCACAATATCGTATTTGTTCAACCCGTGCAGATGCGCCGCCCGGCGAATATACCCGCGCGCAACCTCCATCGGATTGCGACGTCCGGTCGAATAGAGCGCAGCCAGGTAAGCGTCGTCGAGCATGGGACGAACTTCGACTTGATGGCCGGCGGATTCGAGACGTGGAATGTATTGCAGCAAGCGATAGCGGCTGTTCGCTCCCATCTGCCCATAGCGGGTCAGCATCATGATTCGCATATCAGCTATCTACCCTTCGCCCCAGAAGTAGTCCGCGATACCACGCGAGGTCGCTCGTCTTCAGCAGGACCAATGAACGCACGCTGATGTCAGACAGTCTCGAATATCTGTGCAGATAGAGTCCCGCGTTGAGAAAATAGGAGAGAGACGTCACCGTTGCGGCACCCGTCATGCCAAAGCGCGGAATTGCCCACCAGCATCCCAGCAGCGAGAACCCCAGCGCGGCGACGGCGGGAAGGACGGTCTTAAACGGTTGGCCCCGGCCATTCAGGTCGCTGGCCAGAACCTTGAAGATGCTGGCAATCACCGTACCGGGCAACAGAATCCAGATCACGGGAATGGCCTCGCGGAATCCCGGCAGCAAGCGCGGAATCACCAGCGTGCTCAGGGTTGCGAGCGTAACCGAGAGCAGCGCCGTCACGGCAATGCTGGCGCGGCAGAATGCGGAGGTGATACGGTTTGCGTCCGCTTCCGTGGAGTCCGCAATATGCGGCAACAAAACCTGCGACACCGCTTGCGGAACGTACCATAGCAACTCGACGATTCCGATCGCCAGGGAGTAGACGCCGAGGTCGCGCACGGAGAGCAACCACATAATGAGAACCACGTCTGTGCGGTGTTGCATGTACTGCAGCACGGCTCCGAAGTGCGACCTCCATCCAAAGCTGAATGCCTGCTGTAGGAATCGCGCCCGGGGAAACTTCCAGACGTTCACGGTTCCGGCCAGCACAAACAGCGCGAACACCGCCGGCAGGCATACTCCCGCAATCCATGACGCAGTCAGCCATCGCAACTCGGTGACGTGAGAGAACCGGAGTCCGCACAGCAATACTGCAAACAAACACGACTGGGAGGCTCGAAGCAGGTTGTACGGAATGATTTCTCCCGTGGCGAGGTAGAAGTAACTCAGGTTCCAAACCAGCGTGTACGCCGGAACCGCGGCGAATGCCAGCAGTAACGGACCGCTCCAGCCGCTAAGATGCATCGGGCCGGTGCGAGACAACCCAAGCATCAACACTGGCACGCAGCCAAGCAGCAGGCTGGGCCATAGGAGTACGTTTGCCATCTCCTCCACGCTGCATTTTTCTTCATGTCTGAATAGAAATACCGCGGCGGGTCCAAGTCCAAAATTTGCCATCACGAGCGCCGCCGATGAGAAGAGCTGCATCGTGTAGATGATCCCCTTGCCATAAGGGCCGCCAAGACTTGCGATCAGGAAATTGCTCAGCACGCCCGCCAGAAGGGTAAATACTTGCGCGGCAAGGACGCTCGATGAGTCCATGACAATGCTGTGCGACTTTCTCTCCGCCCAGGAAGCTGTTTCTAATGCAGCCGTCATCGAGTTTCTGCTACTTTCCACCGGAAACCACCCCCTCGGCGCAGCCGCCATAGCGGTTGGCCTGAATTAGGCAACTTGCGCGCAAACCGGCAAGGACCATGGAATCAGAAATCCGCAGACCCACAAAAGGCAGAGCCAAGCAGCGCAAGAGAGTTTGGCAGTCTGGGAATGGATGGTCGCTGGCTTCCTTTCAGTGCTTCCAGATATCGATGCGAATCGCGGCGGGCGCTGGATCAACGGTTGCGCTTGCCGTGGCGTTGCAGCCTCGGATGCTGACCGAGTCCTGGGCACCGGCCCAGGCAAACCATGTGACGCCGTCGATGGACCCGAGAACGTTGGGTATACCCAGTGCAACGGTGTCGCCGTCAGAAGCGCCGGGAACTACTACTGTCTGAGTTAGGCAGGCGTTCGGCGGAAAGGAATCGAAATCGATCATGGGCGCCTGGGAGAGATGGTTGACAATCGGCGTTCCGCCTCCAATCGCCAATGAAGCGGTCGAGGCTGCGCCGGAATTTAACGTAGTTGCGCTGAGCGTTCCCACGGTTGCCGAAGCGGAGCTCAGAGATGGCGTTGTGATGGCCGTGGCGTTGAGCAATGCCGCCGTCAAGGTTCCGCTGGAATGGATGTCGACGGCTACCAGCGGACCAGTCAGAGTCAGACCGCCTGAGGTCAATGCTGCAGTTGTCATGCTGCCGGTTGCGAGTGCCGTTGTGGTCACGGTCGATGCCGTAACGGCACCGCCGTTGCTAACCGTGAACTGCCCACCTGAGCCGACCGACAACATGGCTGTGTCCGATGTATTCCCAACCGATACGTTGCCATCGGGAAACACCGTCAGGCGTGGCGCGTTACCCGCCAACAGGTTCACCGGCGTTGTGCTGGTTGAGCCGAAATTCACGGACCCCGTTCCATTGGAATCCGCAGTCACCGTGGCTTGTACGGTTGCGTAATTCAAGACAAGGTTGGTAGCGGTACTGCCATTGGTCAAGGAAGCGCGAGTCACCTCGGAGTTGTATGCGCCCCATTGAAAGTTGAATGCGTCTCCCGGCGCCCGAACCTGGAAAACCAAGGGCCCATGGCTGGTGTGTGAAAATCGGTCAGAGGCAAGTACCGTGTAGCTGTTACTGCCCCCGCCTCTGTCAAACGAAGTGGCATAAAGGCCGCCGCTATCGATCTCGTCTCCAACCCAGAAACGCGCCGGAGTTTCAGGTCCAGTCAATCGGTGGTTGAAGTGAACCGAGAAATCCTGGGACCAGACTTCAATCACGCCGGGGTACTCGATTGCCATGCCGTAGGTGTACGGTACGATGAGGAAATCCTTTGCACCTGCCGTATCTGGAGTGGAGCGGGAGAGGCGGAAGTGCGCTTGCTGTCCAGCCTGCCCAATGGACGATTGCACGCTGTCAAGATTGTCAGGTATGATCGCGGCCTGCCCGTAGATGGAAGGCGATGCGCCCACGGTGAAGGTTTGATCGCTAACCAGATTCTGCACCTCCTGATTGGCACTGAACGCTCCTGCCGGCAATGCCGTTGTCTGGGTCGTGCCGTCTGGGAAGGTGAGTCCGTTTCCCGGACCTGAGATCTTGACCCCGCCAGCCACCTCCAAGGTTGCCGAGGGCTCGGGAGTGGCGATGCCTACGTTGCCCGAATCGGTGATGCGCATACGCTCGGTGATTCCTGAAGTCACAAGCCTGATCGCTTTCCCCGGCGAATCCGAGGCAAAGAACGGTCCCACAAGGTCCTGACCGAAGCGCCCGCTGGAGGCTACCCCAGTGAACTCTATTTGGTGCGTGGTCTGCCCGATCAGGCGCAGGCTTCCGTTGACCTGCAGCGCTTGAGTAGGACTCGTCGTACCGATCCCAACCAACCCATTGGATTCGTAAATCGCGGAGTTCACCAACTGTCCGCCCGAACCAACTTTGGGAATGGCGTTGAGGGTGACGCTTCCGCTCGACGGATTTTGAGACGATGAACTCTGCCATGCCGATAAGTCTTCTGGCAATTGACTCTGCAAGACAAAGTCGCCCGGCACATGCCCTCCCAGGCGATCCGCATTGGAGGAGGCTATCGCATAAGGCACGCCGATAAGGGAGACACGGGGAAGTTCCAATTCGTTCTGAATCTGCACACCGAGCCAGCGCTGTTCCGAGGTCGGAAACAGACTGGCGGAAAGACTGTTCATAGCGCCGAGCACAACCACGTAACGACCGGCCTCATCAAGGGTGATGCTCTGCTGTTCCGACCAGATTGCAGTGCCGCCAAACTGGCCGGCATAGAGCGAGAAGGTAATCGTAAACAAACCGCTGCGAGGAATGCCCGAGCTATCAAGCACCTGGCCAAAATATCTCATCATGCTGGTTGGAGTGACGGCAGCCGGGGGCACGGATTGGGCCGCTAGTAATCCCGCCATCAGTCCGAATACAAGCCAGAACCGCAGCCGGGAAACCATGAATCGCATTCGATGGTGTTTCATTTTCCTATACCTCCATAGCTTTGCGGGTTGGACCCTGAATGAAGGCAGCGATGGCGGCGCCAGCGGCGAGAAAGAACCAGGCGGGGCCTTGGGTCAGGTGATTGACCATAATGCTCAGCGCGAAACAGAAGCAAAGCAGGGCCGTTGCATAGGCGCTATAGAAGCCGCGGACTCGGAGCATTCGAAAATACATGGCAGATGCCAGCAGACCGGCAATCGCCGGGCCGATCAGCACACCGGCAACGCCGAAATCGGTGTAGAACTGGTGCAGCCAGGTGAATGTGTTCGCCTCGAATGGAATAGACACAAACTCGGCGACGATGGCCGGTGGTCGCATGGTCGGATCAACCAGGTTGAGCAGCTTGAACGCGGGATAGAATGTCATCGCGCCGTGAGTAGCTCGCGGGGCCGTGTCGAGATAGGCTTGCAGGGCTGGGAAACCCGAGGTCGCATACATATAAGCAGGCAGCAGCGCAACCGTCGCGGTCCTCACATTTGCAGCCTCCATCAGCGACGGGGAGTTCTCCGCTACCTTGCCGAGCCACATCGCAACCGCGATGAACTGGGCTAGAAGGAGCGCCCCTCCTGCGGCCAGCGCTGCCAGAATCTTCTTCGCTTGGAGTTTCACCGAAAATGAGAGGAGAAACCCCGCCCACAGCACCGCATAGAAGAACCTGGTCCGGTCTTCCATCAACAGCACGGCCACGACGCTGAAGATCAGCACCATCCAGACAAGGCGCCTTTTGCGGCCCTGCAACGCGAATAGGTACAGCGAGGCGAGCACGACGTTCGAGACGTTCAGCCAGTTGAAGGGCTTGATGCCTTCGTTCACTTCGCCCCCGGCGGCCATCGCCTGCCTGATCTCGTGAGGAGCTTCAACGTATTTTGCGAGACCGAGCGTAGACTGCACGGAATGCAGAAAGGTGGCCAGCCCAATGACTCCGAGCACGAAGCAAACCACAATCACGAGATGGAGCCGCTCCTGGGAGATACCTTGGTGCAGCTTGTCCAAGCTCGCGATCTCGCGCGGATTCCAGGCCAGATAGGGAATCAGCCAGCCCGCGCCAAAGGCGGCTAGGCTCGCGCCGATCAGCAGCCAGGTTGATTGCAGCACCGGAGCGTATGCAATCCACCCTGCGTGATATAAGGCAAGCGCGGCGAACCATGCGACGTAGAAGACGCTGAAGGGCGAGATGAAATTCGCAAAATACGTTCGCGATATCCACACGGCGAGCGCGGCCAGTGCGATGCATGCCAACATGGGAATCCAGTTCATGGCCGCTGTGCTGAAGCCGGATGGCGCATACGGCGAAGATCGGGCCGCCAAAGATCGGCGGCAATTCGTATTCCCAGTTGCTTCCACCGGCTTTCTGAACCGGAGTGGCGCCAGGTTGCCGACGCCATGATCGCTATGGTTCCTGCGCTGAAGCCGCAAGCCGTGCAGAGCAGGAAGAGGATGCCGAGCTGAGGACTCGACTTGCGCTCCGGTACTTTGCCGGGGTCAACAACCCTGAGCCGCGGGGTAGCCTTTACCTCTTCCAGCTTTGAAATCTCATACTGCTTTACCAGCGCTTCGTACACTCCCTCCTGCAGCTTGACCTCGCGGAACATGTCCGCATACGTAGCTCCCAGCGTCGGCAGCTTCGAGAGAGCGAAATAGTCCGGGCCCTCGCCATCGCTTGCCCCTACGTTCAGCTTCGCCATCGATGTCTTGAGCGAGACTACCTTGGCTTCGAGGCTTTTCACGCGCGGGTGCTCGGGACCATAGATCTCGCGCAGTCCCTGTAACTCGGATTGGGAAGCTATCAATTCGCCTTGTATTTTGCCGGTCACCTCAAACGCGGCCTTCCCCTGCTCCCTGATATCGAGCGCCGAATTCTTGCTGGAAAACCGGGCAAGCTGTTTTTCCGCGTCGAGCAGGTTGTTGCGGACGAGGGCAATTCTCTGTTCGAGAAATTCCCGCTCACGATGCGCGCTCGAAGTGTTAAGCAACTGCATCCGTTTATCCGCTTCTTCGGCGTATGTATTGGCCATGGCGGCGGCGCGCTGCGGATCGTGGTCGATCACCGTAACCACGACGATTCCGCTCTTCTTGTCTTCGGAGATGACCGTACAGTCGGCCAGCTTCGCGCGTGCCGCGCCGTAATCCCGCAGGTAGTAAACCTTGCGCAGATCGAAGTGGTTGATTACGGCGTCGAGGACTGTATCGCTGCGCAGGATCGCCGCGCACAAAGCTCCAGAACTCCTGGCGCCGAGCAGGTCTGCCATCGAGCCGAGATTCGGCGCACCTATGCCCGCCCCCACTGTCATCTGCGACACCGAGGATGCGGTTTCCGAAGGGAGAACCCTGGTCGTAGCTTCGTATTTCCGGGGCAATATCGCCGCCAGAAGACATGCCAGCGCAAGGCCCGCGGCGCTCCAGAGAATGAGTTTGCGCCGCTGATCCCAGAGCAGCTCGATCCAGTCCCAGAAATCCCTGCTCTCATTTGCAACAGCCGAAACGTCCAATGTCTCGATGATAGGCAACGCGGGCTCCTTAGAAGCTGATGGCAACCCGCGCGGCAATGGCGAGTGCGGACATGATCTGGGCGGTGTTCAGCAGGTTCTTCCAGCCCTGGGATTCAGCGGCGATCTTGTCCGGCACCACGATGATGTCGCCCGCTGACGCTCTCATACTCGTCACGGAATCGAAGTGCCGTCTTCCGTTCGGCCCGACCACCGTTCCGTCGGCATGGATGACGAAGATCCCTTTTTCGTCGCCATAGCGGGTGATTCCGCCCGCGTCTTTCAGGTAATCTCCCACGGCTTTCCCGGGGATAAAGGTCAATGCATTCGTGTTGTTAACCTGCCCGTTTACGATCACAAATCCCGGCTCTTTGGGAATGAACAGCGTGTCCCCCGCGCAAAGCTGAGGATCGTTGGAAGAGCCTTCCCATTCGGCGACGTTCCTTGAAATTTTGATGACCAGGCGTCCTGGGTCGGGTTCATTTCTCAGGCGGGCCACAATCTCCTTCTTCTGCTGATCAAAGTCGCGCACTGGGTCGTCTTCGCCTTTTGCCGCTATATGGCGGACCGGGCTGGGAGCGGATTCAATCCGCTTGATGAGCTGCTGACGAACCTGCGCGTTCAACTCGCGCACTTGCTGGCGTTGCAGCACTGCCACCTCGGGGCCGGCCGTGGGCAGAAATCCGCCAGCCCTGCGAACCAGTGAGCTTAAGCGCTCTCCCGGCGTGAAACCGTAGGAGCCGGGAAAGAGGACTTCGCCGCTTACCGTGACATAGGCTCCTATGTCTCTCCATCCGGGAATCTGGCGGATACTTACCAGGTCGCCGGCCTTGAGCGGCAGATCCTCCGTGAGGTCGCCGGCATCGATCCGGCTCAAGTCCACTTTTTTCTGCTCGACCTGGACCGACTGTCCGTCGCGGATCTCGTAGCTGGCAACGAGCACGTCACCGCGATACGCACTTTGCTTAAAGCCGCCAGCGCTGTGCAAGAGGTCGCTCACTCTCATTCCCGCCACGAGGGGATACGGGCCGGGCTTTACCACCTCGCCCTTGATCGTGACCAAGGGTGCATCGAAGTCGTATCGCCCAAAGATCCGAACCACGTCGAATGCGTTGAGTTCGGGGGCCGGAGTTTGTCCGTTCATGACATTCGCGAGATCGAACAGGATGGTCCGCGGCTGCAGATTGGGTCCGGAGAGCCGGACAATTTCGGCCTGGCTTCGCGGCTCGGGAAGCAAGTCGGAGTAAGCGCGAATAAGTTCCTTCAAACTCATCCCCGGATGGAAGGCGTACTTTCCCGCACGGAAAACGTGCCCTTCCAGATAGACGCTCTGACTGGTGAATGGACTGATCGGAGCAAGGTAGATGCTGTCTCCGTCGCTCACGCGAAACCCTGCCAGAGCGGAGCGTATCTCCGCCATGCTTGCATCGGCAGCAATTGGCAGAGTCCGCGTGACGCGGCCCTGGTGCGCTTCGATGCGATCAATCGCGATTTCGCGGAGAGAGCCGTCCGGCAAGATGTCACCAGCCAGTTCCAGAACCTGCGCCAGCGTGTCCTCATGAAGCAACTCGTATTTCCCGGGGCGGCGAACCGCGCCATCCACGGCGATCTGCGTGCCCACAGGAGGCACAAGAATCGAATCGCCCGACTGCAGTCTCTGCACGTCCGTTCTGATGCCTAGCAGTATCAGGTCATAGAGATCGATCGTGGAGATTAACTTCTGTCCGTGATAATGGCGGACCATGCGCATCGACCCAACAGCGGTGGGACCGCCCGCCGCACAAAGCGCGTTCAACGCCGTCGAGAGACTGCTGATGTCATAAGCTCCGGGACGTTCAACATCGCCGACTACATAGACTCGGATCGAGCGCAAACGCGAGAGCGACAGTTCCACTTTCGGATCTTTGTATTTACGGCTTAAAGTACGTTCGATCGCACGCTGGGCCTCTGCCAGGGTCGCGCCTGCCACCAACTCCGTCCCACCCTCCGGAAGGTTGATCCTCCCCTCATGATCGACTCTCGACTGCAGACGCTGGGGAGCGCCTCCCGCAATATTGACGATGACCCCATCTCCAGGGCCAAGCACGTAATCCGGACCGATGGGTAAGTCCATTGGAAGTTTGTCGGCGTTACCCGTGCCGTTCCTGAACAGGTTCAAGCCAAACCGTTCGAGTGTCTTGCTGGCCTGCCCGGAGTATTGCCGGTACAAGTCGGTCAGGGCCGGATTTTCAGGATAAGGATTCTTTACGTCCTGGGGAAGAGATGGCGTGGGATGAGCCGCCTTCACGGGGTGCTTCTTTATTGCGTCACCCTGTAACTTCAATGGCGGCAGATTCTCATCTTGCTGGCCTGCGTGTTGCGTCTCCGTGTCTGGCTGATCTGTAACTGGCTGGTCTGCAGTATCGGAAACTGGAGCCGCCTGCTCTGTCCGGCGGTTATCGTGCTCGGCATGGTTCCAGAGAGCAGGTTGATTGGGGCGAGTTACGTTCTCCTGGTCGATTTGAATCGTCTGGCCCGCCGCATAGGTGGAAGCTCCAGCGAAAAACAATAGACCAAGTAATGAGCAGGGCCAAAACAATCGATGCTGCGCCGGCATCGAGGCCTTCAACGCCTCTTTTGTTACCTGTCCCCTCGACGGCAACGCGCTAAGAATATTTTGTAAAACATCGCAGATTGACAAACTCATATTCCCTCAAGATTTCGCTGCAGACGAGCCTTAATTTCAACTGTTAGTTACCAACGGAAATCACTCCGGCAGTTTCCGGCATCCGGCGCGGTAGGTTCCGCAGAGCCGTTCCCTGATGAGTCGCGGGAGCGATGCCTAGTAAGTCTTCATAGAGTGATTCCATATCTTTGACCAGCCGCTGAACTGAATAAGAATCCCGCACCATGGCCCTACCGGCTTCGGCTGTCTTCCTGCGCAGCGCGGGATCGGCTATCAGGAGTTCAACTGCGCGCTGAAGCGGCTCGACCTCCCCGGGTGGGACCATCACTCCGCATTCGCAAATCTTGATTTCGCCGCACCTTGAATGCTCGGAGCCCATGAGATCGACAACACCTCCTACCTCGGTGGACACCACCGCGCATCCCTGGCTCAGAGCTTCGATCATGGCTAGTGGAGTGCCCTCGTTGTTGGAGGTGATTGCCAGCAGATCGAATTCCCGGTACAACGGAAGACAATCCTGTTCGACGCCCGCGAATACCACCTTGTCCACAATGCCCAGGCGCTGCGCGGTTCGCCAAAGGCAGTCGCAGAGCTCTCCATCGCCAACCAGCACCAGGCGAACCCGAGGTCCCGGCCTCGCGTTGGTTAGACTGGCAAACATGCGCAACAATAAGTCTAGATTTTTGATTGGGACAAAACGGCCAACCGAAGCCAGGACAAACTCGTCGGCATCGATACCATGGCGTCGGCGAAAACCAGGCTCCTTCATTCTCCCGCGCCCCAGCTCAATTCCCAGGCGCATCACCACAAACTGCTCGTCCCTGCCAATTTTGAACTCGTTCAGAAGCTCATTCTTCTGCTGCTGGCTTACCACCAGAACACGGTCCGTGCAGAAGCGTGCCAACAGTCTCTCGATTACCACGAAACAATGCGTCTTCCACTTGCCAAAATAGCCCTTGAGCACATGGCCATGGAACGTATGAAGAGTCTTAATCTTGCGCGGCGTAAAGAAGAGAATCGAGGGCGTCAACTTATACATGAACGCCGCAATCCTGCCCGTAGCTCCGGCCTTCGACTTGTGCGTATGTACCAGGTCCGGCCGTTCCCGGAGAAATAAGCGATACAGTTTGCCTATTACCAGCAGATCTTTCCAACACACTGCACGGCTCATTTCCGGAATTACCTCGACTTCGACATCGTTGGTTTCGACAAACGACAAGATCTCCGTTTCACCGGGGGCCGCGGTCCCCGTAACCAACAGCGACGTAAACCGGGTCTCATCGAGCCGCGAACACAGCGACACAACGTGTTTGGTCGGTCCGCCGACTGCAACTCGATCGATAATGCGAATGATCTTGTACTTCCTTCTTCTCATCTCAATCTCCCAGCACCGTAGCCGAGCCCGCAACATCAACGTCACATGCGTCCACTTCAATGACGCAGGCCTGCTTTACCAATTCAAAATTTATGACCAGACGGCATCCTCGAGATCTCCGGTCGACCAGGATGCCGGACGTCCCCGCCAGCGGCCCGGACTTGACCATCACTTGCTGCCCTGTCTGCAGAAGTGGGTGAGGCTCACAGCGAGACTGGGTTACAGCCAACTTGAGAGCATCAATGTCTGCGCTTGGCAGCGATGCTGGGCCGGTGCCGAAGCCGACCAACGTGATCAGACTTGGAACTGTGAGAGCACGTAACTGATCACGCAAATTGATCTGGACAAAGACGTAGCCGGGAAACAGCACTAGTTCGAGGGAGGCCTTCACTCCGTTCTTCCAGCGGTGAACGATTTGATAGGTCGGAAGAAATGCCTCGACGCCACGCTGTCGCAAAGCGGAGAAGACTTTCTTTTCATGCCTGGGACAGGTATAAGCCGCGTACCAGTGCTGATCATTGCCGTCACTCGTTGGCATGGAAATGGCTGCTTCCTCATCCGATATGGTTATGGACATTTACGTTTCCTCGGAAAATTCCGCAATGCGACTTACAGCGTCTGCATGGCATGGCTTCGCCCCGTCACTTAGATTGACTCTTTGTGAATTAAGCAGTGACATCTCTGTCTCGGCAGTTCGACAATAGCTCAATTGAAGTGGAACTTAAGCAAAGGAGTGGGTATTTGTTAGGCGAGTCGGTGCTGAATGGCACGAAGACTATTTCGGGAATGGCCGTGGCTTAAGCACCTACGCACGGGCAGGTATGGGAGTTAGTTACTCATATGCGTTTGTAAGTGCTCGGATCTACTGAGCAAAAGTTGGATTGTAACTCACGGGTAAGTCGTGAATAAGTTGCGCTTATGCGCTTTAGCTTAGTTTGACTAACTTAGATTTCACTTTATCGAACTCATACGATCCCAGGCCGCGCTGGCTGGCCAATTTGAGATATGGCATTGCGCGTTCATCAAGATTCCAATATCTTTTCGCAACATAAGCGTCGAGTGCCACCGGATCAGTTCCGGCCACTAGCGTCTTGTGCAGTTCGACATCGGCAAGATTTCCGCCGGTGGGACCATTGCGGATGAGCACTCGATAGCAATCCACCACGGTCAAGGTGGGGCGCACGAAGTCAGCCAGGTCCACGAGGCTCTCGTGAATGCGCTGATGCAACTCGGCCCTCATGCCGCCCAGCATCCCGAACCAATTCTTCATCCCGATGGTTGCCCCACTGAGGCTGTGGTGTTTCGCAATCGGAATGTTGATGATCTTGTCGGCGGAGAGAAACGGTTCAAAAATCTGCCAGGTCTGCAATACCTCGCCTTCGAGATCTACGTCCTTGAACTGTGTGGAATCGGGCAGCAATACCTGCGCGCCTGCGTTACGCGCGGCTTCGGCAATGCCTGACCGCTGAAAGCAGCGGCGTGCGTCATTACAGCTCACGTCGGTGACTATGACTTTCTTCGCGCCAGCGCTCAAACACTGGCGAACCATCTCGGCAACGACCTCGGGATTGGTGTTGGCGGCTTGCTCCGGAGTGCGATCCCAACCAATGTTGGGTTTCACCAACACGACGTCATTGCGGGAGATGAAGCGTTCGATGCCTCCGAGGTCTCGCAGCGCTGCTTGTACGAGTTGCGCCGGTTCTCCGCCTTCCACGATCACCACGTCGGGGAACCTCGCGTCCAGCGCTACGGTATGGCTGCGTTTAGCATTGGTTACAATGGCGTCGACGGGCCGACGGCTTCGTCCACTGAGCCATGTGCCCAACGTCGTGACGCCGGCTGCGATGGCGCCGAGGTACAACACCTTGAGCAGCGCTTCGCGGCGACTGATGCCTTGAGGTTGGGATGTGCCGTCTAAAACATTCATGGAATTGATCTATACCTCGACCAGCAAAATATGCCTGGGGTCATGGGTTCCGAGTTGATGGCGCGCGTCTGCCGCAGTGGCGATGTAGCGAGGCGCTCGGCCATCCGCATCCAGCGTCTTGAGACCTTTTTCAGCGCGCTTACGTTCGATGATCCTCCACGCCGTGGCATCGAGCGCAACAGGGTCGCTGCCTACGATAAGGCTATCCGGACGCCAGACGTATTCGGGCCGGTATCCCGGGCCTCCGTGATAACAGGCGGTGGTGGCATCTCCAATCGTGAAGCGAATTTTCTTGCGAATCGTGGGCAGCATATTCACGTCCGCAACTGCTGGATTGCAGCCGCCGCCGTGACAGTCATACGGATTGTGGATGACGCCATACATGTTCTTCATGCTCAAAGTTACGCCGGCTTCGCTATGATCCTTCAGCAGCGGAACATTGATGACGACGTCGCAGATGCGAGTAAGAATCTTGGATAGGCGGCAACTGACGGTTCCATACGCTTCCGGCTTGTCTTCATATCCAACGGCATTTGTACCCATGCAGCGGACCTTGCCGGGAGCAGACGAAAGCTGGAATCCGGCGCGTTCCAACTCATGACCCGTTGTGTCCCATACTACGATGTCATAGGGCTTGATGCCGGCTTGCTGGAGCCGTTCGATGATGGCCCGGACCACGGTTACATTCGTCGAGAGCCCACGTCCGGCAATTGCATTTACCTTCAGACCCACAACCTGACCGGGATGCACAAGTTGTTTCCATGGAGCCAGCGCATCCTTGGAGCCAAACCATGTCTGCATTGCACGATCAAGCAACGCACTCATGCGCGCGGCATCGATCTTAGAACCAGATCCCCGCAGCAGTGCATCCTTTGCGATAACGACCTTGGCCATCGATACGCCCGCTTGCATAGAGTTGGCAAATGCCAGTGCATCCGTAGCGCCCAATGCAAGTGTGCCCGCAACACCAGCTTTCAGAAAATCGCGGCGACTTGTACCTTTCTTCTCGTTCATCGATGCGTCCTCAACGAATGTGACCTTTGACTACTTCGATAGCCTTTTCTCGATACCTTGCCCAAGTTGCTGCAAAGCCTGCGGTGTCTCAGGCGCTTCCTGGTAAGCGACGATCCGCACCAGGAAGGGACCTTTATAGAAAATTACGCTCTGGCTGTAGACCCGGGATGCGTCACCGAGATGTACCGCCTTGGCATCGCCTGCAGGATCAGCCTCAAAAATCTTGCGGGCCGCGTTAGCGTCGGCCATCTCGTAGACATCGGCAACGGCTTCGATCTTGCCTTGGAATTTGTAATCCGACGTGGATGCGCTCTTGAATCCGGCCTTCAGGTACTGCTCGGCTCCTCCGTCAATATAGTTCGACAAGGTCGCTGCCGTATAGGTTCGCGTTTCGCCGGTTTTCTCCCAACTGGCAACCTCGTTCGAAGCTGGCATTGGCTGTGCCGGGGAGTTTTTCTTGCAACCGCACGCGATCACAACGAGCGCCACCGCTATGATTGCCGCCAGGCGAATCCTTGGGCCGACGGTCATATCTTTTGCCTCCCCTTGGTTCTATTCAACAGGATCTGGTTGTCAGGCGAGCGGCTCTCGCCAACGCTGGTGACCGTAATGGCCGCGCGGTCCCGCACCACGCAGGCGTTTTCGCACGCCCCGCAGCCAATGCACTTCTCAGGGTTGACCCACGGCTGCTTGACAGTCTTTGGCTTGCCGCTCGCGTCGATGACCTGGGCTTCACGAAGATAGATCGCCTTCGGAGAGGTGGGGCACCATTCCTCGCAGACGATACAGTCGGTTGCCATGGCCCATGGCAGGCAGCGGCCTCGATCATAGAATGCAGTGCCAATGCGGATCGGCCTTGCGTCGGTTGCGCCCACGCCAACCACCCAGCCTTTTTCCCTAGCCGTGATCTCCCAGATGGCGCCCGTTGGGCAGACCTGCGAACACAACACGCAACTTGGTTCGCAGTAACCGATGTGCGGGACCAGCACAGGCGTCCAGAGACCCTCCAGTCCGGCTTCGGTAATGGCCGGGTGCAGGGCGTTGTTGGGGCAGACCTTCATGCACTCTCCGCAGCGAATGCAGCGCTGCAGAAAGTCGCTCTCGCGCAGCGATCCGGGCGGCCGCACCAAGTGGTCGTCGCGTCCAGTGGAAAGACCAGCTGTGCTGCGCAGCATCGGAATGACCGCCACGCCAGCGGCAATCCCGGTGAAAGCCTTGCGCCTTTGCAAATCCGGCGCGTCGATTGCTTTCGGTCCTTCCGGAAATAGCTTGAAGGCAAGGCTGTGCTCCGGGCATGAATCAACGCAGTTCAGGCACATCACGCACTCGGCTTTGCGCCACGGAGCGGTGCCAACCGGATCGTCGCCGCCCTGGCAACGCATCAGGCAGCGGTTGCAGTCATTGCAAGTGGTCGCGTCCTTTTGCAGCCCTAGCACCGACCAGCGCGAAACGAGCCCAAGCAGCGCTCCCAAGGGGCAAATGGCGCGGCACCAGAAGCGCGTTACGCGTAGATTGAGGGCGAGAATGAAAACGAAGATGATGCCAAGAAAGATTCCTTGCCGGAAGTAGGGCTGTTTGAAGTTCAACACTGTCGCGCCGAAAACAAAGTGCAACACTCCTCCGGCAAGTTGAACCGGCGCGAAGCCGCTGTGTTCCAGCCAGTTGAATCCGGCGTTCAGGGCATAGTTCATTCCGGGCAGAATGGAAAGCCCCAGCGAACGCACCAGAAACGAAAACGGATCAATCCAGCCAACAAGGCCCGAGCCCAACGCCGATGCCGCCAAGACAGCGAAGAGAACATAGTACTTGGTAGTCTGCCAGCGCTTGTAGCGGTTCGATTCTATAAGCTGCTTACCGCGCTTGCTCTCCGACTGCAAGTTTCCAAAGAAGTGGTGGATGGAGCCCATCGGGCAGATCCATCCGCAGAAGAACCGTCCGAAAAATAGAGTTCCGATGACGATAAGGAGCGACCAGAGCAGGCCGCGGTAAAGCGCATGGCTGGCGAGCGCACTGGACAAACCGGCGAGAGGGTCCAGTTCAAAGAACAGGCGAACCGGATATGGCAGCCGGGTGTCGCCGCCCATCCCGCGCGCAGACCCGCGAAACTCCGTCCGCAACAGAAGCACTAGGAATAACGCGAAGAAGATGATCTGCGTCCAACGACGAAGCTTGACCAGTTTCTTGCCCCCCACAGCTACACTCCCCCCAGTCGATCACCTATAGTATGTCCGGAAGACTGAATTACAAGCCTCTACCGCTTGCCCAGTCAAGGACATGCTGCCGTCCGTTTCGGCAAGCCGGATCCGGACGGACCGGGCGTTCGAAATCCTATAGGACATTTTCTGTTTCCGCTCGCAGCGTACAACATATTCCACTATGAAAGCTGTTGGCCGGGGAGTATGGTTAACATTTTCGTGGAATATCGATTATCTTCGGCGGGGGATTCGCAATGTCGATCATCACTATTTCCAGGGGCTCGTTCAGTGGCGGAAAAACTCTGGCGGAATGCTTGGCTCGGAGACTTGGCTATCGCTGCATTGATCGCGACGTGATCGTCGAGCGGGCTGCCGCCTATGGTGTATCGCAAAGCGATTTAAGGGATGCACTCGAGAAACCGCCGCGATTCTTCGATCGTTTCAGGCACGAGCGATATCTCTATTTGGCCCTCATTCAGTCATCTCTTACCGAAGAAGTACGGGCAGGAAAGGCCATTTACCACGGCTTGGCGGGCCAGTTGTTGCTCAGGGGCGGGCATCCCGTTCTGCGGGTGCGCATCGTCGCCCCCACCGAGCGTCGTGTGAAGATCATGCAGGAACGGATGAAGTCCAGCCGCAAGGATGCTATTGCTTACATCAAGAAGGAGGATGGGGATCGGCGCAAGTGGACCCAATTTCTCTATGGCGTGGACTGGGAAGATCCTTCTCTCTACGACATCGTGATCAACCTCGAGAACCTGGGCATGGAGGAGGCTTGCCGCGTGATCTCCTCGCTGGCACTCGAACTACGTTTCGAGTCAACGCCGGAGAGCCAGCGGCGAATGGACGACCTCGCCATCGCCAGCCGGGTACGGGCCGATCTGGCCGTCAATCAATCTACGTCCGGTCTCGAACTTGATCTGTTCGCGCACGATGGAGTGGTCACGATCGCGGGCAAGCTCACGGCTATGGACCAAATCGACGAAGTCAGAAGGGTGGCATCAGACGCACCCGGAGTCGTTTCCGTGAACCTCAAGAAACTGGACGTCCGGCTTGAGGCCGAGCTTCGCTGACCCCGATTGCCGCACTCTCCTTGGCCCCGAGGAGAAGTCCTCTGGGTTTTCGATTTTCACTCCCTTCATGCCGACTGCCGCGGCCCGCCTGAACGCGTCGTATCCCGGCTGATCCGCAACTCGGTGCGCTATGGCTGGCTTTCTCAACTGATTTCGTTGTTCATCCGCCCGATTCGACTGCCAGTCGCATCGTAGTGATTGGCCTGTGCCATGTTCGCGGCGAGCACGGAAGCTGGACGGGCAGCTACTCTGTTTCCTGAGGATCAGCCGCCAGCCAGCAGTACAGCTCGCAATGGTTGCGACGAGGGTGATAAATCAGAATAAATATTTGTTGCAACGAATACATCTGGGGCGAATCAAATGATGTAGAAGAAAGGATATTCAAATATGAGCACCCTCGCTACGCCACAGACTACAACCACAACTTGGAACATCGACCCAGCCCACACCGCTGCCGAGTTCAAGGTAAAACACATGATGATCTCAAACGTGAAAGGGCAATTTGCCAAAGTCACGGGAGTGTTGACTCTGGACGAATCGAGCCTGGCTAACTCTCATGTTGAGGCCTCGATTGACGCTTCCTCAATCGAAACCCGCGACGCCCAGCGCGATGAGCACTTGAGGAGCGCCGATTTCTTCGATGTGCAGAAGTTTCCTACGCTCTCCTTCAAATCCACCCGCATCAATCTCGTCAGTGCTGGGGAATTGACCGTCGAGGGTGACCTGACTATACGCGGCGTTACCCGCAGGGTGCCATTTTCCGTCGAGGGGCCAACCCCGCCTGCGAAGGACCCCTGGGGCAATACTCGCGTGGGTTTGTCCGCAACGACGAAGATCAATCGCAAAGACTTCGGCCTGACTTGGAACGCGGCACTGGAAACCGGCGGCATTTTGGTCAGCGACGAGGTTACGATCACGCTTGACGTCCAGTTCGTGAAGGCCTGAAGGACCCGTTCCGCCTGACCTCTCCGGTCAGCGCACGCCGCTATTGATCGCCTTGGGGCAGGAAGATTGTATTCATGGATGATCGCCGGAACCGCCGGGATACGGCTTTCAGGGGAGACTCGGCGCTCTGTGCGATTGTCCCGCGCTGCCCGCCTTCCTAGTCCTTCGGCTTGGCCGTAGGTGGCAGAAGCCCATTGAGACGCAGGTACATGGCGGCTGCGGAATAGTGGTCCGCCCAATCACCCGTAAGGGCGATGACGGCAGCGGCTTTCGTGCTCTTGCGCCCGCCGAAGAGGGTGACTTCGTCGGCGAGTTTGGCGTCGCCCACCTGACTAAAGGCCGTGGAGCAGAAATCAAAAGACGCCTTCAGCGCATCCACGAGCTTTGTTTTTGGATCAGCATCGGAGACCCGCTGCGGAGGGGCGGCGATGCCGGAAATCTTCGAGCACAAAAATCCATTCGATTGCGCGATATGGCCGACCAAGTGCGCGAACGACATCTGTGCCTGGGTAGGCTTGTAGCCGTACTCGTCCGCCGGCATCTCCTGTGCCGCCTCGACTAGGTTCTTCTCCCGCCGCTGTAGGGTGTCGCGCGCGGCATCCATCACCGGATTGCTCTGCGCATAGATCAGAATGGGGAAGGCACACAAAACGAAGACACTGATGAGCCGTTTCATAGATCCTCCTGCAAGTACATAAGAGTGGCGCAGAGTGCCAGATGTTGGCTCAGGGCATTTCGCTACCAGGATCTTCGCCGATTGAATCAAGTTCAGCGATCGTCTCGGGAGGAATTTGGAGCGTTGCAGACTTGAGATTCTCACGAAGATGCTTCACGGTTGATGTGCCGGGAATCAGGAGGATGTTGGGCGAGCGCTGAAGAAGCCACGCAAGCGCAACCTGCATCGGCGTGACCTGCAGTGACGCTGCTGCGGCATCGAGCACCGACGACTGTAAAGGAGTAAACCCTCCCAGCGGGAAGAACGGCACGTAAGCTATGCCTTGTCCCGCGAGGTTCTTGATGAAGCCATCGTCGTTCCTGAGTGCAACGTTGTACAGATTCTGTACGCATACGATTTCCGTAATCGACTGAGCCTCTGCCAACTGCTCGGGACCGACATTGCTCACACCGAGATGACCGATCAGTCCCTGACGCTTGAGTTCGGCGAGCACGGTCAGCGGTGCCGCAATGGACCCCGCTGATGGCCACATCACGCCACCGACCCGAAGATTGACGATATCCAATCTATCAAGTCCGAGATTGCGCAGGTTGTCATGAACGCCATCGATCAGTTCTTTGCGCGAAAGAGCATGGATCCAAGACTTGTCTTCACCCCGGCGCGCGCCCACCTTGGTGACGATCACCAGCCCATCCGAATAAGGATAAAGCGCCCTCTTGATGATCTGATTAGTCACATGCGGACCATAGAAGTCGCTGGTATCAATATGATTCACGCCGGACGCGACTGCCTCGCGCAGAATGGCGATCGCGCCATCAACGTCAGTCGGCGGTCCCCACACTTGCGGTCCCGCGAGTTGCATTGCGCCATAACCCATGCGGTTCAAGGTTATCGAGGTGCCAGGGAGCGCGAAGTTGCCGCCGAGGTTCACCTGTTTCGTCATTCTGCTTCTCCTCGAGTCTGTATTCACTTGTTTTGAGCGCGCCTATTCGCAATTGGATGAAAGAAAAGTCAGGTTAGCGGAAAAGCGCGTGGAGCCACAATCTCTTCGCATCGTGAAATGTGTTCTTTTTTGACCAGACTGTTCATGCCTCGGCCTGTCAGGCTTCTTGAAGGCCTCCGGTATGCAGGTCCGGTACCGGAAGCCCTAATCGACAATTTGACAAATAAGGAAAACCAATGAACCCGAGTACGAAAGATGAGATTAAAGGCAAGTTGCATGAAGTGAAAGGCAAAGTCAAAGAGGCGGTAGGTCAAGCCACTAACAATCCCGACTTAGAGGCTGAAGGCACGACCGAACAAACTTGCGGCAAGCTTCAGAAGAAGGTCGGGCAGATCGAAAGAGTCATCGGGAAGTAAGCCAAGGGAACCCTGTCTAGCATTTGTCTCCGTTTTGGAATCGACCAAGCTTCCGTCGACATCTCCCTGCGGGAAGACGCGAGGAGATGTGTGCTGTAGGCAATCGGTTTCCCATTGAAACGATGGATACGTGCCCCGCGGCATGAAACACGAGAGAAAGAGGATCGACGATGTTCAATTCAGGCTCATTGGTTAGAGCCGGACGGATACCCGTGCTGGTGTTGCTGGCAGCCGTGCTTTCGGGCTGTGGTTCCAAGCAGGAACAGGCGCTCGATGCGGCCAAGAAGCAAGCAGCCACAACGGGGCAGGCGCAGCAGGTGGTCTCTGTAGACAAGAACGGAACCACGACGACAACAACGGTGCAGCCGCCAGCCCCCGGACAGACGAGCGGGGCGATCACAACCACGGCGAAGCCACTTGCGGCTGGAGCGCCCGTTCCCGCAGCCTCGGGTCCGACGGTGATCGCAGTGCCGCTCCCGGTGAGTATCCCAGCAGGCACGACACTGACGATCCGGATCGATCAACACATCAGCGTAAAAACCAGCCATGCGGGCAGTACGTTTACCGGCGAGTTGGTAGAACCGGTGCTGGCCAGCGACAACAGCATATTGGTGCCGAAGAATGCGGTGGTGGACGGCGTGGTGGATGTGTCGCATCGGCGAGGACACTTCAAGGGTAGGTCGCTGCTGGAACTGCGGTTGACCTCGCTGACGCTAAATGGGACGCGATATCCGCTGACTACGCGGGATCTGGCGCGCAGCAAAAGAGGCAAGGGCAGACGCTCCACGGGCTTGATTGCCGGAGGAGCGGGGCTGGGCATGCTGGTAGGCGGCGTAGCCAGCGGCGGTACGGGGTTGCTTGTAGGCGGCTTGGTGGGTGGCGGCGCTGGAACCGCCGTCGCGGGATTGACCGGCAACGGGGATATCGAGATACCGGCGGAGTCGATTGTGCGCTTCAAGCTCGCAAACGACTTGGTGGTGCAGCCAGCGCAGGAAGTGAATGGAAGCCGACCGAAGCTATCGTAAAGAGGCCGGCCCTAGCCGGTCTGATCGAGATTTGGCAGTTGGGAAGGTGGATGACGCCGGCAATTTCCGGGGCGTCAACCGCCTCTCTGCGCAGGAACGCTGGATGTAAATTTCACCGCTACAGCCCCAATGATGCCCGCCGGTCGGACCGCGTCGAGTCTGCGGCGAACCCGCCAGCAACGCTGTGTTGAGGAGACGATTTCCGCCCGGTTCGAAATGTGAGCTTCCAAGTGGCGGAAAACTCGACGGTTGAGCGTGGTTATGCGGAAGCTGCAAAAGTAGATAAAAGAGGTTGGCTCGCCCCATATGCGTCTGGCATAATGCGAGCGTCGTCCCATCTCATCCTGTTCAAATCGAATCATGGCGCCGCCCGTCTCGAACTCCACGCATGTCACGTTTGGCGTTTACGAGTTGAACGCGCAAAAGGGCGTGCTCAAGAAGCTCGATCGACCCATTCGACTCCAGCCCCAACCCTTCACGCTACTCGTGCTTCTTGCCTCCAATCCTGGCGAGATCGTGACCCGTGAGGAGATCCAGCAGCGAATCTGGGGCGACGACACCTTTGTAGACTTCGAGCGCGGACTGAATCATTGCGTGCGCCAGGTTCGCGCCGCACTGGGGGACGATGCCAGCGCCCCGCGGTACATAGAGACGGTCCCGCGCCAGGGATATCGCTTCATCGCCCCGGTCAAGAACGTCGAGCGGTCGCCCGCCGAAGCCGACGCTCCGGCGATTGCGCCCCCTGGACCGGCTACCCCTGCGCCCGCGCCTGCTCAAACCACTGCTTGGCGGCGCAACCTCGTGCCACTCATTCTGGCGGCAGTGGGAATCCTGCTGTTGGTTTCGGCGGCGGTGACGTACAAGGTCGGCCTGCACGGTAATGCGGCTACATCGGGCCGCATACTGGTTGCGGTCCTGCCCTTCCAGAACCTGACGGGTGACAACGATCAGGAGTTCCTCAGCGATGGGCTTACGGATGAGATGATTGTCCACCTCAGCACCATTAGCCCCAAACAGCTTGGCGTCATCGCGCGCACCTCGGCCATGACCTACAAACACTCCTCGAAGGCGCTGGATCGCATCAGCCGGGAGTTGGGCGCGCAGTACTTTGTGGAAGGCAGCGTGAAGCGAATCGGCGCGAAGATGCGCATTACGGCGCGCCTGGTTCGGGCCAGCGACCAGAGTCAGCTCTGGACGGGAACCTATGAAGGAGAAGCCGATGGCAAGCAGATTCCCGCCTTCCAGCAGTCGGTGGCCAGCAAAGTGGCGCTGGAACTCTCCGTCGTGCTGCCTGAATCGCGCACACCCATGGACGGCTCCAGCAGCCAGCTTGCTTACGAAGCCAATCTCCGCGGTAGATATCTGCTGAATCGCCGGAACGAGGAAGGATTCCACCAGGCAATCGAGTTCTTTCAGACAGCTATCTCGCTGGATCCCAAGTACGCCCAAGCGTATGCCGGACTGGCCGACTGTTACAACCTGACGCTGGATTACTATGAGCGCAATTCCGGCAGGGATCTTGAGCGCCAGGCTCGCATCGCGGCAGAGACAGCCATCGCGTTGGATCCGAACTCTTCGGAAGGACATGCGTCGCTGGCGTTTAACCTCTGGCGTTATGGATGGAAGTTCTCCGAGGCGGATGCGGAATTCCGCAAGGCGCTCTCGCTGAACTTGAACAACGCCACGGCACATCACTGGTACGGACTCTTTCTGGCCTCACGCGGGCGCTTCGATGAGGCGCGAGAGGAGTTGCGGCAGGCGCGGCAACTGGACCCGCTCTCCATGATCATCGTGACCAACGTCGGGTGGGTGAATTACTTTGCTCGCGATTTCGACGGAGCCATCGCCAACTACCAGGAAGCGCTCAAATTGGATCCCAGCTTTCAAACCGCGCACATGAAGTTGGCCTGGGCTTACGAGCAGCGGCATTTGTGGAAGGAAGCGCTGGAGTCCCGGCAGCGCTTTTACATCTCGGCAGGACAACCGGGAATCGCCGACAGCCTGGGCGCCGTGTACGCGCGCGAGGGCTATCCGGGCACGATCCGTGCCATCCTGGCGGAGACGGAAAAGACCGACGCTGGACGCTTTTACGATGATTATGAGATCGCCAAGTTATGGGCGTTCCTCGGCGACTCCGGCAAGGCCGTTGTCTGCCTGGAACGAGCGCGCGCCCGCCATAGCGGATGGCTGAGCTTCATGGCGGTAGAGCCGGCTTTCGACAACTTGCACACGGAGCGCCGCTTTGCGCAGATGGTACAGGAGGTTCTCTCCGGCGCCCCATCGAAATGAACGTGAAGTCAGCTTACCCGCGACATGCCTTGCAAGGGCTGGTACACTGACTGGTCTTGCACGGAGGCAAGGCCGATGGCGACGCAAAATCTGAACCCTAAAGTTGACGCATATCTGGCGAAGGCACAACCATTCGCCCAGCCAATTCTGACGCACCTGCGCGAGTTGGTACACAAAGCCTGCCCGGAAGCCGAGGAGACCATTAAATGGAGCCGGCCATTTTTCGAATATCGCGGCGCAATCCTCTGCAACATGTCGGCTTTCAAGCAGCATTGCAGCTTCGGTTTCTGGGGAGAGGAGATTGGCGCAGTTCTGCGTGACGCAAAGGCACTGCGTGGAGATGCGATGGGATCTTTGGGCCGCATCGCAAGCGCAACTGACCTTCCTCCGGACAAGCTGATGCTGGACTGGATTCGACAAGCTGCAGGGTTCGTTGCGAGCGGGCAATACACGAGTCCTATCACGGCACGGCATAAAGTTGCAAAAGCGCCAAGACGGGTGGCCGAGATGCTTCCTGAGCTTGCGTCCGCTTTGAAGATGAACAAGAAAGCGTCAGTGGCATTTGCTGCGTTCAGCCCAAGCTGCAAACGTGAGTACGTTGACTGGATTGCCGATGCCAAGCGCCCTGAGACCCGTGACAAGCGCATCGCAATTGCCATCGAGTGGATCGCCGAAGGCAAACGGCGCAACTGGAAGTATCAGAACTGCTAGAGCATTTTCAGAGTAGGTGTATCCCGAGAATGGGCGGATTCAAGGTCTAAATGCAGCATTTCCAAACAGGAGATAGTTGCATATGCCGAGAAGCCACAAGTTGATCGACGGGCACTGGACAATAATTGCGCCAACCTGCGGTCGGGCGATAAACACAAGCCGGTGGTGCAAAAAGAAGCCCACCATGTTATGGCGGGCTTCGAAAGCAATGTTTATGCGGGTCAGCCGTTCAATCTGACGAATATTTCACTTATTTTGACGCCCTGCACCTACACAGCTGCTGTGTGTTAGATGTCAAGGTTCTTCACATCGAGCGCGTTGTCTTCTATGAACTTGCGGCGCGCTTCTACATTTTCACCCATCAGGGTTGTGAAGATAGCATCGGTCTCGGCCAGATCTTCGAGTTTCACTGAGAGCAGCGTACGGCGCTCGGGATCCATGGTGGTTTCCCAAAGTTGCTCAGCGGTCATCTCGCCCAGACCTTTGTAACGCTGGATCTGATAATCCTTGCGGCCTTGTTCGAGGACGAAGTTAAAGAGATCGCGCACGGTTTTCTTTTCCACCGGCTCGCGCGAGCCACCTTTCGCGGCGACGCGGGTCGGTGTGCCGCCTTTGATGGTCTTGCCCTCGATTTTGTCGGCGTCCGCCTTCTCCGCGGCGGAAATGATGTCTTCGGTTTCCTCCTTGGAGACCTCAACGTTCTTGACCCACTCGACGATGAAGGGCGGTTTCATGAACTCCGCGATCTGGCGGTAGCGCGACATCATCTGCTTGTATTCTGGGCTTGAGATGAGTCCCCAACTGATGGCGTGCGGCGTGCCCTGTGAGTTGACGAAGCGCACGTCCCAGAGTTGCAGATCCTCGTCAAAGTGGGTGGAGACCGACAAGAACTGCTCCTCCCGCGAGATGGCCTTGAGGCGCTCTTCAATACCGGCGATACGCGTGGGCACCACGTCGGGCGCACCGTGGAAGTCTTCGCGCTTGGAAAGCTCAAACTCGGGAAGCATTTCCGTCACGCGCTCGTTACGGATGCGCTTGTCCACTTTTTCGAGGAATCCGAGGTACTCGTTGAGCCGGGTCATGAAATGCGCCAACTGCTTGGATTCCAGCCGGGCGGCACCTTCTCCGTAGCGAACCACCAGACCATCGGAAGCGCGCTTGATCATCACCTGCACAAACTCCGCGTCGTTCTTGATGTACTGCTCGAAGCGCCCCTTCTTGATGCGGTAAAGCGGCGGCTGCGCAATGAAAATATTTCCCCGCTTGATCAGATCCTGCATGTGCCGGAAGAAAAACGTCAATAACAGCGTGCGGATGTGTGAACCATCGACATCGGCATCGGTCATCAGGATGATCTTGCCGTAACGCAGCTTGGCCGGATCGAAGTCATCCTTGCCGATGCCACAACCGAAGGCGGTGATCATCACCCGGATTTCCTCGTGCCCCAGCATTTTGTCGTAACGCGCCTTCTCGACATTGAGAATCTTACCCCTGAGCGGAAGGATTGCCTGGAATCGCCGGTCGCGTCCCTGCTTGGCGGTGCCGCCTGCGGACTCTCCCTCGACGAGATAGACTTCGCAGCGGTCGGGATTGCGCTCAGAGCAATCCGCTAGTTTGCCGGGAAGGCCGCCGCTGTCAAGCACGCCTTTGCGGCGGGTAAGGTCGCGAGCTTTGCGCGCCGCTTCACGCGCGCGCGCGGCGTCAATCGCTTTGTTGATGATCTTCTTTGCAACCTGTGGATTCTGCTCGAAGAATGCGCCAAGGCGCTCGTTGATGAACTGTTGCACGGCGCCTGCGATATCGGAATTGAGCTTGCCCTTGGTCTGGCCCTCGAATTGAGGTTGTGGCAGTTTGACGCTCACGACTGCAACCAAACCTTCACGAACGTCGTCGCCGGAGAGATTTTCCTTCAGGTCCTTAAACAATCCGAGCGACTGGCCCGCGGCGTTGATGGTGCGCGTGAGCGCCGAGCGGAAGCCCTGCAGATGGGTGCCACCATCAACCGTGTTGATGTTATTGGCGAAACTGAAAAGCGTTTCGCTGTAGGAGTCGTTGTACTGCAAGCCGATTTCGCAGGAGAGTTCGGGCTTCTCTGACTCCATGTAAATCGGCTTTTCGTGGAGAACGTTCTTGCCTTTGTTCAGATGCTTGATGAACTCTGCGATGCCGCCGCTGAATTTGAACTCGGTACGCTTCGCCTCGCCGGTCTTCTGGTCCGTCGTGCGTTCGTCGGTCAGCGTGATGATTAGCCCCTTGTTGAGGAAGGCCAGTTCGCGCAGCCGGTTAGCCAGCGTGTCGTAGTTATATTCGGTGACGGTAAAAATCGACCGATCGGGAACAAAGTGAACCTTGGTGCCACGCCGCTTTGTGGTGCCGGTCTGGATCAGCTTCGTGGTAGGGACTCCCTCGGAATACTCCTGCTCCCAGATCGCGCCGTCGCGGCAGATTTCAAGATCGAGTTGCTCGGAGAGCGCGTTAACGCAGCTTACGCCGACGCCGTGAAGTCCGCCGGAAACCTTATAGGTCGAGCTGTCAAACTTGCCGCCTGCATGGAGCACGGTCATAACAACCTGGGCCGCGGACAAACGTTCGCCGTCCATATCCATTTCATCCACGGGGATCCCGCGGCCATCGTCGATCACCGTCACAGAGTTGTCGAGGTGCACGATCACGTCAATCTTGCTAGCGTATCCGGCCAGCGCTTCATCCACCGAATTATCGACAACCTCATAGACGAGGTGGTGCAGACCCATTTCACCCGTCGAGCCGATATACATGGCAGGGCGCTTACGGACGGCTTCCATGCCTCCGAGAACCTTGATGGAATCAGCGGTGTAGCCGGATTCGGCGGTGGTTGCGGTCTTCTTCCATTCGCCAAGAACGCCAGCTAACTCTTCAGGACTCGCTTCATTGTTCAGCGATGGATTTTGCGACTTCTTTTTCTCGTTTAATTCTTCCACGTGGAGAGTTGTCTCTTTCTCGGCGTTTGCAGTTGTTGGTTTCGAGGACATTGCGTTTTCCAGGGATCTTTTCAGCTCAGACAGCACAATAGACTTGCGTCTCAAGCAGTAGGGACGACCAAAACAGGGTGCCGCAACACAGGTTCACGTCTGCCTGGATAGTGTTTACAACTGATATCAGCTTCAATGGATGACCGGTTTGAATCATCATCACCCGGATGTACTGCGCCTGTATTCATTTTAACACGAACGGAGTTTTGGTGTTCGTCCGTAAATGATTGAAATATCAAACGTTAGTGGCCATTCTTAAGCGGGGAGCACAGAGGGCGAATACAGCCGGAAATAGATCGAATATATGGTGAGTTCAAAAGCCGTTGGCGAGGTTGGTTTCGCTTCCGGCGCGCCGCCTCCATTTCGGCTGAATGTGCGCGGCATTGAGAATAAACCATGAAATAAATCCGGGAATAAATAACTTCGGGCTCAGTTCTTGCTGATATACGTTCGACGCTTTTCCCCGACGCATCACAAGGAGACGTTTATGAGCCAAACGAAACCGCCGGCAGATGCAACGCTACAGCCCCCCGGAACAAGTTCCGCAACATCGCCGGCGAGTTCAGACGGCATTGACCGTCGCGGATTTCTGCACTGCATGGCGTGGGCCGGCACTGGAATCGTCTGGAGTTTGGCCGGAGGAATTCCTATTTCCAGCGTCTTTGGCGCTGCAACTCCAAAACAACGCGCTGAAGATTTCAGCTTCATTCAGATCAGCGATAGCCACATCGGGTTTTCCAAGCCTGCCAATACGGATGTGACCGCCACCCTGCAGAAGGCCGTGGACAAGATCAAAGCCGCATCCACCGTGCCGGACTTCCTGATCCATACTGGCGACCTCACCCACACCTCCAAGCCCACTGAGTTTGACACCATGGACCAGGTACTCGCCGGAACCAAGCGCCAGATCTTCTACGTTCCCGGAGAACATGACACCTCGGTTGACGATGGCAAACTTTACCTCGAGCGCTACGGCAAAGGCTCGGCAGGAAATGGCTGGTACAGCTTCAATCACAAGGGTGTTCACTTCGTTGGCCTTATCAACGTGGTGCAACTTGAAGGAATGGGCAAGCTGGGTGGCGATCAACTTGCCTGGCTCAAGCACGACGTCGCAAGCCTGGGAAGCAGTACGCCGGTGGTGCTCTTTGCCCACATCCCGCTCTGGGCCGTGTATCCCGATTGGGGTTGGGGTACATCGGATAGCGAGCAGGCGCTCACGTTGTTGAAGCGCTTCGGTTCTCTTACCGTATTGAATGGCCACATTCACCAGGTCATGCAAAAGGTGGAAGGCAAAGTAACCTTTCACACTGCGATGTCCACCGCGTTTCCACAGCCCGCACCCGGCTCCGCGCCGTCTGCGGGGCCAATGAAGGTGCCATCCGGGCAACTGCAAAGCGTACTCGGGCTCACCAACGTCCAATTCGTTGCCCAAACGCATCAACTCGCGGTTGTAGACGAAAGTCTGGCAGACTCCAGCGCGGCGGCGTCGCGGGGTTAATGCGATGAGAAGAATAAACCTGTCTACTTGCGCCACGGCTCTCGCGCTGGCCGTCGCCGTGCTGTCGTTCGTTCATCCATGGGGAAACCTGCGCACTGGTTCTCCCCTTGGTACGGCGATGCTGACTGGCTCCAATGTAACGAACGAGGTTCGAGAAGTCATCGCGCAAAAGTGCGGGGACTGCCACTCGAACAATACGCGGTGGCCAATCTACAGCAGGGTTGCTCCCACCTCGTGGCTCGTGGAGCACGACGTACAGGAAGGACGCGAGCGGATGAACCTCTCCGCCTGGGAGCAGTACAGCATCGATAATCGCATCGATCTCTTGGGTAGGATGAGCACTCAACTTCGCCAGGACAAGATGCCGCTGAAGCAATACCTGCTGCTGCATCCCGAGGCGCGACTATCGGAAGCAGAGCGCAAGCTCATCATTGATTGGGCTAAAGCCGAGCGCAAACGTCTCATGGCCGAGGCAGCAAAATAAGCGTCGTTTCCAGGCAGATTACGGAGATGAAATGAAACACACGCACCTGATAAACGTGGCGGTCTGCTCTGTCGCGAGCCGCGTTGGAGTTGTGCTCGTGTTGTTGCTGCTCGCGCTAGTCGTCTTTCCTAAGATCAGCCGCGCGCAGCAAGGGGCAGAGCAGGGCAAGCAAATGTTTGAGAGGCGCTGTACCGGCTGCCACTCCTTGGACAACGACAAAGAAGGACCCCACCTGCGGGGAGTTTATGGAAGGCAGGCGGGAACTGCTCCTAACTTCAATTATTCGACCGCGCTCAAGTCCGCTCACTTCGTTTGGGATGACCAGCAATTGGAAAAATGGCTCACCGACACCCAATCCCTGGTTGAGGACAACAACATGGATTTCCATGTGCCCAAAGCGGATGAGCGCGCTGCGATCATCCGGTACCTCAAGCTGTTGTCATCGCCCCGGAATGTCTCGAATTCTTCAAATCGTTAGTCGGCGGATTTCAGCGTCGGAACCCTACGAGTAATTTCGGGCATCTAAAGCCGGGAGTAGCCCCGTGAGCTTGCAAATCAGCTTCCGGGGTGGGCTCCATTCGGAGGAAGGGCAATGTCAAGAAAGCTTTTGATGTCGTTGTTCTGTGTTGCCGTCGTGCTGACGTCTGTGTCGCTTCTTTCGGCCGCTCATCCCGACACCGGGTCGCCGGCCCCGCAATTCACCATGAACTCCCAGGATGGCACACCGGTGAGCCTGAAGGATTTCCGCGGCAAGTGGGTCGTGCTCTACTTCTACCCCAAGGATTTCACCAGCGGCTGTACGATGGAGGCGCACAACTTTGAGCGTGATCTGGCCGAATACCAGAAGCGTAATGCCGTCATCGTGGGCGTCAGTGTTGACGATACGAATTCGCACAAGCAATTTTGCGTGAAGGAAGGACTCAGCTTCAAGCTGCTGTCCGATACCGATCACACTGTCTCAAAGGAGTATGGCACGCTCACGAACATGGTATTCACCCATGCCGCGCGCAATACGTTTCTGATCTCGCCGGACGGCAGGATTGCCCGCGTCTTTGACGATGTGAAGCCAGCCGAACACAGCGCGCAGGTGCTGGCGGCGCTCACGGAATTAGAAAAGAAGTAGGACTGGATTCGACCTCACCGGCCACCGCAAGGTTGGCACCCATCCTTCCGCCCTGGTTTTGGGCGGAGGATGGGGCGGTCGTCTTTGCTCTTGCGCTTAAAGCCTAGCGCCTTCCTTCATTCACCATCGGCAGCTCGATATAGCTGGCTGCGCTTTCCGCGTGGTAAATCCGCTGAGTCGCCTTTATGTAATCTCCGGGTTTTGCGAAGAAGATGTTCGGCACAAACTTTTGCGGGTTGCGATCATAGAGCGGAAACCAGCTTGACTGCACTTGCACCATAATTCTGTGTCCAGGCAGGAACACGTGATTTGCCGTGGGCAAAGTGAATTTGTATGTCAGGGGCGTATTCGGAGCAATCGCCTTTGGAATCTCGAAGCTTTCGCGGTACCGCCCGCGGAAAATATCCATCGCGATCCCCAGCTCGTATCCGCCTAGCTCCTGCTGACTCGGAACCACATCGGGATAAACATCAATCAACTTAACCACCCAATCGCTGTCCGTGCCGCTGGTTGAGGCCACCAGGTTCACCACAGGGGCTCCGCTGATGCGCACTGCTTCGCGAAGAACTGGCGATACATAGGACAACACGTCCGGACGACCGTCTGCTGCGCGTTGATCCATCACCAGCCAACGCCTCCAGGCCGCGCTGTCCGCAAATCTCACCGGGCGCGGCTCGTAAGGCACTGGCTTTGCCGGGTCGGAAACGTACTCGTCATAAGCAGTGGGAGACTTGGCGTCACCAGCCACTGGTACGGTAAAGGCTAGTCCAAAACCCGCAGTCAGATACAGCGCCCTGGACTTCGACTCGCAACCGTTTTCACACGCCAGCGGCCACCTGCTCAGCCGATCCCAGTGGTTTTCCCCGGTGTTGTAAATAAATACCGGAGGAGTGTCGGCCTTGGGCGCGCCATCCTTCAGATACTGGTCAAAGAACGGCTTCAGCACCTCGCGGCGGAATTGCCGCGCAGTGTCCCCATTCCACTTCAGCGGCCCCAGGGAGTACTCGTCATAATTCACTCCGCTGTGATACCACGGCCCCATCACCAGGAAGTTCATATCATTCGCTGTGTCTTGCGGCTCCATCGCCTGGTAGCAGTGAATCGCGCCCCACATGTCTTCCTGGTCCCAGAGCCCCTGAATCCACATGGTTGGGACCTTCAGAGGCTGCGCCGCCATAACTTTGTCCAGTGCCTGCCCCTGCCAAAAACCGTCGTAAGCAGGATGCTCGGCAGTCTTATGCCACCATGGAAACTGGTCGAGTCCTGCAGCTTTCGCGAAGTCTCCCGCCGAACCTGCGCGAAGAAAATTGTCGTAGTCGTCATATGCCTGGCGTGGGATGTCGCGGCCCGTCCCCTTCGCGCTGGTCTGATACGTGATGTAGTCGAAGTTCGGCTGACGGAAGGCGCCGTAGTGAAACCAGTCATCCCCCATCCAACCGTCCACCATCGGACTCATCGGCGCTGCCACCTTCAACGCCGGATGCGGATTGACCAGCGCCATCACCACAGTGAAGCCTTCATACGAGCTTCCCAGCATGCCCACCTTGCCATTGGATTCGGGTACGTTTTTTACCAGCCAGTCGATCGTGTCGTATGCGTCGGTGGAGTGGTCGGTGTTCGTGGAATTCAGCGGCCCCCGCAAGGGGCGAGTCATCAGGTAGTCGCCCTCCGAGCCATACTTGCCGCGAACGTCCTGAAAAACGCGGATATAGCCTCCAGCCACAAACACGTCATCGCCTGCATTCAGCGCTCCCAGCATATGCGGAGAGTCCGTTCGCTCGGCGCGTCTTGCTGCATCGTAAGGAGTACGGGTCAGAACGATGGGTGCGTGCATTGCCCCGCGCGGGACGACGATGACGGTATACAGCTTGATTCCGTCGCGCATCGGAATCATGGCCACCCGCTTCACGTAGTCATAGGAGGCCGTAGGAGCTACATACTTGTCGGCAATGTCCGGCGTGAGTGGCGAGGTCTGCGCCTGCACTGCCGACACTGAGGCCATTACTGTCGCCACAATCAAACAACGCCTGAACGAAGAAACACTGGTCATCCAAACTCCCCACAATGGGTTAACGTATCGCAGTGCGTGCAATGCAGCAGCGCATTCATTGTAGCGGATACAAACTGGGACTCACATCCGCCCGTCTTTGGCGAATGTGGGAGCACAGTTCCGTATAGTAGCGGTTTCCGTCGGTTCGACGCGATTCTTCTTGTGACACCAAATTCGCCCTATTCAGCGCACAAGTGGTACAAAGTAAGTCAGTACATCATGTCCTCTCCACGCCCGCCCAAGCCCGTCCGCGCATACCATCTGATCGCCCTTGTTCTATTGGGCGCCTTTTTCGCGCAATGTGCGTGGTTCGTCGCTTCGGTGCCGCTTACCCAACTTGAGGCGGACCAGATTCTTCGCGGCGTCGCGCTTCTTCGTCACGTCCCGCTTAATGTTGAGCCTGCCTCGTCGCCTTTGATTCCATTGCTTTCCGTCGCGGGTATCCTCTTCCATCTGCCGCAGAACCCCGTTGTGCTAGATCAGTTCTGGCTTGACCAGCATCGCTGGCTCATTCGCGCGCCGTTTCTGATTGCCGGGCTCTGCCTCGCGATCTCCATCTGGTATGTTGCCCGCCGGCTCTATGGAATCGCTGCGGGCAATATCGCTCTCGCGCTCTATGCCTTCAGCCCCGGAATGGTCGCGTGTTCATCGCTGGCTGGGCCGCAGATTTTCGCCGCGTGGGGAGCTTTTGGCCTCATATTCACCGCCATTGCCACCGCGCACACACTCTATGCGCCGCGCGAGGTCATTTTCTGGAATTGGCGGCGCATCGCACTCCTCGGCATCTCCATCACTTTCGCGGTCGGAGCGCAGTGGCCTTTGGCCTGGCTGCTGGTTCCCGCCGCGGCCTTTATGCTGTGGGCCGTTCCGCATCGCCGTGCCGCAGCGCTGTGTATCCTCTTCGCCGCCATCACGGTTTCAATGCTTTTGCTGGATTTCTGCTTTCTCGGCAATCTTCGGGCCCTATCTCACGGAGTCGCCCAGGCTGGCTGGCTCTCATGGACGCCGGAGTCTCTCTCTCCGGGATTACTCGCGCGCATTCTGGCAAGGTTCTTCTTTGACGCGGCACCGGGGGCGCTGCTCACTTTCTTTTGTGCCATCGCCGCCTGGATTGCTTCGAAACGCACTCGTTTCTTCGGCAATACTGCCCCGCTGATCGTTTTCCTCATGCTCCTCGTGATGGCGATCTTTCTTCCGGAAAACGGTGCCAGCGCCACCCTGTTCGCCACCCTTCCATTCCTCCTGCTTTTCATCTCGGGAGTCTTCGCCGATCTTATCGAGGGAAATCTCCAAGCCCCTGCGCTCGGGGTGATCTTTGCGGTCATCGCGGCCCAGGCCGCCTACAGCATTGCCAGCCTGATGCGCATGTATTCGCGTCTTCCCGGCTCCTAGTCCGCGCGCTTCCATTGCAGCCGGTACAAGGTGCGATAATCACAACAGGCATGACTTCTTACGAATCCGCCGTCGAGCGGCTGTACTCCCTCGGCCACGAGCTCCAGCAAGGAACTTCTCGCAAGTTTGATCTCGCGCACATGTGCGTTCTGTGCCGGGCGCTAGGAAACCCGCAATGCACATTCCCTTCCGTGATCATTGCCGGGACCAACGGGAAAGGCTCCACGGCCGCGACCCTCGCCTCCATCCTGCAGGCTTCAGGGCACCGCGCCGGTCTCTACACATCGCCCCACCTGCTGCGCATCAATGAGCGCATCTGCTTCAACGGCCAGCCCATTCCGGATGAGGCCTTTGCTGCGTCCTACCAGCGCGTCACCGCCATTGCCGAGCGGCTTGTCGGGGTTTCCGCACTCCCCCATCTGCCCAGCTTTTTTGAAACCATTACGGCCATGGCGTTCGATTTCTACTCGACGTCGAACGCCGAGATTGCCGTCCTCGAAGTTGGTATGGGAGGACGCCTCGACGCGACAAATATCGTCGAGCCGATCCTTTCCGTTATTACTGACATCGATCTCGATCACCAGAAATTTCTCGGCAACAGCATCGCTGAAATCGCACGGGAGAAGGCCGGCATTCTCCGTTCCGGCGTCGCGGCGATTACCTTGCCACAGCACCCTGAAGCCAATCAGGTACTCGGCGAGTGCATGACCGCCCTTGGCGCATGCGCCGTTAGCGCCGCGCGCAATATGGCTTCAGTGTCGCCGCACTCTTCCGCACTCGTCCAGCGCTCATCGGTGGAAACGCGATTCCGGTTGAGCGTCCTGGGCAGCGAGGTGGAAATCGTCTCGCCTCTGGTCGGACGCCATCAGCTTCGTAATCTTGCTTTGGCAATCACCGCCGCCGAGGAGTTAGCCGCGCAGGGCTGGAACATCACCGCCGAAAGCATCGCTCGCGGCACACGCCTGACATGCTGGCCCGGACGCTTCCAGCGCCTGGCGGCAACCGCCCATCGTACGGAAATTGTCTTCGACGTGGCACACAATCCTGCCGGCGCTTGGGCCTTGCGTTCGGCCCTGAGTGAGCAGATGGAGGAACGTCCCCTCGTGCTCCTGTTCGGCGCAATGGCCGACAAAGCCGTGGATGAGATGGCAAAAATTCTATGGCCCCAGATGGCCCACGTCGTCCTCACCCGCATCGCGGGCAATCCACGGGCTGCCGCCGTCAACGATCTCGCCGCGCTCGCGCAAGCGCTTGGCGTTGAGCATTCCCTATCGGCAAACGTCAGCGAAGGTGTAGAGATTGCGATCGCCAAAGCGCGGGATCTCGGCCCCGAGGCCGCAATCGTTATTGCAGGGTCCATTTACGTAGCTGGAGAAGCCATGCGATCCCTCGCCTGATCTTGCCAGCCACACGTTGCCCTGGGCTTCTCGAAGGCGCTATCCTAGTCGTCACGCGTCCTGCTGGAGACCGATGTGAAATCACTGTTGGTTCGCCTCATTATTCAGGCTGCGTTTGCCGCCACTGCGGTAGCTGCGCTGATTATCTTCCGTCACGCTGGCTTTGGCGTGCTTGCAATCGTGATTCTCACCTACCTCAGCGTTCTCGTTCTGGTGATCGCCATCATGCTGAACTACCCACGCTTGCCGCGCCAGGCGATGGTCAATGATTTTGCCGATGAGCTAGAAGCGCGAAATCTTCTAAACTCCTCCACCTTCCGCGCTGACCGTGCCTTTCGTGTGGACGAGTTCGGCGAGGAAGGTCCGCATTATTTCCTCGAACTCGAAGAAGGAGGTACCCTCCATCTTTCAGGCAAGTACCTCTACGAATATGAGCCCCTCGATGGCTCTCCGCGCCATTTTCCTTGTACCGAATTCGCCCTGCGCAGCCACGCTGAAACCGGCTATGTCGTCGATCTAATTTGCGACGGTCTTATCATCGAGCCTGAAGTGGAGGCGCCTGCCTATTCCGCTGCCGATTTCGCGCAGCATCGGGTACCCCAGGATCGAGCCATTCTTTACGATGTCAGTTTTGATCAACTCCTGTTGGAGCGCACCGCTCCAAAGATCTCGATTCAATAGAGCCTTCGGCAAGCTGTCAGGTGGCCCTCATTTGCCGTAGTTAGCAAATGTGGGATTGCAACGCCCTCCACGTCGGCGGCGATGTTGCTGCTGCCGCTGGAGTCGTCCTTGTCTTTAGTGTCCGCCGTGGTAGGGATGGTTATTCAGGATGGTAAACGCGCGGTAGATCTGTTCGGCCAGCACAACCCGCGCCAGTTCATGAGGGAGGGTGATCCTTCCCAGTGACAGCGTCTGCTGTGCCCGGGCCAGTGCCGTCGCGGTCCAGCCGTCTGCCGGACCGATCGCGAAAATCAGCTCCTGGGTTCCGCGCTCAAGGTGTTGCCGCACGAAGTCCGCCAGCTCTTCGCTGCTCAATTGCTTTCCGCGTGAATCCATCTCCACCAGCACCGGAGCGGTGCGCCCAGGCCTCTCTAGACTCTTCAGCAGTGCTTCCTCGGCGGGGTACTCGCCCGTCTCTACGGCGCAATACCGTGTCGCCCGCTTCACATACTCGGAGGTCAGCCCGTCCACGGACGACTCCTTACTCGACCCCTTCCTTTTCGTGATCGAAATAAGGCGCAGCTTCATGGTCTTTTCCGGTAGCTTTCTGGGCAAACCAGAGCGCGGGCTGTATGGCCCGCGCTCACTCGTCTTCATTTGTTACTTACGCTTGCTGGCGGCCTTCTTGGCAGCAGTTTTCTTTACTGCTACTTTCTTCGCTGCGACCTTCTTCGCGGACGTCTTCTTCGCCGCGCTTTTCTTCGCTGCAACCTTCCGCGCCGGAGCCTTCTTACCTGCGCCGCGGGCGCTCTGCTTGGCCGCCGCTCGCACGCTGGTCGTTTTCTTTGCCGCAACCTTCTTTGCGCGCTTCTTTACCGGCGCTGCCGCTTCGAGTGTTGGCTCCACGGCTTCCGCTTTTGGCTTCAGCAACTCCTGCGCGGTGAGCCTGTGCGCCGACTTCCACAGCCGTTCCAGGTCATAGTAGGCGCGCCGTTCGGCATTGAAAATATGTACGACGAAGTCCACGTAGTCCAGCAGAATCCACTCCGCCGTGTTGTAGCCTTCGCGTGCATTCGGTTCCACGCCCATGTCTTTGGAGAGCCGCTCATCCACCTCATCGGCAATTGCCTGCACCTGCCGCGCATTGCTGCCGCTGCAGATCAGGAAGTAATCGGTAAACGTGCTTGACTCCCCGGGGAGTTGGAGCAATGCAACGTCTTCGGCCTTCTTGTTGTTCACTGCTTCAAGGGCCAGTGCGACTTGCTTTCGAATATCTTGCGTAGGCATCGTTCCTCTTCTCTGCTGCACTATTGTGCTGGGCTTCGCCTTAGGATGCAAGCCTGTGCTACTGAAAACCAGCCCTAACAGCGGCTTCGTTCGACGCTTCGCTGCCTTAAAGCCTCGGCGGCTCCGGCGTCCCGGGCTCGGCTTCCTCACCGTAAATCTTCAACTTCATGATGTACTCGGCCACGGCTTCCGGCACCAGTTGTTCCAGTCCATAGCCTTGCCGTGCCGCCTCTCGAATCGCGGTCGCGCTCACTTCCTCGTTCACGCCGGGCAGCAGATGGATGGTCGCGCCATTCGTCTCCATCGATCCCGTTTCAAACAGTGTCCGCGCACCGGCGTCGCTTGGCCGTAACTCAGCGGGCAGCGCCCGCGCCACGTCTTGCAGTGGAAACCCAGGACGGCTCGCAACAATGAACTCTGCCGAGCGCATCAGCTCGACCGGCGAGCGCCATCTGGCAATATGCTGGAACGCATCCATGCCAATCAGGAAATACAGCCGCGTTCCGCAATCCAACCGGGCCCTCAATCGCCGTACCGTGTCTACCGTATAGCTTACCGGCTGCCCTGAGGCCTTCACGATCTCCGGAGCCTCCAGCAGCGATGGCACAAATCTCTTTTCACCCATCAGCGCCAGCGCGAGCATGGCATGGCGATGGTAAAAATTCGTAGCCCCTTGCCCTGCTTTCAGCGGTTGCACGTCGGCGGGAACAAAGTATACCCGATCCAGTTCGAATCGCGCCGCCGCAGCGCGAGCCACTGCCAGATGACCAAGGTGAACCGGGTCAAAGGAGCCGCCGTAGAGAGCAACGTTCTTTCGGGAATCGTTCATTTGATGGGAAAAACTGCGGCGCGAACCGTGATGGCCCGCGCCGGAAAGTTTCGCAAAATTACTTGGCAGCCTTCTTTGTGGCGGTCTTCTTGGCAGCCTTCTTGACGACTTTCTTGGCGACGGCCTTCTTGGCAACAACCTTCTTGACGGCGGTCTTCTTGGCAGCCGGCTTCTTGGCGGCGGCCTTCTTCGTTGCAACTTTCTTTGTAGCAGCCATTGGTATTCTCCCTTTTGTTTGTTTTTTTGCCTTGGCCTTTGGTTTCGCCTCAACTTGCACGGAGCCAACGGCCACTTCAACGTCGGCGCCTTGCCGACGAACTTCCTCGACGTAACGCGCCATCGCCCAGGCCAGCTCTGCAACACCGGTTCCGGTCACGGCGGAAATCTCGTAAAATTCGAGACCCAGCTTGCGCGCGTGCTTGCGCAGCTTTTCCACCTTCGCCGGAATTGCAGCGTCGATCTTGCTTGCCACCACGATCATGGGCTTGCGTTCCAACCCCGCGCCAAACTTCCTCAACTCGCGCAGGATCACGTCGAAATCTTTTACCGGGTCCGGCCTTCCGCTCGTATCTGAGCAATCGACCAGATGCACCAGGCAGCGCGTGCGCTCGATATGCCGCAGAAACTGAGTGCCCAGTCCCGCCCCATCGCTCGCGCCTTCAATCAATCCCGGAATGTCGGCCACCACGTAGCTCACAACATTCGGCATCTCGCCCAGCGCCACAACTCCCAGGTTGGGTTGTAGCGTGGTAAACGGATAGTCCGCAATCTTCGGCCGCGCAGCCGAAATGCGTGAGATCAGCGTGGACTTACCCGCGTTCGGATAGCCCACCAGTCCCACGTCGGCCAGCAGCTTCAGTTCCAGCCGCAGCTTCAGCTCCTGCCCCGGTCTTCCCGGCTCGTGTTCGCGTGGAGCCTGATGCGTCGGCGTAGCAAAGTTCTGATTGCCGCGTCCGCCGCGTCCACCCTTCGCAATTACCAGGCTTTCATTAGGACGCGCAAAATCATGCACCAGTTCGCCGGTCTCATCGTTATAGACGATTGTGCCTACCGGCACTTTCAGCGTGATGCTCTTGCCTTCTTGCCCCGTGCGGTTGGAGCCTTCGCCATGGCGTCCGCGTTGGGCCTTGTACTCGGGATTGAAGCGGAAATGGACCAGCGTATTGTGTCTCTCGCTGGCTTCCATGATGACGTCTCCGCCATCTCCGCCATCTCCGCCGCTGGGTCCTCCGCGTGGTACAAACTTCTCGCGACGGAAAGCCATGCAGCCGTTGCCGCCGGCTCCGGATGCGATTCGAATTTTTGCTTCGTCAACGAACATCGATGGTCGCGTCCTTTTGTAACTGAGCTATTTCATCACAACTAGTGCAATAAACATAGATGTTAAATGACGAAATCGGATAAATTGATAAATGTAAATCTATCAAATTCAATCATCCTCTGCCTTCGTTAACCCGTATCCATCGGCTCTTCGGACTCTCCGCAAGCGATTCGTTCGCATCTCTTCGCCGCGCCACAATGTCGCTAATCGCCAGCGTTTATGCACCTTTGCAACATCCCAGACGATTTTCGCTGACGGTTGCCGTTCCGTACGCTTTGCTTCCTGCCGCTGTCCGAACATTCCTCTGAACGCCATCGCGCATCACCGCCGCGCGCCCGGAAGAAAGTCTTGCGAAGAACGGCTTCAGGCTCGCCGTACGGAACACAAACCGCATCCTCGACTCGTTGTTCAGCAAACGTCGTCTCTCATTAAGATGCGAAAATGGCTCCGCTGAGTCGATCTCGACGTGAAGAAGTTCATCCCTAATCGATTACCACGGGGGCGTGGTTCACAAAATTATGAGCACAGAAAATGCTCGGGTGCCCCAGGTTCGCGCCGCTGGTTTGTGCGGCAATAACCTGGGAAGCAACGCTCTCCACCTCTCGGGTTTTGCTCGTGTGCCTTTGCCACTGTTCTTTGGTTTTCCAAAGTTACTTTTCGGCGAATCGCGCCTCGCGTTATCATAAAAAGCGTCATGGCATTCCCCATCAAAGTCTGCGTCGTCTGCTCAGAAGAGTTTGAACTCAAGCCCGATAAACCCGGCTTCGCCAACCGTTGCCCGGAGTGCAGCGCTGACGAATCGACCAACCCCACAGCCAAGCGCCGCATGGACGCCGTCGAGCGCAAGACCACGGCTGAAGCGAACGAAGCGCGCCGCCAAGCGATTCGCGATCTGCTTTACCGCAAAGACAGCTAGTCGCTTTCCAGTGGAGAGAAGCCTACTCGCGTCAACTACCCGATGGTATGCTGAGGCGCGGACAAAGCGGCAAATTGAATCCCCTGGCTGCATCGTCCGAAACTAATTCTGTTTTATAAAGGACGATCTAAGTGAAGCCATTATTGCGCTTAAGTACTCCGTTCGGTTCTGCCCTGCTTATTGCTCTTGCGATCTCCGGTTGCGGTGGTGGCAGCGGTGCTTCGTCGAGTGTTCCAACCCCGATTCCGACAACTGCAACGTTTGCATATCTGCAAGACACCACTACCGGCTCGTATCCCGGGGTGCCGGCCTATTCGCAAGCGAGCGCCATGCGGAAGGCTTCCACTCATGTTGCCATGCCGCGCATTTCCGCTTTGGTAAACATCGTCGCCGGAACCCAAGACGCTTATCTCGTCAACGCCGCTACTGCCAGTCGGACCAAGCTCAATTCGGTCAGTGGCGACTACCGCGACATTGATCTTTCTCTTGATGGCACTAAGGTCGTGTTCACCGCTTGGGATAGTGCTGGATATAGCCAGATTTTTGTGGCTGACGTTTCCAATTTCAACAATCCGTCCCAGCTTACCTCGAACGACACACTGGACCACTTCAATGCGAGGTTCTCTCTCGATGGCGCCACGGTTCTTTCAACCATCGACCAAAATCAAGCTCTATCGTTGTCTATGATTCCCACGGCTGGCGGGACGGAAACAGTGATCCGTCCTTCCGGCCTGCTCAAGTGCTGGTCCCCTTCTCTCACGTTGGACCATACCACACTGGTCTTCGAAGGCCAGGAAAGTAGCAACGTCAACGCCGCGATTTACAGCATCAACGTCGATGGCTCGAGTCTAACTCGACTCACCAATCCCAGCGGAAGCTACTGGGATTGGAGGGTATCCCTTTCTCCAGATGGGACCAAGATGCTCTTTACTCGTTACCTGGGATCCGGGGGAGCCAACAACATTTACGTGGTTGGAATCGGTGGTGAGAGCGCCACAGTTGGAGCCACGCAGCTAACCACCGATGGCTATAGCTGGGATTCCATTTATCTCGCGGGTTACGTCGTTTTTGTCAGCTCTAAAGACAATCAGGGCCTAACGGGAAACAATAATATTTATGGAATGAACGTGGACGGCTCGAATGTGGTTCGACTCACGAACACCGCGCTCGAGGACGCCTTCGACCTCAGCGCTATATAACAGCCGGGATTCTTCAGACGCACAAATGCCTCGCCGTCTGGCGAGGCATTTGTCTTCCAACTCGGAGCTTCTATGCTTCTGCGATCGGTGCTACCACGAGCGGCTCGATGGCAACGAACTTGCCCATCTGTCCCCGGTCGATGAATTTCACTTTGCCGTCAGTCTTGGCAAAGAGGGTGTCGTCCTTGCCGCGCCCTACGTTCAGGCCCGGCTTGATGCGGGTACCGCGCTGGCGAATGATGATTGTTCCGCCAGTGACGGTTTCTCCGCCGAAGGCTTTGACGCCAAGACGCTGTGCGTTCGAGTCGCGGCCGTTGCGGGATGTTCCTTGACCTTTTTTGTGTGCCATAACGGAATTCCTGTTCCTTCAGTCATTCGCCGCTTAAGCCGCGAACCGTGAATATTTCCAAAATGTTATTTCTTGGCAGCCGGTGCTGCGTCGGCTTCAACGGGCTTTGCAACCTTCGGTGCCTTTACGGGCAACTCGGGAGCCTTGAACGTTTCTCCGCCTACGCTGATTTCTGCAATGCGTACCTGGGTGAACGGTTGACGATGTCCGTTCAGCTTTTTGTACTGCTTTTTGCGCTTGAAGTGAAAGACCAGAATTTTGTCGGCGCGGCCTTCTCCGAGGATATGGCCGACTACCTTGGCGTCGTCAGCTTTGGCGATTTTGCCTTCTTCGCCGCTGACTGCCAGGACTTCGAATTCAATATTCTGGTCGCTATTGGACGCCGTCTTCTCAATCTTGATGACGTCACCGGGTGCGACACGATACTGCTTACCGCCTGCGCGGATCACCGCGTACATAGAAATGCCTCCATAAATCTTCCCTCCATCCCAGGACACCGCTACGAGAGGGGGCCGATGGAGTTTCTCAAAACAATTCTGTGCGCTTGCACTTCCCCGCAGATCGAAAGACCGAGGCAGATCCGGCTATTCAACGCTACCTAATTGCGCAAGCAATGCCAAACCTGATGCGAGGTGCCCCTGACGAGGCGAAGCAGTACAGGCAAACCATAGGATTTTAGCTTTTTCCGAAGCCCGAGGTCAAACGCTCCCTCGGGAACCCAGCCATTGCCAGAGTACGACCAATTCCCCCGATACGAACAACGCCCCGAAAATCGACTTGTTGTGCCGGGCCAACCAAAGCGGCAGGTAGATATCAAAACTATCCGCGCGTTCTTCAGTATAACGCCCAGCGAGGTCGGTTAACGGACAGCGGCCACGGTTCAAGGCGAGAATCGCACACTTGATCGACACCAACCGGCTCAGCACCGCGGCCTTTGAAAATTGCCGATAGACCGCCGCATGCAACAGCCTGATTGCGGCGAGGACGGAGAACTGTTCCAGGCCGATTTTCACCGAAGAACTCTGCCGAAAGATAGACTACACTACCGTTATGAGCCTAGCCCAACCTGCCTCCATCAAGGTCCACAAAACCAGCGGCACAACCATGGAAATCGGCTGGAAAGACGGCCACCAGAGCACTTACACCTTCACGTATCTGCGCGATGCCTGTCCATGTGCCACGTGCAACGAAGAGCGCGCAAAGAGCCACCGCCAGCCCGATGAGCCCCCTGCGCCAGATGCCGGAGGCCCGCTGCAGATGTTCAAGCCGGCACCCCGTCCCACGGAAGTTGCCCAGGTCGGCAATTATGCCGTCCGCTTTACCTGGAATGACGGCCACCAGCACGGCATCTTCTCGTGGGATTATCTCCGCGAGTGGTGCCCTTGCGACGAGTGCCGCGCCCTCCGCCACTCCACCGACGGACTCGAACACGACATCGACAATCATGTGCCGCGCGAGAAATAGCCACGGGGCCGCGCGAAGAAGGAACTCAAAGCCTTCGCACACCCGGCGCAATGGAAGCACAAATCTACTTCAGTTTCACTACTAGTGGGGCGCTTTGATCGGGTCAGATGGGCTGCAGAGCAGAATGGAGCCTTTGCTCCATGCAGCGATATGTAACTGATTTCAAATAAATAGGCCTGGCGGATAGATTGGGATTCGAACCAGCGGTACAGTTCTTGACCGTACAACGGTTTAGCAGTACTTGCTGTTCTCGTATCGCTCCAGGTAGAGGTCGCGCACATGCGCCAACTCTTCCTCTGCGATCCCCAGAACATTTCCGACCAGCGTAACTCTTGACGCGCCTAGCGGATCGCCGTCAGCGCCAGGCCGGGTCACCAGCAGGCTGGCACGCGCGTCCAACTTGAGATTCTGGGTGTGCACGGCCATCGTGCTGATGAGAAAAAGTGGGCGCCCGTGTTCGTCCAGGCTGTAGGGCATTACCGAGCCGAAGGGAAAGCCCGGCTGTTTGCGCGAGAGAGTCGAGAGGCTACCGATGCGCCCCAGGTGCATCAAGGTGCGCGCACGCTCGGCAAAGGATGGCTCGGGCACCGAAGGCTGGTCGGCGTTGGCAGTGGTGTTAGCGTGCTTTCTCAGGGACGATGACATCATTGCTCCTGTCAAGACGGGGCTGCGCTTCCCGGCCGTTCAGCGCGGGCCGAGTTTTCCCTTGCGCGGCTTTCTGACTGGATGGATCTGCCACGGATCAGGTGAAATTTCGTCGGATGGGCTCTCCCGGCGTTGCCGTCGTCGCTCTGTACCCAGAGCTTCCCTCCTGAGGCGTTCGATGTCTTTGCCCTGCTCGTCGGCCATTTTCTCGAGGAACTCCCGAATGGTCGGCATCTTCGCCGGCTGTCCGATTAACACGAGCTCGCCTTCTCTGTGCAGCATGCCTGATTGGATTCTCAAAGCACATTTTGGGATGCGAGGAGTACCGTTCAACCGTGCCGGTTGGGCAGATTCTGAACGCCTAGCCTTTATGATCGTAGATGGAACTTGAGATTGACTGTAGGTGAGGCCCGCGCATGCCGATTTCCGCCGCCCGTATTTGGCGACAATTGCCCAATGAGATTAGAGTCTCCGCCAGCAAAGTATTTTGGGCGGAGACAACGAAAGAACAGAAACAGGTCCTCTTTGCCGCTCTCGCGAAGGCGAAGAACGTTCGTGAGATTAGCGTCCGCCGAGCCTCGATTGAGCGCTTGGTCAACTGGACGGCTGCGACTCTGAATCTTCCTGATCAGATTGCAACTAATCTGCTGCAGGACTATCTGCTTCACGATCACCTTGCAACGATTGTTAGCTATCTCGAATTGCTGGCGATTCCACATTCGGAGGGAATTATTGAGGAGAACTTCGATCTTGCCTCGCTGCCGAAGGAGCGCGTCCAGGATGCGGCTCGAACCCTCCTCGCATCGCCAGATCATCAATCAGCTGAACTTTATCTGAAGTATCTCGTGGTTCAAGGCGGGCCCTGGTCGGTGATTGAAGAGGTCCTGCCAACCGAGGAGTCATAGTCGATTCTGTCACCGAGGCATGGGGCAAAACGTCAAGCCAGTGGAGAATACGTGATCACCAACGAAGAACGCATCCGGCGAAGCTTTTCCATGCAGGGATTCATGTCCACCCTTGGGGCCGAGCTCACAGCAGTGGCTCAAGGCAGCGTGGAAATTCGCCTGCCATTTTCGCCAAGTCTCACGCAACAGAACGGCTACCTGCACGCGGGTGCAATCTCTGCGGCGATGGATTCCGCATGCGGATATGCCGCCTTGACCACGGCAGCAGACGATAAGGAAGTCCTCACTGTGGAGTTGAAGATGAACTTGCTGGCGCCCGCTGCCGGTGAGTCCTTCGCTGCCAGAGCGCAAGTCAAGAGAGCCGGACGAACGGTGACCGTTTACACAGCGGATGCCTTTGCCATCAGAGACGGCAAAGAGACGGTGGTTGCAACCATGCTGGCCACAATCATGGCTGTGCCGATAAACCCCGAGTAAAACTTATGATTGCAACACTGATTGGCGGCACAGGCCTCACGGGTTCGTTTCTGGTTCGGCAGCTCTTGGCCGACCCAGCCATCACAAAGGTGATTTCCATTTCGCGGAAGTCGCTGGAGATTTCGAATTCAAAGCTGGCCGAGGTTTTAATCTCCGATCTCGCGGAGTTACCGTCCATCGAATCGAAGATTCGTGGGGATCTCTATTTCTGTTGTCTCGGCACGACGATCAAGGCGGCGGGCAGCAAAGAGAACTTTGAAAAGGTTGATCACGCCGCTATCGTCGCTTTCGCGAAAATCGCGAGGGCTCATGATGCGAAATCATTTACGCTGGTCTCCGCTATGGGCGCGAACGCAAACTCGATGATCTTTTACAACCGG
>Ga0181528_10000146_pt1 | contig 64802 bp, 58 predicted proteins | sample PEATcosm2014_Bin_47_FD_119742 | JGI IMG/M metagenome (GOLD analysis project Ga0181528, IMG submission 119742) | Peatland microbial communities from MTU Mesocosm Facility, Houghton, MI, USA - PEATcosm2014_Bin10_10_metaG | ecosystem: Environmental > Terrestrial > Soil > Wetlands > Peat | place...
AACAGAAGGCGTTCGACCTCCTCGGCATCTCCCTCGCTTGTACCCAGTAGTTGGGCCGCAAATTTTGCTCGTTCCGAGCAAAATCAATATCTTGCTGATTACAAAAGATGGAACCTCGGCCTAGCGGGACGTTGCGGCTGCGTTGCCGGATGCACTCCGCCGCCGCCATGGCCGCCTCGCCTTCGACGAGACCGGCGCGTCGAGTCGGGTGCCAGGCCAGCCGCAGTGGGCGATGACGGAATCGCCCTGCTCGACTTCGTCGAGCAACTCGGTGAGCTTTTCTTGGCCACAAAAGCGCCGACCTCGCGAACAAGACTGTCCTGGGCGTCCGGCTAGACCGACAGCCCTTCGCCCGTAATGACCTGCTCGACCTCCGCAACGGAGGTCTTGTTCGGATCGATGTCGTCGGCGACGACGCGGCCGCGTCGCATCACGACGATACGGTCAACGACCTGAAACACGTGATGAATGTTGTGGGCGATGAGAATGCAGGAATGCCCGGAGTCGCGCGCATTGCGCACGAAGCGCAGCACCCCTTGCGTCTCGGCGACGCCGAGATTGTTGGTGGGCTCGTCGAGGATGATAAGATCGCTGTCAAAATGCATCGCGCGTGCGATCGCCACCGCCTGACGCTCGCCGCCCGACAGCGAGGAGATCGGCGTCGTGGCCGGAATCGTCTTGCCAATGCCGACGCGCTTCAGCAACTCGCCCGCGACTCGCTCCATCAGCGCCGTGTCCATGCGGTTGAGGAAGCGCGGCCCCTTGATCGGCTCGCGGCCGAGAAACAGATTGCGCGCGATCGAGAGCTGCGTCACCAGCGCCGAATCCTGGTAGATCGTCTCGATGCCCAGCGCGATCGCGTCCGAGGCGTTGCGGATCTGCGCCTTCCTGCCGCGCACGTAGATGTCGCCGCTGGTCGCCTGCAGCGCGCCCGACAGCACCTTGATCAGCGTCGACTTGCCCGCGCCGTTGTCGCCGAGCAGCCCGACGATCTCCTGTCGCGCGACGTTGAAATTCACGTCTTCGAGCGCCTGGACACGGCCGAACAGCTTGTTGATCCGCTCCATGCGGACGAGAAAATCGACCATCGCTCAAGTTCCCGTCTGATGCCGGCGCTCGAGCCAGGAATGCAGCGCCATCATGCCCAGAATGATCGCGCCGATGAAGATGTTATAGGCCAGCCCCGGAACGCCAATCATCACGATGCCGTTGCGCATGACGCGTAGAATGAAAATGCCCAGCACCGTGCCGATAATGGTGCCGCGCCCGCCGGTCAGCGCCGTGCCGCCGATGACGACCATGGCGATGACTTCAAGCTCATAGCCGGACCCGCTGTTCGGGTTGGCCGCCGAAGTGCGGATCGAGCTTATCACGCCGGCGAAGGCGGACATAACCGCGGTCAGCACGAACAGCGCGAGCTTGACGCCGTCGACATTGACGCCGCGCGCGCGCGCCGCGGTTGGATTGCCGCCGGTCGCCTGGATCCAGTTGCCGTATTTCGATTGAGTCAGCACGTAGCCGAGCACGATCGCCGCGGCGGCGAACCAGAAGATCGAGGCGTAGACCCGGAACGGGCCAATATAGAAATCACCGACCAAGGTCTTCGCCAGCCATTGCCCGCCCGCGCTCCAGGTGCGCTGCGGAAAGCCGTCGGTGACGAACAGCGCCGTTCCGCGGACAACCAGCAGCATGCCGAGCGTGACCAGGAACGACGGGATTTTGAGCCGCGTCACGAACAGGCCGTTGACGAGGCCGATTCCCGCCGCGACTGCGAGGCTGACGACAAAGGCGACGCCCAGCGACGTCAGCCCCGCATTGTAGAGCGTCCACATCATCACCGGCGCAAAGCCGAACAGCGAGCCGACCGAAAGATCGAACTCGCCGGCCGTCATCAGCAGCGTCATCGCCAGCGCGATCAGGCCGAGCTCGACGGTGAACGTCAGCGTATTGGAGATGTTGAGAACGGACAGGAACTCGGGGCTGAAGGCGGTGAAGACCGCAATCTCCAACACGACCAGCACCAGCGGACCGAACTCGGGGGCCGAGATCAGCTTGCGCAAAGCCAAGCCGCTTTGCGCTTTGGGCAGGTCCAGTTGATCGGGAGCAGGCGCGGCGTCGACCAAAGCTTCTCACATCCCGCGGGCCGCGCCCGCTTGTTCGGCTGAATCGCCGCCGCCAGGAGGCGGCGAAAGGCGGCTATTTGCCCGCCATGACCTTGTCGTAAAGCGCCGCGGAGTCCTTGCCGTACAGCGCGCCGACATGAATGTCGAAGCCCGGAGGAACGCCGTCGGTGGCGAGATTGGCGAGGGTGAGCGCCAGATAGCTGGTCGTCTGCGGGTCCTGCCATTCGGCCGCGTTGACGTAGCCTTCCATGACCTCCGCCGTCGTATCGCGCGAGTTGCCCCAGCCGACGACGGGGATATCGCCTGCCTTGATCCCGACCTGATCGAACACGCGCTTGATCGAGCCGGTGACCATGTCGCCCAGGCCAATGATCGCCTTGACCTTCTTGCGGTTGGCGGTGAGATAGTCGCTCATGCGCGAAATGACGTTGGCCTGATCGAGCGTGGCGTCGGTCACTTCCCAGCTGATGTTGAGCGGCTTGAACACGGATGCGATTCCCTGCTCCTCGACCACGCCGTAAGAGGCGCCGGGAACCTCGACCGGCATCCAGACAAAGTCGCCCGACTTCACCAGCTTGTGGTCGACCAGATACTGCGCCCAGCCCTTGCCGACGGTGAGCAGGTCCATGCCTACATAGGCGTTGAAGTCCACTTTCGCGTCCGGCGTGTTGAAGTTGATGACGGGAATGTTCGCGGCCCGCGCCTCCTTGACCACTTCGACCAGGCTCCCTGGATCGGGGCTGGTGGTGACGATGGCGTCGGCCTTGGCGGCGATGGCCGAGCGGAACGCCTCCTGCTGCGAAGCCACGTCGCCGTTATGGAACGAGGTCTTGACCGTCTGTCCGGTGTCCTTGGCCCACATGTTGGCGCCGGCGAGGAAATAGGTCCAGACCGGATCGGCGGGCGAGCCATGGGAAATCCAGTAGAAGGTTTTCGCCTGCGCCGTAAGCGGCATGAGTACCGCCACCAGCGTCAGGATCAAGTAGCGCGCAAGCGACTTGAGCATGAGTTTTCCCTCCCGAAGGCGATCGGCTCGTATAGCTCTTGCGGCCGGCCGCTACGCAAATGATGGCACAAGGACATAGCAGCGGCAAGCGAGACGCGGGGCCCGCTTGCGCAAACGATAGCCGTGTGAGACGAAACGCTCCTTCGGCGCCATTAAGCCGAACCAGGGAGGAAGCCGACGACCAAGCTCGTCGACATCGCCAGCGACGTCTGCGGAGCGCCGGCATGACCGACGCGCCGCTGCTCGACATGCGCGCCATCACCAAGAGCTTCGGCGGCGCGCAGGCGCTGCGCGGCGTCGACTTCTCGCTCAAGCGCGGCGAGATCCACGCGCTGCTCGGCGAGAACGGCGCCGGCAAGTCAACCTTGATGAACATCCTCTCCGGCGTCATCGTCCCCGACGGCGGCGAGATGCGGCTCGACGGCGAACCCGTCGGCTTCGCCGATCCGCGCGCCGCGCAGACCGCGGGCATCGCCACCGTGTTTCAGGAGCTCGACCTCGTGCCGAGCCTCGATGTCGCCGCAAACCTGTATCTCGGGCGCGAACTGACGCGCGGCGGCGTGCTTGACCGCGCCGCCATGCGCCGCGGCGCGCGCGAACGGCTGATGGCGCTCGGGATAGAGTTCGATCTCGACCAGCCCGTCGGCGAATTGTCGGTTGGCCGACGGCAGATCGTCGCCATCGTCAAGGCGCTGACCTATGCCTCGCGCATTCTCATCCTCGACGAGCCGACCGCGGCGTTGACCGCGGCCGAGGTCGAGCGGCTCATCGCGCTGACGCGCCAGATCGCCTCGCGCGCCGTCGGCGTCGTGTTCATCTCGCACCGGTTGGAGGAGGTGCCACGCGTCGCCGACCGCGTCACCGTATTCCGCGACGGCCGCGTCGCGGGCGAGACCTCGCCCAAGGCGCCGCAGTCGGAGCTGGTCGCGCTGCTGGTCGGCCGGCCGCTGGCGGAGCTGTTTCCGCGACGCGGCGAGACATTTGGCGCGCCGGCGCTGCGGCTCCAGGGCGCCGCCTTTCGCCCAACCTCGGCGCGTCCCGGCTGGCAGGCGCCGCGCGACGTGAATTTAAGCGTGCGCGCCGGCGAAATCGTCGGGCTCGCCGGCATCATGGGCGCGGGCCGCACCGAACTGCTGACGGCGCTCTATGGCGCGGCCGGGCCGGGACGCTGGAGCGGCGTCGTCGAGATCGCCGGCGAGCGCGCCAAGCTCTCCTCTATCGCGGACGCCCGCGGACGCGGTCTCGGCTTCGTCACCGACGACCGGCGCGGCGCGGGCCTCAGCTTGCGCGACAGCGTTGGCCGCAATCTTGTCTCCGCCATCCTGAAACGCGTGTCGCCGGGCTTCCTTATGTCGCGCGCGCGCGAGACGGAGCTTGCGCGCAAGGGGATCAGCCTGTTCGACGTGCGCCCGCCGCGGCTGGAGTTGGCGGTCGGCGCGCTCTCTGGCGGCAACCAGCAGAAAGTCGTGCTCGCCAAAGAGGTGCTGGCCGAGCCGCGCCTGCTGCTGCTCGACGAGCCGACGCGCGGCGTCGACGTCGGCGCCAAGCAGGAGATTTACGCCCGCATTCGTGGGCTCGCCGCCCAAGGCTTCGGCGTGCTGGTCGCGTCGAGCGAGATGCCGGAGTTGCTGGGTCTGTGCGACCACGTCGTGGTTCTGCGACGCGGCCGCACTGTGGCGGAGTTCGGGCCGGGCGCGAGCGAGCACGAAGTGCTGGCGGTCGCCGAGGCGAACGAGCAAAGGGAGGCTGTTTGATGACGCAGGCCGTTCGCGAGTCGCTGCCCGCGTCGGCCCGCCGGCGTCTCGACCCGCTCAGCGTCGCGGTCAGGTTTCAGAGCGTGATAGGTTTGATTGTGGTTGCGATCGGCGGCGTGATCTTCTCGCCGCGCCGGCATGGCGTGATTCTGTTCCTGCAGCCCGACAACATGGCCAATATCGTACGCGCGGTGTCGGAGACCGGCATCATCGCGGTCGGCATGACCTTCGTCATCATCACCGCCGGCATCGACCTCAGCGTCGGCGCGCTGCTGAGCCTCTCCAGCGTGCTGACGGCGACCATCATGACCACGGCGGGCTTGGGCCTGATCCCCACGGTTCTATTCGTGATGGCCTGTGGCGCGGCGTTCGGCGCCGCGCAGGGGCTGATCTCGACGCGCTTCCGGCTGGAGCCGTTCATCGTCACGCTGGCGGGTTTGCAGGTCGCGCGCGGCCTCGCGCTGGTGATCTCCAACAACCAATATATCAACATCTCTTACGGCGACGGGCCGGGGTTGGCGCCGCCGTCATTCGCCATTCTCGGCGACAGGCTGTTCGACAATGTCGTGCCAGTGGCGACCCTGGTGTTCGTCGTCGTCGCCGTCGTCGCCGTGTTCATGCTCAATTTCACCCGCTTCGGCCGCTATGTGTTCGCCGTCGGCGGCAACGAGCGCGCGGCGCGGCTGTCGGGCGTGCCGGTGACGATGGTGAAAGTCTCCGTCTACGCCATCACCGGCTTCGTCTCCGGTATCGCCGGGATCGTCCACGCCGGGCAGTTCAACTTCGGCTCCGCCAACGACGGCACCGGCTACGAGCTGACGGCCATCGCCTCCGTCGTCATCGGCGGCACCAGCCTGTTCGGCGGCGCGGGCTCCTTGATTGGAACCGTCGCCGGCGCGGTGATGCTCGGCGCGCTCGCCAACATCCTTCAGCTCAACAACATCAACGCGGCGCTGCAACTGCTGGCGACTGGCGCGATCATCGTGCTGGCGGCGGTGCTGCAATCGCTGGTGCGCCGCCGCGAGGGTTTCCGCTGACTTCGAATCGGCGGGGGACGCCGGCCCCCGCCCTGCTCTTCCCCAAGAGCCAACAACCGGCGAAGACGGGAGTCTTTCCAATGAGACGAACGACAACGGCGTTGATCGCCGGCGCCTCGGCGCTGGCCTTGAGCGCCTCGACCGCAGCTGCGCATATCGCCAAGGCCTGCGGCAAGAACGACAACTACGTGATCGGCTTCAGCCAGGCCAACAACGCCGAGCCTTATCGCCAGCACGTCAACGACCAACTGACGGCGGCGGCGAAGAAGGTTCCGCAATTCACGCTGCAGATCGCCGACGGCGCCGGCAACGTCAACACGCAGACCTCGCAGATGGACAATTTCATCACCCAGAAGGTCGATCTGATCCTGATCTCGCCGTTCGAGGCGGCGCCGCTGACCCCGGTCATCGCCCGAGCCATGAAGGCGGGTATTCCGGTGATTGAACTCGACCGCAAGTCGCTTGGCGAGCCGGGCAAGGATTACACCGCCTTCATCGGCGGCGATAATTTCAAGATCGCGGTCGAAGCCGGCAAATATGTCGCCGACAAGCTGTTGCCGGAAGGCGGCGAGGTCGCGGTGCTGGAAGGCCTGCCTTCTTCGACTCCGGCGGTGGAGCGGCTCAACGGCTTCAAGGACGGCGTGAAGGGCAACAGCAAAATCCAGGTCGTCGCCGAGCAGGCGGCCGATTGGTTGCCCGATAAGGCGCAGACGGCGTTCGCGGCGATGCTGCAGGCGCATCCCAACATCAAGGCGGTCTACGCCTCCAACGACATGATGGCGGCCGGCGCGCGACTCGCCGCCAAGGGCGCAGGCAAGAAGGACGGCGACATCAAGATCCTCGGCACCGACGGCTTGCCCGGACCGGCGGGCGGCATTCGCGCGGTGGCGCAAGGCGAATGGGCGGCGACCTTCACCTACCCAACCGGAGGCCCTGAGGCGATCGAGATGGCCAAGAAGATCCTGCTCGATTGCGCCGATAGCGTCGACACTGTCGTGACCGTGCCGACTACGGCGATTACGCCCGACAACGCCAAGGCGATGATGGGGAATTAAGCGGAAGCAGCGGCGGCCGGCGAATTCTCGCAACGCTGGTCGCCGCGCTGTTTCGCCCTTTTGCCGAGATCGCAGATGCTGTCAAAAAGGCAACCATTTAGCGCCCTGACAATTGCCGAGAATCGGCCCCTTATCGGCGAACCGGTTTTGCGTCGTCAGACGCGCGAGCCGTTTCAAGTCGACATGCCAGGGCTTCGACCGACGGGTTCCGGCGGGACCGCGCCGGCGCCGATCACGCGGCGCGTGAATCTGCAGTCCGCGCCGTAGCAAGCGTTTTCAGCTAGCCTGTTTGCGCCGGCCTCGCACGGCGAGCGCTTCCTGCGCGCGCTGGGCTCCGCCGCCAAGCCGACCGGCGTCGCCAAGGAGCAGTGCCCGGCGTCACTGCGGTTCAACGCCGTCCTTCGGGCGCCGGCCGCTGAAGCTCGCCGATGTGGCGCAGCTCCAGAATTAAGGTCTCACCATTCGGCGCGCACGCCCGCACGGCAAGGCGGTTCAATTCGGAGGAATACGCTGCGCTTGCGCGGTGAGCGGCAGGTGGTCAGACGCGACCCTCGCGAGAGGCGAGGCGTGTACCGCCAAATCGCTGATGAAGCCCTCGGGCCAGCCGAGAATACGGTCAAGCGCAAATATTGGTCGCCGGGAAGGAAAGCTGCGAGGCGACGCTCCGCAGCCAAATGTCGGTTCAAGAATCGAGAGCGAGGACCGTCGCCGACTTCGCCATTCGTTGAAGTCGCCCATCAGGATTGTCGGTATCGGCGACATTTCTCGGTGGGCCTTCAACAGTGCGCCAACCTGATCGAGCCGCGATCGCCGCAGCAGTCCCAGATGGGCCGCAATAACTCGGAAGTCGCCGTCGCCAAGATTGAGATCCGCCACGATGGCGCCACGCGGCTCGAAACCGGGAAGCCGCAAGCGGCGTCGCTCGTAGAATTTCGGTTCGGCGCGCACCAGCAGAGCGTTGCCATGCCACCCATGCCCTTGCGGCAGATCAGACTGCACGAGCAGCCTCATGCCAGTTTCCCTTCGGATCGCCTCAGGGTTGAGCAGCCCGTCCTTTCGGCCAAATCTCTTGTCGACTTCTTGTAGTGCGATGAGATCAGCGTCAAGCTCCTTGAGCACCTCAAGAATTCGTTCAGGGCGAGTGCGTCCGTCGGTCCCGCGGCACTTGTGAATATTGTAAGAGGCTACTTTCATCGCGAACACCGGCGCCGACGCTCAAATATAGGGCATTGCGAGCCGAATCGCCGCATCGCGCAGTTTGATCACGATATGGCGATTGTCCAGTTCGCTTAAAGTCAGACGACGTCCTCGCCGCGCGTCTATCGTGCGTTCTATATCAGCAGCCACGACCCGATCGCGAAGCTCGACCGTCAGTTCGAAATTGAGCCGCAGACTGCGCGCATCCCAATTCGCGCTGCCGATCAAGCTCCACCGGCCATCGATGGTCATTAGCTTGCTGTGGTCAAAAGGCGGAGGATTAAACCAAATCTGACATCCCGATTCGATGAGCGGCCTAACGTGAGCGCGCGCAGCCCAGGCGACGAACGGGTGATTGTTGTCGGCGGGAAGCACGATATCGACAACAACCCCGCGCAAGGCCGCAAGCCGGAGCGCCGTGATAAGCTGTTCGTCCGGCAGAAAATAGGGAGTCGCGATGCGAATGCTGCGCCGAGCCGCGTTGATCGCAGACAGAAGCACAAGCACAAGATGATCGGTCTCTTGATCCGGCCCCGAGGAAATCGTGCGCGCCAAACCCGAGTCGGGCAGCGAAACGACGCTGGGAGAACGCGACAGTTGCTGACCGGTCGCGAATTGCCAATCCTCATCAAATTCGCGCTCGATTTCACTAACGATCGGCCCGGCGAGCTTGAAATGATGATCGCTCACCGGCGATTTTGGATGGCTTCCCAGAACATTTTCCGCTCCGATGTTTAGGCCGCCGACAAAGGCGATGTTCCCGTCAACGGTAAGTATTTTCTTGTGCAACCGCAGATTCAAGAAGGCCATTTTCCACGGCAGAAACGAATGCAAGAACAACGCCGCTTCAATGCCTTCTTTTCGCAACTGCCGGTAGGCGGGAGAGAACAAGAACCCACCCCCAAACCCGTCAACGAGAACGTTCACCTTCACTCCGCGCCGCTTAGCCTCGGCCAGAGCTAATATGAATTTCCTGCCAACGTCATCGGTGCGAAAAATGTACGTTGCGAGTCGAATATGGTTTCGGGCCTGTTCTATTGTCGTTAGCATTTCAGGGTAAGCTGCGTCGCCACAAGACAGGTGCGCCAAGACGCGCCCCGGGACCGATTTCCTCCTGGTGACCGCGCCGACCGCGATCTCTAGGTCACCAAGAGGATCGTCCAACAGACTCTGTCGCCCTTCATAGGCAGGAAGCGGATCAGGCCCCATAAGGCGGCGCGCCCGTCGCCGGACGCGATTGATGCCAAAGCCGAAGTACATGAGAGCGCCGAGAGCGGGGGCCAGCCACGCCATGGCGATCCAGCCAATTGCGGCGGGAACATCGCGTTTGCGCAGCAGAGTGTGCACGGTTACGAGACCCGCAACGCCGAAATGCACCAGTACACCCACAGCTCCCTGCGCCGTGGTCAAAGCCTCCCGAGGAGGTAACACCACTATCAGCCCTCCCAAGTAAACTTAGGCTTGCGTTTGGACTTGAAGGCGGTTCGTCCTTCAAGAAAATCGCCGCTCATTGCGGCCGCCTCCACCAGCGACCGCAATTGCGCAACATTTCCATCCAGCGTCGCTCGCACCGCTTTCTTGGCGCCTCTTATCGAGCCCTGGCTATGTTCAGTCCACAACCGTGCCAGCGTCTCCACCGCTTCGGCAAGTTCGCTCGCCGGCGCCACGCGGTTGATCAGGCCAAGCCTTAGCGCCTCGTCCGACCTGACCGTGCGGCCACTGAAAAGAAGGTCTTTCGCGACCGCAGCCCCCACGGTTTCGACCAACAGGCGAGTCTCCACAGCGCCATATAGCAGCCCGAGTTTGGCCGGAGGAATGGCGATATGCACGTTCTCGCTGGCGAATCGCAGGTCGCAAGCCAGCGATAGCGCAAAGCCGCCTCCGATCGCGAACCCCTCCATCTTGGCGATCGTTGGACGATCGAGGCGGCTGAGCGCATCGAGCGCTCGCTCGATCGATCCGAGATAAGACTGCGCCCCTGCAAGGTTGGCGAAAGCCTCGTCGAACTCGGAAATGTCGGCCCCTGCGCAAAAATGTCCGCCGGTCCCCTCAATGACGACTACGGCGATATCCGCTCTCGCTTCCAATTCGGCGCACAACAATTCCAAGGCGCGCCACATATCGCCGGACATCGCGTTGCGCCGGTCGGGCCGATCCAGCACCACGCGGCCAATGGGCGGCTCGAAAACAAGGCGAATATCGGACACTCGGGTAAACTCCTGGCCGCAATTCGTGGTTTTTGACGCAAGCGCCGAGTTGGATCAAACGGCGCCGACTTCCGGGATACATACTCCGTCGGCGTGTCGAACTGGGCCGGTTTGGACGAAATCTGACGACTCGGTATATTTTGCGGGGGAACGACGAGTGGAGTCCGATCGGAAGCAGGCGTAGCCCGGGCGCGGCAGCTTCCATTGGTTCAATGAATTGCAGCTGACCCGAGCCTGCCAAGTTGATCCACTATTCCCAATCGTCGACACGGTCTCACCTGTTGTCACCAAGGTGTGACACGCAAGGCGGATACCGCTGGCTGCGATGCAGCGAGCAATCCGAGAAGATTAAGCAGTTTCAGATGGTTAAGTTGGTGGAGCCAGACGGAATCGAACCGACGACCTCTTCAATGCCATTGAAGCGCTCTCCCAACTGAGCTATGGCCCCACAGCCAATTCTACTTCCGGTTGGGACCGGAAGCTGTACGGTGCGCTCGTATACCGGCGCCGGCTCTCGGCTACAAGAGCCTGGCGAAAGTTTTTTCGCCGCGCCTCACGGCTCCTCGTCCGGCGCGATTTCGCCGTCGATCAGTGAGCTGACGTCGTCTTCGTCCTCTTCCTCTTCCTCGAGGAAGGCGTCGTCGGCCGACTCGTCATCGTCGACATCGATGTCGTCCACGACGGGGTCGGCGGCTTTCTCCTCCGCAGCCTCCACCTCATCGAGCGACACCATCTCGACGCCGGCGGAATTGGCCGGCTCGTCCTCGTTTTCCTCCTCCTTCGCCGTCGCCCGCTCGGCGCGCGCGGTCGCGCCCTGGAACACGCTTCCGCACTTCGGGCAGACGATCGGATCGCGGTTCAGGTCAAAGAATTTTGCCCCGCAAGCTTGGCATTGGCGCTTAGCGCCGAGTTCCGGTTTCGCCACGGCGACGTCCTGTCTTGTTTTGGATGGCGCGCGTTAGTCGTCCGGCCGCGCGCTGTCAACGTTTGAGCCGCGTCGACACCGGCTGAAGGCCATGCTACGGGCGCTCGCTCGCAGAGACCGCCGATGACCGACGCCGCGAAGTCTTCCCTTTCCGCCCGTTTTGCTGGGCCGCTGCGCGGCCGGGTGCGTCCCCCCGGCGACAAGTCGATGTCGCACCGAGCGTTCATGCTCGGACTGCTGACGCGCGGAACGGTCGAAGTCCACGGCCTGCTCGAGGGCGAGGATGTGCTCCGCACCGCCGAGGCGTGCCGGCAACTGGGCGCCGAAATTGTGCGCCGCGCGCCGGGACATTGGAGCGTGCAGGGACCAGGTCTCGGCGCTCTGCTCTCTCCCCGGGCGACGCTCGATTTCGGCAATGCCGGCACCGGTTCGCGGCTGATGATGGGGATTGTCGGCAGTCACCCGATCGAGGCGACATTCGACGGCGACCCGTCGCTTCGCAAACGGCCGATGCGTCGCATCCTGGACCCCTTGCGCCAGATGGGCGCGCAGGTGATCGCCGAGGCCGAGGGCGGTCGCTTCCCGGTCGTTTTGCAGGGCCCGGATGTCGTATCCCCCATCGTCTACCGCACGCCCGCGGCTTCTGCGCAGATCAAGTCCGCGGTGCTGCTGGCGGGACTGAATGCGCGCGGGACGACTACGGTGATTGAGAGCGAAGCGTCGCGTGACCACACGGAGAAGATGCTTGCTCATTTCGGCGCCGACGTGCGCGTCACGGTCGAAGGGGCAGGTCGTCGCGTCGATCTCGTGGGCCAGCCGACGCTTCGGCCCGTTTGCGTCCGCGTGCCGGCCGATCCGTCCTCGGCGGCTTTTCCTATTGTCGCTGCGCTGGTGACGCCGGGCTCCGAAATCGTCGTCGAAGGGGTAATGGCCAACCCGTTGCGCAGCGGACTTCTGACGACCCTTCTCGAGATGGGAGCAAGAATCGACACGCTGGATCAGCGTGACGAGGGCGGCGAGCAGGTGGCCGACTTGAAAGTCCGCCACAGCGATCTCAGGGGAGTCGACGTGCCTGCGGCGCGCGCGCCTTCGATGATTGATGAATATCCGATTCTCGCCGTCGCCGCATCTTTTGCGCAGGGCCAGACGCACATGCGCGGCCTGCACGAACTCCGAGTCAAGGAAAGCGACCGTCTGGCGGCGGTTTCGGCGGGTCTTGCGGCGGCGGGCGTAAAACACGAGATCGCCGGCGACGATCTCATCGTCGAGGGCGGAGCGGTTCGCGGCGGCGGCTCAGTGGAGACCAAGCTCGACCACCGCATCGCAATGAGCTTTCTTGTCATGGGAATGGCGTCGGAAAGGCCTATTGCGATCGACGACGCTGACACCATCGCGACGAGTTTTCCAACTTTTCGCTCGCTGATGGCCTCACTCGGGGCCTCGCTCGACTGACCAGCCAACTGCAGCACGCCGTCGATGAGCATGTCGGCGGCCGTCGGCGGCATGTTCTCGGTATAGAGCCTGGCGAAACCGAGCTTGCCGCAGGCGTCGAGCACGGTCCGCGGGTAAACGCGCTCGATGCGTCCCGGTCAGGACGAGTGCGCCCCGCCCCCGGCTGGCGAAATTCCGATCTTTGACTTACCTGCTCCGGCCACCTATCTCTGGCGCGAGATGTTCCGGCCGCCCGCGTCCTCAAGCGACCTCAACCCTCGCATAACGAGGGAGCGAGGCGATGAACGCGCCTCTCGCGTTATCGCCGCGCTCGGTCCCACCAACACCGGCAAGACGCACCTCGCGATCGAACGCATGCTCGGCCACGCCTCGGGGATGATCGGTCTGCCATTGCGCCTGCTGGCGCGCGAAATCTACGACCGGATCGTAAAGGCCCGAGGCGAGCGCTCGGTCGCGCTCGTCACCGGCGAAGAAAAGATCGTACCGCTCAACCCGCGCTACTGGGTCTGCACCGTCGAGGCGATGCCGCTAGACCGCGAAGTGGATTTCCTCGCCATCGACGAGATCCAGCTCAGCGCCGATCGCGAGCGCGGCCATGTGTTCACCGAGCGGCTCCTGCACGCCCGCGGCCGATTCGAGACGATGTTCATGGGCGCCGCGACAATGGCGCCGCTGATCCGCCAGCTCGTCCCGCACGCCGAAATCCAGACCCGGGAGCGGCTCTCAACGCTTTCGTACGCCGGCCCGGCGAAGCTGACCAAGCTTCCCAAGCGCAGCGCCGTCGTCGCCTTCTCGGCCGAGAATGTCTACGCGATCGCGGAACTGATCCGTCGCCAGCGCGGCGGTGCGGCCGTCGTCATGGGGTCGCTGTCGCCGCGCACCCGCAACGCTCAGGTCGAGCTGTTCCAGTCCGGCGAGGTCGATTTCCTCGTCGCGACCGACGCGATCGGCATGGGACTCAACATGGACCTCGACCATGTCGCGTTCGCGGGACTGCGCAAGTTCGACGGCCGCCGCACTCGCTGGCTGCAGCCGCAAGAGATCGGCCAGATCGGCGGCCGCGCCGGCCGTTACCGCCGCGACGGGAGCTTTGGCGTCACGGGCGACGCCTCCGACATGGACCCGGACGTAGTGGCGGCGGTCGAGGCGCACGCTTTCGCGCCGGCGACTCACGCCGAATGGCGCAACGCCAGGCTCGACTTCGACTCCCTGCAGGGGTTGATGCGCTCGCTCAGCGTCGCGCCGCCCAGGCACGGTCTGCGGCTCGCCGAGGAGGCTCAGGACGAGACGACGCTGCGCCTGCTTGCCGCCGACGAACTGGTCGCGCGGCGCAGTCGCGACCGGGCCAACCTGTTCCGGCTGTGGGAGGTCTGCCAAACCCCCGATTTCCGCAAGATCACGCAGGACGAACACACCCGGCTCGTGGGCGCGATGTTCGAACATCTCACCCAAGGCCGACGCCGCCTGCCGGAGGATTGGGCGCGCGGCCAGTTCGAAGCGCTTGACCGGCTCGACGGCGACATCGACGCGCTGTCGGGGCGCCTCGCGCGCGTGCGCACGCTCGCTTATGTCGCCCACCGCGGCGACTGGCTCGACGAGGCCGTGGCCTGGGCGGCCCGCACCCGCGCCCTGGAGGACCGGCTCAGCGACACCTTGCACGAACGGCTCATGCAGAGATTCGTCGATCGGCGCACCAGCGCGCTGATGCGCGGCTTAGAGCAATCTTCCGGGGCGACCCTTGGCGGCATCGCCGCCGACGGGACCGTGATCGTCGAGGGGCACGAAGTCGGGCAGCTCATAGGGCTGCATTTCCAAGCGGAGCGTGGAAAATCGGCTTTGGAGGCGCGCGCGCTACGCGGGACGATAGACCGCGCCGTCGCCCCGGAGATCTCGCGCCGGCTCGCCGAGATTGCGGCCGATGGCGACGAGCAATTTTCGCTCAGTCCCAATCGCGCGATTCTGTGGCGAGGTCACGCCATAGGCGAGATCGTCGGCGGCTCCCCGCATGCGCCGCAGGTGCGCCTTGACGGCGAACTCGGCGCCCAGGCGGCCCGCGCTCGCGCTGTCCGGCGGCTCGAAGCCTTTGTCGTTGGCATTGCGGCGCAGGCGTTCGCCAGCCTGGCGAGGCTCAAAGCGGCTGCCGAAGGCGACGCGCTGCATGGTCTCGCGCGCGGCCTGGCGTATCAGCTGGTCGAAGCCGCCGGCGCGCTGCCGCGCCGAGAGGCGGAAGAATTCATCCAGTCGCTTTATCGGGGCGAACGCAAGGCGCTGCGCGAGCTTGGCGTGCGATTCGGAACCTTCACCATCTTTGTGGAAGACATTGTCGCGCCCGAAACCATTTGGATTCGCGAGATTTTCGCCACTCTTGCGGCGCCCCGCTGGCGTCCCGGGGCCGGGCTGGCGGAGTTGCGCGAGGCTCCGGCGAAGGAGGCGCTGACGTTTCGCGGTTTGCGCGCGCTCGGCCAAGTCGCTGCGCCGATCGAATTTCTGGAGCGAATTGGCGAAATTGCGCGGCAGTCCGATTCGCGAGGTTTCACGCTAACGCCAGAGACGCTGGCCGAATTCGGCTGGAGCGCATCCGACGGCGAGCGCGTCTTGCGCAGCCTCGGCTTCATTCCCGCTGCGAAAGCCGAGTCCGGCGCGGTCACGTCCTGGCGGCGTAGAGGATCGGCTACGGGGCAGTCGAGCGCAGCCGCGAGCCCCGCGCCCCAGCCGCCAACTCCGACGAGCGGCCCGGAGCAGTCCTGCCGCATCGACGTCTGGCTTTGGCGGGCGCGCTTCTGCAAGACCCGAGCGCTCGCGGCCAAGCGGGTGGCTAACGGCGAAGTCAGCACGGAGCGACGCGGCGAACGGATCGTCATCGACAAGGCAAGCCGCCAAATCCGTCTCGGCGAAACCCTGACGCTTGCATTCGGCGGCCGAACAACAAGTTTGCGGGTCGAGGCTGCCGGCGAGCGTCGGGGACCGGCCGCCGAGGCTCAAGCGCTTTATACGTTGCTCTCCTCGTGATCGGCTTGGCCTGCCCAACTTCGCGTGCTAGCAGATCGACGCACGGGGTTTTGCGATGACGACGAGATTTTGGGCGAATTGCGCTGCGGCGGCTGTCTTGGCCGCAGGCCTTACGGGCTGCAACCCCTACCCCTTGCCGGGTCCTCTGCACAACGGCAAATGCGGGGTGAACGCGCACACGGAAGCCTATCCCCGAGCCAAAGATGAGCGCCACGCCTACGGCTGCAAGTCGAATGACGCGGGATTCCTGGAAGGCCCGGCCCAGGGCGACCAGCCGCGCAACTGACGCGACCCTCGGCGCGTGAGCTAGCCCTTGGCGCCATTTACGGCGTCGGGCCGGCTATATAATCCAACGGGGCAAAGCGGAGAGGAAACCGTCGGTGAACCGAGCCCCGTTTCAAACCTATTACTTCGAAGATCTCGCGGTCGGGATGCGCGAGACCGCGACCAAGACGGTCGAAAACGAGGATGTCATCGGCTTCGCCGAACTCTCTGGCGATCACAACCCAATCCACCTGTCCGAGCATTTCGCCCGCAAGACCCGATTTGGCGCTCGAATTGTGCATGGTCTTTATACCGCGAGCCTGATATCGGCGGTAATCGGCATGCGGCTGCCGGGGCCAGGGGCGATCTATATTTCGCAGACGCTCAATTTCCGCGGGCCGGTGAAAATTGGCGACATCATCTTGGTGTCCGTGGAAGTTGTCGAATTATTGGAAAAAGGACGCCGGGTGCGGCTGCACTGCGAATGCCGGGTCGGCGAAACCGTAGTGCTTGACGGCGAGGGCGTCCTGAGCGTGCCGCCGACGCCGAAGTGGCGGGCGGAAGGCCGATCGTCGGCCTGAGCCGCAGTCATCGAGCAGGCCCCGCAAAAGGCGGTCGAATCGAAACTCATCGACGCCGCGACTGGCCCCAAACGAGCGCCGCCTCGGCCGGCTTGCCGTGTCCCGCCGGTCCTTATAAGGCAAACCCATGACCTTGACGGTTCGCTTTGCGCCTTCGCCTACCGGCCGCATCCATATCGGCAACGCGCGAACCGCGCTGCTGAACTCCCTCTTCGCACGCAAGCACAACGGCAGGTTCATCCTGCGTTTCGACGACACCGATCTCGAGCGGTCACGGGTCGAATACGCCGACGCCATAGAGGCCGACCTCGATTGGCTGCAGGTCGCCGTCGACCTCAAATGCCGCCAGTCCGACCGCATTGCGCTTTACGACGCGGCGACGCAGCGGCTGATCGACAAGGGCTTGCTGTATCCCTGCTTCGAGACGGCCGAGGAGCTCGACCGCCGTCGCAAGCGCCAGCAGGCGCTCGGCCGCCCCCCCATCTACGACCGCGCGGCGCTGCGTCTCAGCGATGCGGAGCGGGCCAAGCTCCAGGCCGATGGGCGGCGGCCGCATTGGCGCTTCAAGCTGGAGTCCAAGATCGTGCGCTGGCGCGATCTCGTGCGCGGCGAGAGCCATATCGACTGCAGCTCGCTTTCAGATCCGGTGCTCAAGCGCGAAGACGGCTCATATCTTTACACCTTACCGTCGGTAGTCGACGACGTTGAGCTCAACGTGACGCATGTGATTCGCGGCGAAGATCACGTCACCAATACGGCGGTGCAGATTCAGATATTCGAAGCGCTGAGCGGCACGGCGCCTCTTTTCGGGCACCACAACCTGTTGACCGACGCCGCCGGCGAGGGCCTGTCGAAACGCACCGGCTCGCTCTCCATCGCCTCCTTGCGCGAGAGCGGCGTCGAAGCGCTTGCGGTTGCGGCCCTGGCGGTGCAGGTCGGTTCGGCTGCTTCCGTCCATGCCGTAACGTCGCTGGACGAGCTGGCCGAGGAACTGGATCTCGCCAAGCTGAGCCAGGGTTCCGCACGCTTCGACGAAGCGGAGCTGCGCGCACTTTCTGCGCGCACCCTGCACGCCGCCGCGTTCGCCGCCGTCGCGGACAGGCTGGCCAAGCTTGGGATCGATGGCCCGGACGCCGAATCGTTCTGGCTGGCCGTGCGCGGCAATCTCAGTCAGCTTCGGGACAGCGCAGACTGGTGGGCGATCGTTCACGGCGAGATCGATCCAGTGGTCGAGGACGCGGATTTCCTCGCGGCGGCCGCCGACGAGCTGCCCGGCGAACCCTGGGACGGCGCAACATGGGGCGAATGGACGGCGCGGCTCAAGGCCCGCGCCGGCCGAAAAGGCCGTGCGCTCTACCACCCCCTGCGCCTTGCGCTGACCGGCCGGGAGGCCGGACCGGAGTTGGCGGCGCTGCTGCCGCTGATCGGCCGGGCGCGCGCTAGTTCCCGACTACGCGCACCTTCCGCTTGACGCCCTCCGGCGTGGTCTCGTCGAACGTATTGCCCTGATTCTCGCCAACAGGGCCGGATCTGGCGCTCTCCGCCGCGCCCGCGATGCCGGAGGTGTCGCGGCTGATGTTGGCGGCGGCGTCACGCAGCTCCATGTCGACGCCGTTAGCGTCGGTTTTGCCGCCATCGGTCAAGGTGGCGCCGGGGGTCGGGGTAGGCGACGGAGCCGCCTTGGCGGACTTGGCCGGCTTCGGCTTGGCGGGATCGCTCTTTGCGTCGGCCTTAGGCCGCGAAAGCTCGGCCGCCTTTTCCGGCGTCACGATGATATCGGATTTGTCTTCCTGGCCGAGCAGCGTCTCCGCCGGCCCGAGCGCGCTGGCCCAGGTCTGGCCGCGGCGGCGGCAGGCGCAGGAGGGATCGAACGTCTTGCGGTAGCGCAGCGCTGTCGGACTATCCATGTAACGGGCGCCGTTGATCGAGACGGCCTGCTCGATCTCGCCGCTCACGGGATAAGTGTAGAGCGTCACCTCGGCGTTGGGGCACAGCGCCCGGCACATGTCGGCGAGCTGGTCGAGCCGACCCGACCCTGCGGAATAGGAAACGGGGAAAAACGCGCCGTCGCAGGAGCGCACGCAGACCGCCTTGCCGCCGGCGCGCGCTTCGCCGAGCGGCGCAGTGGATTTCTCCTGCGGCGCCTTCGACTCGTCGCCCCCGTCCGGCGCCAGTGGCTGCTCCTCGACATCGCCCGGCTTGGGCTGGCCGAACAACGCCTCGACCAGACCCGGCGGCTTGGAGGGAGCGCCGCATTGCGCATTGTAGCGGGCGATCAACTCGCCCCGCCCGCCGGCTCCGCCGCCGGCATGGGCCTGGAGGTCCTCCAGGTTGGCGCGCATGCGGCCGAGCTGCGAATGAATCTGCCCGCATTGCGCCGGCGGATCGGAGCCGAAGAACAAGAATTTTTTGTTGTCGCAGCCGAGTTCGCGCGCATAGGCCGCCGTGCGGTCGATCTCGGCGCGCTGCCTTTCCGCCGCGGCCTGATATTGCGCGCTCGGGCCGGAGCGAGAGGCGTCGGCGACGGCGCGGCGCAGTCGCTCGCAATCCGCGCTCTGGGCGCTAGCTGCGGAGCCTAGCGAAAGGAAGACGGCGATCGACGCGATGACGCCGGAAAGACCGAATGTTGCCAATGCGCGCCTGTTCGCTTTCACTAGACCTCCTGGCCTCGGGGACCGCTCTCTTAGGCCTCGCCTATTCGTTCGTGACGAACTAAGGCGGCCGTAAAAAGGCGCCCAGCCGTACCCGGCGGCGTCGAATGGCAGCATAGGCGCAAGCCGACAATGGCGCAAACCGAAACACAATCCAGCAATGCCGCCGAGATCAGCGTCTCGGAACTTGCGTCCGCCTTGAAGCGCACCTTGGAGGATCGCTTCGCCTACGTCCGCGTCCGCGGCGAAATCTCGGGCTATCGCGGTCCGCATTCCTCTGGCCACGCCTATTTCAGCCTGAAGGATCAGAACGCCCGCCTCGACGCGGTGATCTGGCGCGCCACTTTCTTGCGCCTGAAGGTCAGGCCCGAAGAAGGGCTGGAAGTCGTCGTCACCGGCAAGATTTCGACATTCGCGGGAAAATCGTCGTACCAGATCGTCGTCGAGTCGCTGGAGCCCGCCGGGGCCGGCGCGCTCATGGCGCTGCTGGAGACGCGACGGCGCCAGCTTGCCGCCGAGGGACTGTTCGACCTGCAACGCAAGCGGCCGCTGCCGTTCCTGCCTCGCGTCATCGGGGTCGTCACGTCGCCGACCGGCGCGGTGATCCGCGACATCCTGCATCGGCTCGCCGAGCGCTTTCCGACCCGCGTCATCGTCTGGCCGGTTCGGGTGCAGGGCGAGGGCTCGGCGGAGGAGGTGGCGGCGGCGATCCGCGGCCTCAACGCCCTGCCGGCCGGAGGTCCGATCCCCCGGCCCGACGTGCTGATCGTGGCGCGCGGAGGGGGATCGCTGGAGGACCTCTGGAGCTTCAATGACGAAGCGGTGGTCCGGGCCGCGGCGGAAAGCGCCATCCCGCTGATCTCGGCGGTCGGCCACGAGACCGACTGGACCCTGCTCGACCACGCCGCCGACTTACGCGCGCCGACGCCAACCGCCGCGGCCGAACTCTGCGCCCCGGTCCGCGCCGATTTGCTCGTGCGGGTCGCGCAAACCCAGGCGCGCGCGCTCGACGCGATGGCTCGCCACGTGAGGGAGAATCGCTCGCGCCTGCGCGCAATGGCGCGGGCGCTGCCTTCGGCCAGGACGCTGCTGTCGCTGCTCGGCCAGCGACTCGACGCCGAGTTCGACGCCTTGCGTTCGATCGCGCATGGGCGGCTGCGCGAACGCCGGCTCGCCTTGGCGCGGCTCGCCAGCGCGCTGGAGCGGCGCTCGCCTTATAGTCAACTGGCGCGCTGGGGCGAACGCACGCAGGCGCTCGGCGCAAAGCTGACCTTTCACCGCCAAGCCTGCGCCAGCCGAGGCCGGCAAGCGCTGCAGCGAGCGAACGAGGCGCTTCTTGCGGGCGCCCGCAGGGCCGCCGAGCGGCGCGGCGAACGGCTCGCGATGCTCGCGCGGCGCTGGCGGTCGAGACTGGCCGAGCGCAGCCAGTCGCCCGACAGGCTGCGACGCGAGATCGCCCGCGCCGAGGCCGCGTTGCGGCGTGCGATAGCAGAAACGACGCAACGGCGGCGTATGGCGTGGATGAGTGTGGCGCAGGTGTTCGTCGCGGTGAACTACAGGTCCGTGCTCGCGCGCGGCTATGCGCTGGTGCTCGACCGCAGTGGCGGCGCCTTGACGCGCGCCGAAGACGCCAGGGCGGCGCGAAACCTCACCATCCGTTTCGCCGACGGCGAGCTTGACGCCACGACCGGCGCGCGCGCGCGTCCCAAGCGTGGCCGCAAGACTGCGCCGGGGAGCGGTCAGGACTCGCTATTCTGAGCCTATTCGGCGGCGATCGCGAAACCGGCCTGCGCCGGCTCCCGCGGCCAGCCCAATGCGTCGTTCGCCCATGGGCTCAAGAAGGCGGCGATCCAGGCCTCCAGCCCCCGGTCGTGCTGAAACCAGCCTTGGCGGTGTTCGTGCGCCGGCGCCCCGGACGAGACCAGCCGCGCAGCGCCGCGCGTCGTCCAGCGACAGATCATCTGGTAGGTCACTTCCGGATGGAATTGCAGACCGACGACGTTGCCGGCGTAGATATACGCCTGATTGGGAAACTCCCCGACGCCGTGGGCGAGACGATGCGCCCCGCAGGGGATGTCAAAACCGTCATGGTGCCATTGGTAGGCGTAGCGTGGAAACGCGACGCCGCACAAATCATCGGCGCCCGGCGCCGGCCGCAACGGATAATAGCCGAGTTCGCCCCGCCGCGACGGCGACGAGTACACCCGGGCGCCCAAATGCCGCGCCATCAGTTGGGCGCCGAGGCACAGCCCCAGGAACGGCTTGCCCTCGCGCAGGGGAACCTTAAGCCAGTCGATCTCCCGCCGCAGCCATGCGTCGCCGTCGTTGGCGCTCATCGGGCCGCCGAAAACAACGACGCCTTGGTGTCCGGCCAGCGTTTCCGGCAGAGCGTCGCCGAGCGCCGGATAGCGGGCGTCGAGCGCAAAGCCCGAGGCTCTGAGCAATCTGCCGACCCGGCCGGTGGTCGAGTGCGCCTGGTGGAGAATAACCAGGATCCTCTCGGCCGAATCGAACCTTTTTGAACCCGCAAGCATCGAGCGCTCTGTCGAGATTGTCGTCATGTCTTTCGAGGAATGTTGTCCGGCGGGGTTAAAGAGCGGTAAATTCTTTCGCGCTAGAGCGGCGACTGCGCCCCGCGCGGCGGGCTTCGGGACCAGACCTATGATCCGACATGCTCTCGTGATCTCCCTGCTGACGATGGCGTCGGTAACCCCGGCGTGCGCCGATTTTGCGGCGTGCAAGGAAGGACTCAAGGCCGAGGCGGTGCGCAGCGGCGTGTCCGCGCAAACCGCAGCGACCGCGCTCGACGGCGTGCAGCCCGACCCGAAGGTGCTCGAACTCGAAGGCGTGCAGCCGGAGTTCAAGACGCCGATCTGGGATTATCTCGCCATGCTGGCGGACGACGAACGCGTCGCCGACGGCAAGGCGGCGATGGCGGCCAACGCCAAAGCTCTGGCGCTCGCCGAGCAGCGTTTCGGCGTCAGCCGCTACGCCATCGCCGCCATCTGGGGCGTCGAGTCGGACTTTGGCCGCGGCGCCGGCAAGTTTCCGCTGGTGCAATCGCTGTCGACCCTGGCCTGCTCGAATTCGCGCCGGCCGAGCTACTTCCGCGGCGAGCTCATGGCGGCGCTCAAGATTGCCGACCGCGGCGACATTCCGCTGGAGAAACTCAACGGCTCCTGGGCCGGCGCCTTCGGGCAGACGCAGTTCATGCCCTCGACCTTCCTGCGCCTCGCCGTCGATCTCGACGGAACCGGACGCGACGTCGTCGACAATGCGGCGGCGGCGCTCGGCTCGACCGCCAACTACCTGCACAAATCCGGCTGGGAGCCGGGCGAGAGCTGGGGCTACGAGGTCAAGCTGCCGCCGGACTACGATGGACCTTCCGGGCGCAAGAGCCGGCATCCCGTATCCTTCTGGGCCGCGCGCGGCCTCACTCGCATCGACGGCAAGCCGCTGAGCGGAGGGGCGAGCGGCCTTTTGCTGCCCGCCGGCCGCAACGGACCCGCGTTCCTCGTGACACGCAATTTCGATGCCATCTACAGTTACAACGCCGCCGAATCCTATGCGCTCGCCGCCGCCATTCTCGCCCAACGGCTGGCGGGCGGGCCCGCCATCGTCACGCCGTGGCCGACCGACGATCCCGGCACGTCGCGCGCCGAGCGGCGCGAGATGCAGAAGCTGTTGATCGCCCACGGCTATGACGTCGGCGAGCCCGACGGCGCCGTCGGCGCAAAGACGCGCGCGGCGATCGTCGATTTCCAAACGAAGTCGGGTCTCCCGGTGGATGGCCGCGCGTCACAGAAGGTGCTGGAGCGGCTAAAGCAATAGCCGCCGCTCCGGCGCCGCGCTACTCGACTCCGGTGTTGCAGGAATCGACGTTCCCGCTCTGCAACCCGGTCGTCAGCCACTTCTGCCGCATGGCCGAGGAGCCATGCGTAAAGCTGTCGGGCACTGCGTAACCGCGGGCCGCCTTCTGCAGCGTGTCGTCGCCGATCGCCTGCGCCGTCGCGACCGCCCGTTGGACGTCGTTCTGGTCGATCAGGTTCCATTTCTTGTTAGCGTTGGCGGCCCAGACGCCCGCGAGGCAGTCGGCCTGCAATTCGATACGCACGGATATGGCGTTGGCCTGCGTGCGCGACCCGTTCTGCTTGGCGTCGTCCGCCCGGTCGAGAATGCCAAGCAGATCCTGGACGTGGTGGCCGACCTCGTGCGCGATCACGTAGGCATAGGCGAAATCGCCGCCGCCGCCGTACTTGCGCTGCATCTCGTCAAAGAACGAGGTGTCGAGATAGATCTTCTTGTCGGCCGGGCAGTAGAATGGACCCATCGCCGCGCGCGCGCCGCCGCAGCCCGATTGCGTGCCCCCGGTGTAGAGCACCATCGTCGTCGGCGCATAGCGCACGCCCTTCTGCGCCGGCAGGATTTCCGACCAGACGGCCTCGGTTTCCCCGAGCACGTGGCGCAGGAAACTGGTCGTGCGGTCATTGCTGGCCGCCGGGCGGGATTGCTGCGGCGCACTCGCCACGCGCTGACCGCCGTTGCCGGTTGCAACCTGCGCGCCGCCAAGCAGCACGGCCGGGTTGATGCCGGTGAAATAGCTGACAATCAGCACGATGACGATGACGCCGATCCCCATCCCGCCGGTGCCGAACGATGCACCGCCGCCGCCGATGCCGGCGCTCATGCTCGAGCCGCGGCGATCCTCGATATTGGAGGATTCCGGGGTGTTCTCCCATTCCATGCGCCACGCCTTCTAAGAGCCGCCGAACAATGCGGCAGCTTCTACCAGACGGTCCGTTAAGCCGATAGGGCGCCCGCGGCTCCGCGCCAGCGCGCCAGCGCGACGGCGACGACGTCGCCCGGCCAGCCGGCGGTCAACGCCTCGAAGGTGGCGAAATCGTCGGCGAACAGCGCGCGCGCCGCCGCTTCGAAATGCGGCCAGTCGCCGGCGATAGCCGACAGCAAGCGGTAAGCGGCGGCCCTGGCGCTGGCGGCTTCGGTCGCGCCGCCATCGTCTCGACGCGCAGCGTCGACGAGCCGCCGCAGCGCCGCCGAGGCGCCGCCGCGCTGGGTGTTGAGCCAATCCCAATGACGCGGCAGCAGCGTCACCTCGCGCGCGATCACGCCAAGCTTCGGCCTTCCGCGTCCGCGCTCGCCCTCGCCGTAGCGCGCCGCGATGTCAGCGTCGGAGCCGGTGATGTCGAAATCGACTTGCGCCCCGGTTTCTAAATCGAAGACGAGCGGCGGCTCCGGCCTATCCCCGGCCTGCCGCAGCGCGCGCACGATGTCGGGCCGCGCGCCCTGCGCGACACGGGCGGAGCCGATGAAAAGGACGAATTCACTCATGCCGCTTTTCTACCCGGACGTTATTGCCGAGTCAATTTCATCCGGGTATATTCCACGGCCGGGAGAATTCCATGGACCGCCGCGCCGCCGTCGCCGACTACAAGAAACACAAGACCGTCGCCGGGATTTTCGCGCTGCGCTGTTCCGCCAGCGGCGAGACCTGGGTCGGCTCGGCGCTCGACATCGACAAGATTTTCAACCGGCTGGCGTTCTCGCTGGGCGCCGGCGGCTGGCCGCGCCCTGGCTTGCAGAAGGCCTGGACGACGCATGGGCCGGAAGCCTTTACGTTCGAGACGCTGGAGCGGCTTGCCGAAGCCCCCTCGGCCTATCTGCGCGACGCCGCGCTGAAGCAGCGGCGGGAGTTCTGGCGCGCGACGCTTGGCGCGTCGCCGGCCTGATCGGCCGCCGAACATATCGCGCTTGACTTCCAGCCGCCGCGGTGAATTTTGCGGGACGCGCGCCACCCTGACGAGCGCCGCCGTCAAGCGGCGACCTCAGTCGCCCGCGCGAGGGAAACAGCCCAGGCCTTAGCGGAGCCTTGATCATGTCCAGGGCCTACAGCATTCAAATCGACGGCGCCAGATACGGGGTCGGCTTCGGCTCCGCCCTCGCCATAGCGATCTCCTACGTCAACAATCATTCCATTCCGTGGGCGATCATCGACGGTCTACTCGGCTGGATTTACGTTATCTATTTCGCTGTGTTCCGGTCTTAGAGTCCGTTTGAGAACTCTTATGGGTGTGCGAGGCGCCTGATCAAGAGGCCTCCGAGAGCGACGTGGACCATGGCTTCGGAGCAATCGATGCGTTCTTCGTAGTCTCGCACGAGACGGCGCCAGCGTGTCATCCAGCCGAAGGTTCGCTCGACGACCCATCGCTTTGGGATCACTTCGAAGCCTTTGGCCGCATCGGAGCGCTTGACGATTTCGATGGTGAAATCGCGGAGCGCGGCCTTATCCATAAGCTGCGTGCGGTCGTAGGCGCCGTCGGCGAACAAGTGTTTCAACCAAGGCCAACGCTTGCGGATGGTGTCGAGGATCATCTGCGCCCCGGCGCTGTCGGAGATATCGGCCGGCGTCAGGTGAACCATTAAGAGCCGCCCGTCTGTGTCCACGGCGATATGGCGCTTGCGTCCCACGATCTTCTTGCCTGCGTCATAACCCCTTGTTTTCGCTTCCGGAGCTTTGACCGACTGACTGTCGATAACCCCGCCTGTTGGACTAGCCTCTCGTCCCACGCGCTCCCTGTCGAGCATCAGTGCGACATCGTGAATCGTGCGAAACATGAAACGACGCACGAAGCGCCGAAACCACCAGTAGACTGTCTGCCAAGGCGGGAAGTCCTTCGGCAGCATGCGCCAACCGCCGCCCGAGCGCGCCATATAGCGAATGGCGTTCAATACCTCGCGCAGATCGACGCCGACGGGACGCCCCGTCTTGGCCTTGCCAGGCAGGAACGGCTCAATCCGCTCCCATTCCTCGTTCGTCAGGTCGCTAGGATAGCGCTTGGTCTTCTTCTCGATCTCGGCCATCCGGCCACGCGTCGCTGGGGTCCACATCCCCAGCTTGAATCACGCCGCGCCCGCCCGCTCAACCCCTTCTCAAACGGACTCTTAGGCGTCCTTGGCGCCGCGGCGCGCGATCGCGGCGAGTTCCTGCGCGTGCGGCGGGCTGAGCGTGCGGCGAGACAGGCTGAACGACGCGCGCAGCTTGATCGGGCGCGGATGCGTTTCGCTCGCGAAATAGAACTCCCCCGGTTTCAGCCGCGCGAGATCGTCGGCAGCGCCGCCCGTTTTCGCCATCAGCGCGGCGACGGTCGCGGCGTCCGACGCCGAACCCAAGCCGCCATAGAGGCGAGTGAGACAGCTCGCGACAATGCCGGGATCGAGCGCACGCGGCGCCGGCGAGGCGAAAACCAGTCCGTCCCCGAAGCTGCTCGCCTGCTTGATGAGCGCGAACGCGCTGCGCTTGGCGGCGGTCGTCTCCTTCCCCGGCAAATAGAGATGCGCCTCGTCCAACACGACGAGACGCCCCGATGTGCTCCGATGATTTCCGATCCAGCAGAACAGCGCCATCTGCAGTCGGTGAACGAAGGCGACGCGCTCGCCCGCGCCGAGACCGGCGAGATGGATGACGGATACGCGCGTCTTGCCCGGCGCGCCTTTGAACAGCCGCGCCGGGTCGAGCGGTTCGCCGCCCTGGCGCAACAGCGGATCGGCCGCCAACGACGCGCGGAGCTGTTCGGCGATCTCGCGCGCGTTCTGCGCCGCCTCGGCAAGGCGGCTTGCGCTTTCCGGCAATCGGTCGAGCAGACCGACGAAATCGTCAAGCGAGCCGCCGCCGTCGCGGACAAAAACGCGCAAGGCGTCGACGAGCGCGCCGCGCAACCTGATCGCCCTGGGTCCTCGCGCCGGCAGATGCGGTTCGAGCGTGGCCACCGCCATCTCAATGGCGAGTTCCCGCGCCTCCAGACGGCCCGAATCGCCTCCCCGCCTGAGCGCCGCGAAATCCGGCAAGGCGCCGAGCGTCATCGGCAGGCCAGCGGGAAGTCCGGGGGTCCACAGCACCGTTTCGACGCGTTCGAAATAGGCCTTGGCCTTGCGCGCGTCCTCGTCGGAGAATTCGGTCGGCCGCGACGGCCACGGTTCGCCAAGCCGGGTAAAATCGCCGTTGAGATCAAGCACGAGCGCGGGAACCCCGGCCAGCGCGGCCTCCTGGATGAGCCTGCTCAACAGCGCGCCCTTGCCCGCGCCGGCGAGCACGGCGACATGACGCGTCAGCAGCTCAGACGGCAGCGTCACCGGACCGACCACCTCGCCGATCTCCGCCGACCGCCCGATGAAGATTTCGCTGTGTCGGAGCGGTTCGGGCGCAGGAGGCGCTGGCGGCGGGTCGGGACTCTCCGGCTTGACGGGCGCCTGCGCGAGCGACGCGCATTCGCGAATTCCCCCTTCGGCGAGACACGCCTGCTGGCGCTGCCAACACCTGCGCAGCAACTCGCGCGGGCTGAGGCCGACCGCGCTCGCGATCGCCGCGCGGGTGAACGGGAAAGTGGGGTAGGGCGGCGAAAAACCAGCCTGCGCATAGGCCGCCGTCAATCTCGCGGCGACGAGGCGCTCGACGAGGTCGGCGCTGCGTACCGACGGCGATATTCGGGTCCGGCGGAAGGCGGCGGCAAGCGACGTCTGCTCGAACAGGGCTCGCGCGCTTTCTTCGCGGCACGCCACGATCGTCATCGCCCGGCGCTTCACGTCGTGCAGCGCCAAAAGTCCGCCGGCTAGCGACTTCAGAACCGCGGGGTCGTCAACATCGCCGTTCGACGACATCGAGCGCGCGACGACAGCGTCGACCCCCTCGACCGCGATCAGCGTCGGCCCGCTGAGCGACAGGATCCACAACAGCCCGCGCACGATCTCCGCCGCGTCCGGCGGGGCAGCGAGAAACCCCAGCTCGTTCCGCCTCATCTCGTCGACCGCGCCGCCCTGCAGCCAGGTCGCCGCAAATCTGCTGATCGCCTCGTTGCCGGAATCGCAAAGCGCCAGCGCGCGCACAATGTCCCGCCGGCGTTGCGTCTCTGCGGGCGCGACTGCGGCCAGCATGGCGAGAAGGAGGTCTACGGCGCTCGTCCGTTCGCCGGCGGCCTGCGCCCTCCCGGCCAGGGCGCCGCGCGCGACCGCGTCGGCGCTGAGCCGGGCCAGCAGGGCGAGCAGGACGGCGCCTGCCTGGGTTCGCCCGCTCGCCATACGCCGGAACAGCGAGGCCGAATATTCAGCAGCGACAATGTTCCAAAAGTCGCTGGGACCCGAGACGTCGATCCGCACGAACCAGCCGCCGCGCTCCCACACTCGGCGGCGCAAGACGCTGAGGAGATGGCTCTTTCCCGCTCCGGGCGGCCCCGACAACGCCAGTCCCGCGGGATTGGCCTCGTTGGCGCGGGTGCGGGCGAAAAACTCCGCGGCGATCCGGTCCGAGAGATCGCCATGCAGCGCGTCGACGTGGAACAGCGGGTCGGTCCACACGTCCGGCTGACCCTGCGCGTCGCCAAAGTCGGCCGCCGCGAACGCCGCCGAGACGGACGAGGCCGCCGTCACGGAGCGCCCGCCCGCACGCCAACCAGGCCGCCGCCGGCCGACGCGCGCCGCGCCGAAGTCAAATATCGAAGCGTTCCGGTGGGCATCCCGCTGCAGCTCCCCGCGGGGACAAACTCCCCGATAACGCACGAATTTTCCAGCGTCTTTCTTGCAGCCGGCGGGACTGCGCGCGTCGGCGCCGTCGAAATGTGGGTGGCGCGTCGGCGAGCCCGGCGCTTGCTCACAGCCCGCATGCGGATAAATTGCCGGACCGCCCGCGGAGTCGCCGAGTGCCCACGCTGATTCGCTTCGTTATCGTCCTCGGCGGGTTGGCCGCGCTGGCCTACGGCGGTATATTCTACTTGGCGACCTTCGTAAAAGTCAGGCCGCACGAGATCACCGAAACCGTCACGCTGCCCAAGGCGCCGAAATGAAGGCCGAGGCGCTTATCGAGAGCTTCCTCGACGCCATCGCCGCCGAGCGCGGCGCGGCCAAGAACACGTTGGAAGCCTATCGCCGCGACCTCGACGTCTACGCCGCCTTCCTCGCGCGCCGCGGCAGGACGCCGCTGGACGCCGCCGATTCCGACATCCGGGCGCTCAGCGTAGAAGGCGCCGAGAAGGGTCTGAAACCCGCCTCGGTGGCTAGGCGGCTGTCCGCCATCAAGCAGTTCCACAAGCACCTGTTTGTCGAGGGCCTGCGCGCCGACGATCCCACGCTCGCGCTCGAAGGTCCGCGGCGGCGCCGGCCGTTGCCCAAAGTGCTCGGCGTCGCCGAGGTCGAAAAGCTCATCGACGTCGCGCGCGAAGGGCTCGACGATCCCGCGCGGCCCGCCCGCGAGCGCCTCGCGGCGGCGCGCATGACCTGCCTGATCGAGCTGCTTTACGCCTCGGGCCTGCGCGTCTCGGAGCTGATCTCGCTGCCGCGCTCGGTCGCCCGTACGCGCGAGCCGCTGATCCCCGTGCGCGGCAAGGGCGACAAGGACCGGCTGGCGCCGCTCTCGGACCCCGCCCGGGCCGCCATCAAGCGTTATCGCGCGCTGCTCGACGAGATCGCGCCGGGCCTGGCGACCAGCCCCTGGCTGTTTCCTTCCGACAGCGAGAGCGGCCATCTCACGCGTCAGGCTTTCGCCCGCGATCTCAAGACCGTCGCCGCCGCCGCGGGGATCAACGCCGACCGGGTGAGCCCGCACGTGCTGCGCCACGCCTTCGCAAGCCACCTGCTGCAGAACGGCGCCGACTTGCGCGTGGTGCAGGACCTGCTCGGCCACGCCGACATCTCCACCACGCAAATCTACACGCACGTGCTCGACGAGCGCGCTAAGGCGATGGTGCGCGATCTGCATCCGCTCGCCGACGAAAGTGATTGAGATGATCGACTTCAACTGGCCCGCCCTCGCCGTCGTCGCGCTTGCCGTCATCGTGTTCCTGATGTCGGTGCGGGTCTGCAACCAGTACCAGCGCGCGGTGGTGTTCTTTCTCGGCCGCTACTCCCGCACCGCCGGCCCCGGCCTCTATCTCATGCTGCCGTTCCTGGAATGGCGCACCGTAGTCGACGTGCGCACGACCACTACGGCGGTCGAGCAGCAGGAGACGATCACCAAGGACAACGTGCCGGTGAAGATCAACGCCGTCATCTGGCGGCGGGTGACGGAGCCGAAAGACTCGCTGATTGAGGTCGCCAATGTCGAGGACGCGGTCACGCAGGCCGCCGTCACCGCGCTGCGCGCCACCATCGGCCAGCATACGCTCGACGACGTGCTGAAGGATCAGGATTCGGTGGCGACGCAATTGCAGAAGCGGCTCGACGCCATCACCGAGCCCTGGGGCGTCAAGGTCGAGCAGGTGCAGATGAAGAACATCGAGATCCCGCCGACCATGCAGCGCGCCATGGCGCAGGAAGCCGAGGCGTTGCGCGAGAAGCGCTCGCGCCAGATCAAGGCCGAGGCCGAGCGCGAGGCCGCGCAATTGTTGAAGGAGGCGGCCGACATCATCGCCTCGTCGCCCGGCTCGCTGGAATTGCGGCGGATGCAGATGCTGACCGAAGTCGGCGCCGAGCAGAACACGATGACCATCGTGATGATGCCGAGCGAGTTCGTGACGCTGGCTGGCGCACTGGCGAAGGCCGTGGCGACCAAATGAGCGCGCCCTGGCGCGCGACGGCGCAGGGCGTGATCGTCGCCTGCCGGTTGACGCCGAAGGGCGGGCGCGACGCCATCGACGGCGTGGCGGCCTTGTCGGATGGAACGGCGGTGCTCGCCTGCCGCGTGCGCGTCGCCCCCGAGGACGGGCGCGCCAACGCGGCTTTGTGCAGGCTCATCGCCGAGGCCGCCGGCGCCGCCCCGTCGCGGGCGCGGATCGCCGCTGGAGCGAAAGCCCGCCTCAAGCAAGTCGCGGTCGAGGGCGATGCGCAGGCTTTGGTCGCGTCGCTGGCGCGGACGCTGGCCTGATCGTCAGCCGAGCCAGCGGTAGCTCCCGTTGGCGAACAGGATCGCCCGCCCCTGGTGGACGCTGATATCGGAAGCCACAGCCGGGGCGACGCCGGCGATCAGATGCATCAGCGCCCGCGCCACGCCGCCGTGCGAGGCGACGAACAGGTCCCGGTCGATCGCCTCGACCCAAGGCGTCAGCCGGATCGCCAACGCGGCGTAGCTTTCGCCGTTCGGCGGCGCGAAGTCCCACTTGTCGGCGGCGCGTCTGGCGGCGCCTTGCGGGTCGCGCGCCTCCACCTCGGGCCAGGTCAGGCCCTCCCAGTCGCCGAAGGTCAGCTCCTTGAGATCGTCGCTCCGCCCATAAGCTTGCGGGTCAAGCCCCATCGCGGCGCGGGCCAGCTCCATCGTTTCGCGCGTGCGCGACAGCGGCGAGGCGAGGAAGGCGCGGCTCCTATCGAGCTCGTCGATCTCCGGCCCGGCGAGCTTGCGCAACGCGCGTCCGACCGCGCTCGACTGTTCGCGCCCCTTCGGGTTGAGCCCGATATCCCGCTGCCCCTGCAGCCGCCCCTCGCGATTGTACTCGGTCTCGCCGTGGCGAATGAACCAGATCTGGTGCGGGCAGCGGATCAAGGCGCTCCTCGAAGCGGTTCGGGACGGAAGCCGAAGCCTTCCGCCAAGGCGAGGCATACCGCAACCGAAACCACGCCTTGCGTGGTCGAAACCTGCCGCATCGACGCCGCCGCGCAGGCGTGCCCGAGCCGCAGGCTCTGGTCCAAAGGCCAGCCCTCGCACCAGCCATAGACGACGCCCGCCGCGAAAGCGTCGCCCGCGCCATTGACGCCGGCGACGGCGTCGCTGGGCATCGCCACCGAGCCGACGGACACGATCCCCCCGTCGCGCGTCGCCGCGATCGCGCCTTCGGGAAAATGCGCGACGGCGAAGTCGAGCGGCCCCAATTCCAGCGCCGCGCGCAAAGCCCCGGCGATCTTGGCCGGCGCCGCGCGGCCGTCCGCCCGCGTCTCGACGTCGGCGACGCAGCCGATCTCATAATCGTTGACAATGAGCATATCGAGATGGGGCAGACAGGAGCGGCCGAAGCGCGCGACCTCCGCGGACGCGGTGGTGACCATTTCGAGATTGGTCTTCAACCCCGCCGCGCGCGCCTTGCGCAGCACCGTCGCCCAACCCGTCGAATCCTCGCCCCAGGGCGAATCCATCGTCGCGTGCGCGCCGGGAAGCCCGAGGTGCAGCAGCCGGGCCTGGCAGCCTGAGAAATCGAAATGATCGGGCGACATCAGCGCCGCGACGCCCGGCGCATAGAAATGCGTGCGCCGGCCGCTTTGCAGCGAATTGAAACAGTCGGTGCAGGGCGTCAGGTCGGCGCCGGAGACGGCGAGGCGAGAGCGCTCGATGCCGTAGCGGTCGCATTCGGCAAGCAGGAAGCGCCCGTCGCCGTCGTCGCCGATGAGCCCCATCGTCTCGACCGGCAGCGCCGGATCGAGCCGCTTCAGGTCGATCGCCATATTGCAGCCGGAGCCGCCGCCCTGGCGGTCGACGTGGGTGACGGTGGTCATCGTATCCTCCGCCGGCCACAGAGGAATCGACTTGTTGAGGTCGACGCACCAGGTTCCCGCCGTCAGCACGCCGCGCCGCATGGACCCCTCAAGCTTGCTTGAGAACGGCTTCGGTGATCTCAGAATCCGCCGCCAGCGCCCGCGCCGGCGCGATCCCCGCCTTGGCCAGCGTATCGTGATAGGCTGCCACCGCCTCCTTCGGACCGATCTCGCCATCCGCCACCGCGCGCATGAAGCGCACGACGTCGAGCGGCGATTCCGCCAGGTTGATCTTGCGCCCGAACAGCGCGACCCGCGCGCCGTATTTCTCGGCCTGATGGATCAGCTCGAAACAGTCGCGCGTCGTCCCGGCGCCGCCGCCGAGCACGCCGACGATCAGGCTGGGGTCGTATTCCGCAAGCTCCGCCAGCGCGCGCGGCCCGTTGAACGGGATCTTGAGGAACTGCGGCCGCTCCGCCTTGGTCAGACCGGCGACGCAGCGCACGATGGAATCGTTGACGAAAGCCGGCATGTCCTCAGCGTCCAGCCCCTGCGGCGCATTCGGGTTGAACACCTCGAGGAAATACTTGAAGCCGAACGCCTCGGCGTCTTCGCGGAACGCCGAGAAAGCCTCGAGCGAGGCGACGTCGGCGTCGGTGACGTTGTTGAAGGTGATCGAATAGAGCCCGAGGTCGGTCAGCCCGCCGCCCTTCACGCGGCGGAGCGAGGCGGTGCGGAACGCGCGCGACGGCGTCTCGTGGTGTTTGGCGCCGCGATGGCGCCAGACATCGGTTGTGTCGTTGGCGCGGATCGCCGGCTTGACCCCCGTACCCTGGAAGACTCCGCGCTCGACCAGCGTCTCGATATTCGACGCCGAGGCGAGCATGATGTCGACGATGTCCTGTTTGACGATATCGGCGCATTGCGCGAGGAACTCCGCGCGCGTGCGCAGACGCGGCGTCGTCCCGTCGGCGTTGCGAATCGGTCCGACCGCATGCAGGCCCGGACCCATGTCGGGATCTTTCGCGTCGGCGATGATGAAATCGCTGCGGCGATACTTGCCGGCGCGGATCCGCGCGAGCTTTTCGTCCAGTCTCGGCATGGGTTTATCCTGTGGGGTGCAGAACACCGTTCTTAGTGCGGCGCCATGCGGGGCGCAACGCGAGGAAACCGCTTGCGCGCGATCAAACCGCGCGCCGCCGGGTTCGGCGAAGACAGGCTGAGGGGGCGGCCTTGACAGTTTCGCAGCCGAAAATCGCCCGCGACGGCCCTCGCCTCGCAGCCAGCGGCGATTGGATCGCCGACCACGCCGACGCCATGCAGGCGCTCCTCGACGAATTCGCCGCCGCGCCCGCTCCGGTGGCGCTCGATCTCGCCGGCGTCGAGCGGCTCGACACTTTCGGCGCCTTCGCCCTGACCCGCCTGCGCGGCCAGCCCCGCGCGCTGCTGACCGGCGTGCGCGAAACCCAGCGCGGTCTGATCGACGAGATCGAGAGGCTGCCGTGCGAGCCCGCCGCCGCCCCGCCGCGCCGCCGCATCGCCGACGGGCTCGAATCGCTCGGCCGCGCGCTCGCCGAGGCGAGCGCCGACGCCGTCGACTTCGCCGCCATGCTCGGCCGCCTTGCCGAGGCCTTCGCCCGGGCGTGCGTGCACCCGCACGCCTTCCGGCTGCGCTCGATCGTGCACCACCTCGACCGCGTCGGCGTGCAGGCCGCGCCCATCATGATAATGATGACCTTCCTCGTCGGCGCCATCATCGCGCAGCAGGGCTTCTTCCACTTCCGCCGCTTCGGCGCCGAGGATTACGTCGTCGATCTCGTCGCCGTGCTGATCCTGCGCGAGATCGGCGTCCTGCTCGTCACCATCATGGCGGCCGGCCGCTCCGGCAGCGCCTACACCGCCGAGCTCGGCTCGATGAAGATGCGCGAGGAGATCGACGCGCTCTCCACCATGGGCTTCGACCCCGCCGAATTCCTCATCCTGCCGCGCGTTCTCGCCCTCGTCATCGCCGTGCCGGCGCTGACCTTTCTCGGCTCGATGGCCGCGCTCGCCGGAGGCGGCCTGGTCGCCTGGGCCTACGCCGGCATGAGCCCGCCGATCTATATCTCGCGGCTCTCCGAGGCGGTGTCGCTGGAGTCGTTCGAGGTCGGCATGATCAAGGCGCCGTTCATGGCGCTGGCGGTCGGGGTCGTCGCGGCGGTCGAGGGCCTGCGCGTCGAGGGCTCGACCGATTCGCTGGGGCGGCGCACGACGACTTCGGTGGTCAAGTCGATCTTCCTCGCCATCGTGCTCGACGGCGTGTTCGCCATCTTCTTCGCCGCCATCGGCATGTGAGGCGAGATGGACATCGCCATCCACATCGAGGGTCTCACCGTCGGCTTCGGCGCCAAGACGGTGATCGACGCGCTGTCGCTCGACGTGCGCCGCAACGAGATCCTCGGCCTGATCGGCGCCTCGGGCGGCGGCAAGACCGTGCTGTTGCGCGCTCTGCTCGGATTGGTCCCGAAACGGGCGGGGCGAATCGAAATCCTGGGCCTGCCGCGCGACAGCGCGCGCGAGATCGGCCGGCGCTGCGGCACCCTGTTCCAGCAGGGCGCGCTGTTCTCCTCGCTGACCGTGCTGGAGAATCTCGAATTCCCGATGCGCGAATATCTCGGCGGCTCCGACGCGTTGCGGCGCGACGTCGCCATCGCCAAGCTCGAAATGGTCGGCCTGAAGGCCGAGGACGCGCTCAAATTCCCGGCGGAGCTGTCGGGCGGCATGGTCAAGCGCGCCGCGCTCGCCCGCGCGCTGGCGCTCGATCCGGAAGTGCTGCTGCTCGACGAGCCGACGTCGGGCCTCGACCCGATCGCCGCCGGCGATTTCGACGAACTGATTCGCACCCTGCGCCAGACCCTCGGCCTCACCGTGTTCATGGTGACGCACGATCTCGACACGCTGCATTCGGTGTGCGACCGCGTGGCGGCGCTCTATGGCGGCAAGATCGTCGCCCTCGGCCCGCTGGCCGAGGTGCGCGCCTCCGCCCACCCCTGGATATCGGCCTATTTTCGCGGCGCGCGCGGCCGCGCGGCCTTGGCATGAGATGAGGCGACAATGGAGACGCGGGTCCGTTTCATCATCGTCGGCGCCTTCGCGCTCGCGGCCATCGTCGGCGTGTTCCTGTTCGTCTACTGGCTGCACGCCTCGGGCGGGCTTTCGCACACGCGCACGCTCAAGGTGGAGTTCCAGGGCGCCGCCGCCGGCCTCAGGCCTGGCTCGGCGGTCACCTTCAACGGCGTGCGCATCGGCGAGGTGACTCTGATCGCCTTCGATGCCGCCCGCGCCGACGTGGTCGACGCCGAGCTCGCGGTCGACGTCTCCGCCCCGTTGCGCGCCGACGCCAAGGTCGGCGTGGAGGCGCAAGGGTTGCTCGGCACGACGGTGGTGGCGATCTACGGCGTCAGCGCCGACGCGCCGCTGCTGCCGGCCTCGGCCGTCTTGCGCGCGACCTCGTCGCCCTCGCTGATGGAGCAGGCGCGCGTCGCGCTCGCCGACGTCCAGGCGGTGGTGGACGAGAACAGGACGCCGCTGCACAGCATCGTGCAGAACGTCGACGCCTTCGCCGCCACGCTCGCGCGCAATTCCGGCAAGATCGACAATATCGTCGCCGGGCTGGAGCAACTGACCGGCCACGGCCCGAAGCCGCCGCCGCCGCAATTCCTCGATCTCGCCGCGCCACGCAATTTCCCTGCGCTCGCTCCTCCCGCCGGACAGATCGCGGTCGCCGACGTCACCGCCCCGACCGCGTTCCAGACCCAGAAGATCCTCAGCCGCGCGACCCCCGGCGGCGTCTTCACGCTCGGCGAGGCGCAATGGACCGACGCGACGCCGAAGCTGATCCAGCTGAAACTCGTCGAGGCGTTCGAGAACGCGGGGCTCGGCGGCTCGGTCAGCCGCCCGCTCGACTCCGGCCAGCCGGATTTTCAGCTCGTCGTCGACATCAGGCGATTCGAGATCGATCTTACCGCGCATCAGGCGACGGTGGAGTTTTCCGCCCGCCTCGTCGGCAAGGACGGGCGCGTCGCCGCCGCCAGGCAGTTCAGCGGCCTGGCGCCCACGACGGCGGCCGACGGAGAGCCCGCGGCGCAGGCGCTGAGCGCCGCCTTCGGCGAGGCCGCCAGGAAAATCGTCGAATGGACCGCCAGCGCCGCGAAGTCATCCCCTTGACAGCTGGCGCCGCCGGCCGCAGAGCAAACCTCATGTTCGCGCTTCTTCTCCGCCGCCGTAGCTCCGCTCCGCCTTAAAGGCGCCGGTACGGCTGCGCGTGACCCACGCGAACCTTCCCGCCGCGCCGCAAGCGCGGCTTTTTTTATGCCCGGAGATCCCATGACGACCCGCCGCCGCCTCGGCCTCGCCCTCCAGCCCGGGAAGCCGCCGACATGATCGACGTCCTCGGCCTCGAAGAGCGCGGCTTCAACGCGTGGCCGGCGCCGCGCAACGTCTATTTCGGCGGCTGGGTGTTCCGCCTCGGCGGCGGCTACACCAAGCGCGCCAATTCCGCCAACGCCCTTGGCGACCGGCGGGAGATGCGCGCCGAATCGATTAACGCCTGGACCCCAGCGCGCGACTTCCGCGAGGTGATGGCCCAGGCCGAGCGCTTCTACGCCGCCAACGGCCAGCCGACGATCTTCCGCCTCACCCCGCTCGCCGGCCCCGACGCCGATCCGCTGCTGGCCGCGGCCGGCTACGAGGCGCTCGACCCGTCATCGGTGATGACCGCCCCGCTCGACGCCGCCCGCCCCGACGCGCGCATCGAACTGGCGCCGGGGCCGACGCCCGCCTGGCTCAACGGGATCGCCGCCGCGCAAGGCGTCGCGCCCTCGCATCGGCTGATTCACGAGCGCATCGTGCAGGCGATCGCGCTGCCGGCCGCCTTCGCGACCGCCTGCGTCGGCGACAGGGCCGCGGGCTTCGGCCTCGCCGTGCTCGACCGCGGCGCCGTCGGCCTGTTCGACATCGTCGTGCGCCCCGAGCATCGCGGCGCGGGCGTCGGTCGCGCGCTCACTTGCGCGCTGATGGCGTTCGGCCGCGCGGAGGGCGCAAAAGCCGCCTACCTGCAGGTCTTCGACGCCAATATCGTCGCGCGCGGCCTCTACGAACGTCTCGGCTTCCGCGCCGCCTATCCCTACCACTACCGCCGCTGCGCGCTCACATCAGCGCCGGCGCTGCGTCGATGACGCGCAGCCGCACCCGCTCGCGTCCGCCGTAACGGTCGAGCGTCAGCGCGCCCGCGATATGTGCGAAGCCGCCCTGCAGGTCGCGCAAGCCCTGGCCCAGCGGCTTGCCCGCGGCGCGGAACGCGATGGCGTCGAGCGAGCGCCCGTCCGCCGCGACGGCGCGGAAGCGCAGGTGATCGACGCCGACCGGCATTACCCCCTCGATGCGATGCCGCGGCAAGGCGAACACCGGCTCCGGATTGCCGGACCCATACGGCCCCGCCGCCTCGACCGCGGCGATGAGTTCCGGCGTCGCGGCGGCGGCGGCGAGCGCGGCGTCGATATGCAGCAAGGCGTCGTCGCGCCGCGCCTCCTCGACCGGCCCGGCGAGCGCCGATTCGAGATAGGCCCGCATATCGGCGAGCCGCTCGCGCCGCACCGTCAGCCCCGCCGCCATCGCGTGACCGCCGCCCTTGAGCGCATGTCCGGCCGCGACCAGCCCATGCACCAGCCGGCCGACATCGACGCCGGGGATCGAGCGCGCCGAGCCTGTCGCCTCGGCCCCATTGAGCGCCAGCGCGAAGGCCGGGCGGCCGAACCGATCCTTCAGCCGCGACGCGACGAGGCCAACGACGCCCGGCGGCCAGCCCTCGCTCGCCACGATCACGCACGACCCGCGCTCCTCCAGCCCCAGCGCCGCGAGCGCCTGCGCCTCCGCTTCGGCCAGCACCGCCGCCTCGATGCGCTGGCGTTCGCGGTTCAAGCGATCCAGTTCCGCGGCGATGCGGCTCGCCTCCTCCGGCTCGGTCGCCAGCAACAGCCGGGCGCCGAGCCCCGCGTCGCCGATCCGCCCGCCCGCATTGATCCGCGGCCCGACCAGGAAGCCGAGGTGATAGGGCGTCGGCGGCCCGCTCGCGCCGGCGACGTCGAACAGCGCCGCCAGCCCCGGCCGCTCGCGCCGCCGCATCGCCTCCAGCCCGCGCGCGACGAAAGCGCGGTTGAGCCCGGTGAGCGGCACGACGTCGGCGACGGTGGCGAGCGCGACAAGGTCGAGCTTGCGCTTGAGGTCGGGCAGCGCTAGCCCCGAGCCGCGCAGGCGCCGGTTGAGATCGACCAGCGCCATGAAAACGACGCCCGTCGCGCACAGGGAGCCGAGCCCCGAGAGATCATCCTGCCGATTTGGATCGACCAGCGCCAGCGCCGGCGGAAGCGTCTCCGGCGCCTGATGGTGGTCGAACACCACGACATCGAGCCCGAGCCTCACGGCCTCGGCGAACGGCTCGAAGCTCACCGCCCCGCAATCCACGGTGACGAGCAGCCGCGCCCCCGCCGCATGCAGCTTCCTTATCGCCTCGACGTTGGGCCCATAGCCCTCGCTCACCCGGTCGGGAATATGGATCAGCGTCTCACAGCCGAGCGCGCTCAGATATTCGCTGATCAGCGCCGCAGCGCAGGCGCCGTCGACGTCGTAATCGCCGAAGATCGCCACCCGCTCTTGGCCTTCGACCGCCCGCGCCAGTCGCAAGGTCGCAGCCGCCATGTCGACGAGGCTGTGCGGGTCCGGCATCAGGTCGCGCAACGTCGGCTCGAGGTGCCGCTCGACCGCCTCCAGCTCGATCCCGCGCCCGGCCAGGATGCGGGCGATGAGTTCGCCGCGTCCGGTCGTCTGCGCGATGCTTTGCGCCCGCGCCTCCCCCGCCGCATCGAGCCGCGCCCGCCAGCGGCGGCGGTTCAGCGAGGACTCGACGTTCAGGAAGGCTGCGTCCTTGGACATGATCCGCTTATTCGCCGCTCCGGCGGCAAAATGCAAAAGCGTCACAACCCGCCGCTACACGCATCGCCGATGGCGGTTGACAGGGGGCGGCCGCGCCGGAATATGACCGGCGCCTTCACGAGGGGAATCATGCGGTTGCGCTTCGCCTTCGGCCTTATCGGCGCGCTCGCCGCCGCCGCCCCGGCGCACGCCGACTTCCGGCTTTGCAATCAGACCTCCGACCGCGTCAGCGTCTCGCTCGCCTACACCGACGGCAAGACCTGGGTCAGCGAGGGCTGGTGGAACCTCAAGCCGACGGATTGCGATACGCTGGTGCAGGGAGCCCTCGCCGCCGAGTTCTACTACGTCTATGCGATGGACGAACGCGGCGGCGAGTGGAAGGGCAAGGCCTACATGTGCACCAACGACCGCGAGTTCAAAATCGAGGGTCGCCAGGACTGTTTCGCGCGCGGCTACGAGCGCACCGGTTTCTTCGAAGTCGACACCGGCAAGGACGCGAAAAACTGGACGGTGCAACTCACCGACCCGACGCGCTGACCGCAAAACTCCAGAGGTTCGCCATGATCCGCCGCGCCCGCCGCGTCAAAATTCTCGCCACTCTGGGACCGGCGTCCCAGGAGCCCGAAATCGTCGAGGCGCTCTATCGCGCCGGCGTCGACGTGTTCCGCATCAACATGAGCCACGCCTCGCACGACATGATGCGCGAGCGCGTCGCCACAATCCGCGCGCTGGAAGAGAAGCTCGACCGCCCGATCGGCATTCTCGTCGATCTCCAGGGCCCCAAATTGCGCGTCGGCATGTTCGCCAACGGCGCTGAGGAACTGCGCAAGGGCGATCTGTTCACGGTCGACGACGACGCGACTCCCGGCGATTCGCATCGCGTCCGGCTGCCGCATCCGGAAATCCTGCAATCGCTGCGCACCGGCGACCGGCTGCTGATCGACGACGGCAAGGTGCAGTTGCGCGTGCAGTCCCAGTCCGAGCGCCACGCCGAATGCGTTGTCGAGGTCCCCGGCAAGATCTCGAACAAGAAGGGCGTCAGCCTGCCCGACACGACGCTGCCGACCTCGGCGATGACCGACAAGGACCGCGCCGACCTTGTCGCCGCGCTCGACGAGAACATCGACTGGGTCGCGCTCTCCTTCGTGCAGCGGCCGGAGGACGTCGTCGAGGTCAAGCGGATCTGCGGCAAGCGCGCCAGCGTGATGGCCAAGATCGAGAAGCCGCAGGCGATCCAGAAGCTGGCCGAGATCATCGCCGTCTCCGACGCGATCATGGTGGCGCGCGGCGATCTCGGCGTCGAGATGCCGATCGAGCGCGTGCCCGGCCTGCAGAAGACCATCGTCAGCATGGCGCGCAAGGTCGGCAAGCCCGTGGTGGTGGCCACGCAGATGCTGGAATCGATGATCACGACGCCGGTGCCGACGCGCGCCGAGGTTTCCGACGTCGCCACCGCCGTGTTCGACGGCGCGGATGCGGTGATGCTGTCGGCCGAAAGCGCCTCGGGGCAATTTCCGATCGAGGCGGTGACGATGATGAACCGCATCGCCGAGACCGTCGAATCGGAAGCGATCTATCCCAGCGTGCTGCTCTCGCAGCGCCCCGCGCCGGAGGCGACCGGCGCCGACGCCATCGCCGAGGCCACGCGCGACGTCGCCGCCGTGCTCGGCGCCAAGGCGATCGCCGCCTGGACCTCCTCCGGGGCAACCTGCCTGCGCATCGCGCGCGAGCGCCCGACATCTTCGATTCTCGCCATGACGCCGATCGTCGAGATCGCCCGCCGGCTCGCCCTGGTCTGGGGCCTGCACCCGGTCGTGACCGACGACGCGCGCGACGAGCGCGACATGGCCGACCGCGCCTGCCGCCACGCCTTCATCGAGGGCTTTGCGGGCGTCGGCGAGCGCGTGCTGGTGGTTGCGGGCGTGCCGTTCGGCACGCCGGGCTCGACCAACAACCTGCGCATCGCGGTCGTCGGGCCGGACGGCGGGGTAGGGTGAGGACAAACAAAAAGGCCGGACTCGCGTCCGGCCCTTTTTTTGCAAGCGAGGCTTTGGCCTACTTCACCAGCTTCGGCGTCCCCGCCCGCAGCGTCTCGTTCTCCTGCATGACGCCGAGCCGGCGCGCCACCTCGGTATAGGCCTCGATCATGCCGCCGAGGTCCTTGCGGAAGCGGTCCTTGTCCATTTTGTCGTTGGTCTTGATGTCCCACAGCCGGCAGGAATCCGGGCTGATCTCGTCGGCGACGACGATGCGCATGTTGTCGCCTTCCCACAGCCGCCCGCATTCGATCTTGAAATCGACCAGCCGGATGCCGACGCCGAGGAACAGCCCGGTCAGGAAGTCGTTGACGCGAATCGCCAGCGCCATGATGTCGTCGAGCTCCTGCGGCGCCGCCCAGCCGAAGGCGGTGATGTGCTCTTCCGACACCATCGGATCGTTCAACGCGTCGTTCTTGTAATAGAACTCGATGATCGAGCGCGGCAGCTGCGTGCCCTCCTCGAGCCCGAGCCGCGTGCTGAGCGAACCCGCCGCGACATTGCGCACCACGACTTCGAGCGGGATGATCTCGACTTCGCGCACGAGCTGCTCGCGCGGGTTGAGCCGGCGCACGAAATGCGTCGGCACGCCGATCTCGTTCAGGCGCGAGAACAGGTACTCGGAGATGCGGTTGTTGACCACGCCCTTGCCATCGATCACCTCGTGCTTCTTGGCGTTGAAGGCCGTGGCGTCATCCTTGAAGTGCTGGATGAGCGTGCCCGGCTCCGGCCCCTCGTAGAGGATCTTGGCTTTGCCTTCATAGATACGTCGGCGGCGGTTCATGCGAAGCAACCGTGGCTGGAGGAAATCCATGTAACTGGCCTTCTTTCCCGACTATCCCGCCCCACATCCCGCAGCGCCCGCGCCATGCGGCGCGCGCCCTTGAGGATGTAAGCGTCGATAGGGGGTTTTCGGCCGGCCTCGCCAAGCCTGATACCCCGCATCGCTGTGGCGGGCTAGCCCCTGAACTGAATAGCCGATCTTGTCGCGTGGCACAAATGTTTCGAACGACCGGAAATCGTTCCCGCAAGGCTAGACCAAGGTCGAATGTAACGGCGGGTCGACGGCGCGCTTTTTTGCCCGCATTATGCGGCGGGAACGAGGATTGGGGCAATTCCTTGACGTCGCCGGAGGGTTAACGGACACGGTCCGGAAATCCTGCGGCTAGGCTGCGCTCCGCCTCATGCGCCAAATTTAAAATTTCGCAGTCGCGGAGGAAATCGCTATGGATGAAAAGATGCTCGCCCGCATAAAGGGCGATCCGAATTACCAGGCCTTGGTGAAGGAACGCAGCTCGTTCGGCTGGACGCTGGCGATCATAACGCTGGTTCTCTACTACGGCTACATCGCCATCGTCGCCTTCGCGCCCGCGCTGATCGCGACCAAGGTGAGCGGCGCCATCACCGTCGGCATCATCATGGGCGCCGCGCTGATCCTGCTCTCCATCGTCCTGACCGGGATCTACGTCCTGCGGGCGAATTCGCGCTACGACGACCTCACCCGCGCCATCGTCGCTTCGGCCACGGGAGCCGCCCGATGAGTCGCGCGCTGCCTCTGGCCGCGCCGCTCGCGCTCCTCGCCTCCCCCGCCTTCGCCGCCGAAGCCATCGAAGCCGGCGCGCGCCAGGACACCAACTGGACGGCGATCCTCATCTTCGGGGCCTTCGTGCTGCTGACGCTCGGCATCACCTACTGGGCCGCCCGGCGCACCCGCACCGCCAAGGATTTCTACGCCGCGGGCGGGGGCGTCAGCGGCTTCCAGAACGGCCTCGCCATCGCCGGCGACTACATGTCCGCGGCCTCGTTCCTCGGCATTTCCGCGGCCGTGTTCTCGTCGGGCTATTACGGCCTGATCTACTCGATCGGCTTCCTCGTCGGCTGGCCGATCATCATGTTCCTAATGGCGGAGCCGCTGCGCAACCTCGGCCGCTTCACCTTCGCCGACGTCGCCTCCTACCGCTTGTCGGCGACGCCGATCCGCGCGATGGCGGCGACCGGCACGCTGATCACCGTCGCCTTTTACCTCATCGCGCAGATGGTCGGCGCCGGCCAGCTGATCGAGCTGCTGTTCGGCCTGCCCTATCTCTGGGCGGTGATCATCGTCGGCGTGCTGATGATCCTCTACGTCACCTTCGGCGGCATGATCGCGACGACCTGGGTGCAGATCATCAAGGCCGGGCTGCTGCTCGCCGGCGCGACCCTGATGTCGGTGCTCGTGCTGGCGAAATTCGGCTTCGACTTCAACGCCCTGCTGACCAAGGCGGTCGAGGTGCACCCCAAGCACGACGCCATCATGTTGCCGGGGCCGGCGGTCGCCAACCCGATCTCGGCGATCTCGTTCGGCATGGCGCTGATGTTCGGCACCGCGGGCCTGCCGCACATCCTGATGCGCTTCTTCACCGTCGGCAACGCCAAGGAGGCGCGCAAGTCGGTGTTCTGGGCGACCACCTTCATCGGCTATTTCTACATCCTGACCTTCATCATCGGCTTCGGCGCGATCGTGCTGGTCGGGCCGGAGACGGTCTACCATGTCGGCGGCGACATCGCGAAAGGCCTGCTCGGCGGCGGCAACATGCCGGCGATCCATCTCGCCCACGCCGTCGGCGGCGACCTGATGAAGGGCTTCATCGCCGCAGTGGCGTTCGCGACCATTCTGGCGGTGGTGTCCGGCCTGACGCTCTCGGGCGCCTCGGCGGTCAGCCATGACCTCTACGCCAGCGTGTTCCGGCGCGGCCGCGTCGACGAGAGCTCGGAAATCATGGCCTCGCGCATCACCACCGTGGTGCTCGGCGTCGTCGCGATCTACCTCGGCATCAAGTTCGAGAAGGTGAATGTCGCGTTCATGGTGTCGCTCGCCTTCGCCATCGCGGCCAGCGCGAACTTCCCCGTGCTGTTCCTGTCGATGCTGTGGAAGGGGCTGACGACGCGCGGCGCCTTCATCGGCGGCTTTGTCGGACTGATCAGCGCAGTCGTGCTGACAGTCTACAGCCCCTCGATCTGGGTCGCCGTGCTCGGCTACGACAAGTCGGGCGCGTGGTTCCCCTATACCTCGCCGGCGATCTTCACCATGCCGCTGGCCTTCTTCTGCTGCTGGGTGTTCTCGGTTACCGACAAGTCGGCCCAGGCGGCAAAGGAGCGGGCCGCGTTCGAGGCGCAATACGTGCGCTCGCAGACCGGCATCGGCATCGACGCCGTCGCGGCGCACTGAACCGGCTCAAAGAACTAGCCTAACCTCTAAAGCCCCGCTTCGGCGGGGCTTTTTTCATTCTGGCAACAGCCGCCAGCTGCGTAGCTCGAACGGCCGCAACTGCGCCGGCGCTTCGATCGGACGCTCCAGCAGGTCGACGGCCCCGGCAACGCGCCAGCCCCTCGGCGCAACCGGGCGCACGTCCCCCCGCGCTCCGGCGGGCTCGTAGACTCGCAACACGAGGCCGCCGCCGTCCTCGGCGCGCTTCAGCCCCGCCAGCGCCGCCGTCACACCCTCCAGCGCCAGCGGTCGCAGTTCGCCCTCGGCGGCGCCGGGCGCGCTTAGCCCCAGCAGCGGCTGGTTGAGCGCCTCGGCCTCGACGCGCACGCCCGCCTCATGCCACGCCCCGGCGTGCGGCATCAGCGCATAGGCGAAGCCCTGCTCGCCCTCGTCGGCGAGCGGATCGGGATAGATCGGCGAGCGCACGAGGCTTAGTCCGAGCACATCGCCACGCGCGCTGTGGCCGTATTTGCCGTCGTTTAGCAGCGCCAGCCCAAACCCCGGCTCGGACAGGTCGACGAACCGATGCGCCGCCCATTCGAACATCGCCGCCTCCCACGACGTGTTGGCATGGGTCGGCCGCTCGACCACCCCGAAGGCGCATTCGGCGGTGGCGTGGCGCGCCTTCACCCGCGCGGGGGTGAGCGAGCGCAGCAGCGTGCGGCGGTCGCGCCAGTCGAGCCGCGTGTGGATATCGAGCCGCCGGCCGTTGGCGCTGAGCCCGATCTCCTGCACGATGCGCGAGTTGCGCCAGCGCCGGGTCACGCGCAGGCTAGCGTAATGCGGCCCCTGCGCCGCCGCCTCGAGCGAATCCAGCGCAACGATCTCCTCGCCGCTCGCCTCGTAATCCTCGTCGACGTCCCAGGCGTCCCAGTTGCGCGGCTTGTCCTGGGGGTAGACCCAAAGCTGATTACCGCGGTCGGCCAGCGCCTCGCGGCCGGTCGGCTTATGCACGAGGCTGGCGATCGAGCCGTCCGCCGCCAGTTCCGCACGCAACTGCGCATTCTCCAGCACGCGCCCGGAAAGCCGCAGCCCCGGCGCCGGCTTGAGCTTATCGCGGCTCAGAATGCGCACGCCGAGCGGCGCGACCGTTTCGCCGGTCGAAACAAAGCCCGCGCCGGGGATCTCCGTCTCGACGACCCGCGCGTCGAGCGTGGGATTGACCACCAGCACCGCGTCGTCGGGTCCGCCACGCGGCGCGAGCGCGACGATCGTTTCGAGCGCGCGCGTCTGCCGCTCCGCCGCCGCCGCGATCACCTCGTCCAGCTCGCGCTCGGCGTCCTCGTAGACCTCGCGGATGCTGGAGCCGGGCAGGATGTCGTGAAACTCGTTCTTCAGCGTCAGCCGCCACAGCGGCTCCAGCGATTGCGGCGCCTCGCCGCCGATCAGGCAGGCGAGCGAGGCCAGCGTCTCGGCGACGATCAGCCCGCGCTCGGCCCGCCGATGCTTGCGCTTGACGCCGCTCTGGCTGGTCAGCGTGGCGCGGTGCAGCTCCAGGTACATCTCGCCCGACCACACCGGCAGTTTTTTCGCGCGCGCGCTCTCATGCGCGCGGGCGAAGAACGCGTCGACCCGCGACCAGCGCGCCTGCGGCAAGGCGGGGAAATCGCGCAACTGGACCTCGCGCGCGACCATGTCGGGCGTGACGCCGCCGCCGCCGTCGCCGTAGCCGACCGCGAGCAGGGTCTCGTCGTGCTTGTCCTTCTGGCGGAAATGCGCCCACGTCGGCGCCGTCCCGTCCGCGCGCACGAATCCGTTGTAGCCGGCGAGCGGGTTGTCGAACGTGTGCGCGAGCACGGCCGAGCCGTCGAGCCCCTCCCACCAGAACAGGTCGTGCGGAAACTTGTTCGTCTCCGACCACGTGACCTTGATCGTAAAAAAGCTGTCGATCCCGGCTTGCGCCAGCAGTTGCGGCAGCGCCGGCGAGAACCCGAAGCAGTCCGGCAGCCAGCACACCCGCGGCCGCGTGCCGAAGGCGCGCTCGAAATAGCGCTGCCCATACAGCAGCTGCCGCGCCAGCGATTCCCCGGTCGGCATATTGGTGTCCGGCTCGACCCACATGCCGCCGATCGGCTCCCACCGCCCCTCGGCGACGCGCGCGCGGATGGCGGCGAACAGCGCCGGATCGTCCTCTTCGATCTGCGCGTAATAATGCGCCGTCGACTGGTTGAAGACGAAATCGGGCGAGCGCGCCAGCAGCCCGAGCGCGCTGTGAAAGGTGCGCCTGAGCTTGCGCCGCGTCTCGTCGTAAGGCCACAGCCACGCCAAATCGATATGCGCGTGGCCGGTCAGCGCGACCTTGCCGCGCGGCGGATAGATCGCCTGCAATTCCCGCAGCCGCCGCGTCAGCGCCTCGCGGGCGCGCGCGACGCTGTCCCGCTCGGCCGCGTCGAGCCCTGGCGGGTCGGCGGCGACCGGCGGCAACCGCCACACGGTCTGCATGCGCGCGCTCGGCGCCATGCGCGCAATGTAGTCCGGCGTGCGTGACGGCCAGCGCAGCGCCCGCAGCGCCGCCTCGCCGGCGTCGAGCAGGTGCGGAACCGCCTCGTCGGCGCCCAGCGTCGCCGCCGCCTCGACGATCTGCGTCAGCAGCCGGTGCAGCGCCTCGACTTCGGTATCGACCCAGGCGAGTTCCGCCCGCGCCAGCGTCGGCGCGCGGACCGGCTGCCCAAACGGGGCCCGCGCGACGCTCTCCACCGCAATGGCGAACCTGCGCCCGAGCAGCGCGAACTCGTCGTGATAGGGATCGAGCCCGAAGCTTTCGCTCCCGCCCCCGTCGTAGCTGAGCGTCACCAGACTTTCGCCGCCTGCGTCGAGCCGCAGCCGCGTCTCGTCGAGCGGCCACTCCGCGGGGACCGCCACGGACGCGGCAAAATGCCGCACACCCTCCAACCCGGGCCAGCGCGCCCCGACGGCGATCGGCGCCCCGTCGCAGCTCCAACCCTCGACTGGCGCCCGCTCGCGCAGCCGCCACGCCTCCAGTTCGCCGAGCCGCTGACGCAGCCGTTCGCGGCGCTGGTCAAGGGTCAGCGGCATGGCGCGCTAAAACCCCTTGTTGTGCAGCCGCCGCTCCCAATCGAGCGCCTGCGCCACGATCTCATCGAGGTTGTCGCGCTTGGGCCGCCAGCCGAGCGTCTCGCGCGCCTTGTCGGCGCGCGCCACGATCACCGCCGGGTCGCCCGGCCGGCGCGGCCCAATCTTGACCGGGAAATCCGCGCCCGAAACCTTCTTGACCACGTCGATCACCTCTTTGACCGTCGCGCCATGGCCGTAGCCGCAATTGCACACGGTCGAGGCGCCGCCGCCGCGGAGATAGGCGAGCGCGTCAAGATGCGCGTCGACGAGGTCGGTCACCTGGATGTAGTCGCGCTCGCAGGTGCCGTCGCGGGTCGGGTAATCGTCGCCGAAGATCGTCACCAGCGGCAGCCGCCCGAGCGCGGCCTGCGCGGCGATCTTGATCAGATGCGTCGCCACCTTCGACGTCTGCCCGAGCCGCCCCTGCGGGTCCGCGCCGGCGACGTTGAAATAGCGCAGCGCGACATAGCCGAAGTCGTAGGCGCGGGCCGCGTCCTCCAGCATCCACTCGACCATCAGCTTCGAGCGGCCATAGGGCGAGATCGGCTTCAGCAGCGTCGTCTCGGTCACCGGTTCGTTGTCGGTCTCGCCATAGACGGCGGCCGTCGAGGAGAAGATGAAATGCCGCACCCCGCCCTTGACCGCGCATTCGATCAGCGTGCGCGCATTGCACGAATTGTTGAGGTAGTAGCCGAGCGGGTCGGTCACCGATTCCGGCACGACGATCTTGGCGGCGAAATGCGCGATTGCGCGGATCTGCCGCGTTGTGATTAGCTGCGAAACCAGCTCCGCATCGCCGAAATCGCCGACGACGAGTTCGATTCCTTCGGGCACCGCCCAGGCGTAGCCGGTCGAGAGATTGTCGAGAACGACGACCTTCTCGCCCGCGTCCATCAGGCCCAACACCATATGGCCGCCGATATATCCAGCGCCGCCGGTCACAAGCACGGTCATTTCGAGACCTCCGCCGGCCGCTCATCGCCGTTTAACGAATTTGCGGCAAGCCCAATTGAAATTAAATCCGCTGCGAATATTAAACCAGTGCGAGAACCGGCGCGGCGTCCGTGGGTTAGAACCGCGACCGACCACAGGGAGTGGGAGTGTAATGCAAAAGCCGATCCGCAAGGCCATCCTTCCTGTCGCAGGTCTCGGCACAAGATTTCTGCCGGCCACCAAGACCGTGCCCAAGGAGATGCTGACGGTGGTCGACCGGCCTATCTTGCAGCACGTCGTCGACGAGGCGATGGCGGCGGGGGTCGAGCATTTCGTCTTCGTCACCGGCCGCAACAAGGCTGTCATCGAGGACCATTTCGACATCGCCTACGAACTTGAAGATACGCTGCGCAAGCGCGGCAAGACTGCGGAACTGAAGACTCTGCTCGACGATCTGCCGGAGCCCGGCAACTGCTCGTTCACCCGCCAGCAGGCGCCGCTCGGCCTCGGCCACGCCATCTGGTGCGCGCGCGAACTCGTCGGCAACGAGCCTTTCGCGGTGCTGCTGCCCGACATGGTGACGCTGCCGGGCGAGGCGGGGACGCAGTGCCTCGCCCAATGCGTCGAGGCCTACCGCAGGCACGGCGGCAATATCATCGCTGTCGAGGAAGTGTCGCCCGACGAGACGCACCAGTACGGCGTCGTGGCGATCGGCGAGGAATTCGGCCGCGACTTCGAGATCACCGGCATGGTGGAGAAGCCGAGCAAGGGGACGGCGCCTTCCAATCTGATGATCTCCGGCCGCTACATCCTGCAGCCCGAGATTTTCCCGCTGCTCGAAAAGATCGAGAAGGGCGCCGGCGGCGAGATCCAGCTCACCGACGGCATGAAGGCGCTCGCCGCGTCGCAGCCTTTCCACGGCGTGCGCTTCGAAGGCCGCACCTACGATTGCGGCTCCAAGATCGGCTTTCTCACCGCCAATCTCGCCTTCGCGCTGGAGCGACCGGAGCTGCGCGAAGCGCTACGCATCGAGGCCAAGAAGCTCGGCCTCTAGGCCGGCCTGCCGCCGACAAAAGCCGTCGCCGCCGCGCCCGCCGCGACGGCGCTGTAGAGACAGGCCTCGACGCCCTCGCCCCTGAGCCGCCCGGCGACGAACGCCGCCGCGAAGGCGTCGCCGGCCCCGGTCGTGTCGAGCGCACGCGTCGGCGGCGGCGCCGCGGTCCAGACCGCGCTCTCGGTCAACGCCTCCGCCCCGGCCGCGCCGCGCTTGATCGCGACCAGGGGATATTTCCCCCGCAGCCGCTCGCGCTGCTGTTCGGGATCGTCGGTTCCCGTCAGCGCCGCCGCCTCGTCGGCGTTGGGGAGCAAAATCGCCGCCCCCGCCGTCCAGGCCAGGAAATTTTCCGCCCCCATCGCCCGCAGCGGCGCCGCCGAGCCGGGATCGACACTGACCGGAGTCTCGCTCGCCCGCCGTAACAGATCGCGCACCGCGGCGCGCGAGCGCGGATGCTGGAAGCTGTAACCCGACAGATGCAGCCAATCCGCCCGCACCAGCGCCGCCTCGGGAATGTCGGCGAGCGCCAGCGCATCGTTGGCGCCGCGGTCGGTGAGAAAGGAGCGCTCGCCCGAGGGCGCCACGACCGCGACCAGCCGCCCGGTCGGCAGCTCGGCGTCGCCGGCGAGCCACGGCGTCACGCCCGCCGCGCGCAGCTCCGCGCCGATTCGCTCCACGTCGGCCGCCGCGACCCGCCCGGCGAACTCGACCTCGACGCCCTCGCGCGCCAGCCACACCGCAAAGCTCGCCGCCGACCCGCCCGGCCGCTCGACGATCCGCGCCGCCGCGTCCGACCCGAGCGCGAAAGGCTCGTCGAGCTGCACCAGGATATCGGCCATCACGTCGCCGACGACGAGCGCGCGGGTCAAAGCTTCGCCAGCTCCACGGCGATCTCGGCCGCCAGCGAGGCGTTGTTGCGCGCCAGCGCCATATTCGCCTCGAGGCTGCGTCCTTGCGTCAGTTCGACGATGCGGCCGAGCAGGAACGGAGTCACGTCCTTCTTCTCGATTCCCTTGGCGCGCGCCTCCAGCACCGCCTCGCCGATCCGCTTCTCGATCGCGTCGGCGTCGAGCGCATGCGCCTCGGGGATAGGGTTGGCGATCAGCATGCCGCCCGGCCCGATCTCGCGCTGCAGCCGGACCATGCGGGCGAGATCGCGCGCGCCGTCGAAGCGATGGTCGAGCTTGTGCCCGCTGCTGCGCGCATAGAAGGCCGGGAATTCGTCGCAGCGATAGCCGCACACCGCCACGCCCTGCGATTCCAGATATTCCACGGTCTTGCCGATATCGAGGATCGACTTCGCCCCGGCGCAGACCACCGCCAGCCGGGTGCGCGAAAGCTCCACCAGATCGGCGGAGATGTCGAACGTCTCCTCGGCGCCGCGATGCACCCCGCCGATGCCGCCGGTGGCGAAAATCTCTAGTCCCGCGAGATCGGCGATATACATCGTCGCCGCCACCGTGGTTCCCGCCGAGCCGCCGCGCGCGACGATGGCCGAGAGATCGCGCCGCGACGCCTTGACCACGCCGCCGGAAAGCCGCGCCAGCCCCTCCAGTTCGTCGCGCGGCAATCCGACGCGCAAGCGGCCCTCGATGACGGCGATGGTGGCGGGAACCGCGCCGCGCTCGGTCACCGCCGCCTCCAGCGACAGCGCGGTCTCGAGATTGCGCGGGTAGGGCATGCCGTGGGTGATGATCGTCGATTCGAGCGCGACGATCGGCCGCCGCGCGGAGAGCGCCTCGGCCACGACGGGAGACAGATCGAGCAGGGCGGCGGCGGACATCGGGCGGGCTCCGGAGTCGGGGCCTTTATCTAAAGAGGCGAACGGCCGCCGGCAAACACGAGACACTGTTCGCTAGAATTGTATATGAAAGACGGGGGTAGCGTTCCGGGCGTCGCAATGGACGAGTTCAAGTCGGAAAAGGGCAAGGCGGCGAATCTGCGCAGCGCGATGCGTCGGGCGCGCGCCGAAAGCGCCGAGCAGCACGAGGCGCTCGCCGACCTGCGTCAGGCCGAGACCGCGCGGCTCGAACTGCTCGAGGACGCCATCCGGCCGATCCTCGACCAGACGCCCGACGACGTCGAACTGTTCGATCTCGGCGTCACCCACGGCGACCGGCCGCGGCTGTTCCTCGACATGATCAGCTTCGTCGATCTCGCCCACGACCGCCGCACGTTCCGCTTCTTCCAGGACACGCGCCACGGCCGGGTGCTGATCGCCGAGAGCGACGCGCCCGAGCGCATCGTCGCCGCGGTGACCAATTACGTCGCCCGCCGCCTGGTCGAGCGCGAGCAGGCGCTGGCCGCCGACTGGCGCAGCCGCGGCGTCGCCAGCGAGCACATCCGCACGCGGGCGAAGGCCGATTCGCTCGCCCGCCGGACCCGGGGCGAGACCGGGCCGCCGCCGCGTCGGCGCAGCCTGTGGCGCACGGCCGGCGACGCCTTCGGCTTCCTGTTGCTGACGCTGGGCTCGATCACGCTCTGCATCGGCGTGTTTCTCGTCCTCCAGGCCGGCTGGGAAGTCTGGGGCCGCGCCTTCTGGGAGGCGCATCTCGGCCACGCGCCGTTTTGAGGGCTCGCGGCCTGCCGGAGCTTAGCCGAGTTTCACCGTCTGCCCAGTCCTCCACGAAAGGTGGGCCGCGTCCGCGAGCAGCAGCGCCTGCAATCCATCGTGGCCGCTCGGCTGCGGCTCCGTCCCCTCCTTCACGGCGCGCACGAAGGCGTCGAGCTCGCTGCGATAGGCCGCCTCGTAGCGCTCCAGGAAGAAGTTGAGCACTTTGTCTGCGGTGAATCCGTGTGCGCCCGCGTGCTCGACCGTGGTCTCGCGGATATTGCTCGCCGCGACCATGCCGTGCGCGCCGTGCGCCTCGACGCGCTGGTCGTAGCCATAGGTGGCGCGGCGCGAGTTGGAGATCTCGCACACCTTGCCCGACTTGGTCTGCAAAATCACCACCGCCGTATCGACGTCGCCCACCTCGCCGATGGCGGGATCGACCAGCGACGAGCCGAACGCCGAGACCGCAACCGGCTCCTCGCCCAGCACGAAGCGCGCCATGTCGAAATCGTGGATCATCATGTCGCGGAACAGCCCGCCCGAACGCTCGATATAGGAGATCGGCGGCGGGGCGGGATCGCGCGAGGTGATCTGCACGATCTCCACCGCGCCGATCGCTCCTTCCGCGATGCGGCGTTGCAGCGAAGCGAAATTCGGGTCGAAGCGGCGGTTGAAGCCGATCATCAGCTTGGTCTTATGCGCTTTCACCACCTCCAGGCACGCGCGCACGCGCTCGGCCGAGAGGTCGACCGGCTTCTCGCAGAAGATCGCCTTGCCCGCCTTGGCGGCCCGCTCGATCAGGTCGGCGTGAGTGTCGGTCGGCGAGCAGATCGCCACCGCGTCGATGGGCTTGGCGGCGAGAATCTCCTCGACCGTTGCGACCTTGGCCCCGGTGGCGCCGGCCAGCGCCAGCGCCGCGCCCGCGTCCGCATCGGCCACCAGCGCCACCGAGCAATCGGCCCGCCGCGCGATATTGCCGCCGTGGATCTTGCCGATCCGCCCGGCCCCGATAACTCCGAATTGCATAGCGTCCTCCCTGGCCATTGGCAGCCACGAAAACGAATACCTGTTCCATAATGCGTTGTGAATAGAATTTTCGTTTCATTTATCCGCGCGCGGAAACGCCGGGATGCGCACCCGCTTAAGCCGCCATTAACCCAACGGCGAACAAGGCCAGGGCGCCCCGCCCTCGCAGTTCGCGCGAAATCGCGTATAGTCGGCCGCGATCTCCCCGGAGTTGGTTCGTGTCGTTTTCGTCGAAGACCCGCCTTGCGCTCACCCTTGCGGCGCTCGCCGCGCTGGCGGCCTGCGGCCGTTACGGCGATCTGCAGCCGCCGGGCGCGGCCGTCGCGACCCCGGCGCCGGAAAACCGGCACAGCCTCGATTTCCACCGCACGGACAACAAGATCACGCCGCCGAAACAGGATTTCGTGCTCGACCCGCTTCTGAAGTGATCCGATGCAGCATTTCGACTACCGCGACGGCCGCCTCCATGCCGAAGACGTCGATCTCGCCGAGATCGCACAAAGCCTCGGCACGCCGTTTTACTGCTACTCCACCGCCACGCTGAGCCGCCATTTCCGCGTCTTTTCCGACGCCTTCGCCGGCCAGCAGGCGCTCGTCTGCTACGCCATGAAGGCCAACTCGAATCAGGCGGTGCTGAAGACGCTGGTCAACCTCGGCGCCGGCATGGACGTGGTGTCGGAGGGCGAGTTGCGCCGCGCGCTCGCCGCCGGGACGCCGCGGGAAAAGATCATCTTCTCCGGCGTCGGCAAAACGCGCGCCGAGATGGCGCTTGGCCTCGAGGCTGGCATCCGCTGCTTCAACGTCGAATCCGAGCCGGAGCTGGAAGCGCTCTCCGAGGTGGCGAGCTCGCGCGGGACGCGAGCCTGCATCGCCATTCGCGTCAATCCCGACGTCGACGCCAAGACCCACGCGAAAATCTCCACCGGCAAGTCCGAGAACAAGTTCGGCGTGCCGATCTCGCGCGCCCGCGAGGTCTACGCGAGAGCCGCCAGACTGCCCGGCGTCGAGATCGACGGCGTCGACATGCACATCGGCTCGCAGATCATCGACTTGCAGCCGTTCGACGACGCCTTCGCGCTGCTGGCCGAGTTCGTCGGCGTTCTTCGCGCCGACGGCCACCGTATCCGCCATGTCGATCTCGGCGGCGGCCTCGGCGTGCCCTACCACTTCGACAACGAGCCGCCGCCGCACCCGCAAGACTATGCCGCCATCGTCGCGCGCCGCGCCGGCGGGCTCGATTGCGAGGTTTTCCTGGAGCCCGGCCGCCTCATCGTCGGCAACGCCGGCGTGCTGGTGACGTCCGTCATTTACGTGAAGCGCGGCGAGGCGAAGAACTTCGTCATCGTCGACGCCGCGATGAACGACCTGATCCGCCCGACGCTGTACGACGCCCACCACGAGATCCGCCCTTACAGGCAGGCGAGCCCCGACGATCCCCGCCTCGTCGCCGACGTCGTCGGCCCGGTCTGCGAGAGCGGCGATTATCTCGCGCTGAGCCGCGATCTGCCGGAGCCCAAGGCCGGCGACCTCCTGGCCGTGCTGACCGCCGGCGCCTATGGCGCGGTTCAGGCGGGAACCTATAATACCCGTCGCCTCGTCCCCGAGGCGCTGGTCGACGGCGCCCGTTTTGCGATCGTCCGGCCGCGCCCGAGCTATGAGGAATTGATCGGGCTCGACAAACTTCCGCCCTGGTTAAAGTGACGCTTGGCGTCCGGGCGGTGCGAATGAGCCGAACGCCCGGAGACGCCGCTTGCCGACAGAGCCCGCCAACGACCGCCTCCAGCGCCTGCGCCGCCGCGCCGCTCTGACGCTGCTGTGGGAGGAGACGTGGCCGCCGCTCGCCTTCGCCGGCGTCGTGGCGCTGGTGTTCTCCGCCGCCTCCTGGTTCGGCCTGTGGTTCTCGACGCCGCCGTGGTTGCGCCTCGTCGCGCTCGGCGCCTTCGCGCTGGCGCTGCTGGCCGCGCTATTCCCGCTGGTGCGGCTGCGCTGGCCGGGAAGGTCGCGCGCGCTAAGCCGGCTCGACCGCGACGCCCCCGCCGCCCACCGGCCCGCCTCGGCGCTCGAAGACACGCTCGCCAACCCCGACGACGACCCCGCCACCCGCGCGCTCTGGGCCTTGCACAAGCAGCGACTCGCGCTCGAGGTCGAGCGCCTCGCCGTTAAGGCGCCGTCGCCCAACATGGCGGCGCGCGACCCCTACGCGCTGCGTTTCGCGGCGATCCTGCTGGCGCTGATCGGCTTCTTCGCCGCCGGCTCCGAGCGTTTCGCCCGCCTCGCCGCCGCCTTCTACGGCATGCCGAGCATCGCCCATGCGGCCGGCGCGCGCGTCGACGCTTGGATCGATCCGCCCGCCTACACCGGCAAGCCGCCGATCTTCCTCAAGCTCGCCGAGGGCGACGCGCTGAAGTCCGTCACCGCGCCGGAGGGCTCGGCGCTGGTGGTGCGCGCCGATCCCAAGGCGGTCAGCGTCGAGGTCTCCGGCGGCCTCGTCGCGGCTCCCGCGGCGGCCGGTCCCGAGCGCCGCTTCGCGATCAATGGCGACGGCGAGGCGAAGGTCTACAACGGCGGCTCGCTTTCCGCCGACCTCGCCATCAAGGCGACGCCGAAGACCCCGCCGACGATTCGCCTGCTGGACCCGCCGCAGGGCAACCTGTCGGGCTCGCTGACGCTGCATTACGCGATCGACGACGCCTATGGCGTGCGTGAGGCCGGCGGCGCCGTGGCCCTCCCCAAGCCCGAGGCGAAGCCGACGCATCGTCTGTTCGAGCCGCCGACGCTGACCCTCTCGCTGCCCGACGGCAACGGCGCGGGCGAGGGCCGCACGACCGTCGACCTCTCGGAGAACCCCTGGGCCGGCGCGCGCGTCAACCTCACGCTCAGCGCCAGGAGCGTGTCCGACGCGACCGCAACCAGTCCGCCGGTCGAAATGACCCTGCCGCAGCGCCGCTTCGTCAATCCGCTCGCCAAGGCGCTGGTCGAACTGCGGCGCGATCTCGTGCTCGACCCCGACCGCAACCAGCCGCGCGTCGGCCGCGCGCTCGCCGCGCTGACGCTGGGGCCGGACCTGTTCGAGACCAGCCCGCGCGTCTATCTCGATCTCCAGGGCGCCGGCGGGCTGCTCGGCAAGGCGCGCAGCGACGACGACCTGCGCGAAGTCGCCGCCTGGCTGTGGCGGCTGGCGCTGTCGATCGAGAATGGCGACGCCTCCCAGGCGCTGAAGGACCTGCGCGCCGCCGAGGACAAGCTGCGCGAGGCGCTGCGCAAAGGCGCCCCGCCGGAAGAGCTGAAGCAGCTAACCCAGGAGCTGCGCGACGCCGCCGAGCGCTATCTCGCCGAGACGATGAAGAACCAGGACCAGCAGGCGATGCAGGACGACGAGTCGATGGACTCGAAGGACCTCGACGCCATGCTCGACAAGCTCGAAAAGGACGCCGACAACGGCGCCAAGGACGACGCCCAGGCGATGCTCGACCAGTTGCAGGACATGATGGAGAACCTGCGCAGCGCCGACAACGCCAAGCCCGACCCGGCGACCAAGCAGCTGCGCCAGTCGCTGCGCGATCTCGACAAGCTGCTGAAGGACCAGCAGGCGCTGCGCGACGACACCTTCCGGCAGGACCAGCGCGAGCGCTCGGGCAGCGCGCCGGGCGATGAGGACAAGGCCGCTCCATCGCTGCAGAAGCGCCAGCGCCAGCTGCGCGACCGCTTGGGCGAGGTGCAGAACAAGCTGCGCGGCGCAGGCGCGGAGCCGCCGAAGAACCTCGACGACGCCTCCGGCGACATGTCCGAGGCCGAGCAGAATCTCGGGAACGACGGTCAAGGCGAAGCCGAAGGCGACGACGGCGAGGGCAAATCGAAGCGCCGCTACGGTCATTCGCCCAAGGGCGACGCCGTCGAGGCCCAGGGCAAGGCGATCGAGGCGCTGCGACAGGGCGGCGACGCCATGCAGCAGCAGATGCGCGGCAAGGGCAAGGGCGGCAAGGGCTATGTCGGGCGCGCCGGCAAGGGCCGCGGCGAGAACGGCGATCCCCTAGGGCGCGGCCAGGAGGGCCGCAGGGGCGCGGCGGAAGGCGAGCTTTCCGGCGGCCCCGATCGCGCCGAACGCGCCCGCCGCGTGCTCGAGGAGCTGCGCCGCCGCCTGTCGGACCCGAACCGCCCGAGCGAGGAGCGCGACTATCTCGAACGCCTGATCGGCCAGCCCTGAGGGCAGGGCGGCTAGAACGGCTTGATCACCACCATGATGACGATGCCGATCAGCAGCAGCGTCGGCAGCTCGTTGATGATCCGGTAGAACCGGCCGGCCTTGTCGTTGCGGTCCTGTGCGAAGGCGCGCACGCGCCCGACCAGATAGCCGTGGAAGGCCGACATCAGCACCACCAGCAGCAGCTTCACGTGCAGCCATGGCGCGCGGTAATAGTCGAACACATAGGCGAGATAGAGCCCGGTGATCCAGGTGACGATCATCGCCGGATTCATGATCGCCTTCATCAGCCGCCGTTCCATCACCTTGAAGGTCTCGGACGCCTCCGACCCCTTGGCGACCGCCACATGGTAGACGAACAGCCTAGGCAGATAGAATAATCCGGCCATCCAGGAGATCAGCGCCAGCAGGTGAAGCACCTTGATCCACAGCACCCAGGCTTCCATCGCCGATAGTCCCCTTAACCCAAAGCCGGGGCGGGGTAGCATCGGCGCGGCTATAATTAAAGAGACTCTAAGACTCTAATTCTGCTGTTGCCCTGGGGAAATGACTCATGAATCTTTGTCCGCCGGTTATCCCCATCGCGCGCCGGCCGCGCCGGCCCGTTCGCCGGCTGGGGAAATTTTAACGAAGCCTTAACGAATCTAAAGGTTTCGTTAACGACGTGGCTGTGGACGGCGCGGCGATATCCCCGCTTTCCTTCGCCACGGTGGCGTAGCCGTTGACGACCCGTTAAGCTGTGGAGCAAATCGCGCCCCTGGCGAGGGTCGGGCCGGGAGCGCGACTTTATCCACAGTTCTCCCCGGGGGCGCCGGATTCCTGGGGGCGGCGCGCAAAAAGGCTTGCCAAGGGGATTCCATGGGTCGCAGCTATTTTCATCTGCATCTCGTTTCCGATTCTACGGGCGAGACGCTGATCGCCGCCTCGCGCGCGGCCGCGGCGCAATATCAGGGCGTCGCCTCGATCGAGCATGTCTATCCCTTGGTGCGCACGACCTCGCAGCTCGACCGCGTCATCGCCGAGATCGAGGACGCGCCCGGCATCGTGCTGTTCACCCTCGTCGATCCCGAGCTGTCGCGCCGGCTCGAGACGAGCTGCGAAGCCTCGGGCTCGCCCTGCCTGTCCGTGCTCGGCCCGATCCTGACGCTGTTCCAGTCCTATCTCGGCCAGAACGCGACCTCGCGCGCCGGCGCCCAGCACATGCTCAACGCCGAATACTTCAAGCGCATCGACGCGCTGAACTACTCGATGATGAACGACGACGGCCAGCTGCCGGAAAATCTAGAGCAAGCCGACATCGTGCTGGTCGGCGTCAGCCGCACCTCGAAGACGCCGACGAGCATCTATCTCGCCAATCGCGGCTACAAGACCGCCAACGTCCCGCTGGTGCCGCAGGTGCCGCTGCCGCGCAGCCTCGCCGAACTGAAGCGCCCGCTCATCGTCGGCCTCATCGCGTCGCCCGAGCGCATCGTCCAGATCCGCCAGAACCGGCTGCTCTCGCTCAACGCCGACTCGCAGAGCGACTACATCGACCGCGTCGCAGTCGCCGAGGAGCTCGCCTCCTCGCGTCGGCTGTTCGCCGACAAGCACTGGCCGATGATCGACGTCAGCCGGCGCTCGATCGAGGAGACCGCGGCCGCCATCCTCGACCTCTACCGCGAACACCGCCTCAAGTTCATCGCCCAGGCTTGAACGCGATGCTTTGGTGCGCCGAGTTTCCGCTTGTCCTGGCCTCCGGCAGCGCGGCGCGGCGCGCCCTGTTAGCGGCGGCGGGCCTGCCGTTCGAGGCTGTCCCCGCCGACGTCGACGAACGCGCCGTCGAGGCCTCGCTGCCAGGCGCCGCCCCTGACGAACTGGCGCTCGCGCTCGCCAGCGCCAAGGCTGCGGCCGTCAGCGCGCAAAGGCCGCAGGCGCTGGTCGTCGGCGCCGATCAGGTGCTCTCCTGCGACGGCCGCGTGTTCCACAAATCGGCGACGCGCGAGGAGGCCGCCCGCACGCTCGCCGCGCTTGCCGGCCGGACCCACCGCCTCACCTCCGCCTTCGCGGTTCGCCGCGCCGGCGAACTCGTCGCCGCCGGGACGCAAGCCGCCGAGATGACCATGCGCCCGCTCGACGAGGCCGCGCTGGCGCTCTATCTCGACGCCGCCGGACCCGCCGTGCTCGACAGCGTCGGCGTCTATCAATGGGAGAGCCTGGGCGCGCATCTGTTCGAGCGGGTCGAGGGCGACCATTCGACCATCCTCGGCCTGCCGATGCTCAAGCTTCTGGCCGCCCTGCGGGCTTTGCGCGCGCTGGCGTTCTGATGCGCGTCGTCGGCCTGACCGGCTCCATCGCGATGGGCAAGTCGACGCTCGCCGGCATGTTCCGCGCCCTCGGCGTTCCCGTGTTCGACGCCGACGCCGCGGTGCATGAGATCTATCGCGGCGACACCGCCCGCGCCGTCGAGGCCGCCTTTCCCGGCGTCGTTGACAACGGCGCCGTCGACCGTGCGCGTCTGGGCGCCCGGGTGGCGGGCGATCCCGCCGCGCTCAAACGGCTCGAGTCGATCGTCCATCCCGCTGTCGCGGCGTTGCGGGCGAAATTCCTCGACGCGGCGCGGGCCAACGGCGCCCGCCTCGCCATCGTCGACGTGCCGCTGCTGTTCGAGACCGGCGGCGACCGCGCCGTCGACGCCGTGGTCGTGGTCAGCGCCAGCGCGGAAATCCAGCGCGCCCGCGCGCTGTCGCGACCCGGCGCCGACGCCGCCCGCTTCGAGGCGCTGCTGGCGCGCCAGACGCCGGATGTGGAAAAGCGCCGCCGCGCGCATTTCGTCATCGACACCGGCGGAACGCTGGAGGAGTCTCGCCGCCAGGCCGAAGACGTTTTGCGCGCCCTGGCCGGCGCCTAAGGGTTCAATGCATGCGTGAGATCGTACTGGACACCGAGACGACCGGGCTCGACCCGGCGAAGGGCGACCGTCTGGTCGAGATCGGCGCGGTCGAGATCGTCGACAAGATCGCCACCGGCCGCACCTTTCACGTCCTCATCAACCCCGAGCGCGACGTTCCCGATGACGCGTTCCGCGTCCACGGCCATTCGACGGAGTCGTTGAAGGACAAGCCGGTCTTCGCGGCCGTGGTCGAGGACTTCCTCGCCTTCATCGGCGCCGACCCGCTGGTCATCCACAACGCCGAATTCGACGCCCGCTTCCTCAACGCCGAACTGAAGGCGCTAGGACGCGCCGCGCTGGCGGGCGAGCGCATCGTCGATTCGCTGGCGCTGGCGCGCCGCAAGCATCCCGGCAGCCCCAACAGCCTCGACGCCTTGTGCGACCGCTACCGCATCGACCGCTCGCGCCGCATCAAGCACGGCGCGCTGCTGGATGCGGAAATTCTGGTCGAGGTCTATTGCGAACTGAGCGGCGGCCGCCAGCGCAGCCTCGGCTTGCCGACGCGCGCCGCAGCCGCCGTCGCCGCCGCGCGCCGGCTTGCGCCCGCGGCGCGGCCGGCGCCGCTGCCGCAGCGGCTCGACGCTGCAGCGGCGGGCGCGCATCGCGCCCATCTGGAGACGCTCGGCGCGCCGGCGCTCTGGCTGCAATACCTGCCGCCGGAGCCGTCCTGACCGCGCGCTTTACGCCCGCCCGACCGGCTGCTGCGCCTGCGCCGCGGCGAGCCGCTGCAGATAGAGGCCCTGGAAGTCGATCGGGTCGACATAAAGCGGCGGGAAGCCGCCGCCGCGCACCGCCTCGGCGACGATCTGGCGCGCGAACGGGAACAGGATGCGCGGCCCCTCGATCATCACGATCGGCTGGATCTGGTCGGTGGGTATGTTTTCCAGCCGGAACACGCCGGCGTAGTTGAGCTCGAACTTGAACAGCGCGTCCGGGCCCTCGCCCGCCCCGCCTTCGAGCAACAGGCTCACCTCGTAATCGGTCGGCGAAAGCTGGCGCGCGTTGACGTTGATGTTGAGGCTGATGCGCGGCGCCTGCGATTGCGGCGCGAGCGTGCGCGGCGCGTTCGGGTTCTCGAACGAGAAATCGCGCGTGAACTGCGTCAGCACCGTGAACCGGGGCGCGCTGACCGGCTCCGAACCGCTGTTGCCGTCTTGATCCGCCATCCCCGTCTCCCAACCTGTCGCGCGCCAAACGGCGGCCGCCCGTTTCGGGGCGCGCGGTAACACAGCCCCCCGGCCCCGACAAGCGCCGGCTTCAGCCGGAGTCCGCCGCCTGGTTGCGCATGTGATCGGCGAGCGAAGCCATCGCCCGATAGACCCAGCCGCGCAGCTCGGCGTCGGCGACCGTCGCCGCCAGCGCCGCGCTCATGCAGGCGAGCCAGGCGTCGCGCTCCGCCTCGCCGATGGGAAACCGGAGGTGGCGCATGCGCAGGCGGGGAGGGCCGCGGTGGGGCGAATACAGCGGCGGCCCGCCCAGCCATTCGCCTAAGTAGCGCTTGAGCACGAACTTGATCGGCTCGAGGCCGCCGCCGTGCATCGCGCGGATGCCGCGCGCCTCCGGCCGGGCGTCCATCTCGGCGTAGAACCGCTCGACCAGAGCCTCGATGGCCGGCTCCCCGCCGAGGCGCTCAAAGGGGGTGGGATCGGGGGACAGGATCGGTTCTCCGCCACGTGAATGTTTTTCGTTAAGCCCCGCATAACCCTGGCGCAAGGTTCGTTCCGCGGCCGCGCCGCGCCGCTTGCGTCCCAGCCCGCGGCCTTACGTTGGGGTGCGGACGCGCGATGGTCCGCGCCGGCGCCGGCCCCAGGCAGAACTCCCGCCTTGCGGAATAGAGCGAGCGTATAGCCGAAATCCGCCTTGCGAGCGCCAACCGTCGTTCGACTCTGAGCGACTACCGGCGCGACCGTCGAAGCACAACCTGCCGTTAGGTAAGCACGAGTCGCGGAGTGCGCACAGCGCTCCAAGTACTGTATTACGCTGCGTAAGAAATAGAAAGATTAACGCCCGTTAACTAGTCGCAACCCTACGCTGCGTAATCTTGCCTATATCAAATATCTCTGTATTCCGGAGTGAACGGCGGCGAAGCACTAAAAGTGATTCGCACGCGAGTGCGTCGGCCGTACGGTGATCGCCTGGGGGTCCGCTATGACGTCTTTTCTTGTTACGCTGTCGAATTCGGCAATCTCCACTCTTCCGATTTCGACCATTGCGAGTTTGACCACCACTGACATCACCGCGATGACCGTATCGCAGGCCGGGGCGCTAAGCGGCACGCAGCTTAGCGCCCTGTCGTCGTCGGCCGAGGGCGCGCTGACGACGTCGCAGATCACCGGCTTCTCCACCTCGGCCGCGCCCTCGCTGTCGATGGCGATGATCCTTGCGCTGACGAGCAAGCAGGTCGACGCCATGACGTCGACCTTCATCGGCCAGCTCAATACGACCGATTTCAACGCGCTTTCCGACGCCGACATGAAGAGCCTCGGCACCTCGCAGATCGCCGGCATCACCACCACTCAGCTCGCTTCCGCGTCGCCCGAGACGCTCAGCTCGATCAGCGCCTCGGGGCTCGCCGCGCTGAACACGACGCAGGTGCAGCAGCTAACGACGACGCAGCTCTCCGGCATGACCTCGACGTCGCTCGACGCGATCAACGCCTCGCTGTTCACGACGACGCAGCTCAGCAGCGCCGCGACCGGGACGCTCAATACCCTATCGACCAAGCAGATGGCCGAGCTCACCTCGACGCAAGCCGGCTCGCTGACCACGACGCAGCTCAGCGCGTTGACGACCAACCTGGCGCAAGCGCTCACCACCACGGCGCTGACCGGCCTGACGACCACGACCATCAGCACGCTGTCGGCCACCGGTCTCAACGACCTGTCGCCCAAGCAGCTCGCCTCGTTCAGCAGCGCCGTAGTCGCTAACCTCACCTCGACCGGCCTCTCCGGCATGACGTCGACAAGCCTGCAAGCGCTGACCACGACCGCGATCGCCGGCCTGACCACGACGGCGCTTTCGGGCGCCGGCGGCGCCGGGCTGTCGAATTTCGCCGCCTCGCAGCTCGCTTCGCTCAACACGACTCAGCTGCAGTCGCTGACCACGACCGAACTCGGCGCCATGACCTCGACCGCGCTCGACGCGATCAGCGCCGTCCTGCTGTCGACCACCCAGCTCAGCACCGCCACGACGACCGCGCTCAACACCCTGTCGACCAAGCAGGCCGCCACGCTCACCTCGACCCAGGTCGGTTCGCTGACCACGACCCAGCTCGGCGCCATGACGACCGCCGACCTGCAGGCGATCAGCACCACCGCGCTCGCCGGCCTGTCGACCACGACCGTCGCCGGCCTGTCGTCGACCGCGCTCAACACGCTGTCGCCCAAGCAGATCGGGTCGCTGACCAGCACCGCGGTCGGCAACCTGACCTCGACCGACGTCAGCAACATGACCACGACCAGCCTGCGCGCGATCACCACCACCGCGCTCGCCGGCCTGACCACGACGGCGCTGTCGGGCGCCGGCGGCGCCGGCCTGTCGAACTTCTCGACCGCGCAGCTCGGCGCGCTCAACACGGCGCAGGTGCAGTCGCTGACCACGACCGAGCTCGGCGCGATGACCACGACCGCGCTTGACGCGCTTAACGCGACTCAGCTCTCGACGACGCAGCTCAGCACCGCGACGACCACCGCGCTCAACGCGCTGTCTACCAAGCAGGTCGCCACGCTGACCTCGACCCAGGTCGGCTCGCTGACCACGACCCAGCTCGGCTCGCTGTCGACCGCGATCGCGCAGTCGCTCACCACCACGGCTCTGACCGGCCTGACGACCACCACCATCGGCGGCCTGTCAGCGACCGGTCTCAACGAATTGGCGACCAAGCAGCTCTCCTCGCTGACCAGCACTGCGGTCGGCAGCCTGACCTCGACCGACCTCGGCGCGATGACCGCGACCAACCTGCGCGCGATCACCACCACCGCGCTGGCCGGCCTGACCACGACGGCGCTGTCGGGCGCCGGCGGCGCCGGCCTGTCGAACTTCTCGACCGCGCAGCTCGGCGCGCTCAACACGGCGCAGGTGCAGTCGCTGACCACGACCGAACTCGGCGCCATGACC
>Ga0181528_10000147_pt1 | contig 64544 bp, 39 predicted proteins | sample PEATcosm2014_Bin_47_FD_119742 | JGI IMG/M metagenome (GOLD analysis project Ga0181528, IMG submission 119742) | Peatland microbial communities from MTU Mesocosm Facility, Houghton, MI, USA - PEATcosm2014_Bin10_10_metaG | ecosystem: Environmental > Terrestrial > Soil > Wetlands > Peat | place...
GAGATGGTAGCCCCGGGCAGATTCGAACTGCCGACCTCCGGTTTAGGAAACCGCTGCTCTATCCATCTGAGCTACGGGGCCACACTGCTTTTCTAGAATATCCGCGATGAACCGATGGTACAAGTGATTCGCTGACTGCCAAGGCGCTAGCTTCTATTCCGGCAGTTCGCTGGGGGGCACAAATCGGTATTGAGTGATCGTACAGGCCATCAGGAACGAGGGCTGCTTATTCTTTCGACTCGACGCAACCGGTTCAACCCGTAGCAGCGAACCTTCGCAACAAACTCGGGCATGATCGAGGCCTGTCAATTCGGGCGGCATCTCAAGGATCAGTTCAATGCTGGAGCCAACCTCGATCGGGCTCGCCGATCGAAAGAGCAAGCCTGAGTGGCTTATGTTCTCCGTGACTCCCTCGCTCCACTCGTCGCGGCCGGGAATGTGGAACATGACCGAGACACAATGGCGAAGGCGTCGTTCGCGCGGTGTCCATGCCTTCTTGGTCCCGCATTTTCGCATGGGTATTCGGTTTGCGTGGGACTCGCCCTCTTGATCGTTAAGCATCGCTACGCGGCGCATTTTTGCCCAATCGTAGCTGTACTTCGTCCCACATCGAACACAAACCTGGTAATTTCCGCCTGTTTCGTCGCGCCGCGGCCACGAGAACTGATGGTGGCAACTAGACAAAAGTCCGTCGATCAAGCTGGTATGCATGGGCGTATGATGGCCCGCTTTTGCGGATTACGCATATTACCGAAGTATCTACAACGTTCAGATCGCGAGTCGGTTAAGTCAGCAGTCCTTCGCGAAACCGATCTGCAGCTCGCCGCGGAATTGTTCCTGTTCTCTTTACAGATTCCGGATTCATCGTCCAATCCTTAGACACTCGCACCTCGCGCCATAAGCTTCCTCCCGCTCCCAGTGTGCGATAGGGCTTCTAAGTGTCTCAACCTAAGCACATAGCCTTTTCCGCCCGCTCTGGTCGGCAACTTGCATATGAATGGTCGGCAGGTTGTAGGAGGCGCACCACCAATGTCTCAAGTCGGCATTGAGTTTACATCCCGGGTCGCCTCGCAGATCGCTGACGTTCGCTTCAAGCAGCAGAAGACGCTTGTGCCCAGGCGTGTGAGGTGCGATGGGCGAAAGGAATCGATGAGGTTTTCGTCAGTTGCATTACCTCTAGGGTTGCTTGCGGCGATGCTCGCTTCACATCGCGCAGATGCCGCAACAGCCCTCGCCTCAGTTGCCGTTTCCGCAACCGTTGTATCCAGCTGCCAAGCATCTCCCCAGGCTGCCGTGGCACGCGCAAGCGCCACTATCACGACGACGAGCGCTGCGTCTGCCGTCGCAATCACCTGCACCCTTCCTACCCCTTACCGCGTCACAGCTCGCGCGGCGGTTGCGTCAGAGACCAGTGCAGCAGACATAACCAGAACTACGGAGTGGTCAGATGCTGTCTTTCCGCCCGCACCCCGTCCCGAAACGATTGTTGTCACCGTCAGCTATTAACTGACACGGAGTCAGATGGTGCGTAATTCGCCGGAGCCCTTTCGAGGCGAATCTACTTCGTCCGGCGCGGTTCCATCTTCGCTGTCGATGTCCTCGGAGTCTGATACGTGCTCGGCGATCACCTCTACGCGGGAGGCAGTCCACTCTCCGCTCTTAGCGTCTACCAGTGCGGTCACTCGTACTTCCATCCCCGGCGTCAGTGTCTTCTTTACTGACTTCTGTCCTTGCGCAGCAGCAACCGTCGGGTCGTACACGATGGCAGCTCGCACCACCACAATGCGCCGCACATTGCCGTCGCGCCCTCTTAGATAAAGCAGGCCAGCCGAGCGCTCACCGCGCGGCGCCGCCACCACTTCCCCTCGGAAGGTTCCCTGTGTCTCCGCTTTCATCTCCGGGACCAATCCACCCGAGCTCAAAAACAGCAACGCGACCATCGACGCCAACACGAATTGCAACCCCGTCCGCTTCATTCGTATTACGATGCCCCGCGCTGCACTCCCGGCACCCCCGCATCGCAGTAAATTACATCTCGTTACAATTTTGCTTCCGCCACAAAGCAAAGGGCAGAAGCCGAAGCTCCTGCCCATTTTGCCATCTACTCGGGATTGCTTAGTCGTAGTACTCGAGTCCGAGGTGGGTGATCAGCTCCTCGCCCTTGATGTGGCGAAGCGTGTTCTTCATCTTCATCATCTGGATGAACAGGTCGTGCTCAGGATAGAGCCCCTTGGCCGTCATCGGAGACTTGAAGTAGAAGCTCATCCATTCCTGGATGCCGATTCCCTTCAGCTCGCTTGTGCGGGCTGCCAGATCGAGGAAGAGCACGATGTCCAGCGCCAGCGGAGCCGCCAGAATCGAGTCACGGCAAAGGAAGTCGACTTTGATCTGCATCGGATAACCGAGCCAGCCAAAGATGTCGATGTTGTCCCAGCCCTCTTTGTTGTCGCCACGTGGCGGATAGTAGTTGATGCGCACCTTGTGGAAGATGTCCTTGTAAAGCGTCGGGTACAGCTCCGGCTGCAGGATGTGATCCAGCACGCTGAGCTTCGACTCTTCCTTGGTCTTGAACGAGCCCGGATCTTCCAGCACTTCTCCATCGCGGTTGCCCAGGATGTTGGTGGAGAACCAGCCGCTCACGCCCAGCATGCGAGCTTTGAAGCCCGGAGCCAGAATCGTCTTCATCAGCGTCTGCCCGGTCTTGAAGTCCTTGCCCGCGATAGGAGCGTTGTTCTTCCGTGAGAGTTCCTGCATGAACGGCAGATCGACCGTGAGGTTCGGCGCGCCGTTTGCAAAAGGAACGCCTTCCTGCATGGCCGCGTACGCGTACATCTGTGAAGGAGCAATGTTCGGATCGCTTGCCTTCAATCCCTTCTCAAAGGCTTCCAGCGAAGCGTGAACCTTGCCCGGCTTCTGGAAGCTCTCGGTAGAGGCGCACCAGATCACAACCAGTCGCGAGCACTTGTTCTTCTTCTTGAAGTCGCGAATGTCCTGCCGAAGCTGCTCGACGAGATCCGCCTTGTTCTTGCCCTCTTTCACGTTCGGTCCGCTGATCAGCTTGACGTACTTGTGGTCGAAGACCGCCGGCATCGGCTTGATCTTGTTGAGGAAAGGCTTGAGCTTGAGCAGCAGCTCACTCTCAAGGACCTTGGCGTTGGCAGCGGCTTCATAGGCACTGTCCATAAAGATGTCCCAGCCACCAAAGACAATATCGTTCAGGTCTGCTAGCGGAACGAAATCCTTGATCAGCGGAGAACGGCCATCCGTGCGCTTGCCCAGGCGGATAGTCCCCATCTGCGTCAAAGAACCGATCGGCTCGGCAATGCCCTTGCGTACGGCTTCCACGCCCGCCACAAATGTGGTGGCCACGGCACCCAGGCCAACTACCAGGATTCCAAGTTTTCCCTTGGCGGGTGCAATTTCGATTGGAGTATTCTTCTGCCCTGTCGCCATCTGTATGAATCACTTCCTTAAAGAGTCAACATCAATAACACAAACAACTTATGCTCTCCCCTCAAGGACTGGTTTGGCAATTATGTTGTACTCTGTGGGGCAACCCGCCCGTCGAATGGCGTGCATTGCAGGTTGTGATGCGCTTTTGCACAGGGAACGGAATCGAACTGACATTGAATGGTTTTCATCCTCCCACAACCTTCACAGCCTTCCATTCGCTCCCTCCAGTCACTCGGCGTAATAGAATTCTTCCTTGACCAACTTACGAGGCCCAATGCCCGCCCCAGCCAAGCTCACACCCGGAGAAATCGTCGCCCAGCGCACTGTTACCTCCTACACCCTCACGCCGGATCAGCTTCGCCAATCCGAGGGGTTGCATCGCACCAGCGTGGTGCTCTCGTTGGCCTCCACCATCTTCGGACTCGCCGTGCTCGCGGCCCTCATCGCCGTGCGCTTTGGCCCCAAGGTGCAGCGCGTAGCGGAATCCATCTCCCGCCGCCGACTCGCGCAGGCTTTCATCTTCGTGCCTGCCTTGCTGCTCACTCTCGCCATCTTCGATCTGCCACTCGCCATCTACGGACACCACATCTCCCGAGCCTACGGGCTCAGCGTGCAGGGTTGGGGTAGCTGGATGGCAGATCAGGCCAAGGCCGAACTCCTGGTCGTCCTGCTCACCACACTCTGCGCCTGGGGCTTTTACACGGGAGTCCGCCGCTCGCCCAAGCGCTGGTGGTTCTACACATGGCTTATTACTCTGCCCATCATGGCCGCCATGGTCTTTGCTTCGCCCGTCATTATCGATCCACTCTTTAACCGCTTCGAGCCTCTGGCGCGCACGAATCCCGAACTCACCACCCAGCTCCGCAGTCTTGCTCACAGCGCCGGGCTCGACATTCCCGAGTCACGCATCTTCCTCATGCACGCCTCCGACAAGGTGACCACCTACAACGCCTACGTCACCGGCTTCGGAGCCACAAAGCGCATCGTCGTTTGGGATAACACCGCCCGCGATCTCACCCTGCCGCAGACGCTCTTTATCTTCGGCCACGAGACGGGCCACTACGTTCTGCACCACATTTGTATGGGAATGGCCTTCACCGCGCTGCTCATGTTTGTGGGCTTCTGGCTCACTCAGCAGCTCGTACAAGCCGTGCTCGGCCGCTTCGGCCACGCTTGGGGAATACGCACCCTCGCCGATTGGTCCTCGCTGCCACTGCTCTTATTGCTCGCGTCCGTAATCTCGTTCTTCGGCTCGCCGTTGGCCAGTGGCTTCAGCCGTTGGGAGGAGCACAATGCCGACGCCTACGGCCTCAAAATCACGCGTCCGGTGACGCCCAACGCCGCGCAGGCCGCAGCCCAGTCCTTCCAGATTCTCGGCGAGAAGTCCTACTCATACCCCACTCCCTCGCCGTTCCTGGTCTTCTGGAGCTACTCTCATCCCCCCATCGCCGACCGCATCCGCTTCGTGCTAACAGACAAAAGCTTCTGATCTTGGAGTTCTTGATCTTGAATATAGGAAGGGTCATTCTGAGCGGAGCGAAGAACCCCCGCTCCGCTCAAATCTCCGGTGCGGCCTCGAAGACTTCTCTACCAGCACGCTGCAGGGTGGTGGCCCACTCAACGCTCTTTTCGTTGAGTGGGGTTGTTAGCTTTTCAATCGTCAATGCCCCAATCGCAAATGATGCAATCAGCTTTATTCCAGCCCAAATTCCTTCCACCGCTTCGTGATCCGCTCTTTCACCTCGTCGGACATCTCCACCTCGTCCGGCCACGGCCTGTCGAATCCTTCCGTCGCCCACTTGCGCGTAGCGTCAATGCCCATCTTGCTGCCAAAGTTCGGCAGCCGCGAAGCATGGTCCAGCGAATCCACCGGCCCCAGCGTGAACTGAATATCGCGCTCGGGATCAATGTTATTCAGTGCGCGCAGCGTCACCTCGCGCAGGTCCTTCACATCGCAATCTTCGTCCACCACCACAATGCACTTGGTAAACATTGCCTGCCCCAGTGACCAGATGGCGTTCATCACCTTGCGCGCCTGTCCCGGGTAAGACTTTCGAATCGAGATGATCATCAGGTTGTGCGCCACGCCCTCCGGAGGTAGATGGAAGTCCACCAGCTCCGGAATCATCATCTTTGCCGCGGGCAGGAAGATGCGCTCCACCGCCAGCGCCATCCACGCGTCTTCCTGCGGAGGCTTGCCCACCACGGTCGCCGCGTAGATCGGATTCTTCCTGTGCGTGATGCACTCCACGTGAAACACCGGGTAAACGTCTTCCAGCGAGTAGAAGCCCGTATGATCGCCAAACGGGCCTTCCACCTTTAATTCACCAATGTCGATATATCCTTCCAGCACGATCTCTGCGTTCGCCGGAACCTCCAGGTCGCTGGTCTCGCACTTCACCACTTCAACCGGTTTCCCGCGCAAAAAGCCGGCGATCATGTATTCCTCAATGTCCGGAGGCGCAGGCACAATAGCTGAAAACGTCAGCGCCGGGTCCGTGCCAATGGCCACCGCAACGTCCATATGCCCATTCACCGGTTTGCCCGTGATGGCCACGCTTCCGCCGCCGCTACGCGCCATGATGTCCACCGAAGATGTCTTGCCTAGCGTGGGCCCGTTCGCCACCGCCGCGCGCATCAACTCCCGCTGATGCTCCGCCGCGTTCTTGTGCCGCTGCCAGTGCATGCCCGTCGTCGTCGCGTCATACACGTGCATGCGGTACATCCCGATGTTCCGCTTCCCTGTTCGCGGGTCCCGTGTCATTACGCAAGGCAGCGTGATGAACCGTCCGCCGTCCTGCGGCCAGCATTGCAGAATCGGAAACTCCAGCAGCGAGAAGTCCTTGTGCCGGATAACCTCTTTGCACGGCCCGCTTGAAACCCTCTTCGGAAACAGGTTCCCCAGTTCCGCCAGCATCGGCAGCATCTTGATCTTTTCCAGCAGCCCCTGTGGAGTCTTCACGTCCATCATCTGGTGAATGCGTTCGGCAATCTCATCCAGCGAGTTCGATCCCAGCGCCAGGTTCATGCGCCGCTCCGAGCCAAACTGATTGATAAAGATCTTGTGCCCCGGATGCCCCTTCACGTTCTCAAACAGCAGCGCCGGACCACCCGGCCCCTTGCCGTTCTTCGCGCCCCACTTGGAGACCCTGTCGGTGATTTCGGTGACTTCCAGCACCGGATCAACTTCGGCTTTGATGCGCTTCAATTCGCCAGCTTTATCGAGCGCCGCTATCCATTCACGCAGATCGTTGTAGGCCACAGGAACTCCTCAGAAGCAATTGACAGGAACAAGCGATTATAAAGGCAGGAGAGATTCTTAACCATTGCTCCGCGCTTGCGAATCAACCGCGCGAAGGACCGCGCAGGAAAAGAACAGCAGCGTACCGACGATCAGTGGAACCGCGATCATCGGGAGTCCAATCACATGGCCAATCCATCGGCTCACCGCCGCAGCCTGCAAAATGTACGCCGCCCCAATGATGGATGCTCCGGCAAAGATCACGCATTGCTTGCGCGGCGTGTCCGTTATCCATATCTTCCGGAAGTCCTCGAAGAACCACGACAGCAGCCCCGTCACGCTCCATACCGAGATGATCAGTCCAAACACGGCTGGATAGCACTGCACGCCACGCCACCGCCGCTCCGTCAACTTCGACGAAGCCAGTCCGGCCAGGCCAAAGACCAGCAAAAACCATCCCACGGGATTTGTCATTGGCGGCATTCGAGAATTGTAGCAAGCACAAAGGGCGCGGATGTACTCCGCGCCCTTGTTCACTCCAACAAACAATTACCTGTACTCATCCATCAGCGCGTCCAACACCGCTTTTCCCGGACGCAGTGTTTCCTGCGGCAGCGTTCCCAGAGGATGGTCCACCAGGTTCAGCCTGTCGGTAAAGCTTGGCTGGTTTGCGTTCAGGTAGAACAATCCGGTCAGCACCTCATTGTTCTCGCGAGCCTCCGCCAGCCGCTTCAGCGCCTCAATCCGATTCGTCGGATTGAAGTCCTCTTCCAGCTTCGACAGGTGCATCTTCGAGCCATCGTGCAACTCAATGTCCACACCGGTTCCCTCTTCGTACTCCACGTCAATCTCTTCAAACGCGGGCACAAAGTTGATGTCGTGCAGCGGCTCTTCGTGGTCCTTCATGAACTTGTAGCTCTTGGTCGAACCTTCGTGATCGTTGAAGGTCACGCACGGCGAAATCACGTCCAGCAGGACCGTGCCGTTGTGCGCAATCGCAGCCTTCAGCAAGGCCGCAAGCTGTTTCTTGTCGCCCGAAAAGCTGCGCGCCACAAACGTTGCGCCCAACTCAATCGCCAACGCACAAGTATCAATCGCGGGCAATTCGTTCACCGTGCCGCTCTTCAACCTGGAGCCCAGATCGGCTGTTGCCGAGAACTGGCCCTTCGTCAATCCGTACACGCCGTTGTCTTCGATGATGTAGATCATCGGCAAATTACGCCGCATCAGGTGGACAAACTGCCCCATGCCAATCGAGGCCGTGTCGCCGTCGCCGCTCACGCCAATGTAGAGCATCTTGTGATTCGCAACCGCCGCTCCTGTGGCGATGGCTGGCATGCGTCCATGCACTGAGTTGAAGCTGTGTGCGCGGCTCAAGAAGTACGCTGGGCTTTTCGACGAGCAGCCAATGCCGCTCAGCTTCGCCACGTGCTCGGGCTCAATGCCCATGTCGTAGAACGCGTCGATAATGCGCTCGCTGATGGCGTTATGTCCGCACCCGGCGCACAGCGTGCTCTTGCTTCCGCGATAGTCAATTACGGAAAGTCCAATGCGATTCTGTTTTACAACTGGTGTGGTGGCCATTACTTCGCCTCCTGGTTCACAATGCTCTCGGTTACCAACAGGGCTTCCAGCGGATGCCCATCGTAGTTGAGAATGCTGCGCAGCCTCACCACGTCCTTCGCCTCAATATCCACCTTGATCAGTTGCAGCATCTGCGCATCGCGATTCTGTTCCACCACGTAAACCCTGTCGTGACTGACGATGAACTCTTGCACTGCCGCAGAGAACGGATAGGCCTTCAGTCGCAAGTAATCCACCGCGACGCCCTTCTTCTTCAACTGGTCCACGCTCTCCACTACAGCCCAGTGCGAGGAGCCAAACGCGATGATCCCGATCTTCGCTCCCGGCGTTGCGTGCTCCACCACCGGAGCCGGAACCAAAGTGCGTGCCGTCTTCCACTTCTGGTCGAGCCGGTTGAGGTTGTTCACATAATCCTCAGGCCGCTCGGAGTACTGCGCCTTCTCGTTGTGTCCGCTGCCGCGTGCAAACCACGCCGCATTCGGATGCTCGGTACCCGGTAGCGTGCGCCATCCAATACCGTCGCCGTCCACGTCCTTATAACGCGCAAAGCTGCCCAGCCGGTCGAGGTCTTCCTTGCTCAGCACCTTGCCGCGATCCAACGGAGTCTCGGGATACTCGAACGTCTCGCTCACCCAGTTGTTCATCCCGATATCCAGGTCGCTCATCACGAACAGCGGAGTCTGCAGCCGTTCCGCCAAATCAAAAGCCTTCATGCCAAACTCAAAGCACTCCGCCGCCGACGATGGCAGCAACATCGGATGCTTGGTATCTCCGTGCGAGAGGAATGCCGTCGAAAGCAGATCGCCCTGCGCCGTGCGTGTCGGCAATCCCGTCGAGGGCCCAACCCTCTGCACGTTCCAGATCACCGCCGGAATCTCCGCGTAGTAGCCCAGTCCTGTGAACTCCGCCATCAGCGAAATTCCCGGTCCTGCCGTCGCGGTCATTGCCCGCGCTCCGGCCCACGATGCACCCAGCACCATGCCAATCGCCGCTAGTTCGTCCTCGGCCTGCACCACCGCGAACGTCGCTCTGCCCTCGGCGTCCACGCGATGCTCTTTCAGCAATTCCATCAGGCTCTCAATCAGCGAGGACGAAGGCGTAATCGGATACCACGGCACCACCGTCACGCCGCCGAACAGCGCGCCCATGGCTCCCGCCGTGTTGCCGTCGATGATGATCTTGTCCGCATTCTCATTCATGCGCTGCACCGCAAAGCGCGTCTGCTTCAGGTTCGCCACGGCGTATTCGTATCCCGCGTGGGCCGCCGCCACGTTGATTTCCGTAGCCCGCTTCTTGCCCGAAAACTGCTTGCTGATTGCCGTTTCCAACTCAGGCATTTCCAGCTTCAGCAGATGCGCCAGCACGCCCACGTAAACCATGTTGCGCAGCAGTTTCTTCAGCTTTGGTTCCGGAGCAACCGGGGCCACCAGCTTGTCAAAAGGAATCGCGTAGAACTCCACATCCGTGCGCAACCCCTCCAACTTCAGCGGTTCGTCAAAGATCACCACCGAGCCCGGTTTCAGCTTGCTGACATCCTCCGCCGCGGTCTCCGCGTTCATCGCCACCAGAATTTCGGAGTCGCGTTTGCGTGCCACGTAGCCATCTTTGCTCACCCGGATGGTGAACCACGTAGGCAGCCCAGCAATGTTCGATGGGAAAAGATTCTTACCGCTCACCGGAACGCCCATCAGGAAGATGGTGCGCAGTAATACCGAGTTCGCGGACTGTGATCCCGAGCCGTTTACGGTAGCAACTTGGATACTGAAGTTATTTACCACCAGCTCGCGATCTTCGCGGCTGTCTGTGCCCTGGTTCAGGGCCACGTCGATACTTGCCATTGATCGGCCATCCTTCAGGCGCACGCAACGGACTTGCTTCTATGGAGTTGCGCGCTTTTACCTCGGCCATTATACGGCAGCCATCTGCCGCCGTTGCTGCCCCGCACACCGGACGGCACCCCCTCACCATCGGACGCATGCATTCTCGCCTTGGCCTGTCACTCTGCCCAGCTCTGGACGACGAGAATTACGCGTCCCGGTGTTCTCCATCACAGACCCACACCCGCGACCCGGTTAATCTGCATGCTTTGGAGTTTCTGTCCGGGTGTTTTAGCCATGACCTCTGACCTCCGTGCGCACGTCAATCCGTGGATTGTGACCATCTCCGTGATGCTGGCCACCTTCATGGAAGTCCTTGACACCACGGTCGTCAATGTCTCCATCCCGCACATCTCGGGCAATCTCAGCGCTACCTATGAAGAGGGCACCTGGGTCGTCACCTCCTATCTGGTTGCCAATGCCATCGTCCTGCCCATGTCCGGATGGCTGGCCAACTACTTTGGCCGTCGTCGCATGTTGCTCTTCTGCGTCGCCGGATTCTCCCTTGCTTCTTTGCTCTGTGGAATGGCCAGCAGCCTTCCCCAGTTGATCGTCTTTCGCGTCTTCCAGGGCCTCGCCGGAGGCGGACTGCAACCCCTCGCCCAAGCCATCCTCTTTGAGACCTTCCCCAAGGAGAAGCATGGCCAGGCCATGGCTGCCTACGGCCTCGGAATCATCGTCGCTCCCATCATCGGCCCCACCCTCGGTGGCTGGATCACTGACAACTACACCTGGCGCTGGATCTTCTACCTCAACATTCCCGTTGGCGTTCTCTCCCTCGCCATGATGACCCGCTTCGTTCACGACCCGCCCTATCTCAAGCGCAATCGTGACGCCACCGTGGACCTCTGGGGCATTGCCCTGCTTGCCATCGGGCTCGGCTCCCTGCAGATCATGCTCGATACCGGACAGCGCAAAGACTGGTTTGGCTCGCGTGACATTCGCATTGAAGCCTTCCTGTGCGTCGTCGGCCTGCTCTTCTTCGTGATCCGCGAACTCACCATCGACTACCCGATCGTCGACCTGCGATCGCTCAAGGATCGCTCTTTTGCCGTCGGCGTCGGCCTGATGTCCGCCGTCGGATTCTGCCTCTACGCCAGCCTCGTGCTGCTGCCGCAGTATCTGGAAACCCTGCTTAACTATCCCGCCATGCAGGCCGGCCTGGCGCTCTCTCCACGCGGCCTCGGCTCCTTCTGCCTCACCTTTATCGTCGGAGCCATCGCCGCCCGCGTCGATGTCCGCAAGCTCCTCGTCGTTGGCTTTGCCGTGGGAGCCCTCACCATGTTCAGGTTCTCCGGCCTCAACCTCAACGCCGGCTATTGGGACATCTTCTGGCCGCAGGTCATGCAGGGCGCGGCCATGTCCTGCATGTTCATCCCCCTCGCGGCCGCCGCCATGTCACACGTGTCGCGTGAGAAGATGGGCAACGCCACCAGCATCTTCAATCTCATGCGCAACATCGGCGGCAGCGTCGGAATCGCCGTCATGACCACGCTGCTGGCGCGCCGCCAGCAATTCCACCAGAACCGCCTGGTCGAGCATCTCCTCCCCGGACAGCCTTACCCCTCCGCACTTCTCCACCAGTTCACTGCGTTCTTCATGCTCAAAGGCTCCGACCCGGCCACCGCCTCACGCCGCGCTTACGGAGCTCTCTATGGACTCGTGCAGCAGCAGGCCGCCATGCTTTCCTTCGTCGAAGCCTTCAAGGTCATGGCCGTCATCTTCCTCGTCATGATCCCAATGGTCATTCTGCTCAAAGACCCCAAGCACAACCGCGGAACCCACCCCGCCCCCACCGCAACTCCCGATGCGCTGGAGATCCCCACCGAAGCGCCCGAACTGGTCCACATCTAAAACGTTTTGCTCGGGTGGCCCATACTAGCCCGCTGTTGGCTAGTGTGGGGCTGTTGACCTCGCTTTGCTCTTGACCTGCTTTCCCCTCTCCAAAATATTTCTGAACACTTTCCCCCGGCCGCGGTCTTTACTTGTAAGGACACAGAAACGTGCTGGAGCAACTTGCATTGATCGAACCATCGGCAGTCGGCGAGAACGTCGCGGAAGCAGCGCTGGAACACCTTGTACGTGCGCATGCTCGCCTCGTTTTCAAGATCGCCTACAGCGTGCTTCGCAATCATCACGATGCCGAAGATGCCGTGCAGGAAGTCTTTCTCCGCGTGATGCGCCAGCGCCGCGACCTCAGCGCAGTTCGCGACGTTCGCGCCTGGCTGGCCCGCATCACTTGGCGCGTCGCCGTCGATCGCCGCAATCCGCCCCAGCTCAGTGATGCCGAAACCACCGCCGCGCTCGAACAACTGCGCAGCCACGCTGCCGGAGCGGACCACGCCGCCATCGGCTCGCAGATGCTAGCGCTCACCGAGCGCCTCATCGCCAATCTGCCAGCCGACTTGCGTGACGCACTCACCCTCTCCACCGTCGAGGAAATGACCTCGTCAGAGATCGCCGCCGTTCTCGCCATCCCGGAGACATCCGTACGCACACGCCTCTTCCGAGCCCGCAAGTTACTCAAGGAGAAGCTCGCTTCATTGCTGGAAGGAAAAGCCTTATGAGTCACGAAGAGCGCGAAAAACTCGCCGACCAGTTTCTCGATGCCGCCCTAAAGCAGTACTCCGCCGCTGAGCCGCGTCCCGGTCTGGAGACGCGCATCCTCGCCAACCTCGCCACGGCCACTCCGCGCCGTCTGTTTGCCTTCCCGCATATCGCCTGGGCAGCAGTCGCCGCCTTCGCACTGCTCGCGATCACCTTTGGCATCTGGCAACACCGCCGTCCTGCGCAGAGCGCCCACGCGCCCGCCGCAATCGAGCCATCCGTGCCAGCTCCGCTGCCGCCCACACCCGCAGCTCCAATACAGACGACGCATAACGCCGCGGTCGCCACCCGCCGCCACAGGGTTCCGCTGCCCCAGCCGCCTGTTGAAGAGGCGATGCGGCAGGAGCAGTTCCCCTCGCCTCAGCCGTTCTCAGAGGACGAGCGCCTGCTGCTCACTTATCTACGCACCACGCCGCGCGAGGAAGTACTCGTAGTTCTTGCTCAACTTCAAGCTGAGCGCGAAGAAGGAATGAAACGCTTCAACGCCGACCCGCCCCTTGGGCATTGATGTACCCACAAGTTCAACAGGAGGATTCATGAAGACCGTCAATCGCATCGCAATGGCACTGCTACTCGCCACCACAACCCTGGCCGCCGCCCAATCCGCTCCGGCTCCCGCGCCGCAACCAAAACCTGTCGCGGAGACCCGTGAGAGGCCGCAGGAAGCCACACCATCAACCTACAAGCTTGAGTACAACATTTACGAGACTGAGGCCGGCAAGCGACTTAACCAGCGCAGCTACACCCTCCTCGTCACTGACAACACTAGCTCCCAGATCAGAACCGGCTCACGCGTCCCCATTACTACCAGCGCCAGCCCTACTGATCACTCTTCCACGAGTATCCAGTATCAGGACATTGGGATCAGGATCGAAGCAAGACTCGTAAAAAGGGAGTCTCCCTCGTCGTCCCAGATCCTCATGACCAACATCGAGATGAGCAGCATCGCTCCCGAGCAAGCCGGACAAGCCGCAAACCCCATCATCCGCTCCAGCCGCGCCGAATCCAACACCGTCCTCGTGCTCAGGAAGCCGACTCTGCTTGCCAACATTGACGACTCCCTCTCCAAGCGCAGCTACCAAGTCGAAGTCACCATCACCCAGCAGTAGAGTTGTTGACAAACAAAAAGCTCTGGTGCGCTGGTGCCCCACATTTGCCGCCGTCAGCAAATGTGGGTCTTTTGATCTTGCCGTTGATCTAGATTCAATCCGCACAACAAAAAGCCCCGACGCATCGCGCCGGGGCTTTTCTCAACCACTGCTCTACTCTTCCTTGTAAAACTGCGACATCTTCCTGAACTTTTCATACCGGGCGTCCAGCAACTGCGCCGTGCTCAGCTTCTTCAGTTCCGCTAGATTCTCTGCCAGCACGTCGCCCAGAATCTCACCCATCTTCGCATGGTCGGTATGTGCGCCGCCCTCCGGTTCAGGCACAATCGCGTCAATGATGCCGAAGCCCATCAGGTCTGGTGCGGTAATGTGCATGGCCTGTGCTGCCAGGTCCTTCTTGCTGGCGTCGCGCCACATGATGGATGCGCAGCCTTCCGGCGAAATCACCGAGTACACGCTGTTCTCCAGCATCAGCACGCGGTCACCCACGGCAATCGCCAACGCGCCGCCAGAGCCGCCTTCGCCCGTCACCGTCACCACAATTGGAACTTTCAACCGGCTCATCTCGCGCAAATTATGCGCAATTGCCTCGCCCTGTCCGCGCTCTTCCGCGCCCAGTCCCGGGAACGCTCCCGGCGTATCGATAAATGTGAATACAGGGCGCCCAAACTTCTCGGCAATCTTCATCGCCCGTATCGCCTTGCGATACCCTTCAGGATTCGGCATCCCGAAGTTGCGATAAACCTTCTGCTTCGTGTCGCGCCCTTTCTGCGTGCCTACCACCAGCACTGGTTCGCCCCTGAAGTTGGCCATTCCGCAGATCATCGCCGCGTCGTCGCCAAATGCGCGGTCGCCATGAATCTCGGAGAAATCGGTGAACATATGCTGCACGTAGTCCAGCAGGTAGGGCCGCTGCGGATGCCGCGCCAGTTCCGTCCGCTTCCACGCGTCAAGGTTTGCCGTCACCTGCTTGCGCAATCCTTCCACGCGGTCATGCAGTATCCGGAGCTGTTTCTGCGCCTCCTGATTGCCCGTGGCCACCGTTTCCAGTTGCGCAATCTGGCGCTCAATCTTCTCCAGTTCCTCGTCTGCCTTCGTTCCCACTTCCATGCGCTTGTCTCTTCCTGTCTAACTAGTCGATCACCTTTACGGAGTCCGGCCCGCACAACTGCTGCACGCTCCTCATAAAGGCCCGGTCTGCACACACATTATATCCGTCAGCTTCCATCACCACTACGTACTCGCCCGGCCTCACCAGATCGAACAGCACCTTCGCCTCGCCCTTTGACCGCGTGAAGATTCCGTGCAGCGCGTCCACCGTCTCCGGCAACGAATCCGGCAGGTTGATTGAAACCCGCACCGAGCGCGGCAGCCTGACCTTTGCATCGTCCAGCGGCGTAATTTCGTTGATGAACAGCTTCGGAGCCGCATCTTCTTCCACGCGCACCGCCGCCCGCACCAGCACCGCGATCTCGAGCTTCACTTTCTCGCTGAGCTTTTTGTATGCCTCGGGAAACACTGCAGCTTCCACTCGTCCATGCATATCCTCCAGCACCAGCCCGGCCATCAGGTCGCCCTTGCGAGTCTTCGCAATGCGCACGCCCGTGATCAATCCCGCTACCTGGATGTCTTCATTCTTTGGCGTTGAGCGCGACATCGACAGCACATCCGTTGTCTTCAGCGCGTGCAGGTCTTCGATCTTGTCCTGATACTTCTCCAGCGGATGTCCGCTGATCCAGAAGCCCAGAATCTCCTTCTCGTTCGCCAGCCGCACGCTTTCTTCCCAGTCAGGAGTGTTCGGCAGTTGCTCTGCCCCGGATGCCATGGGGTTTGCTTCCTCAAAGATTCCGAACAGCCCGTGCTGCCCCGCCTCACGATCTCGCGCCGCTTTCTGCGCTTGCTCCATCGCCTTGTCCAGCGCGTCAATCAATTGCGAGCGCCGTGCCAGCGAATCCATCGCGCCGCTCTTGATCAGCGATTCCAGCACCCTCTTGTTGAGCTGTCGCAGATCCACCCGCTCGCAGAAATCGTAAATACCCTTGAAGCGCCCTGCTTGGCGCGCCTCCACAATTGACGCAATCGCGTTCTGCCCAACGTTCTTGATCGCCGAAAGCCCGAAGCGAATCTTGTAACCATCCGCCGCAATGATTGGAGTAAAGTTTGCCGCCGACTCATGCACATCCGGCGCAAGCACCTCAATCCCCATCTCGCGGGATTCCGCAATGTACTTCACCACATCCTCAGTCTTGCCCGTCACCGACGTCAGCAAGGCCGCCATGAACTCCACCGGATAGTGCGTCTTCAAATACGCTGTGCGATACGCCACCAGCGCGTAAGCCGCCGAGTGCGACTTGTTAAAGCCGTATCCCGCGAACTGCGCCATCAGGTCAAAGATGTGCCCAGCCTTCTCTTTCGAGAACTTGCGTTCCGCCGCACCCTGCATAAAGCGTTCGCGCTGCTTGTCCATCTCCTCGGCAATCTTCTTGCCCATCGCGCGGCGCAGCAAGTCCGCTTCGCCCAGCGAATACCCGGCGATCACGTTGGCGATCTGCATCACCTGTTCCTGATACACAATGACGCCGAGCGTCTCTTTCAGCAGCCGCTCCAACTCCGGCAGCATGTAGTCGACCTTCTTGCGTCCCCACTTGCGCTCGATGAAGTCGTCAATCATGCCGCCCTGAATCGGCCCCGGGCGGTACAGCGCGTTCAAGGCCGTCAGGTCTTCCACCGTCGTCGGTTGGTAGCGCCGCAGCACGTCTCTCATGCCATCCGATTCAAACTGGAATACGCCCGAGGTCTGTCCCTTGTGGAAGACCTTCGCGTACGTCTCCTCATCCTCCAGCGGAAGCTTCTCCAGCACCACGGTCTCGCCGCGCGTCGTCTGGATCATCTTCAAACAATCGTCAATGATCGTGAGCGTCGTGAGCCCGAGGAAGTCCATCTTCAGCAGGCCCATCTTCTCAACGCACTTCATGTCATACGCCGTGACGATTTCGTCGTTCTTCGTCTTGAAGAGCGGAACCAGTTCGTCCAGCGGCACAGGGGAGATCACCACGGCGCTGGCGTGTACGCCGGCATTGCGAACCATGCCTTCCAGTTTCTTCGCCGTGTCCACCAGGTTGCGCACCGCTTCATCGTTGCCATACGCATCGCGGAACGCCGCAACGTCGCCCATCGCCTTGTCGATGGTCATGTTCGGCGTCGCGGGAATCATCTTCGCAATACGGTCCACTTCGCTGTACGGCATATCCAGCACGCGGCCCGTGTCCTTGATTGCCGCCTTCGCCGCCAGCGTGCCGAACGTAATGATCTGCGCCACCTGCTCGCGCCCGTATTTTTCTGTAACGTAGTTGATGACTTCCCCGCGACGGTTCATGCAGAAGTCCACGTCGATATCAGGCATGGAGACGCGTTCCGGATTCAGGAAGCGCTCAAACAGCAATTCGTTCTGGATGGGATCCACATCGGTGATTCCCATGGCGTAGCCCACCAGCGAACCTGCCGCCGATCCACGCCCCGGTCCCACAGGAATTCCCTGCTCGCGTGCGTGGCGGATGAAGTCCCACACAATCAGGAAATAGCCGGGAAACTTCATCTGCTTGATGATGCCGATCTCGCGGTTCAAGCGCTCTTCGTAATCGCCAAAGCTGTGCCGCAGCCTGCCCAGGTCCTTCAGCTCACGCAGCAGATTCATGCGCTTTGCCATGCCCTCGCGCGCAATCCGCTCGAAGTAGCTGTCAATGGTCTCGCCTTCCGGCACATCGAACTTCGGCCACGGATTCTTCACCGGCTCCAGCTTCAAATGGCAGCGCTCGGCAATGCCCACCGTACGAGTCAGCAACTGCTCATAGCCGAGGAAGACTTTCGCCATCTCGTCATAGCTCTTCACAAAGAACTGGTTCGTCGAAAACTTCATCCGGTTCGGATCGTTGATTGACTTGCCAGTCTGGATGCACACCATCACATCCTGTGCACGGCAATCGTCCTCGCAGATGTAGTGGCTGTCGTTCGTCGCCACCATCGGAATGTCCAGATCCTTCTCCAGCCGGAAGAGGTCTTTGTGAATCCGCTTCTCCTCCTCCAGCCCTTGATCCTGGATCTCCAGAAAGAAGTTTCCGCGCCCGAAGATATCTTCCAGAGTCTTCGCCGCCGTGCGCGCCGCATCGTACTTACCTTCGGTCAGCCGCTCCGCAACCTCACCCTTCAAACACGCGGAGAGTCCAATTAACCCCTCGGAGTGCTCGGCCAGGTAACGCTTGCTCACTCTCGGCTTGTAATAGAAGCCGTGCAGTGAAGCTTCTGAACAGATCTTCGTAAGGTTCTTGTAACCGACTTCGTTCTCCGCCAGCACAATCAAATGGTTGTAGCTGTCGCCCTGCGGCTCTGCGCGGTGGTCTTCTTTCTTGCAGACGTACAACTCGCACCCGAGAATCGGCTTGATCCCGGCGGCCTTTGCATCGTTAAAGAAGTGCACGGCACCAAAAATATTTCCATGGTCCGTCATGGCGACGGCGGGCATGTTCAGCTCTTTGGCGCGCTTGACCAGCAACTTGGTATCGCACGCGCCGTCCAGCATGGAATAGTCGGTATGTAGATGCAGGTGAACGAAATCGGAAGACATGGCTATCGCCGATTGTACCGCTCAGTCAGCGCCAAAGCAGCCGCCAACATGAGGAAATCCCACGCGCACGGCCTCTCCCGCCTCCTGTTTTTAGTTCAACAGGTATCTAACTCGTACATCCTGCTGCACATTCAGTTCTGGCGAATGTCGAACCTTTATGGCTGAATTTGAATCTAAGAAACAGATGCCCGCAGTAAAGGGCTTCCGCTTTTTGAGTGTGGGACCAGGAGGTAGATCAATGTTAGCCAATGTTTTTGACATGTTATTCGGGTGCTGGCACAAGAACTACAGTTTCCCCATCACTGCAAAACGGAATGGCAGCAACACCGGAACCAAGGGTACTTACGTGGTATGCCTGGATTGCGGAAAAGAGTTTCCGTATGACTGGAACAAGATGAAAGTGCTTGCGGCTGAACCCGAACACGCTTCATCGGTGCCGCTTTCCGTAGAGTCTGTCTCCAGTTTTGGCAAGGCTGCCTGACCTGGCGCTAGTCCTTGGTGCCCGCGTACATCGTCCAATGCTGCACGCGGGGCTGTTGCATTTGCGCATGGTATGCGCGTCCTTCCAGTTGCTGATGCAGCAGCTTGCCTACCCAACGAAAGAACTTTCGATAGCTCCAGCCTGTATTAGCAGGTGAGCCTTCCCACCACCTGATTGCCCACGTTCAACGAACACGTAAATTCCCGACGGGCGTTCCCTCGCCTCTCTCCACAGGTCCGCTGGTCTCCAACCCAAGTCCACCTCAGATAGAACGTCAGCACCGATCCTATTGCGATCTCGTGCCCTCTACCAGTTCGACGCTCACGATTCCCCTCGTTCGGTGCCACGCTCAACCTCGCAAAACTGTACGTGTAAGGCAGCTACTACTCGGGGCTGAAGACCATGCGACCCATTTCTTCAGGAGAGACGGCCTCGGGATGCTCGGCCTTCCATCGCATCGCTGCGGCAATGCGGGTGCGCCCTCCAGGGTGATCGTAGAAGATGAACTCTTCAATGGGGGAAGGGTCGAGCTTGCGGTACTCGCCGAGCATAAGATCGACATTGGCTTCGGCGTCAGGTTGCCGGGCGGCGTTGAGTCCGTACATGTCAGCTTCGAATTCCATTGTGCGGGTGATGGTATTCATCACGGGCGTCATGAGGAAGAAGTACAGGGAGACTACGATGACGGCCAGAGGCAGAACGGCGATATCGGTGGTACCGCGAATACCCCAGCGATCTCCCCAATGCACGAGGGCAAAGCTAATGGCCCAGCTAAGGAAGGCGAAGCCGATGACCACAATGATGCCGATGAGGGCTTGTCCCTTGTAAGCATGATTGAGGACGTAGTGGCCCATCTCGTGGCCCATCGTGCTTTCGATTTCGGGCAGAGTACAGCGCTTGATGAGATTGTCGTTCAGCGAAATTCTCATCGTACTGGCGAAGCCGCTGACATTGGCGCTGACGCGATTGGACTGGCGGGACGCGTCGAACTCATAGACGTCCGTTGCCGGGATTCCGTTGGCGCGCGCCATACTGAGGATCGGGTCCTTGATGCGACGATCCTGAAGTTTGGTGTACCTGTTGAAGAGCGGAGAAATATAGACGGGCGCGAGAAGGCTGACGAAGGCAGAGAAGACGATTGTCAGAGCCGCTCCCCAGACCCACCAGTGCTTTCCGAGGCGGCGGACGAAGGCAAAGAGCGGGATCACAAGAAGTGCTCCGAGCACGACGCTGACGGCTAGCCCAATCAACTGCTCACGGAACCACGGACCAAAGGTCTGGTTGAGAAGGCCGTATTGGTGCTCTCGGTAATACCCCTCGTAGACCGTGAGAGGAAAAGGGAGAACCGTGATGGCGACGATGAACTGCACCCAGTAGAGCGCCGTCTGGAGAGGGTGAATGGACGTGATCCGCTCGGCGAGACTGCGCATGCGGGCAGACCAGCGGAAGTGCAGGAGCAGCCACATGACGAAGACGGTCGATAGAAAATCCCAAAGTAGAAGCCAGTAGCCACCTTCAAAGTAGGCATCGGAGCGGGCACGCTGAGCGGGCGGCATCTTGGCCAGATACGCGTTCACGGCGGCGTTGATGTCAAATGGCTGGACTGATGTGCCTTGAGTGTCGATCGATTGGGCAGCAGGCTGGGCTTGCGACGGAGCATCCGTCTTGGCCGCGGGATTCCGGGAAAAAGCCACCGCTGCAAACAACAGGACCGCCAGAATAGCGACCAGGGCACGCTTCATCGATCTTTCCTCCACGAAGAGTTACGTAAAGGATGGCGAGATTGTTCTGTGTTGAAAGAGGAAAGTCAGACTGACCTCAAGCTCCACGCAAAGTCTTATCGCGCCGCCTCAACCGTATGTTCTCCGCTCTCCACCACGCGCGCCACGGAAATCATGCCGATTGCCTGCGCCGCAGGATCATCCAGTCCGCGCGTGCGTCTCAACGCGTCTTCGGAATTCACCTGTGCCGCAGCTTCGCTCACTTCCTGCACGATGCCGGCAGCGTCCTTCTGAGTCTCACGCTCGCTCCACACCGAGTTCAGTGAGTTGAACGCAAGATCGAAGTAGCGCGAGGCCAGCTTCTGGTCTCCGCCCGTGCCGCTGGCAAAGCCGCTCGCCGCCGCTTCGCGAGCCCTCTGCGATGATGGCAGCGCCTCCAACTCCTGCACACGATCTTCTTTCGCCGACTGCATCGCCTTCAGCACGGAGGCCGATTCCTCCACCGGTTGCGAGATCTCCGCATTGCCGCCTGCGCTCTGCGCCACCTGCCGCACCCCAATGTCACTGGCCAGCGCCTCTTCATATCCCTTGTCACCAAGCGCCTGTTTCATCGCCGCCGTCGCAACGTTCACTGCCATGCTGCGGTCGCCGCTATCCGGCAGCTTGCCCAGCCACAGCAGAAAACGAATCCCCGCGCTCTTGGCCGCGCCCGCACCCACCGCACCTGCCGCAGCCGAATACATCACCGCAAGATTTGGAGCTTCACGCGCCATGCTACCGGCGTCCGTCGGGAGCGAATCAAACACCTTGTCAAATTTCTCCCGTGACCACGTGGAACTCAAACCTGAGCGCTCCATCAGCGCCAGCGTTGCGCGCGGTGCGAGCTTCTTCTCTTCAAGCCCCGCAGCAATCACCCGCTGCGCGCTCAGCCGTACCGACCCGCAACTGCCCACGGCCGCCACCAGGCTCACTTCCGCGGCATCAACCCGCGCTGCCGGGATGCTCTCCACCATCGTCTGCACGGCCTTGCAGTCCACTGGCCCCGCACTCAGCATCGTGGTCGTCGGTTGCTCGCCGCGCTGGATCAACTCCTGCTCCAAGCGCAAACCCTCGCGGCTGTACACCCGCGCCAGCGCCGGACGAAGCGGCGCAATCACCGAGGCCGCCGAGGCCAGCACGCGCAGCCTGTCCTGCGGATTGCTCTGCGGCAAAGCAACCGCCGCAAGCACCACGTCGTAGGCAAAGCGCTGATGAGGGTTGAGAGTTTTCGGGGATGCATCAGGCGCACTGGCCTTCGCCCCTTTGGGTACGGCACCGGCTCGGCCGCCCTGTCCCCAGATTGTCCCGCTCGGGGAGAGCAGCACGAAGCTCAATGTAAGACACAGGATTGACCTTCTTGCTAATCCCATAGCGTAGCAGTGTAACCGATCAGTCAATCGTTTGCAGCGCTTGCAACACGATTGCTCAACCAGTAACACCCGGCTTTCCAACGATTACCATCTCTGCTAATGGTTTCCTCGCTACTCGTATTGAAATCGGCGCCAACGAAACTGACCGCCCCAGGGCGGCCAGCTTTGTACGATTCGTTCCCGCCTACTTCGCGTGGTGCCGTCGAGCGTACGTGCGAAGCTCCGTGACAATCTCCTCGGCAGCCTCGGTGGCGCGCTGAAACTCGCCCGGAGGAAAGCTGATAGCACCGACCCGGGCGTGCCCGCCGCCGCCATAGCGCTCGCAGATCTTCGCGAGGTTAATCATGTCCTCGGCATCGGTCCAAGGGTTGGACCCCACGGAAATCTTTACGCGGAAACTGCTCTTGCTGAGGCCCACGCTGTAAATGCTCTTGGGATGCAGGTAGTACGGGATGAACTTGTTGTAGCCTTCCAGATCGTAGCCGGTCACGTCAAAAAAGATCGTCTGATCGACGCAGGCGCTGTGTTGGCGGATGATCTCGATCGAGCGTTCATGGCGCTCCAGCAGCGGCGGAATTTGCGAGGCCACAAATGGCTCGGCAATGATCTCCTCCAGCGGGCGATAGGCGAGCAGGCCAATGAGTCGTGGAATGAACGCGGGGTCCTGGTTGGACTCAATCGCCATGGTGATGCGCATCGCCGGTTCCTTCAAGCCAACCGCAGCTTCGGCGCTCTCGTAAGATGCTCCGTCCACAATGTCAGCCCAGTGCACCAACTCTTTGACGGGCGCAATATCAAAACCGAAACGGCTCTGCGCCACCGTGGCCAGGTACTTTGTGCAGGACTTGAAATCGGGATCGAAGAATTGCTTATTGCTCTCCTGCTGCTCAAAGTACTCAGCGTCCGCTTCGGTAAGGAACGCGCTCTCATGATGGTCAAACCACCAAGTCAGTTTTTCCGAGGCAAGATACTTGAAGTCGACAATGGCATTCTCGTCGCCAGTAAAATCCTCGAGATTAAAAAGCGATCCCGCGCGATGGAGCAGCCCCTGGTACTGGAACTCCGCGTTGCGGCGGATCCGTTCACTATAGAAGCGGGTAAAGAGCGAAGCCGAGCAGGCGCCGTCAAAACACTTATCGTGATAGAAGACCTTGATAATCAATGGTTCCCTTTCTATGCAAGCGACCTGCTCCAAACGGCGAAGCGCAACGCACCGGTGGAAGGAAAGCCCTTAGAAATAAACGTTTCAGAAGCAGGTGTCAAGGAGAAGTGCGGACGGCCAGTGACCCAGACTACGAACTCTTCCCGCCTTGGCGCAGCCTAGTGACGCGTCGGCCTCTTCTTCTGGCACTGGTCACAGACACCGTAAACCTGGAAGGTGTGCCGCGTGGTCATGTAGTGATGCTTGCGGCCGATGTCTTTCTCGACCTTCTCAATCTCGGGAGAAAAGAACTCGACCGAGCTGCCGCACTCCGTACACACCATGTGATGATGGCTGCGGCGATTGTACTGATGCTCATATCGGGTGACGCCGTCGTGGAATGCAACCTCGCTGGCAAGTCCGCACTCGGCCAGCAGCTTGAGCGTGCGGTACACGGTGGTAAAGCCGATGCGCGAGTCGCTGCGCTTCACTAACTGGTGAAGCTCTTCGGTGGAGAGGTGGTCGTGCGTCTCCAAAAAGGTACGCAGGATGGCGTCGCGCTGGCCAGTGTGTTTCAGCCCCACGCGCTTGAGGTGGCTGTTAAAAATCTCCTCGGCCTCTCGGATCGACTCATGCGAGAGTTCTGTCTGGTCGTCAACGCGTTTCGGCAGAGTGGTCATAGATAGCAAGCCAATGGAAGAAGGATACCATTGGATGCGCCTCCGGCTTTGATATTCTAAGGCCTGACTTTGAATGTGTGGGAGGATCAAGTGGCGGCCGACAAATTTGAGGTAGGCCTGGTACAGATGCGTTGTACGGCTGAACCGGGCGACAACCTGGAGCGCGCAGTGGCACATGTCCGCGAGGCAGCCGCCCGTGGCGCGCAGGTTATCTGCCTGCCAGAGCTCTTTCTGACCCAGTATTTCTGCCAGCGCGAAGACACCGCGCTCTTTGACCTGGCGGAGCCGATTCCGGGGCCAACCACCGCGCGATTCTGCGATCTGGCCGCCGAACTGAAGGTGGCTATCGAGCTCTCTCTCTTTGAGCGGCGCGCCCCTGGGCTCTACCACAACACGGCGGTGATCATTGGCAGCGACGGCCAGATTCGCGGCACCTACCGCAAAATGCATATTCCCGACGACCCGCTCTACTACGAAAAGTATTACTTCACGCCGGGCGATCTGGGCTTCAAGAGCTTTGATCTGGAAGAGGGCTCGGTGGGCACGCTGGTTTGCTGGGATCAGTGGTATCCGGAGGGCGCGCGACTGACGGCCTTGCAGGGCGCAAACGTCATCTTCTACCCAACGGCAATTGGCTGGCATCCGGCGGAGAAGGCGGAATGGGGCGCAGCGCAATATGATGCGTGGTACACCATTCAGCGCGCACACGCCATTGCCAACGGAGTCTACGTGGGCGCGGTCAATCGCGTGGGACACGAAACGGGCAACGTTCGCGGCAACCAGGTGGAGGGAGCGGGACTGGACTTCTGGGGAGGCTCGTTCCTGGCCGATCCATTTGGACGGGTGATCGCCAAGGCTTCACACGAGCAGGAAGAGATACTGATTGGCACGGTGGACGTGAAGCTGCAGGAAGAGATTCGCCGCAACTGGCCATTCCTGCGGGACCGCCGCATTGACGCCTATGGGCCGATCACCGAGAGGTTTGGAAAGTAGATGAAAGCAAAGATTGCAGCAGGCTCTCCGATGAAGCTGGGTTATCGCATGCCTGCCGAGTGGGAGCCACAGCGCGCCACATGGCTGGCATGGCCGCATAACCGTACTGACTGGCCGGGAAAGTTTGAGCCCATTCCCTACGTGTATGCCGAGATTGTGCGGCAGCTGGCGCGTGCGGCCCGGGTGGAACTGATTGTGAACGATGCCAAGGCAGAGGCCGGGGCACGCACCATATTGACACATGCCAATGTATTGCCGGAGTTGCAGGAGCGCATCGCTTTTCACCAGTGGCCGACCAATCGTGGCTGGCTGCGCGACTCGGGACCGATCTTTGTGAAGAGCAAGACGGGCACAGTGGCGCTGACAAACTGGAAGTTCAATGCTTGGGCCAAGTACAGGAACTGGCAACTGGACAATACTCTGCCGGAGAAGGTCTCGGAGCTGCGCGGCTGCACCGCGTTTCACGCGAGTGTGGAGGTTGGCGACGCACCGCGGCAGATGGTGTTGGAGGGCGGATCGATTGATGTAAACGGACGCGGCCTCTTGCTGACGACCGAAGAGTGTTTGCTCAGCGAAGTGCAACAGCGCAATCCGGGAATGACGCGCGACGAGATTGTAGAGTCACTAGGAAGGATGCTGGGAGTAAAGAAAGTTTTATGGCTGGAGCGCGGAATTGTTGGCGACGACACGCACGGCCACGTGGATGACATTGCCCGCTTTGTTGGTCCCCGTACGGTGCTGGCGGCATTTGAAGCCGATCCGGCCGATGAGAACCACGTCATCCTGAAAGAGAACCTGAAGCGGCTGAAGAAGATGACCGATGCCGGGGGCAAGCCGCTGGAAATCATTCCGTTGCCAATGCCCGCGCCCGTGGTCTTCAAAGGACAGCGCGTGCCGGCCAGCTACGCGAATTTCTATATCTCCAACCACACGGTGCTGGTGCCGACCTTCGATGACCCGAACGATCTGAAGGCATTGAACATCATTCAACGGGCTCTCCCGCGGCACAGCGTGGTGCCCATCTATTGCGGCGACCTCATCTGGGGACTCGGCGCCATCCACTGCATGACGCAGCAAGAGCCCGCGTGAAACGACCAATGCCAGAGCTAAGCACAGCCCGCGATGCAGCACCGGACGAGCGCTGGATGGAAGAAGCACTGCGTCTTGCGCGGTTGGCGGAACTGGGCGGAGAGGTTCCCGTGGGAGCCGTGGTGGTCTACGAAGGACGCATCGTGGGCCGCGGCTGGAACCAGGTGGTCGCCCTTGGCGATCCCACGGCGCACGCCGAGATGCAGGCTTTACGCGAGGCTGCGCGCGAACTGGGCAACTACCGGCTGGGCGGTTGCGAACTCTACGCCACACTGGAGCCCTGTGCGATGTGCGCCGGAGCCATTGTCCACTCACGCATCAGCCGACTGATTTTTGGAGCGCGCGATAGCAAAGCAGGTGCGGTGGGCGGTGCGATGCAGGTGGTCAATCATCCTTGTTTGAACCACTGGGTTGAGGTAACCGAGGGAGTGCTGGGCGGGCGCTGCATGGAGATGCTGCAGGCATTCTTTCGGGAGCGGCGAAAAAGTTAGGTGTGAAAAAGGGTTGTACTCCAGGTGGAGCACAACCCTTTGGATCACGTCCAATACCGCGCGCCTACACCAGATGCGTCAGGTAGAAGATGGCGATAATCACAAATACAGCCGAGGTCTTGATGCACGTCATGGCAAAAATGTCCTTATAAGACTGCCTGTGCGTGAGTCCGGTGACCATCAGCAGGGTGATGACAGCGCCATTGTGAGGCATGGTGTCCATGCCGCCGCTGGCCATGGCCGCCACCCTGTGCAGGACTTCCATTGGAATACCGTGAGCAGTGGCCGCAGCGATGAACTGATTGGCCATCGCCGCAAGAGCGATGCTCATACCGCCCGACGCCGAGCCAGTAATGCCGGCCAGGATGTTGACACTCACTGCTTCATTGACCAGCGGATTCGGAATGTGCGACAGCGCGTCACGCACAACGAGGAAGCCGGGCAGAGCCGCAATGACAGCACCGAAGCCGTACTCTGAAGCTGTGTTCAAAGAAGCCAGCAGCGCGCCCGCAATCGCCGACTTGCTGCCTTCGGCAAACTGCTTTCCGACCCTGCTGAATCCGAAGATGACCACTAACAGAATGCCGAGCAATAGAGCGGTTTCTACCGACCAGATGCCGTTCAGCTTTGTCACGTCCTGCACGATTGGCTTGGCTGTGGGGTTCAACAAAATTGAAGAAGAGGCGCCATACAGGGCGGGAATCACCTTCTTCGTCATCACCCAGTTTGCAATACCTACGGCAAGCAAGGGCGAAACGGCGATAAACGGATTCACCAGTTTGCCGGTGTCTTCGATCACTGTTTCATTGATGTGGCCTGTGCCGTAGCCTTCGCCTGCGGCATGCGCCCGGCGACGGCACCATTCCAGGTACGACATGCCGATGACCAGAATGTAGATGGAGCCCAGAGTACCCAGAATTGGCGCGGCGTAAATGTTGGTGTGGAAGAACGTGGTGGGAATGATGTTCTGGATCTGCGGAGTACCCGGCAGAGAATCCATGGTAAAGGTGAACGAGCCAAGCGCGATGGTGCCCGGAATCAGGCGTTTGGGAATTTTACCCTGGCGGAACATTTCGGCTGCGAACGGATAGACGGCAAAAACCACAACAAACAGAGAAACGCCGAAATAGGTAAGCAGGGCGCAGACCACCACGATCGAGAATATGGCGCTCTTCTCGCCCAAGATGCTAATGACCGCTCTGACGATTGACTTAGCGAAGCCGGATATTTCGATCAGCTTTCCGAAGATTGCGCCCAGCATGAAGGCCGGAAAGTAGAGCTTGACGAATACAACCATGCTCTCCATAAAGAGGCCGCTGTAAACCGGAAGCACCGCATGCGGACTGGTCAGTAGAACCGCTCCCAGCGCAGCAATTGGTGCAAAGAGAATTACGCTGAAGCCTCTGTATGCGACCAGCATCAGAAAGCCAAGTGCAGCAATACAAATCAGAAACTGAACCATTCGGTTTTCCTCCTAGGGGTGCGGTAACGCAGGGCCCTGTTGATCGCTTCTTACTGGCAAAGCTTTGGGAGTAGCTGGCTAGCTTCTCACAAAACCTTGGAATCTCATATGAGAAACGGATCGCCCTTTCGGGGCTGAAAGCTACCCATACTGCCGCACAATTCCCGGTGCGGCGGACTACTTTATGCCTCCTCGCAATTGCGGTGTTTTGGAATCCCTGTCATTTGGTCGCAGGCAGTATAACCATACGGAGGCGCGGAGACAAACAACTTCTCACAACGCGTGCTAATGTTCCTTAACAAGAGCTGCACCGAACGTGGGGACGGGAGCCAGACAACGGTGATCGACGATAAAGCGCCTCTGTGGTCAGCAGGCGACCAACAGCAACGACTGAAAGAGCTGACTGCCGTCACGGGAGACGAATCCAAGGATCTTCCGTTGCGCCGCGACGTGCGCTCGCTTGGCACTCTGCTGGGCCGTGTGATCCAGGAACAGGCCGGACGCGAGACCTACAACTCGGTGGAGCAACTGCGCTCGCTACTGATCCGCCACCGTGAGGATGCCGGCCAGAGGATGCCCGATCCGGCGGGGCTGGCGGAGGCACTCAGGTTGGTCGGCAGCCTCGACGCGCACGCGGCCTACCAGGTCTGCAAGTCATTCGCACTTTTCTTCGAACTTTCAAACATGGCGGAGACCAATCACCGAAAGCGGCGTCGCCGGGCCGGTCAACTGGGCGAGGCGGTGCTGCTGCCGGGAACTTTGCATGGCGTTCTGCAGCGGATGAAGGACGCCGGGACAACGGCTACGGAAGCTTTGCGCCTGCTCTCGGCCATTCGGGTTGAGCCGGTCTTTACCGCGCACCCCACGGAGATGACGCGTCAGACGATCCTGCGTAAGCGACGCAGGATCTCGCGGCAATTGGAGTTACTCGACAACCTGCCGCTGGCAGATTCCTTCGCCGCCGAGTGTGAGGAGAACATCCTGACGGAGATCACGGCGATGTGGCAGACGGACGATGTCAGGCTTCGCAAGCCGTCCGTGGCGGATGAGATTCGTACGGGAACGCGCTACTACGAACTTTCGCTCTTTGAAACGCTGCCCCGGTTGTACGAGGAACTCGGCACCGCCTTCTTCGCGGTCTACGGTGAGACGCTGGACGCGCCCAAGATGCCCATTGTGCTGAGCTTTGGTTCGTGGATTGGCGGCGATCGGGACGGGAATCCGTTTGTCACGGCTGAGTCCACACACGAGGCACTGGCGTTTGCACGCCAGGTTGCTCTCCGGCATTACATCGGCGAAACCCGCTTTCTAGCGCGAAGGCTAAGTGTTTCGCGACACCAGGTCTCAGCGTCGGACGCACTCGGCAAGAGGATCGCCGACTTCACAAACGAACTTGGAATCCCGCCGGACATGCAGCGCTCGCCGCAAGCAGAGTGGTATCGCACGCTGATGCTGATGATTGCCACGCACCTGGAACGCATGAGTCGAGGCGAGAAAGGTTATGCTTCGGCCGCGGAGTTCGAGGCCGACCTCCTTCTGATGCGTTCGAGCCTATGCGCCAACGGAGCCGAGCGGCTGGCGCGAGGGATGATCGATCCCCTGCTGCTCAAGGTTCGTGCGTTTGGCTTCCATCTTTACACGCTGGACATTCGTCAGCACGCCAAGGTGCACGAGGAGGCCATGCAGGAACTTGCCGCAAAGAGCAATCCGCAGGGCACGGGAATTGGCCTCGAACTCTCGGCGGGTGGCAAGTCGGTGGCGGATGCGTTGCGCACGGTCGCTGCCGAAAAAGCCGCGATGCCTGAGACCATACAAAGATATGTGATCAGCGGCGCGGAAAGGAGCGAGGATGTGCTGGCAGTCGTCCGGTTGGCTACGTTGTACGGAGTCAAAGTTGCCGGAGGCGCTTGTGAAACAGGGCTGATGCCTGTCCCTCTATTTGAGTCGATTGATGCATTGCGCAACTCGGCTGAGGTCATGCGCACGCTCTGGACGCACCCGGAATACCGCGTGCTGCTCGACTCCTGGGGCGGATGGCAGGAGGTGATGCTGGGCTACTCCGACAGCAACAAGGATGGCGGTATGTTCACCAGTACGTGGGAGCTCCACAAAGCGCATCGCGCACTGCATCAACTGGCACGCGACTTTGGCGTGAAGCTGCGCATCTTTCACGGCAGAGGTGGGACGGTGGGGCGAGGCGGAGGACCCACACACGCGGCCATCATGGCGCAACCAGTGGGTGATTTCAGCGGCCAGATCCGCATCACCGAGCAAGGCGAGGTACTGAACTGGAAGTATCTCGATCCAGTGCTGGCCGAGTGGAACCTGGAACTCATGGTGGCGGCTGCGCTTGGTGCGCTGGCGCGCCCCAACGGCGAGAGTCCTGGGGATGAAATCCAATGGCACGCGGCAATGGAGAGCATGTCAGCCAGCGCATTCGCATTCTACCGGCGCAACATCGCAGAGAATCCAGAGGTTCTGCAGTACTTCGAGGAAGCAACTCCGGTAAATGAACTGGAGCTGGCGAGGATCGGTTCGCGCCCGGCACGCCGCAGCGCAAGCCGGTCGCTGAACGACCTGAGGGCAATTCCGTGGGTTTTTGGATGGATGCAGAGTCGGCATGCAGTGCCCGCATGGTTTGGAGTTGGTCATGCTCTGAAAACGTTTGCCGAACGCGGCGAGCCGCAGACGAGAGATTTGCAGCGCATGGCTCGGGAGTTCCCGATGTTTGCGGAGATGATCCGTAACGTAGAGTTGGCGATGGCCAAGGCGGACCTGTCGATTGCGCGCCTTTACGCTGGGCTGGTAGCAGACCGCGCGATGGGGGAACGCGTGTTCGCCATGCTATCTGAGGAGTTTGAACGAGCACGCAAATCCATCTTGTGGCTGACCGGGCAAAGCGAACTACTGGAGCGCAATCCGGTGTTGCTGCGCTCGATCAAGCTACGCAATCCCTACGTCGATCCCATGAGCCTGATTCAGGTGGAACTGTTACGCCGAAAACGCAACGGCGAAGCCAGCGAAGAGCTCAACTATGCGCTTGGGGCAACCATGAATGGCATCGCCGCAGGATTGCACAATACCGGGTGAGCGTGCGGGTCGCGTACGTTGAAGGCATCGCGAAGAGTTCGTCGGCATTTGGCCGCGTTGCTTTTCGCGAGTGGTTCCCGCATAATTTTGTTTGGATTTCGCTGCGGTTCTGGATGGCTTGATTTGCTGAATCTCCCCAATTCGATCACCTTAAGCAGAATTGGTTGTATTCCTTTCCTGATCTGGGTTCTCTCAAGCAACATCTTTCCGCGAGGCGAGCAGGAACTGCTGGCAGCCGGAATCTTTATACTTGCCTCGATCACCGACGGGCTGGACGGCTACCTGGCGCGCAAGCACGGGCAGATCAGCAGCGTGGGCATTCTGCTGGATCCCATGGCTGACAAGCTGCTGGTGGCCGCGGGACTGATTCTCCTGGTGCGCTTTACTCCAAACCTCATGCCTCCGTGGATTGTGGTACTAGTACTGGGGCGCGAGTTTCTTATCAGCGGGCTGCGCAGTGTCGCCGCCACCGAAGGGTTTGCGATCCAGGCACGCGACCTGGGCAAGCTGAAGATGGTTTTGCAGATTGTTGCGGTTGTGTCTGCAATTCTGGCTCACGGCTGGTATGAGTGGAACTTCTTCGGATTCATTATTGGAGTGGAGCTGATTGCGCGCATCTCCATCTGGTTCATGCTGGTGGTTTCCCTGCTCTCGGCAGGCGATTATTTCATCGCATTCTGGGATCAAGTGGACCGCTCGGCGCGCAGTCATCATGGACCGGCCGCCGTTCCGGCCAAACCTGGAACACCCCGCACTACCCCAATCAGCTGATTCAGTGGAACGATGCTTCCCTTCTTGAACGTGGACGTCTTCTAAGTAACTCCCAGTCCATGGCCGAATCCAATGCCAGCGCCTCCTGTTTATCAGAAGGTTTCCCGCACAATTTCTCGAGATCACTTCGAGTGTTGTAAATCGGCTCTTTTCACAATGATCTTCCGATAACTCTCTGCAAGTCACTGATTCTATTCGAATATGAATAGTTGAGGAATGTACGCCAGCTCTGTATCATGAATCAACGCCACATCGTCTTCACTACTCGTCTTGCCACACCGCGTTATCAGTTGGGTTCACATCCCATGCCTTGAGCCGTAACCCGAATTACCATGGGGCAAACCTTAACACTGGTGTGAGTTGACGACCATGGGCAGAGCGTGTGTTCACGCGAACCCCATGACTCATATCTGGAGGTGGAGACCATGCGAACTCCGTGGCCATGCATCAAACCTTCTCTCTTACTACTACTCCTACTGAGTAGCACCTTCCTTGCACTGAACGGTTGTGCTGGCCCCAGTTCGTCCAAAGCCCTTAGCAGCTCTTCCTCCTCCACTGGTTCTATCGCGGTGTCCGCATCCTCATTGAGCTTTCCCAGCCAAGCAATAGATACCTCCGCCAGCAGAAGCGTGGCCTTGACGAACTCGGGAACATCCGCACTGTCGCTAATCAAGATTTCCGTGACTGGCGTTTTCTCTGAGACAAATGACTGCCCGGCAACGTTGGACACCGGTGCCGGGTGCACCGTCACTGTAAGCTTTGCGCCGACAGCGGTTGGGACGGACACGGGAACGCTCACCATCACGGGCGGCAGCGGTTCACAACAAGTCAGCTTGCTTGGGACCTGCGTTGCGGCTGGGCAGTTGGCGATCAACCCAATGGCCATCTCCTTTGGAAACGTAACAGATGGGCAAAGCAGTTCGCAGACGGTCACGGCCAGTAACCCAGGGGGAGAGAGCATTACGATCTCTGGGGTCACCACGGATGGAACGGGATTTGCGGTGAGTGGGCTCTCTCTTCCGCTTGTATTGGCAGCTGGCCAGAGCACCCGGTTTAGCGTGAGCTTCAGTCCATCAATGAGTGGAAGCGTGACTGGTAGCGTCTCTCTCACGAACAGCGGCACGGTTCCGGATGTGTCAATCGCACTTTCGGGATCCGGCACCGTTCCGGCGTCCGGCTCACACCAAGTTGTCCTCACTTGGAGCGGCAGTACATCTGATGTCAACGGCTACTACACCTATCGGGGAAGCGTTTCCGGTGGGCCATACAACAAGTTGACCTCGACCCCCATCGACCTGACGAGTTATACAGACCAAAACGTAACCGGTGGGAACACGTATTATTACGTTGTGACCGCAGTGGATGGAGCGGGTCTGGAGAGCGCCTACTCGGAACAAGTCGAGGCTGTTGTTCCCGCCTCTTAACCACCTATTTCCCGCTGAGTGTGGTCAGCTCGCGCAGCCACGACTGGAAGAGGAAACGGGGTCAGCGCTCATCTGCCAGCTTGGAGCCTGGCCGTAACGAATCTGGATCGCCCGGACAATGCGTGCAGCGGCGTGCCCCTCAATGCCAGGCAACTTGCGCTTATGGCTCGATCTCCGGTACCAAACGTCCCTCAAGATTCGAGAGGTTTCAGATATGACCCTCTCTCTGCGACGATCAGTAAGCGAGCTTTCCTCCGGTAACGCCAAGACGGGCTTGCCCAGTGTCCGAGCCGCCCTCAGAACACCCAAGCTGTCAGTCAGAACGACGCGCGCCATATCCATTAACGCGATAAACGCGAAGTAGGGCGCACGTGGAATAACGTGAACGTTCTTTCGTCCAGCGAAAGCCTGCTGAGCCAAATGGCGGACATTTGCGCTCAGGTCAATCGAATACACAAAGTGTGCCTCGGGGAACGAATCTGCGACTTCGGATATGCCACTACAAAGCGACTCGAGATTCTCTTCAAATCCCTCATGGCCGTGTCCCGTAATGAGAACAAGTGGCGGACGAGAACTGCTCTCCACCAAGATGGGCGGCATCCCTGCGATCGATGGAGGGAAACGCCGGACGCGATCCACGGCGAAATGAAGCGAATCAATCATGGTGCTGCCACTGACGATGACGGACTCTGGAGAGACTCTCTCCGTGAGCAGGGTCCGTCTGATTCCTGGCGTGGGTGCGAAGTGCAATTCCGCGAGACGGCTGATCAGGACGCGGTTGGCCTCCTGCGGCCACTGTGACCCCGTGTCGCCAGTTGGGTAGTCCGATTCAACATGCATGATCGGAATGTTTCGATAGAAGGCGGCAAGAGCCGCAGTCAAGGTAACGGTGGTGGCTCCTTCCAGGATGATGACATGAGGCGTCTCACGGCGGAGGAACGCATCAAGCATCGTCATCGCGACCGACGTCAGTCCACTGAGACTAAGTCCCGGCGCCGTGAGATCAAGGCTGGAGTCAGGAGCGATCTCGAACCCTTCCAGGATTCCATCCACCTCCCGCTGCCGCTGATCTGTAACACAGACGTGGCACTCGATCTGCGGATGTGAACGCAGTTCGCGAATAATTGGGGCGAGTTTAATGGCCTCAGGACAGGTCCCGAGAATCGCTGCAATCTTCATCCCTGTGGCTCCGCTTCTTACTCCACGGGAACATGCATGCACTCCGCCATCCAAATCGGATGTCTTCCACGATTTCTTCTTATGAAAGCTAGAGACTGCACGGCTTACGGTTCACGTAGGCCCGGGAATCGGCCAGGACAATCCATCCCACCCCGATGTGAAGGGAAAAGCTTTTCTCTTGGTATCCATTGGTTTTCGCTTTACGGTGCGCGGTCGTCCAGAATCGAGTCCGGCTTCCCGGTCCTGCCGGGCAATTGCAGGAAGAGTTGGGCTGCAGATGCGCACAATTATGCACATGTGCAGACGAATCCAAAGCAACTTGGGCGCCGAAGAGATACAACCCATTGATTCTGCTCTGATTCAAAGAAATGCTCACAATCGCAACGATTCTGGCAGGAGGATTGCCTTGAGAAACATGCCGCCAGAAATATGTGCGCGGCAAGGAGCAAGGAAATGGACAACGTCTACCACGCTGACAAGGGCCTTCGGTCGCAAGCAGTTGCGACACCCGCGGTCGGTCTGGCCACCTCAGCGACGCCAGTGACGTTTCAAGCTCCGGCTCAAGAGGTACTGCGTCCCCCCGTTTTAGGCACCAGCACTTTGCGCGTCGGTGTGGTGGGCTATGGCTACTGGGGACCCAACGTCGTAAGGAATTTTCAGTTTCAGGAACACTCCAGAGTGACGATGGTATGCGATAGCCGCCCGGATGCAAGAGCTCGAGTGCTACAGCACTATTCGGGAGTGGAAGTCACGAGCGACGCTTCCGAGGTCACACGTTCGCCAAACGTAGACGTTGTGGCCGTGGTCACGCCGGTGTGGACCCACTATGACCTGGCCAAGGAGGCGCTCCTCAACGGCAAGCATGTCTTCGTCGAGAAGCCATTCACATCCACGGCCTGGCAGGCAGAGGAACTGATTGAACTTGCAGAGCGGAAACACCTGACCATCATGGTTGACCATACCTTTCTCTTTACAGGGGCGGTACGGAAGATCAAGGAACTGATCGTGGCGGGAGAACTTGGGACGTTGTATTACTACGACTCCATGCGAGTGAACCTCGGACTCTTTCAACACGATGTGAACGTGATCTGGGATCTAGCGCCACATGACCTGGCAATTATGGATTACCTGCTTCCGGGACAGCCCCAGGGACTGGTGGCGAGCGGCGCGACCCATGTAAACGGAGTGGAAGACATTGCGTTTCTCACCATCTATTACCCCGACCACTTGATTGCCCACATCAACGTCAACTGGCTTTCTCCTATCAAGGTGAGGACGACGCTGGTAGGCGGCAAAAAGAAACTGCTGATGTGGAATGACCTTGAGGCGGACGAAAAGCTCAAGATTTATGACAAAGGTGTGCAGACAAGCACTCGCGAGGGAGTATACGACCTGCTGGTAAGCTACCGGTCCGGAGATATGTGGGCGCCGCAGGTTCCAAACGTCGAAGCGTTGAAGCTGGAGATTGAGCACATGAACCGTTGCATCATGAGCGGTACCACTCCGATCAACGACGGACAAGCCGGATTGAGGATTGTCAAAATGCTTGAGGCCGCCAACGAATCTCTGAAGCATCGCGGAGGGGAGATTCATCTATGAATGAGAGTGTCTGCATTTCTCCGGATGTATTGCTGGGCAAAGACGTCAAGCTGTCGAAGTTCATTAATCTCTATGGCTGCCAGATTGGAGACGGGACGAAGATCGGAGCATTTGTCGAGATTCAAAAGAACGCGCTGGTTGGACGAAACTGCAAAATCAGCAGTCACACGTTCATATGCGAAGGCGTGCACATTGAAGACGAGGTGTTCGTAGGACACAACGTCACGTTTATCAATGACAGCTATCCCCGTGCGGTCACTCCTGACGGACAGATGCAGACTGAGGCAGACTGGCAGGTTGAGAGTACCCTAGTAAAGCAGGGAGCGAGTATAGGCTCCGGCGCCACAATTCTGTCAGGTCTGGTGATTGGCCGCCATGCGATTGTCGGCGCAGGCAGCGTCGTCACCAAAGATGTTCCGGAGCGGGCCGTTGTTGCGGGTAATCCGGCAAGAGTTCTTCGTTTCTTACATGACGAGGTCGTGACTTCAAAATGAACAGCACAGTTGAGCACCCGGCGGTCCCTTTTCTGGAACTTACACAGATGCATGAAGAGCTTCGGGCGGAACTGGTGAGCGTCTTCAATGCCGCGCTGGACACGGCAAGCTTTATCGGCGGTCCCGCGGTCGCAGATTTCGAAAAGCACTTTGCGGAATTTTGCGAGGCGACGTCATGCGTAGGGGTTGGGAGTGGAACTGATGCGCTCCGCTTTGCGCTGGTGGCAGGCGGAGTGAGGGCGGGAGACACCGTACTTACTGTGTCCCATACGTTTATTGCCACTTCGGAGGCAATATCCCAGGCCGGTGCATACCCTGAGTTCATTGACATCGACGAGCGCACGTACAACATGAGTCCGGCCCTCCTGCGTAAGTACCTGGAAGGTTGCGCATTGGATTCGTCGACTGGCAAGCGCCTCAGCCCGCGCACCGGATCGCCCATTACGGCAGTGCTGCCCGTACATCTTTACGGACAGATGGCGGACATGGACTCGATCTGCGCGATTGCGGACGAGTTCAACCTGATGGTTTTTGAAGACGCCTGCCAGGCACACGGAGCGAAGTACCATTCGCAATTGACCAAGAGCTGGAAAAAAGCGGGCAGCATCGGAAAGGCCGCCGGCTTCAGTTTCTATCCTGGGAAGAACCTCGGCGCCTGCGGTGAGGCGGGGGCTATCACGACCAGCGATCCGGAATGCGCACGGCAAGCGCGCATGCTGCGCGACCACGGCCAAGCGAAGAAATACTTTCACGAGATGGTGGGATACAACGGCAGACTCGACGCTATCCAGGCGGGCTTTCTGGATGTGAAATTACGGCACTTGGCCAAGTGGACGGAGCAAAGACGGGCCGCAGCAACATGCTATAACTCACTTTTTACATCGGTGAATGGGGTCACGACGCCGTATGAGCCAGCCAATTCGAGGGCGGCATACCATCTTTACATCGTGCGCGTCGCAAACAGAGCCCGCGTGCAGGACCACCTCACTTCCCAAGGCATTGGGACAGGAATCCATTACCCGGTACCGTTGCATCTACAGAGTGCATATAGCGATCTGGGCTACAAATTGGGCGATTTACCCGTCACGGAAATGGTGGCCGAACAGATTCTATCCCTTCCAATGTTTCCGGGTTTGACGGAACAGCAGCAGAAGCGCGTGGTCGATGCCGTTGGAGAGGCTACGCAATCTGCCGTGGCCGCAGCTTGAGCCAAGGGGGAGGGTTTGTCGGCGATAAAGCCAATCCCCGTATCGCAATGTTTAGGCCAGATGTGAATTCGGGCCGGAAAGTATACAAACGTGAAATCGTCTTCTGCTAAGAGATCGGAACAGCGCGTACTGGAGGCACTCCCCGCACGTTCCCCTCGAGTAAGATTTCTTCCCCAGCACGAGTTTCTAAACCGCCTGGTGGAAGAGGAACGACGGGCAGAGCGATCAGGCCGACAGTTTGTTCTGGCACTAATGGAAGGCGTTGACGAACTCGTTGAGCAATCGGGGGAGACAGCTTTTTGCAAGAAGATCAACCGCACGATACGGGACACGGATATTTCAGGCTGGTACAAAGACGGATCGATCCTCGGCGTCATCTACACGGAGCTGAGTCCGCCCATTGATGATTCAGCCCTCGACGTGATCCTGGCGAAATTGCGCGGCACACTTCCGACCGGCGCCTCCACGATTGGTCTGGAGCCAGTCTCAGTCTCGGCATTCATTCTCCCGCGTGATCTCAACCAGAGAATTCCCGGGAATATGGATCCCTCGGACATTTACACCTATCTTCAAACAGCGGGCTCTCCGAAGAGGCAGGTAGCGCTTGTAATAAAGCGGTTGATTGACGTTATTGGATCGCTTTTTGCATTGCTGCTTCTGATGCCCACGCTTTTCCCTTTACTGGCTATTGCAATCAAGCTGACTTCTCGCGGTCCCGTGTTCTTCCGGCAGCAGCGAGTGGGAAAGAACGGCAAGCACTTCACATTCCTGAAATTCCGTTCCATGCAGGTTGCCAATGACACTGGGGTGCACTCTGATTACGTGAAGCAGTTTATTCGCGGCGATGCGGAGATGCAGCAGGACGAGAACGGCAAGACGATGTACAAGCTAACCACCGACCCTCGGATCACGAAGATCGGGCGGTTTATTCGTAAGACTAGCCTCGATGAGCTCCCGCAGTTCTTAAACGTCTTGATGGGAGATATGTCTCTGGTTGGACCGCGCCCACCGCTGCCTTATGAGTTGGAAGTCTACGAACAATGGCATCAGCGCCGCATCCTCGAGGTGAAGCCAGGAATCACCGGTCTGTGGCAGGTTTACGCAAGAAGCCAGACTGATTTCGACGGAATGGTACGCCTGGACCTGCGCTACGTTGAAACCTGGTCGCCATGGCTGGACCTGTTGATTCTGATAAAGACGCCCCTTGCGGTTCTGAGTGGGTCTGGCGCCCGCTAACCAACCAAAGCAGCGCACCGCAGAAATCTGCTGGATCTAATTCTCTGCCCCGACAAGACGAGCGGCCAGCATAAACGGCGAAAGAGAAATCCGTCGCGGCGCGCCGCAGTAAGCAATCGCGGCTGCGTAAGCCGGCGAAACCTCCAGGTTGTGGAGAACCCACGCGTCAGCAGCGGCAGGATCGTTCCCAATACGCACGATGCTTGCTGGTTCACCCTCTCTGAACGAAACGCGAACCTCACTTAGTGGTGTGGAAAGACCGTTGCCGGTGGCCTTGATGTAGGATTCTTTGCGCGTCCAGCACTGAAAGAAAGCCCGCTGCCGCTCTTCCTCCGGCAAGTCTGCCAATTCCAGCGCTTCCTCAAGACAGAAATTACCGCGGGCAATCTGCATCATATCCGGCACCGGACGAACAGATTCAATGTCCACGCCGAGGGCGCACTCTTGAGCAAATGCGAGCAGGACGGCTCCGTCCGTGTGCGAGATATTGAACTCGATTATTGAGCCAGGAAGGGACGGCTTGCCCTTGGAACTGTATGCGAATTCCACGTCGGCTGGAGAGGCTCCGAGGTAGCGAGCAAGTAGTACGCGGAGTACGCCCCGGGCCACGACGAAAGCATTCCGGTCGCGTTCGAACCTGAAGTTCGCAGCACGCGTCCGTTCCTCAGCGGATAAAACATTCTGGAACTGGCGAATGACACTCTCCGGCGCCGCGGACTCGACACTCCAGACTTCAACACGAGCGTCACCCAGACGAAACGATGGATAATCGTATTCCTGCGAGAGCTCTTTCCCGATTGCTTGCGCGGTCTTGGTAGAGTCACTCACTGTAGACCATCATCCTTCCATAAGTGTTGAGCGCCACGGCCTAGTATTGCATGAGCGTACCTTCTTTGCGGCCCTTGCGAATGGTGGCGTCAAACAGAACGAGACTGAGCGGCAGGAGGATTACGGCGATCGCGGCGAGAGTTATGAGCGGGCCCTTCACCATAGCCACGGAGTAACCTTTCAGCATGGTCAGGCGCAGAGCATCCAGAGAATACCGGATTGGAATCACCCTTGAGAGATTGCGCAACGGAGCTGGCATCACGTCGATTGGGAAATAGGCTCCTCCCAGAATGCTGCCGAATCCGCCGAGAATCCAGGTAATTGGATCGCCTTTCTTGAGCAATACAATGGCTGCCGCCGAGAGAACCCCGAAAGCCACAAAGATCGTAATCGACAAAAGAACCACCAGCAGTGTGGCCGCAACATTCATCTGGCTCAAATTCACGCCGAATATAAACGCGCCTGCCAGGAGAATGAGGCACAACTGCACTGCTCCTGAAATAAGTCCGTAGAGCGACGAGAACAGAACGATCGTCACACAGTTCGTCTGACTACTAAGCATCGCCTCGAGACAGCCCGTTGTCTGGGCGAGACGAATCGACTCGGAAAACATCTTCAAAGTGAGATCGAAGTAACGTGCAAACGCCAGCCCGATCATTGCGAAGGAAAAGTAACTGCTTCCGTAGCGATTCAACATCGCGGAAGTATGTGAATTGATGAGCCCGCCGAGAAAGTAAAAAAATACCAGCAGCATCATGGATTCAGCGAGACGCATCAGGAAGCTGGTCTTGTAGCCCGACTCGATGCAAAAGTCTCTTTTGAGAAACGCCCACGCCTTGTATAGCAACCCGGTCATGCTTTCTCCGCCGCCAACGCTTGCCGATAGTACTGCATGAGTGTGACTTCATCGCTGGCTATCTCTTCCAGACGTCCGAACCCCTTCACTCGCCCCTTGTCGATCACGAGCACCTTGTTGCAAAGTTTTACGGCTTCTTCTAAACGGTGTGTGGCGATGAGGAGCGTCTTGCGAGAATTCTGGTGAATCCGGCTCATGATCAGATCGAGGAACTCTTCGCAGGCGACGGGATCGAGCGCCCGCGTAGGCTCGTCAAGAATCAGCACGTCCGGTTGCGCGATGAGACCTCGCGCCAGCGCCAATCGCTGCTTCATACCCGAACTGTACGCAGAAATGGGTTTATCGCCCACATCCTCCAGTCCCACAAGCCTCATTAACTCGACGATGCGTTGATTAAGATCAGCGCCTCTCAGGTTATCCAACGCTCCGAAGAACTCAAGGTTCTGCGCACCATTCAATCGCCAGAAGAAACTCCGCTCTTCATTAAGAACAAAGCCGACCGATTTACGAGCTGCCGAATTGTGGTCGAGCGTGTTGAGACCATTTACCACGACGTCGCCCTTGTTCGGCAGAAGCAATCCGCCAATCAACTTTAACAGCGTAGTTTTGCCAGCCCCGTTTGGTCCCAGCACCGCAATACGATCACCCTCCTCGATCCGGATTGTGACTTCGGTCAGCGCAGTGCACATGCGCCGGGGCCGGAGAGGATGCAAGAGCAGCTCGCGGTATCGCTTGGTGACCGGAAAGGACATGGTGACACCACAAACCGATATGATCGGCAGCTCGCGGCCAAGCCCCTCTGCGGAGGATGGAACAATCACAGTCTTCGACTCATTCACGAAAGGACCTCAGTGGTCTTAAGCTGTGGCTGGACTGATCGCGGACGTGCGTCGTCCATGCATTTGAGCAAGAGGTCCGCAAACTCCCTGCCATGGACCCGAAGAACGGAGTCGTGGTCACCTGGTACTTTGTGGACTATTAATCCTTCGCGCGCGACACCTCTCCATCCCATGTACCTGTCGAAACGATACTGCCGTTCGTTTACGATGAGGGTGATGCGCCCCGGATACTCCCTGACGGAATGTTTGTACGCCAAGCGCCGATAGCCGATTTTATTGTCATAAAAACTGTTGTCTGTGGAGGCGGCAGGTTGGTCAGGCTGCTTGCCCCCTAATTTCCGACGAACGAGCTCCCGGATCATCGTTGTCCTCGCCGTACCTCTCGATCCAATGATCTCGGAGATCACATTCGCCATGTGGGTTACTCGATGAGACATAAGCCGTAGATCGGCGAACAAGGCTCGGGGCAAGCTTGGACGTTCACAGTCAAGAAGAGCCAAGAAGCTGACCTGTTCACCTTCCTCTATCAGTTGATGTGCCATCTCAAGAGCGATGACGCCACCCACACAAAAGCCTCCCATCAGATATGGCCCATGGGGCTGGACTGTGCGCAATTCGGAGAGAAAATCGCGAGCAGCGTCCTCAACGCTTGTGTACGCTTCCCCGTCCCCTTCGATCCAGCGCGGCCGGAATCCATAAACCGGCTGATCCGCCCCCAAATATGGGACGAATCGCGAAAGCATAACCAACGCATCGTCGGGATTTTGATATCCGGCCACGAAAAAGAAAGGAGTGCGGGTCCCTTCTGTCTGCATGGCCACCATACACTTCCAACGCGGAATGGTATTGAAGTATTGGTAGCTTCGGCTACTGGCGTCGTATTGCACATGCTCCGCAAGAGCAGCAATGGTCGGTTCCAGGAAGAATGCCTGTAGCGGAATGTCAACTCCAAAAGCAGATTCCAGTCTCGCCACCAGCCTCGTAGCGGCCATGGAATGTCCACCCAACTCGAAGAAATTATCGAAGACTCCCACATGTTCGACTCCCAACACGTTGCTCCAGATCTCAGCCATTGTTGCTTCGACCTGGTTGCGGGGCTGCACGGAAGTCCTGCAGGAGGGCAAGCGATAGTCTCCAGAGGCAAGAGCACGGCGATCGACTTTGCCGTTTGGAGTGAGTGGCATGGAGAGAAGTGGATGAAACTCAGAGGGAACCTGATAGTCGGGCAACAATTTCGAAAGGTGCTCACGCAGATGCAACGGATCAGGGTGGGTTTCGCGAGTTGCAACGAAATACGCCACGAGCCTCTTCGTTTCATTCGAACTTTGCTCTGCCACTACAGCACAATCGTTAACGTCCGGATGCTTCTTCAGCGCCGCCTCAATTTCGCCAAGCTCAATACGATAGCCGCGAAGCTTAATCTGATTGTCTGCGCGTCCTGAAAATTCGACCATGCCATCGGGTCGATATCGCCCCAAGTCGCCCGTACGGTACAGCCGATCGGCAGGTTCTCCGGTGAATGGATTGGTTGGGAAACGTTCGCACGTAGCGGCCGCGTCGTTGAGGTAGCCCTGCGACAGGTAGTGCGTTCGGATATGAATTTCGCCGAGTTCACCAATTCCTGCCAGTGTTCCAGCGCGATTCAAGATCAGAATCTGAACGTCGGCAATGGGATTCCCGATCGGGATCTGTCTTGAGAAATCGGAAGTTGAGTCGGTAGTTCTCTCCCTCGCGTCGCACCACGCCATCGCCTGAGGCGTTTCAGTTGCGCCATAAAAACTAATACAGCGCGCATTCGGCGCGAGTTCAGAGACGAGTTCGACGTCGTGAGATGTGAGGATATCCCCGCCGAAGAATGCGTAGCGAAGCCTCGATAACTCCATCGGCACTTCCTTGCGATGCCCAGCGGGCTGAACAAGCAAGGCCCCCATCGCGGGAGTGAGATGTGCAACCGTGATTCCCTGCTGCTCCATCCACTCCGCCAGCCGGCCTGGCGTGAGGATGTGCCCGGGATCCGGAATGACCAGCGTGGCGCCGACCCAAAGCGGCGCAAGAATGTCTCGCAGCAAAGGATCGTGCGCCAGACCGGAGAGCATGCTGAAGCGGTCCGAGCTATTGAGACCAAACTGGCGAACGTGCCAATCGAGAAAATGGGAAAGCGGCTTGTGGGTTCCCGAGATGCACTTAGGATCGCCTGTCGTTCCCGAAGTAAAAGTCACGTAGGCAGGGCGATCCGTTTCGTCCTGCTGCGGCAAGTCAGGCGCGCCAGTCAACCCATCTGAAAGACCTGCGCGCGGCGTCTCCGGCAAAATGAGGCGACGTGCACCTGCGGTCTCCGCGACTGCGGCTTCAAGGTTCTCAGGGACAGGGCCGGCCGCCGTGATCTGCAGCCAAGCTTTCGGCCGGGCAATGCGGACGCATCCTGCCAGGCGAAGATCCGGATAAGCCGGATCCAAAATGCAGAACGCAACACCGGATCGCAGGATACCCAACAGAGCCAGCACAAGGGGGGCACTGCGGTGTCCGTAGACGGCGACTGTATCGCCCTGACCAACGCCTTGACTGAGGAGCCAATCTCTGACGCCCGCACTGTGATCCGCAAGCTCCCCGTAAGTCCACTCTGCATTCTTGTCTACAAGCGCGACTCGGGCGGGAGTTTCCGCCGCGAGTTGTAGAAATCGCGAGTGCACCGGCCCCAGCCATTGATCCGCCAGGGGCACGGCAGGATTGGGAAGCAGCGCAACGCTCGATGGCGTAGCGAGGGAGTATTCCTCAATGGACCGGAGTGGATTCTCGCAAAGCTGAGCGAGCAATCGTTCGTATTCTTCGAGGAAGGCAGCGATCCGGCTTTCGGAGAAAAGCTGTGTGTTGTACACCAGCATGAGTGAAATCGAATCATTCCGCTCGTAAACATAGAGCGAAACATCGAACTTCGACTCGACTTCAAACTCGCCGAATGGTTCCACCCGCAGGCCCGGAATCTCAACGGGCGTTAACTGCATGTTCAGAGTATTGAAGAAGACCTGAAAGAGTGGGGTGCGATGGGGATCACGCCGCCGGTCAAGCGCTTCGACCAATTCCTCAAAGGGCATGTCCTGATGTTCGAGCGCATCCAGCATGGTGTCGCGAACCTGATGAAGCACGTCGAGGAACGAGAGAGACCCCGACAAACGCGTACGCACAACCATTGTGTTGACGAAGATTCCGACCATCTTCTCGAAATCCGAGTGACTCCGGCCAGCGACGGGCATGCCCACCAAAATGTCCTCCTGGCCTGCCCAGCGGTGGAGAAGCACATTAAAAGCCGCCAGAAGAGTCATGGAGAGCGATGCTCTCTCAATCTGACTCAGAGACCTCAGGGACGCGCTCAACGCCGGACTGAGTTCGAGTGCTCTCTTGCCGCCGGGTGGATTTGCGGAGTCTTGTACTGGCCGATCTAAAAGAAGATTGAGGCTTGGTGGATTTTCGCCGAGTTGCTGTTTCCAGTAAGCGAGATGTGACTCGCGCACGGGGCCATCAAGCAATCTCTTCTGCCATGAAGCGAAGTCCACATATTGAAATGGCAATTCGGGGAGCGGTGACGGCTCGTTTGCGCGCATTGCGCAATACAAAGCCGCCAAATCGTGCCAGAACACATCAATGGACGATCCGTCGAAGACGATGTGGTGCATGCTGAACAGAAGCACATGGTCCTGCTCACCGAGGCGCAGCAACTGTGCTCGCCAGAGCGGCCCTTTGGCTAGATCGAAAGGCTTCTTAGCCTCGACTGCCGCGAGTTGAAGGGCGCGGCTCTCTCGCTCCTCGGTCGGAAGGCCGGAGAGATCCGCAAGGGGGATAGCACACGCGGAAGCAGCCAAGATGACCTGGCTCGGACTCCCGTCAACCGCCGGAAAGACCGTACGGAGGATCTCGTGACGGCGGGTGACTTCAGACAGGCTCTTTTCGAGAACGGCAATGTCTAGCGCGCCCCGCAGGCGCGTGTACATCGGCAGCGTGTAGGCCGTGCTGCCGGGCGTGAACTGATCGAGGAACCAGAGGCGCGACTGGGCGAAGGAAAGAGATAGCGGGCCGTTGCGCGGAACCCGCTCGATGCTGGGTGACTTGGAATGCACCGCAATGGCTGTGTCGCTAAGGAAAGCGACAATGTCATCCTTGCGGCTCGCCAATTCTTCGCGCAGCTCAGGCGTAAGGACATTCTTGGGCGCGTTCACGCGCAGACGGGAATTCTCCAATCGCAAAGAGATATCCAGTTCACGCAGGTGCGCCAAGAATTCGGCCATACCGTCCTGAACGCTCATAGCTCGATTTCCTCACGAGTTTGAGAGTTGTCATGCACGCTGTCTTGCGATGCCCAGAGCATCGTTTCAATCCGATTGGCAAAAGCCGCCACCGTGGGAGCCTCAAAAATCGTCCGGAGAGGCAAGGCGATACTGTAACGCTCACGCACGCGCGTCATAACACCCGCCGCGAGGAGCGAGTGTCCGCCGAGTTCGAAGAAATTGTCATTGATGCCGACGCGTGGGACGCGAAGAACTTCTTCCCACATCGCAACGACTGCCGACTCAACGTCTGTCCGCGGCTGCTCGTACTGATGCTCCTGCGCTCCCACAGGATGAACTCTCTCAAGTGCGGGCAGGGCCTTCCGATCAACCTTACCGTTTGGCGTCAAGGGGAACTCGTCAAGTTGCTGGAAGTCTGAGGGCACCATGTACTCGGGGAGCCTCTTCGACAGCTGTGCTCTCAGGTCCGCAATCTGCAAATGTTCGCCATCCCGTGCCGAGATGTAGCCTATCAGCCGCTGGTCTCCAGGAACATCCTCGCGAGCGATCACTGCGACTTGCTTGACCCTCAGGTCTTCCGCAATGACCGATTCAATTTCTCCGAGTTCGATCCGGAAGCCGCGCACCTTCACCTGTTGGTCCGTGCGCCCCAAGTACTCAAGGACGCCATCCGGCAGCCACCGCACAACGTCACCAGTGCGATAAAGGCGGCCCGACGCGCCGAAAGGATCTGGGATGAATCGCTCATTGGTGAGTTCCGGTCGCCTCCAATAGCCGCGGCCTACCTGCACGCCTCCAATGAACAGCTCTCCGGGTACGCCGACCGGTACAGGCTGCATATTGCCGTCGAGAACGTACACTTGCGTATTCGCCACAGGACGCCCAATGGGCACAATCTTGCGTTCGTCCGACGGCTGGCAAGCCCAATACGTCACGTCGACTGCCGCCTCAGTCGGGCCATAGAGGTTGTGCAACTCCACGGGTAGCAGTTCAAAGAATCGCTCCTGCAGGTCGTACGGTAGAGCCTCTCCGCTGCAGATAACGCGCCTCAGCGAAGTACACTTACGCAAATCCTCCGCCTCAAGAAAGACCCGCAGCATCGACGGCACGAAGTGCAACGTCGTAACACCCGTTTCCTGAATCAGGTTGACGAGATAGGCCGGGTCTTTGTGTCCTTCCGGACGCGCCAGTATCAGGCGCGCACTCGTCATCAGAGGCCAGAAGAATTCCCACACGGAAACATCGAAACTGAACGGCGTCTTTTGCAGGACACAGTCCGCATTGGTCAGTTTGTACTGATCCTGCATCCACAGCAGACGATTACACACCGCACGATGCGAGTTCATCGCGCCTTTTGGCTGCCCTGTGGAGCCGGAGGTGTAAATCGAGTACGCAAGGTCGCCGGGTTGAACAAAACCTCCGAGGTCCTCTCCGGGTTGGGTGGCGATTTGATTCCATCTCTCGTCGAGCAACAGCACATGGCCAGTTACATTGGAAAAGCGGGCGGCAAATTTTGCCTGCGTGAGAATCACCGGTGCGTCAGCGTCCCGAATCATGTACTCCTGACGCCCGGCAGGATACCCGGGGTCCACAGGAACATAAGCGCCGCCGGATTTGAGGATGCCGAGCAGAGCTATGACCATCTCAAACGAACGCTCGATGCAGACGGCTACCAATGTGTCCGATCCGACCCCCAGTTGGCGAAGGTAGTTTGCCAACTGGTTGGCACGGTAGTTCAGCTCGCGATAACTCATGCTGCGACCTTCGAACATCAGGGCCGTGGCTTCAGGGGAGCGTCGGACCGCCTCTTCGATCAGTCGATGAATCGTGGTCTCGGGATAGGCTCTTGCGGTGGAGTTCCAGTCCCCCAGAATTACATTCCGCTCTTCTGGAGTCAGTAACGGCAGGTCCGCAAGCCTACAATCCGGATTCTCAATCGCAGCGGAAAGCAAGGTCAGAAAGTGCTTACCAATCCGGGCGGCAGTTACAGCGTCGAAGAGGTCGACGTTGTAGCTCAGCGACGCGGGCATTGCGCTGCCGGTGTCCAGCAAGGTCAAGTCAAGATCAAATTGGGCTTCGTGCTGTTCAAGTGGAAAGTGTGCAAACTCCAGCGAGCCTAGCCGCAAGTGATCGCCGCCCGCGTGCAGCATGTCGCCCGCCACCCCGATCTGCGTTGTCTTGATCAGGTTCAGCATCACCTGGAATAACGGCGTCCGGCTCGTATCCCGTTCGGGACGAAGACGCCTTACGAGTTCGATAAATGGAAAATCACCGTGCTCCTGTGCGCCAATGATATTTTCCCGCATCGCTGTAAGGTGTTGCCGAAACGTCGTATCCGCCTTGATTGGGGCACTAAGGATGATTGGGTTGACGAAGTACCCGACCGCGCTCTCGAACTCTGGTTGGCTTCGTCCGGCAAGCGGAGTTCCGATAGGTATTTCGGGCGCACCCGTATAACGGTGCATGAGCGCATGAAACGCAGCCGCCAGTAACGCGAATGGCGTCGCGTTTTCTGCCTGGGCCAATCGGCGAAGCTGTGATCCGACACTGGCGGGAATTTCAAATTGGTGGGCGGCCCCTCGAAAGGCCAAGGTTTTGGGCCTCGGATGATCTGTCGGCAGGGAGACTGGCGTCAGCAGGTTCTGAAGTTTGGACTGCCAGTAATTCCAAGCGTCCTGTCCCTGTGGGGAGTCAATCATTTTCCGCTGCCACTTCACAAACTCGGCATAAGATGCAGACTTCGTGAACAGTTCACCAGGGTCTGCACCGTCGTATAGGGCAGCCAGGTCAGAGAGCAGAACGCCAAGTGACCAGGCGTCGAAAACGATGTGATGTGCGGAGAAAAGGAGTACATCCCCATTCTCCAGCGATCTAAATAGTGTGGTGCGAACGACAGGTCCGAGGCTTAAGTCAAAAGGCCTCCGGTAATAGGCGTTCACCTGCTGATGAAGTTCCTCTTTGCCCCACCCGGACGCGTCGACAATCTCGAGGCATCGTGAAGGCAAGGGTCCCACCCGTTGCCTTGGCCCCTGTGCATCCGAAACGAATGTGCACCGGAGAATTGGATAGCGCTGCAGCAACACTTGGAGTGAACGCTCGAGTCGCTCACAATCTACGTTTGTCTTGAAACGGACACAGAACGGAATGCTGTAAGCCGCACTCTCAGGAGCAAGTTCATGCAAGAACCACAGATCCTCCTGACCCAGCGAGAGCGGAAACGACTCATCAGGGGCAGTCGCCCGCTCGCGAAGCAAACGCACGAGTAACTCACGCTTCGCGTCGCGATCCAGCCTATCGATGTTAGGTAGAGGATCGTTCATTAAATCGCTACCTTTTCAGCGTGGTCATCATTGGAGGAAGAGCACCCCGATAACCGTCCTGCTACAGGCAAAGGGCTAGCTTGAGCGCGGGGTGTTCTGGCATCGCGCGACTCAGATCGTCCCCTATTGTGAAAGACTCTGCCCACAGCCTAAGCTCTCTTCTCCGCAGGTTATTGAATCTTCACGTCTTAGCAATGAGTAAAGTTTTTCCATCGGGAGTAAAGCCCCCACTCTCCGGTGAAGCAAGCAAAGGAAGCGCGAGCACGCACATAAACTTATCCTTGACGGCGATGGATGCCCGAATGTTCGCCGCTTTGGACGCTCACGGGCAGTCACTTTTCGTTCCTGCGGTTCGATCTAAGTCCTTTGTTCGTTTTACTTTACCTGTGCTGCTCACATCAGGCCTCTCGTGGCAGCCGAGTCTGCCCCCTTTCTGAATGCCAACACTTCGATTCCAAGACACGCCAGCAGCCCTCGCTATCGAGCTCTGCCGATGCGCGCCTTTCTGCATGCACGTTGATCCCCATGCGCGAGCGCGCCGTGCAAATATCTCTTACTTGGCGAGTCCCAGAGAAGACTATAGGTGCCGATGTTTCTGGAGGTAGACGGCACACACGAGTCTGACAACTAAATTCTCGAACAATCTTCATCAATCGACTGAAAACAAAATACTTCCTCCGCCTGATCAGGAGCGACGCCTGGCGCGGCGAGATTTCCTCTGCGCAATGGCTATGAAACTGCCTTCTGCTACTAAGCTCGCATCTTGAACAGCGCGCTCATTTTGGGGTTTGCTGAGCGCCCATGGAGCCTATTCAAATGGGAATTCACGAAGGTCGCAGCTCTACCGACGCTGACACTCCGCGTTCCCCGATTGCCATCGTAGGAATTGGGTGCCGTTTCCCCGGGAACGTTGACGGGCCCAAAACCTTCTGGCAGTTGTTACGGGACGGGAGAGACGCCATTGGAGAGATTCCCCCGAGTCGGATCGACGTCGCGTCGTATTACGACCCGCGACCAGCATCTCCGGGGAAATTGACGAGCCGCTGGGGTGGCTTCCTCGACGAGATTGACATGTTCGATGCCGCGTTCTTCGGTATCTCCCCCCGTGAGGCGGAGAGGTTGGACCCGCAACAGCGCCTACTTCTAGAGATTGCGTGGGAGGCGCTCGAAGATGCCGGGCAAGACATCGACCGCCTGAGCGGCAGCGATGCCGGCGTATTCGTCGGCATGTGGCTTAACGACTACGAAGCGCGGCTCTTTGCGGACCCACGTACTGTCGATTTCCACATGACAACGGGTACTGGCCGCTATTCGGCATCGGGTCGGCTCTCGTATTTCCTGGGAATTCAGGGCCCGAGCTTGACGGTGGATACCGCCTGCTCATCGTCCCTGGTAGCGGTTCATCTTGCTTGCCGAAGTCTTTGGAGTGGGGAGTGCTCACTAGCCCTCGCCGGCGGCGCCAATGTAATTCTGCAACCGCACATTTCGATCGCGTATTCTCAAGCGAAAATGATCGCGCCCGACGGCCGTTGCAAGTTCGGGGACGCATCCGCCAACGGGTATGTTCGCAGTGAAGGCGCAGGCATCGTTGTCTTGAAACCGCTCGCTGCCGCGCTAGCGGATGGCGACCCTATTTACGCATTGATTCAAGGGAGCGCGGTAAACAACGATGGCAGCAGCAGCGGCTATCTGACGACTCCGGGGCGTCGCGGGCACGAAGAGCTCCTGCGTAAGGCATACTGCGACGCAATGGTTTCTCCCGGAAGCGTGCAATACGTCGAAGCTCATGGGACCGGCACGATTGCCGGCGATCCGGTTGAGGTGGGCGCATTGGGCACGGTGCTTAGCGCAAGCCGAGTCCCCGGGGACGTTTGCTATCTGGGATCAGTGAAGACGAACTTCGGCCATACCGAAGGAGCGGCCGGCATCGCGGGACTCATCAAAACGGCGCTCACGCTCAAGCATCGCATGATCCCGGCCAGCCTACACTTGAAAGAACCCAATCCGGCGATTCCCTGGAGCGATTACCCATTTGAAATTCCGCGCAAGCTAACGGCGTGGCCGCTTGGCTCTGAACGCGCGATTGCCGGGGTGAGCGCTTTTGGAATCGCTGGCACAAATGCTCACGTGGTTTTGAGCGAAGCACCTCGGGGTGGCGACAGCGATGAAACCAGGGCAACTACGAGTTCTGCCTGCCTGCTGCCAATTTCCGCGCGCTCTCCTGAAGCTCTAGCTTCGCTAGTTCGCGCATATCGTTCGATGCTGGAAGATACGCAAGCTCCGCCCCTGAGTGATGTTGCGTTCACCGCTGCTTTGCGTCGCAGTCATCACGAGTATCGTCTTGCGGCCGTATCGGATTCCCGGAGCGGCATGAGTGATGTTCTTGCGGCTTTTCTCCGCGGGGAGCGAGTACCGGGCGTTTGGACGGGAGACGTGGAGGCGGACCGCAGTAGAAAAGTTGTCTTTGTATGTCCGGGACAAGGCTCCCAATGGGTGGGAATGGGACGGCAGCTGATGAGCCAGGAGCCCGCTTTCCGCCAAGCCTTGTGCGAATGTGAGCAGGCGATGCGGCCCTTCGTGGATTGGTCGCTCGACGAGCAAGTGAAGCTAGATCCGAAAGATCCGGGATACCGCCTCGACGAAATCGATGTGATTCAGCCGATCCTGGTTTCTATCGAGATCGCGCTCGCGGCACTGTGGCGTTCCTGGGGCGTAATTCCAGACGCGATTGTCGGCCACAGCATGGGAGAGGTTGCGGCAGCATTCATCGCGGGTGCTCTGAAGCTGGAGGATGCCATGCACATCATCTGCGCTCGGAGCCGCCTCCTTCACACCGTTCGTGGAAAGGGAGCCATGGCAATGGTGGCGCTCCCGATGAGGGAAGCCGAACGGGCCGTAGCAAAATACAGGGACCGCGTGTCTACGGCTGTGAGCAATAGTCCGCGCTCAACGGTCATCTCCGGGGACCCTTCGGCCATCGGAAACATCCTCGAGGAGTTGCAGGCTCGCAATGTCTTTTGCCGCTTGGTGAAAGTTGACGTGGCCTCACACAGCCCACAGATGGATAGTCTGGCGGACGAGTTATTCCGGTCCCTGGGTGCAATCGAAACACGGCAGGAAGAGACGCCCATATACTCCACCGTAACTGGCAACGAGATTAACGGGGCAGAGTTGGATGCTGGCTATTGGAAGCGCAACTTGCGGTCTCCCGTGCTGTTTTCAAAAGCGGTCGAACGGCTTGCCGAGGATGGGCACACAATATTCATCGAACTGTCGCCCCATCCTATCTTGTTGCCGTCCATTGAGGAGACGCTTCACGACTTGGGCCGTGAGTGCTGCGCCGTTCCATCATGCGAAAGAGACAAAGACGAGCGGCCGACTATGCTGTCGTCTTTGGGCCGACTCTACACAGTCGGATTTCCAGTGGAATGGTCGCGCTTGTTTCCCATCGGCGGGAAGGTTGTCGCACTGCCTTCCTACCCCTGGCAAAAGCAGCGATTCTGGATGGAGACATCTTCGCAGTTCGTGACCGGTTCGGGATCGTCGGCAGCCGCTCGCGTGCAAAGCGCCCAGGAACATCCTCTGTTGGGCGTGGGCCTACCGAGTGTCGCAGCCCTACCGGCAAGCTCTATCTGGCAGACCACCTTCAGCGGACAATTCCGGGAAATCCTACTGCAAGGACACGGAGAGGACTCGGCTCCGATCTCGCAATCGGCCTATGTGGAGATGGCTTCGGCAGCCGCGAAGGCCGTATTCGGAGAGAAACTGTACGGCCTCTCCGAGTTGAAGACTCACGAGCCCATATACCTCTCCGAGAGCGTCGAGACGAAGATTCAGTTCATGCTGACGCAAAGTGGGGCGAGGCAAGCATCGTTTCAGGTATCCTCATGCGCACCCGGTCCGGCCAGCAAATGGAAGCCAGTTGCGTCCGGCAAAGTCGAAGCAGTGGACGCAGAGGCAGATTGGCTCTACGAGCTTGAGTGGAAGCAGAAACCGCTTCCTCAGGACACCTTGCCGGCTTCCAACGGCGGTGGCGGACGCTGGCTGATTTTCGCGGATCGCGGGGGAATCGGGACGGCTCTCGCTGCAGCACTGCGAGACGCCGGCGAAGAGTATGCTGTTGCAACCGTGGGGGACTCGTTTCAAATTCAGTCGCCGAATCACTTTTGTGTATCCCCCTGTGCAAGTGACATTCAGCGGGTACTTCAGGAGGTATTCAAGCCGGGCTGCGAGTTCCGCGGAATCGTTTATCTGTGGGGCTTGGATTCGGAAGATGCCCTGAAAGGTTCGTACCAGCTCAGTTGCGATGGCTTACTGTGCCTAGTCCAGTCACTCGCTCAACTGAAGATGGAGCGACCACCGCGAATCTGGCTTGTCACACAAGGGGCGCAAGAAGCCGAAGCTGCCGACGGACGTTCCCTCACGTTGCAGCAAACGCCATTGTGGGGGCTGGGGCGTGTAATCGCTTTGGAGCAACCGGATCTTTTCGGTGGACTGGTGGACCTGCCTGCCGCCGAAGGACAAACTATGTCTCTTGCGGAATCGGCGCGGAGGCTCTGTCTAGAGTTTCTAACTTCGGATGGCGAGGACCAGGTCGCGCTGCGCGCGCAATCCCGTTATGCATTGCGGCTGGTGAGATCACAGGCTGCCGCCATCGTGAAACAGAAGCTACTCGTCCACGGGGATGCGACCTATCTAATCACGGGCGGCCTTGGCGGCCTTGGAATTCATCTCGCACAGTGGCTAGTCGGACAAGGAGCGCGCCACCTCGTGCTAACTAGCCGAACCGGACTACCGGAGCGGTCCACTTGGAAGGGCGTCGATAAAGATTCAGAGTTGGAAAGACGCATTGCAGCCGTTCAAGCGTTGGAACAGGCTGGAGCAGAGGTTCTAGTAGCAGAGGCGGATGTCGCTGACAAATCGGAGATGTCAGAACTCTGGGAGAAACTCAGCCGGAGTGGTGCACCCGTCCGCGGGATCATTCACGCGGCGGGCGTTGCAAACCCACGGAGCCTGTTGCAGACGACACCAGAACAGGCCCGCGAAATTCTACGCCCAAAGGCTGACGGAGCCTGGATACTCCATCAGCTCACGCTCTCTAGACGCGAGTCAGAGCCGCCGCTTGACTTCTTTGTCATGTTCTCCTCGGCGGCTGCGCAATTAGGCGCACAGGATCTGGGAGTCTACGCGGCTGCGAACCACTTCATGGACGCTCTGTCTCACTATCGTGCGGCTCGTGGGCTTCCGGCACTGTGCGTTAACTGGGGCTGGTGGGATAGTCCGGGGCTGGTGTCTGAGCGACTGGCGGCTCTCTTCCGCGGCGCAGGAATGAACCCGCTGCCTCCAGAGCAGGCGCTCGCCACACTCACACATTTGTTGGAGATCGGAGCTACACAGGCAAGCGTGGCAAGCGTGGACTGGAATGTTTTCCGCCCGCTCTTCGACGCCAGAAAAGTAAGACCTTTGCTCGAGTTCATTACTGCCAGGCCGCGAGGCGATAGCCAGGCGAAGACACCGTCACACGAAAGTACTCCAGGCTTTCTCAAGCAGATCGAAGCGGCGTCCTCGATCGAAAAGCGATCGATTTTGCAGGAGTACATCCGTGCCCAGGTAGCCGAGATTCTTGGCTTCAAACTGTCCGAGGGAGTGGCTCTCGACCAGGGATTCTTCAGGATGGGAATGGATTCCATGATGACAGTGCAACTGCGCAATCGTCTGGAGCTGAGCCTGGGGTGTTCTCTCCCTCCAACCGTTGCCTTTGAATACCCGACTGTGGACACGTTGACCAATTTCCTGGCGGACAAAGTGATCAAGTTGGAACACGGCGGTGCGACGCCGATCGCGAATTCACCGTGCGAGGAATTCGAATCGGACCCGGATATCGAGCAGGATGAACTATCGGAAGAGGAACTCGTGGATCTTCTGTCGCGGAAATTGGAAGAGATGCAGTGATCTCAACTGCCGACGTGCTGCAAACGATTGTTAAGTACTGAGGAAACCGCTTATGAGCCACTCGTCAGAGCCAAAAGATCGTCGAGCCGTGCTGGAACGGGCGCTCCAGGCCATCCATGAGCTGCAAGGCAAGATCGATGTCCTCGAGAACAAGAAACAGGAACCGATCGCCATCCTCGGAATGGGCTGTCGGTTTCCTGGCCATGTCACGAGCCCAGAGACCTACTGGGAGCTCTTACGCGATGGAGTAGACGCTATCTGCGAGGTTCCTGCATCCAGATGGGATATTGACGCTTATTACGATCCTGATCCCGATGCTCCGGGCAAGATGTACACGAGGATGGGCGGCTTCCTTGACGATGTCGACATGTTTGATCCGCACTTCTTTGGAATCTCACCCCGCGAGACGCTGAAGACGGATCCGCAGCAGCGACTGGTACTGGAAGTTGGCTGGGAAGCTCTCGAGAATGCGGCGATTGCCGCGCACAAACTGGTAGGAAGCCAGACAGGGGTATTCCTGGGAATTACGAACAACGACTACTCCCGGATTGTGGAGAGAGCAGGGCTTGAGCAGATCGATGCCTATCACCTCACCGGGAACTGTTTAAACTTTGCAGCTGGCCGGATTGCATACGTTTTTGGCTTCCAGGGCCCGACGATGGCTGTAGATACAGCCTGCTCCAGTTCCGGGGTTGCGATCCATCTGGCCTGCCAAAGTCTGCGGAACCGTGAGTGCAATCTCGCCTTGGCGGGCGGGGTCAACCTGATCCTGTCCCCTGAGATCAGCATCACTTCGACGAAAGCAAGAACGCTCTCTCCCGACGGACTCTGCAAGACCTTCGACTCCAGTGCGAACGGTTACGTTCGCGGGGAAGGCTGCGGAATCGTCGTGCTGAAACGTTTGGCCGAAGCTCTGGCTGACGGCGACCGCATTCAAGCGGTGATTCGCGGATCGGCGGTGAATCAGGATGGAGCCAGCAGCGGACTTACAGTACCCAACAAGTTCGCTCAGGCTGAGGTTATTCGTCAGGCCCTGCAAAGGGCCGGGAGAAATTCGGCACAGGTAGATTACGTTGAGGCGCACGGGACGGGAACTCCCCTGGGCGATCCAATTGAGGTTCGGGCACTGGCTACGGTTTATAGCCCGGGACGATCGCAGGGCCATCCATTGGTAATCGGAGCCGCCAAGACAAATGTGGGCCATCTGGAGTCTGCTGCTGCTGTAGCCGGACTGATGAAGGTTGTGCTCTCCCTGCAGAACCACACGATTCCGCCTCATTTGCATTTCAAGAAGCTCAATCCCGCAATTGACCTTGATGAGATTCCCGCAGTAGTTCCGACTCAACCGATGCACTGGCCCATCTTCGATAAGCATCGCCTGGCGGGCCTAAGCGCGTTTGGCGGGAGTGGCACCATTGCCCACATGATTGTGGAGGAGGCTCCGGAACCAGATCCCAGCTCTGAAGATCATTTCCGTAGCGCTCACCTGTTCTGCCTTTCCGCGAAGAACGCAGACGCGCTTCGCGACCTGGCAGGACGTTATGCAACGTACGTCGCGAACAGTCCCTCAGCGTCACTCGGCGAAGTTTGTTACACAGCCGACACGGGGCGTTCACATTTCAAGAATCGTTTGTCAGTGGTCGCTTCGACGATGGAGGAATTGCGGGAGCGGATCGATGATCACCTGGCGATCGAGAGTGCGGAAGGGTCTTCCGAAGTTGTTCCCTCCGCCCAGAAACCGAAAGTTGCGTTCTTGTTCACCGGACAGGGTGGACAGTACGTCAACATGGGTCGCCAGCTGTACGACGGTGAACCAGTTTTTCGGAGCGTAATCGATCGATGCGATGAGTTGTTGCGACCGCACATGCCGAGAAGCCTGCATTCCGTTCTGTACCCGGAGTCAGCAGACACGCCGCTGAATGAAACCCAGTACACACATGTAGCGATGTTCGCAATTCAGTGCGGATTAGCAGCCCTTTGGCGGTCGTGGGGAGTGGAGCCGTCCATCCTCATGGGACACAGCGTGGGCGAAATCGTTGCCGCCACAGTGGCGGGCCAATTGAGCCTGGAGCATGGACTGGAACTGATGCGTGAGCGAGGACGGCTTATGCAGAGTCTGCCAGCGTCGGGCTTGATGGCCTCACTGATGGCACCTGAGCAGCGCGTCTTGACGGCGTTGGCACCCTATCGGGATCGAGTCTCCATTGCTGCCGTCAACGGTCCGGAAAGCACCGTGATCTCCGGAGAAAAAGCTGCGGTTCTGAAGATACTTGCGCAGTTGGAGAGTGAGGGAATCAAGGTCAAGGTCCTGAATGTGTCGAACGCTTTTCACTCTCCACTTGTGGAACCTGTGCTCGAGGAATTCGAACAGATTGCGAAGAGACTGCAATACGCGCCTACCGAGACTCCGTTGTTTTCAAGTATGCATCTGGAGATGGTGGGAGAGCGCCGCTTGGACGCGGAATACTGGCGGCACAATCTCCGGAACACCGTTCGCTTTTCTGAGGCAATACAGAAGCTATACGCAGATGGCTACCGTGTCTTTCTTGAGATTGGTCCATCGCCCATTCTGGTCGGTATGGGCAGCCAGTGCATACCGTCCGGCGAAGGTCACTGGTTCCCTTCCCTTCGGCAGGGGCGAGATGACTGGCAACAGATGTTAGAAACCTTGGGCCAACTCTACGTCGACGGTGTCGACGTGAATTGGGATGAGTTCTATCGAGGCCGTCGCGCCCGCAAGGTAGCGCTCCCTACGTATGCGTTTCAACGCCAGCGATACTGGGTCGAGTCCTCGTCGCACGCTGAGCGAACACGGTTCCAGAGTGTTCAGGGCAGTGGCACGGATCATCCATCGCTCGGACGGCGGCTGAATTCAGCAATCCCGATATTCGAACAACAGCTTAGTAGTTCTGGCAGTTTTCTTAGCGGGCATCGCGTCCTCGGAACGCCCGTGTTTCCCGCGGCTGGATATTTGGAGATGGCGCTGGCAGCAGCCGGCGAGACCTTTGCGACAAAACAAATCTGCGTGAAGAACGTGGTTCTTGCCCAGCCTCTCTCACTTCCGGAGGACGAGCATGTGCCTGTTCAGTTCGTGATTACCGAGACAGCTCCGGGATCCTCCGTGTTTAAGATTTGCAGCCTTCCGGCAAGCGCCGGAAACAAGAGCTCGGAATGGACGCTTCACGCGGCCGGGGAAATCTACGACGATTCCGGTCGTGAGTCGCGGACACTGGACCTGCCTGAGATCCAGAAACGGTGCCGGCGCAGAATCGAAACAAGCGCCCACTATCAATCCCTACTGTCTCGCGGGTTGGAGTTCGGCAGTGCTTTCCAGGGAGTAGAACAACTGTGGGAGGGAGACGGGGAGACTCTTGCTCTTGTCACACCGCCCCCGTCGATTGCTGGTGAATTGGAAAGTTATTCCATTCATCCGGCGTTGCTCGATGCTTGTCTTCAACCGGTCTCCGCGCTTCTTCCGGCAACCGGCCCGTCCACTTCGAAATCGGAAACCTATCTGCCGCAACGCTTGGAATTATTCCGGCTCTGCGGTCACCCGGATTCTCATCTGTGGAGCCACGTCTCCGCCTGTAAGCCTCCCACAGTGGGAGACGCTGAAATTACCGTCGATATCGAGGTATGCAACCCCAGCGGAATGATGGTGTGTGAGGTCCGTGGCCTGGTTCTCCGGCGGGCGAGACAAGATACGGACGCTGCCAAGCAAAACGGACTCGATAAGTTCTTGTATGAGTTGAAATGGGAGGAAGCGCCAGCCGCAGCTGTTATGGGGGTTCCGCCTGCGGTAATCGGCTCTTTGCAGATCGCGGAATCGCTGGTGCCATGGTCACGGCAGAGCCAATCCAGCAAAGGATTCCAAGAGTTTGTCGCGCTGTTCCCCCGGATGGAGACGCTGTGTACGCAATTCCTCTGGCGAGCACTTCAGGAGCTTGGCTTCAAAGGGCAGAGGCAGGAGAGCTTCACAACCGTCTCGCAGGCGCGCGAACTTCGCGTGCTCGATAAGTATCAGCGTCTCCTTGACAGAATTTTCGAGATGCTGCGGGAAGATGGTTATCTCTCGAAGGAAGGTCGGGAGTGGACGGTTTCCTCCGTGCCTCTCGGCGGCGACCCCGAGGAGGAGCTATCCGCGCTGTTACAGGAGTACCCGTCCTGCTCCGCGGAATTGAACATGGTGGGCCGTTGCGGCCGGAACTTTGCGCCAGCCATGCGAGGGGAATGCGAGCCACTACAACTGCTGTTTCCTGACGGTTCATTGAGTGATATGGAGAGGCTCTATACATCCTCTCCGTTTTTCGGTTTCTACAATGAGCTCGTCCAGAAAGCAGTCGCGGAGGTTCTTGCAGGAACGTCGAAGGGTCGACGGCTGAGGATTCTCGAAATTGGCGGGGGAACGGGAAGTGTAACGTCCTGCCTGCTCCCAGAGCTTTCTTCCCGGCATACGGAGTTTGTCTTTACAGACATTTCAGGACTCTTTCTTGCTGAGGCTCGGGAAAAGTTTGCTGCCTATCCCTTTGTGGATTACAGGATTCTCGATATCGAGAAAAATCCAGAGGAACAGGGCTTCAGCGCGCACTCCTACGACTTGGTCATTGCGGCCAATGTCTTGCACGCTACCGCGGATTTGCGCAAAACCCTGCAACACGTCCAGCAACTTCTGTCCTCGGAAGGACTGCTCGTACTGCTTGAGTGCACGCGGCCACTACGCTTCGCCGACGTGATCGTTGGCTTAACGGACGGTTGGTGGAAGTTCTCCGATGACGCACTCAGGCCCTCTTACCCCCTTATTTCTGCGGCACAGTGGGAAGGACTGCTCGCGACAAGGGGATTCACCGAAATCGCCGTCGCGCCAAAACCGGATGGAGAGGACATTCTCTCGAAACAATCAGTCATACTTGCCCGCGCTCCAAGAACGAACAGCGGCACCTGGCTCGTCTTCGATGACGCCGAAGGTACGGGGACAAGTCTTCGCGAAGCACTGGAATCGCGTGGCAAAGGATGCATCCTCGCAACCGCGGGCAAGGCATTCGAAAGACGTGATGACCAACACTTCGAAATCAGTCCTAACCGGCTCGAAGACTTTCAAAGGCTGATGCAACAGACCGCATACTCGAAGGATTCAGCACTTGAAGGAGTTGTTTACCTCTGGCCGCTGAAGGACTGTTCGGATTCATTGCAAGGATTGAACACCCTGAAGCAGAGAATTCAAGAGGGATGCGGCGGCGTGCTCAACCTTGTTAAAGCTCTTGTTAGTGGGGGCGCTGCACCCACCAAGAATCTCTGTATCGTGACACGTGGAGTGCACTCGATCAATTCCAATACTGGCCTCGCTTCATTGTCGCAATCTCCGGCTTCGGCGATCGGAAGCACGATCAGTCTCGAATATCCCGAGATCCATTGTGTTCGTCTTGACCTGGATCCCGTTGCCCCGTCCAACGAAGCGGCGTTGCTACTCGACGAGATTTTGAACGTAACCGATGAGAACATGGTGGCATTCCGCGACGGGCACCGCTTGGTTGCACGACTAGTTAAGAGCGTCGCCAATTCGCGAAATCCTCGGAAAGGAACAGAAGTCCGAGAACCTTACCAACTGGAAATCTCCTCGCCAGGCATTCTCGAAAATCTCCATATGGGGCCGTTGAGCCGACGTGCACCGGGGGCGGGTGAAGTGGAGATCGAGGTACATTCCACCGGCTTGGGCTTCCGTGATGTTCTGATCGCTCTCGGACGATATCCAGAACCATCGACCGTTTTTGGATATGAATGTGTTGGCACGATTGTGAGGGTTGGAACCGGCATGGCGCGGTTTCACGTGGGAGAACGCGTTATCGCGGTCGGGTCGGGCAGTTTCTCGTCCTTCCTAACGATCTCGGCCGAAAGGATCGCTGTTGTCCCGGACTGCCTTGACAATGACGCCGCCGCTACGATTCCGAGTGCGTTTCTGACGGCACACTATGCGCTCCGAACTCTGGGCCAGATTTCTGCCGGAGACAAAGTGCTGATCCACGCGGCAGCCGGCGGCGTAGGCTTGGCAGCGGTGCAACTGGCGCAGAGAGCGAAGGCGGAAATATTTGCGACTGCTAGCAGCCAGGAGAAGCGTGCCTATCTGCAATCGCTCGGCATCCGCCACGTGTTCGACTCCAGATCGATTGGGTTCGCGGAAGAGATCATGAAGGTCACGGCGGGAAGTGGCGTGGATATCGTGCTCAATTCCTTGACTGGCGAGATGATTCCCGAGAGCTTGGCGGCCATGGCTGAGAACGGACGTTTTCTGGAGATCGGCAAGAACGGGATTTGGGATGCCCGCGGAGTGGCCGGACGCAGAAAAGACATTTCCTATTTCCCCATCGATCTGGCTTCGACGTTTGATCATAACCCTGCACTGCTGCGGGGTCTCCTGGATGAGCTGATGTCGGAGTTCGCTAATGGATTGCTGAAGCCGCTTCCGCACAAGACGTTCTCCGTGGATAAATTGATTCCCGCGTTCCGCTATATGGCCCAAGCTCGGCAGATCGGCAAAATCGTGATCTCGCATAAGACCGGTAGAGAACCTCTCATAAAGGCGAATGCAACCTATCTGGTCACGGGGGGTCTGGGTGGGCTGGGGTTGGTGACAGCGCAATGGATAGCGGATCACGGAGCCACTCATCTGGTCCTCGTTGGACGCAGTGAACCTTCCGCCACAGCGACCACTGCAATTCGCGAGATGGAAGCGAAAGGTGTGCAGGTGGTGGTTTCCCGCGGGGATGTATCAGACAGGACTTTCCTTGAACAGCTCTTGTCACGCTTCGGCCAAACTATGCCTGATTTACGAGGGATCATTCACGCGGCCGGCACACTGGACGACGGCGTTTTGGCACAGCAAACGTGGGAACGGTTCGAGAGAGTGATGGCGCCAAAGGTGGACGGAGCCTGGCATCTCCACAGCCTGACCGTGGACCAATCTCTCGATTTCTTTGTCATGTTCTCTTCCGCAGTCTCACTTCTGGGATCAGCTGGGCAGGCGAACCATGTCGCCGCCTGCGGTTTTGAGGATGCACTTGCGCACTATCGGCACAGTCTTGGTCTTCCTGCATTAAGTGTCAACTGGGGCCCGTGGAGTGAGGTCGGAGCCGCCACACGAAATGCAGTGAATGACCGTCTCTCAATGAAAGGGATTCATTCGATCGAGCCATGGCAGGGGGTGAGCATTTTGGAACGTCTCCTCCGCGAAGACCGCGTTCAGGCTGGGGTTATGTCCGTTGACTGGCGGCAGTATGTCGATTCCCTGCCCCAAGGCAGCCACTCAAACCTCTTCTCTAAAGTGTTGGACCGGACCGATGCGATCCTCCCGAAGATGCAAGAGAGAAAGGCTCCGCAGAGCCAGATATTGCTTGAACAACTCCGCCAGGCACCCCCGCGGAATCGCCGTGCGGTGTTGGAAGCACACGTGCGGGAACAGGCCATCCGTGTTCTAGGACTGAGCCCGTCTTTCAAACTGGACCTGAACCAGGGACTCGCGACATTGGGAATGGATTCCTTGATGACCATCGAATTGAAGAATCGCCTCCAAGCCAGCGTTGGGAAAACATTGCCATCTACGATTGTGTTTGATCATCCAACTGTAACCGCCTTGGCGGAGTATCTGGAGAAACATGTACTGATGCTAGCTGACTCAACAGATCAGCCAGCGAAGGTGGCTCCTCACGAGGCAGCAAAGGGTGCTGGCGATCTGGAAAATCTTTCGGATGACGAGGCAGAAGCAATATTGATCAAGGAACTGTCTGATTCACAGAGCGCGAATTGATTTCTGAAGTGAAGCAAAGTGATTGCTTATATCGACAACCGAACACAGGATCAGCCAATGGAAAGTCACTCTACCGATTCGGAACGTCTTTCACCGGTTAAGCAAGCCGTAGTGGAAATCCGCGCATTGCGGGCGAGGCTGAAAGCTGCCGAACGCGTGCGCCACGAACCTATCGCGATCATCGGAATGGGCTGCCGTTTCCCTGGCGGAGCCAACGACCCGGAATCGCTTTGGCGGATGCTGTGCAACTCCACGGATGCAATCCGCGAAGTGCCTCCCGACCGCTGGGATGTGAATGAGTTTTTCGATTCGAATCCCGATGCCCCCGGAAAAATCTCAACCCGCTGGGGCGGCTTCCTGGATGAAGTCGGCCAGTTCGACGCCGAGTTCTTTGGAATCTCGCCACGAGAGGCCGTCGGCATGGACCCGCAGCAGCGACTCTTCCTGGAGGTGGCATGGGAGGCTCTGGAAAATGGCGGACAATCCCCGGAAAAGTTGCTGGGCAGTGAGACTGGTGTATTCGTGGGGATTGCCAGCAACGACTACGCTCAACTTCAGCTGCAATTTGGTGACGCCACCGAAATCGACGCATACTTTGCCACAGGGACTTGTCACAGCGTTGCCCCTGGACGGTTTTCTTACACGCTCGGGCTCCAAGGTCCCAGCGTTGCGATTGATACCGCCTGCTCTTCATCGCTAGTGGCGGTTCACCTGGCATGTCAGAGTCTTCGCCTCAGTGAATGCCGCATGGCGCTGGCCGGAGGGGTCAACGTAATCCTGGCGCCGGAACTCCTGATCAACTTCTCCAGGTCCCACATGATGGCGGTCGATGGACGCTGTAAAACGTTCGACGCCGCAGGAGATGGCTTTGTGCGGGGCGAGGGATGCGGAGTTGTAGTGCTGAAGCGCCTTACGGATGCGATTGCCGATGGCGACAATATCGTGGGTGTCATTCGGGGAACCGCAGTCAATCAGGACGGCCGCAGCAGCGGACTTACGGTCCCGAACGGTTCATCGCAGCAGGACGTCATCCGAAAAGCCTTGGCCAACGCGGGAGTCGATCCGTCAGAAGTGGGATACCTGGAAACTCATGGGACAGGCACTTCCCTGGGAGATCCCATTGAAGTCAATGCTCTAAATGCGGTTTATGGAGAGGGCCGCTCAAAGCTCAACCCGCTTGCACTCGGATCGATCAAGACGAACATCGGACATTTGGAGACGGCCGCAGGCGTTGCCGGGCTTCTGAAGGCAGTGCTCATTCTTCAGCACGGCGAGATACCTCCACATTTGCATCTGAAGAATCTCAATCCGCACATTCCATGGAGCGAGTTTCCTCTGTCGGTGCCGACGAGTCAGACTCCATGGCCCACTACATCCGAGCGGCGAATCGCGGGAGTCAGTTCTTTCGGATTCAGCGGCACGAATGCGCACCTGATTGTGGAGAGTTCATCCGGCGTCCCCCAATTGGTTTCGTCTATTGGCGAAGAGAAGAGCGAGTTGGAGCACGGTGTGCAGTCCTTTCCAGATCGGTCGCATCATCTGTTGACGGTTTCGGGGAAGAGTCCGGAAGCTGTGCGGGAGTTGGTGAGCCGGTATGCGCGGTATCTGGGCGAGCATACGGAGATGGCGCTGGCTGACGTCTGCTACACGGCCAATACCGGACGTTCGCATTTTGAGTATCGCCTGGCTGTCCTGGCCGCTTCCAGTGAAC